>Ga0187823_10000054_pt1 | contig 23183 bp, 23 predicted proteins | sample NC_wetland_sal_i_12_FD_132968 | JGI IMG/M metagenome (GOLD analysis project Ga0187823, IMG submission 132968) | Wetland sediment microbial communities from Neuse River Estuary, North Carolina, USA - SourceSoil_3 | ecosystem: Environmental > Aquatic > Freshwater > Wetlands > Sediment | place...
CCAACTCAGTACAGCACTTCGCTCTCGCCCTTTTCAGCGATCAGTTTCTGGAACTGCTCCACGATCTTGTCGCGGCGCGCCATCACCGCCTTTACTTCATCCTTATCGAGGTAATGCTTGGTCTTCTCCATCAGCTCATCCTGGTTCAGCGCCTTAAGCTTGGCAAACAACTGCCGGTCGCAGTGCGACAAGTCTCCCACTGCCTGCAGCTCCTTGTGGAGGCGGAAGGCGCGAGAAAAGTCGACTCTCCAGATCTTCCAATCATCGGTAATCAAAACATTGGTGAGATTGGGGTCACTGTCGTAAACCAGCTGGTCCAGCACGCGGACCTTGTACATCTGATTGTTCCAGGCGTCTGGATCGGGGACGGAAACTTTCTGGGCGATCCGCTCCTTTTCGTCCATCTTCACCGGCAGCCACCAGCTTAACGAGCCGGAATCGCCTTTCCATTTGCGCTCGACGTACACCGGGACGATGTCGTCCAGGCCCAGCAACTCAGCCAGCCGGAAGGCCGCGATGTTGTAGCGGTATGAATCCACGAAACCCAGTTCGGTGCCGGTGGAAAGCTGCATCGTGGCTTTGGTTTCATTAATGGATTGGAACGATGCGTCATGGGTGGTGGTGCCGTCGGAGAGCGTAAGCCGATAGGTGTGGGTAATGCCCTTGCCGAATTGCTTGTTGCCGATAATCTTGGCGGTGAGGAGGAAATTCTCGATTTGCTCTTTGGTCAAAGGGGCTTCATCCGCGGCCCTGAGCACAGACGGGCAAATCAAAAAGACCAACGCGAGAACCAGCAGCCTTCCCCGTTGTTGATAAAGGAAGCGCATAAGACCACCCTCCTGCCAAATTGCGCCCACAAATCTACCCCATTCGCCGAGGTTTCGGCAACTTAAAACCTCGGCCCGCGCCAGAGCCGCCGAGCGAGGCCCCAACCGCGCCCGTTCACTTGGCCTCGACACCCTTCGAGGCCGCGTCCAGGCGCGCTTTGGCGGCCCGGGCAGTCTCGCGCAGCAGCGGATCGGCGTCACTGAGACAGCGATGCAGTTCCCCTTCCAGGGCCTTCAGGCCGAAGGTGCCGATCGCGTAGGCGCCGCAGGACCGGAGCCAGGGATCGTCGCTGGCCACCAGCGCAGCCACCGCCTGTTCCTGGCTGTCGATCGTGGCGTGTACCAGCCGTCCGGCCAGGCGCGCCCGCTCGTGGACCGTAATCTTGCCATCCAGCAGCGGCACCAGCATTTCGCGGAGCTGGGGCTTCAATACGTTGTCCAGGAATTCCAGGGCGTTATCATGCACCGAAACGCTCTTGGATTGCAGGCCCACGTAGGCGCTATGAACATCCAGGTGCGGATAGAGCAGGCCCAACAAGCGGAAGATGCGCTCTAATTCCTGCTGCATCGATTCGGTCAACGCGCGGGCCACCGGATCTTCGCTGCCGGCCGCGACACCCAGCTTGTCGAGAATCTGGAACGAACGGTAGTGTCCCAGAATTTCGGCCGCCAGCACCGTCTCCAGGGTCTGGGCGTCGGTCTCGATCCCGGGGTGAAGGCGCTGCAGCTTGTTCAGCGCGCTGATAATACGGAAGCGCAAAGTGGTGTCGCGTTCGAGCAGGTTCTCCATCAATACCTGGGCCGCCGCCGGCGTTCCAATCTTCACCATGATGGCGGGGATTTCCCGGCGCGCCTCTACCGCCACCGTGGTGTCGCCGAGATGGTCGCGCAGCGCTCCCACGATGGTGTCGCCGAACTCCCCCAGGGCACTGGCGGAATAGGTCCGCAGTTCGCGATGGGAGAGCCGGTCCAGCAGATCGGGGACCAGCCGTCGTTTCCGCAGTTTGCCCACGGAATGAATGGCTTCCCGCGCCACCACCGGGTCTGGGTCGGCCAGAAGGTTCGAGAGCAGGGGATCAAAACTATCGGGCAACTCGCCCAGCAGCCGGGCCGCTTCCACCCGATGGCGCTGCCGGTCGGGTGACGCTTCGCCGACCATGGTGGTGAGAATCTGCTGCGCCGCCTCCAGGATCTGGGTCTCGCCGGGCCGGGCCAGAAATGCCACCACCGCCGAACTGACCGAGAAGTCGGCGAAGTCGCCTTCATCCTGCATCAGTTCCAGCGGGTCAATGTGCGCGTGGTGGGTCAGGTAAAGCAAGGCTTCGGTGCGCACGTTGAGATCCGGATCTCTTACCAGCCGTTCGATGTCCGGCTGCACCGTCTTGTCCCCCGATTCGGACAGAATCTGAATCGCCTTCAGCCGGACTTCAGGAGAGGGATGGCCCAAAAGACTGCGGATTACGGGATGTACAGCCCTCTGCCGCTCGACTTCAAACAGGCTGAGGGCATAAAGGATATCTTTGGGATCGGACGCGGTAAGACTGCTGGCCAGCAACTCCGCGGTCGAACGGTCGAGGACCGAAGTGGAGGCCTGCTCCACGTCCACCCGATGCTGGCTGATGCTTTCCTTCAAGGTGGCGACATACTCCCGGCGCACAATCGCAACCGACAACAGCCATACGCTGACCAGCACCAGCACTACCCAGCTGATCTGGCGAGCCGGCATGTGCAACAAGGTGGCGCAAATCAGGACCGCCAGGCCGGACAAGCCGTCGCCCAGGCGCCAGACCACGGTATCGAGAAACCACTTGACCTGTATCTTGACCCGGGCAGCGAGCGGCAGATAGAGCAGTTCCCGGGTCGACTGGTCGAGGGAATAACGCAGCACCTGGTCGCAGCTTTTCAGCGTGGTCACTGCCGCCAGGGTGCCAAAAATCAGCAGACCGGTCGAACCCATGAAAACGGTGGCGGGAAGCATGAACAGCGCCGTACCGATACCGAACCTGCGCAGAAACCTGGTAGTGAACAGCAACTGGAACAACAGCGAAAGAATGCCGGCATAAAAATTGAAATTGCCCAGAAAGATCGCCAGCCGGTCTTTGCTGACCAGGACCTGCTGGGCAATCGCCAGAAACTGCCATCCCGTCAATGTCGTGACCAGGGAAGAAATGCAGATCACGGCCGCGATGGCCCGCAAGTAAGGAGTGGTAAATACCAGGCGCGCGCTCTGGCGCAGGTTTCGCGGGCTGTTCTGGCCACTCCCCTCTTCGATTTCATGTCCTCCCGCCACCGCCTCCTGGCCGCTGCGCCAGATGACGATCACCAGTCCGGCGCAAATCGAAACGAAAACCACCATGCCCAACAGCAGGCTTTCCGTGCCGAAGGTCCGGGTCATCGCTTTGGAGAAATAGCCAGAGAAGATCCAACCCGCAACTCCTCCGCCTCCGACCATCCCAAAAACGCGCTTGGCTTCGCGAGTGGTCAGAACATAATTCGCCAGGGTCCAGATCTGGGTGGGCACGATAACCCCAAAAATCTTCACCCAGATGTAGAACGCCGGAAATAGCCATGCCAGGTGGGAATCGTAATGGGCCAGCGCCCAGAACACCGCGCAATTGCTGGCGAAAAACAACATGCTGCCCACCAGCAAATTGCGCAGATGAACTCGCCGGGCAATCATTACGTAGCCGGCGATGACAAATGCCACCAGCACCGAACTGGCAATGTCGGCGTAGGCAAGGTGCCTCGCCTGGTAGCGCGACAGGAACAAAGCCGCCGCCGCCACCCCGCCGATTTTGTAGGCGGTGATGATCAGGAACAGCGAGGAGCACAGCAGGGTGCCGCGCCCCAGATCTCCGGGGTGAACGTTCAGTGCGCGTTCAATCCAGGTCTTCATCTCCAAGCCTACCTCAAGGCTCCCGGTCTACTTCCCCGCCGCCGCTGCCATGCCGCAGATACCGCCGCTCGACGGGGTTGCAGCCGCCTTCCCCGCATCCGCCGCCCCGGCTGGGCTTGGCTGCGCCGAGCCCGCCGGGTCGATCAGCACCACGCTCTGGTCCAGATATTCCGCCGTGAACCTGACATCGCCGCAGATTTCGAGGGCTGAGGGTCTTCCGCCGGGGTAATAGCTGCTGAGCATACCGGTGTCAATCAGAAATACCTTGTTATCGAAACGTGGACGGATTCGCCCACCTCTCTGTACCGTATGTCCCACCGCGATGTGAGTGGCGTCGTACGCCTCCAATACCTTGCCGATCTGTGCCATGCCCTCTTCGTCGGTCCACTTATCGTAGCCACGAAACCACAGCGGGCCGTCGACCTTTACGCTGAGCCACTCTCCATAACCCAGGAACTGCACCAGCCTGGCCTGTTCCTGCGGGTCCGACTGCACCTGCGCCTTGCGCTCAGCCGTAATCTCCGCCTGAACCACGGCGGTGGTTTCCTGCAGGGTGAAAAATGGCAGGATGATGTTCTTGTCCAGCATGTATTGTTTGGCTTCATCAAAAGCCTTGATCTCGTCCCGGACGTGGCCATTGATCGTATCCAGTTTCAAGTGGGCCAGGCTGGGATCGATTCCGCCATGCAGGAAAATCACCTGGCCGATTTCCGCCACAGCAACATGCTCACGCACCCACTTACCGTAGGTCCCCTTGGGACCGAACGCTTCGGCGTGCTCCACGAAGCCGACGGGATGCCGCGCCATCCACTCCGCTTCGGTTATTTCCATGGGCTGAGGAAGCTCCGCCAGCAGCTGTGGGTGGCTATTGCGCCACTTTACGTACAGCTGGTACGCCTCTTTCTGGCGCTGTTCGGAATTGCTGTCGGCGAAGCTGGCATAGTTCTCCACTGTGACGTAGCGCAGGTCGCCCATGAGATTCATCACCTCGTGGTTGCCCAGCAGGGGCACAACCCGTCCGCCCGCCTGTGGCGCCTCCTTCTCCAGCGCCATCATCAGGTCCATCACTTCACGCGGCTTGGGGCCCCGGTCGAGCAGGTCTCCCAACTGAACGAACGTGGCCTTACCCCCGGCCCAGTGGTTCTGTTTGTCGATCACGCCGCTCCGCTGCAGAATGGCGACAAAATCGTCAAAGTCGCCGTGCACGTCGCCGATGGCGACCACGGCATCGGAGGGATCGGCTTTAGCTTTTGCTCGGCCCGCCCATGCCAGGCCAGCCGCGAGCAAGAAAAGAAGAAGTGAGATCGAAAAGCGGTAGGGAAGAACACGGCGAGGAGGAAACATTTCTCGGCCTCCTATAGCCAAGCCCTGCGGGATTTGGACGAAAACACCGAATTTTACCAGCGTTATCCGTTACGGAAGGTGAATCTTAGGCTGCCCGGCAAAGCAAGTCAACACGGCGGGCGCAGGAGTAGTGGCTGAGTTTGGGCCTTTCTTCCATCGGCGAGGGCGTCAACCTGAAGCTTGTGAGGCATCCGGTGAGGCCAATTTGAGATTAGTTTTCAAATTCGGCCGCCGCCATCCAAACCATGTGGTCGCGGGCGACTCGCCCGCGAAGACGCCACCACGGACCCACAGGTTCTTTCCAGGGAAGAGCCCGCGCGGGCGAGTTGCCCGCGGCCACACAGTCCGAACAGCGTATCGGATCTTCGGGGGATGTGGAAACCAGCGGGCCGGCCTCAGGCTCTCAACTTTTTCTTCGGGTGCTTGCCGTGGCCGGCGCTGAGTCCGAGGCTTTCCGCTTCTTTCTCGTCCTGCAAATCGGCCAGCAACCCCTCGTCGGTCAGATCGAGCGGCCGGGAATTCTCGGCGCGGCCAGGCTCATTGCCGTCTGCACCCGCATGGCCGACAATATAAAAGAAGAGGCTGGCGCGGTACGGACGAACCAGGGTGCGCAGCAGAGGGGATCAACTTGGCGACTCCCGGGGCGGGCAGATTTCAAACATGCACACTGTAGCGCCGGGGCCGCATTTTTCGCAATTTCAAAAACATTTACACGTACTGCTCGGACAGCATCTCGGCGGCGCTTTCGTCGAGCTGTTCGGCGCGTCGCACCTCTTCGAAGCGTGCCAGCAAGTCATCGGGACGCAGCCGCCGTTTTTCAGCGCCTTGAAAATCGTGGATGATCTGGCCGCGGTGCATCATGATCAACCGGTCCCCCAGGCTCGCCGCCTGGTGCATGGAGTGGGTCACCATCAATGCGGTCAGTTGGTCGCGCTCGATGACCTGCTCGGTCAGGGCGATGACCAGGTCGGCGCTTTTGGGATCAAGGGCCGCGGTGTGCTCGTCCAGCAGAAGCAGTTCAGGACGCAACCACGTCGCCATGAGCAGCGTGAGCGCCTGGCGCTGTCCGCCGGAAAGACTTCCAATGGCGTTCTCCAGCCGGTTTTCGAGTCCCATGTTCAGCCGGCTGACTTCGTCGCGCATTCTGCCCACCAGCGACGCTTTCAGCCCCCAGCCCAGGCCACGGCGGCGGCCGCGCCGGGCGGCAAGACTGAGGTTCTCCTCGATGGTAAGGCTGGGCGAGGTGCCGCTGAACGGATTCTGAAACACGCGCCCGATCAGTTCGGCGCGCGCATGCTCGGGCCAGCGCGTCACGTCGCGCCCCGCCAGCCGGATGCTGCCTTCATCCACCAGGAACGTTCCCGCGACGGCATTCAGCAGCGTGGATTTCCCCGAACCGTTGGTCCCGATAATGACCACCCAGGAACCAGCCGCCAGTTCAAGGCTCACGCCGCGCAGGGAACGGACTTCGTTGGGAGTATCCGGATTAAACGTCTTCGAGATGCCCTGGATCTCAAGCATGCGCGCTCCGCAGGTGCTTCTTGCGCAGGAACTGAGGCACGATGAGGGCGCAGAAGACGAACATGGCGGTGATCAGCTTCAAGTCGTTGGGGCTAAGCCCCCAGCGCAAGGCCACGGCCACCAACAGGCGGAACAGCACAGAACCCATTACCGCGCCGACAATCGTCGTGCCCAACTGGTTGGTCCCCACCAGCGCCTCCCCGATGATGACGCTGGCCAGGCCCCAGACCACCATCCCGATGCCCATGCCCACGTCCGCAAAGCCCTGGTATTGCGCCAGCAGAGCTCCGGAGAGCGCCACGAATCCGTTCGAGATCGCCACCCCGAACACGATCATGCTGGCGTCGTTGACGCCCAGCGCCCGGATCATTTGCACGTTGTCGCCGGTGGCTCGCATGGCCATGCCGAGGTTGGTGCGCAGGAACAGATACAGCAACGCTCCGGTGAGCGCCACCACCAGCCCGACCGCGGCCAGCACCGACGCGTCGCGCACGCTGACGTCCCAGCCCGCCAGGCCAAAGCTGGTGGCCCCGCGCATGAGCTTCACTCCGATCTGCTCCGACTGCGTCGCCAGCGTGGTCACCGAAAGCAGCGGAACATTGCTCTTGCCCATGATGTGCAGGTTGATGGAATAGAGCGCCGTCATTACCAGAATTCCGGAGAGCAGCGAGTTGATTTTGAACCGGGTATAGAGCGTGCCGGTGCATGCGCCCGCGAGCATTCCGGCGACGAATGCGGCCAGCGAGGCCAGCAGCGGGTTGGCGCCGCGCGCCATCAGGGTCGCGGCGACGGCTGCGCCGAGGGTGATCGAGCCATCCGCCGTGATATCCGGAAACGCAAAAATCCGGAAACTGATAAACACGCCCAGGGCCAGCAGCGAGAGAATGAAGCCAATGGTGAAGGTGCCGATCAGCAGGTTCATATCGGTTCGAGTCTCATCGGATGTCAGACGCCGCGCCGATCCAGCATGCGCCCCGGACAAATTCGCTCTGCTGCGGCCCGGCCTCGCGGTCATCGGTCAGCAAGTGCAGCACGCCCTGCAGGGTTTCCGTCTCGAACAATGCTGTGACCGTGGAATTCAGATCGATGCTTCCCTTCTGGAGCGGGCGATAGGAAAATGCGGCGGCATGGAAGTGCCCGAGCAGGCCGGCTTCGGCCCGCAGCGGCCGAAGCAGCGGAGCCAGCGGCGCGCACTCGGAACCGGCGGCCACGCCTGAGATCAATGCCAGCGAGCGCGGGTAAAGCCGTTCCGTGGAGAACGACAGCCAGGAACGCACTTCGGGATATTTGAACGGGGCATCGTTCACTCCCGTGGCCGCCGCCGGAGAACGGCGGAGGGCCGCTCCCACCAGTCCCGCCGATTCGACCACCATCACCATCCCAATGGCGGGCGCGCCCGAAACCTCCAACCCGGTGCGCACCAACTCCGAGAGCGCGATGGGACTCTCGACGGCGCTGGTTTCGAAGCGCATCAGGTGGCTGAATCCGCCTTCGCATCGCAGCCCGTAAAGCACGCTCATCTGCGGCACCAGTTCGCCGCTGGAAACCATGAAATCCGGCACATTGGTTCCGTCGGTAGGCAAATACGCGGCCGAGCCGCCCACCGCCAGGAATTCACCAAAGCGCGTCCGCGCATCCTCGAAGCCGTGGCCGAAGGCCCCCAATCCGAAGCCGAAAGTAGACGGCGGAAAGGCGACCGTCTCGCAATCTTCCGCGGCGAAGCGGCAACCCGCCAGCCGGCCCGGGTCGCCGATTCGGCGGCAGACCAGCGGCTTGCCCGGAGCACATTCGAAGACTTCGAAAACCCCCGCGGGAGAGGAAAACCGGTGCACTTCGACCTTGTGCACCGGCGGCGCAACCGGCGTCGTCTGGGCCAGCAGGATGGTCGAGAGCCGGCACAGGTCCAACACCTGCTTCACCCGCTCCGAAGGGCTGGTGATGACAAAACTGCCGCCAATGCCCTTCAGCTGAGTGTGAAAATTCACCAGCAAGCCGACGCCGGCGGAACTAAGAAAAGAAATCTCGGATAAATTCAAGTGAATGCCGTGCGCACCTCCGCGGATCACCTCCTCCAGGTTGCCCCGCAGGTGCTCGGTCCAATAGTTGTCCAGGCGTCCCTTCACTTTGACTTCAAGCGCATCCCCGAGTTGTTGGGTCACGATTTCCATGGCAGGGCGGCTAGGGACGTAGACTTTTCTGCGAGAACTCGGGAGGGATGGAGAGTCCGAGTTGTGCCGCGTCGCTGCGGCTGACGGCCATTTCCTCGACGGCCACTTCCTGCAATGGCAAGTCCTTGGGATCTGCGCCGAGCAGGACCCGGCCTGCCAGCTTTCCGGCCGCCAGGGCAGCGGATTGCAGGCTGATGCCGAGGCACGCCAGCCCGCCGCGGGGCAGGTCGGAACATTCGTCGGTGATCAGCGGCAGGCGCGCATCCTTCGCGCCTTTCACCGCCCCTTCATAGCCCTCGATGGCGGTGTTGTCTCCCGGCACCCACACCGCCTGGATGTCCCGTCCCGCCAGGATCTGCACCGCCTGCAGGACTTCGTTCGAGCCCGCGATGGCGACCTCCTCCAGTCTCACGCCGCGCTCTCGAAATATCCCGCGGGCTACCGACAGCTCTTTCGCTGAATTGGCCTCCGCCGGGTTATACATGGTTCCTACGGCGCGCAATCCGGGAATCAGCTTCTGCATCATATCCAGGCTGTGGCTGACCGGCGGAAAACTGCCGACGCCGGAAACAAAGGCCAGGTGGTCGGTGCGGCTCTTGCCCGCTCCCGCCGCGATCGGATCAGTCACGCAGGTAAACACCACCGGCTTGTGCTTTACCTTGTTGCAGGCCCCGGCCAGGCAGGGGGTCGTGATGGTCATAATAAGGTCGACGTCGGAACTGTCGTAATTCTGGAGGATGGCGGGAATGTTGATCATCTCGCCCTGAGCATCAGCCCGGCGAACTTCCAGGTTTTTGCCCTCGTCGAACCCGCTGGCTTTCAGGCCGTCGATCAGGCCCTGAATGCACATATCGGTACCGACGTCCCGCGCGAAGTAAACGATCGCGGCTTTCACCACTCTGGCGCGTGCGCCGGTCTCGGCACGGGCCTTGGCGGCGGCGGCGGAAGCCGTGGTCCGATGCCCCAAGTCGGAGAGCAGCAGTATCGCCGAGAACAGCGCGATCAGCCCGAACCCCAGCGCCAACCTCTTGAGTGTGGCCCACACCGCTTTTTGCTCGAAGAAGCGCATGACGCCCGCAGCGGACTCCCTGGTGAGGCGACATTATACTGGTCATCGCTGATCCGCACAGGAAAGTAAGCGGATCCTCATCTTTGACCGGAACTCTGGCCGGAACCCGAGACCTCAGACGATATCGTGTAAGATTCAGATTGCCGGGGGCTCCAATGAGAATCGATCTCAAGCTGGTTTGCTGTTTTCTGTTGTTTGCTCTCCTCAGCGGCTGCAAGAAAAGCGACACCACCCAGGAAAGTTCCGCACCCAGTACCCCGGCGAGCACCAATGCCGCCCCGGTGACCACCGCGCCGGCCGCGCCCGTGAGCACAGACGCCGGCTCATCGGCTGACACCACCGCCAAACTGGCTGCCGCCGACTGGGCCATAAAACAAGATGAAATTAAGAAAGACCCGAATGGACAGTGGGCCATTCAGGCCACCGCATCCTCAAGCTACAACGACGCCAAGGATGCCGAGGCCTGGTCTGCCAACCAGGCGACCGGGGCACCCAATGTCGATAAGTTCGGGGACGACGGAGCCGCCTGGACGTCCAAAACTCCGGATGGCGGCATTGAGTGGCTGGATTTGAAGTATGCCAAACCCGTGCACGCGACCGAAGTGCGGGTTCGCGAGTCGTGCGGCTCGGGGGCAGTGATCAAGGTTGAAATTTATGATGAGATGGGTCAGGCCCATGCCGTCTGGCAAGGCGCCGATCCAACTACGGAATTGAACTATTTCATGGTGAAATTCCCCAAGACGACATTCAAGACCGACCGGGTCAAGATCACGCTCGCCACCAACGTCGTCCCCGGCTGGAATGAGATCGACGCCGTTCAACTCGTGGGCATCGATCAATAGCCGCGCTATCGAAGACGCGTTGCGAAGCCGAGCCGAACGTCTGGCCTCGCCCAGTCGAAGCGAGGCCTGGACTCGAAAAGCAGCTTCTTGTAGCATCCCCGCATGAGAAAGGTGAAATCCGGCAATCGCCGTTCTGCCCGGATGGGCTGCGGCGCTGCGAAAAACGTCGACGAATACCTGGCCGGCGTCCCGGAGCCCGCCCGCAGCACCCTGAAACAGATTCGCGCCGCCATCCGGTCCGCCGCGCCCGCGGAGGCTACCGAAGCCATCAGCTATGGGATGCCGGCCTTCAAGTACAAGGGAACGCTGGTGTGGTTTGCCGCGTTTTCAGACCATTGCAGTTTCTTCCCTACCGCGCCCGTGATGGAGGCGTTCAAGAACGAACTTAAGGATTTCTCCACCTCGAAAGGGACCATCCGGTTCCCCGCCGACAAGCCACTCCCGAATGCCCTGGTGAAGAAGCTGGTAAAAGCCCGGGTCGCGAATGTGTCGGCAAAAAAACGGTGACGTTTTTGCCGCGACCCGAAGATTTGACTCCGTCGCCGCTCTGGTCTCCACTCGGATGCAAAAATCCAGGCTACCCACCCGGTCATCCAGGACGAGCGTTGTTTCGCCATGGGCAAAGGTAGCTTCTGGAAGCCGCAGCTTACCCAGCTCCTGGCATCCTCAATCACGTCCAGCTATACCGGCCACAACAGCCTTAATCGTTCCGAATCCTGAGTAGAGGGAGGGCGCAGCGCCACGCCTAGAGTACCGGCCAACTTTGTAGGTTACGCATTGTCGCCACGGGCGCTCGGTTGCGCTCTTTGTGTTCGGCCTCACGCCTTATTCGACTCGCCAGGGAGAGCGCTCGGGCCAATGCCGTAACACCTCGGTCGCCCACTCAGTCGACTTATCGGTGTGACACAAAGTACATGGATTGGGAATTTTGTACTTGTCTGTCATCTCAGGCGTTATGAACTTGAAGGTGTGAGCATGGACCTTTAAGTCCCCAAGAGTCGTCTGAATCTGCGGCATATGGCACGCCACGCACTGGCTTCCGGCGCTGCCGACTTTGTGATGAGTGTGTTCTTCCAGTGTGGCGGTACGCGGTCCGTTGAGCGACAAGGGACCGTGGCAATCCAGACATATCTTGTCCGCCGGCTTTCGCAATTGGGCATAATTCCCGGTGCCGTGAACGTCATGGCAACTGAAACATGTGATGCCGCGGCGGTACATGACGCTCTGCACGAAATCGTTGCCTTGCATCCGATTCTTGTGCGCGGTGCCGTCCGGAAAATGCGTGAAGCTTGCCTCGCCCAGGGTGTGGTCTTCTAGTTTCCAGAAGTCCTGCAGCCTGAGTCCAACCCGATAACCGACGGGCCAGTCGTAGTACTTCCCTTCGATGGGATTGGCGACAGGCCTTCCCTGAGAGTGGCACTGGATGCAGCTGTCACTGGCCGCTACATAATCCATACGGGCCGGATTGAGGATGTTCCCGCGGTCTGGATGCTCAACGTGCTCGCTGCCCGGGCCGTGGCAGCGTTCGCAGCCCACGTTCCACTCAACTACTTGTTTCGTGTGGATGTCGTAGTCGACGGAATGGCACCCGTCGCACGTGGGTCCGGTCGGTCTCCGCATGTTGTCCGGAGGATAAAAAGGCTCCCACCAATCTGCTCCCTTGGGGACGAAATAGGGGCGCCACACGCGATTGATAATGTCCCACTGAGCGGGCTCGGGAAAATAATCGTCGCCAATTTTCGTGAAGTACCGTTGCTTCCAGATGCTGCCGTAAACAAACACAACCTGGTCTTTTGTGAACTTGGCAATAGGATCGGTGGCGAGGTCCGGGATGATGGCGTCGGGATGTTCCCGGGGATCACGCACCACATTTGCCATCGCCGTTTTCTTCCAACGCTCGTATATGCGGGCATGGCATTTTTCACAAGCCCGAGAGCCGACGTACCTCGCGGAACTCAGATTTCTTTGCTGTTGGGTTTCCTGGGCCGCCAGCGGGCGCAGATCACGGATGAAAAGAACGAGCTTCCAGCTGTCGTCTTCGGTCTCCTGATGGGGATGGCTCCAGGCGGGCATCCCGGTCAACTGAACTCCGTTTGCGATGATGTAATGAAGTTCCCCGTCCGTGAGGTTTTGCGTTTGCGGAGAAAGCAGATCCGGGACCCTGGGATACAGGCTTTGGCCAATTTGAGTCTGCCCCCTGCCGTCGCTGCCGTGACAAATTGCACAGCGCGCCGTGAAATGTTCGCGTGCATCTTGCAGTATCTCCGGCGTGGCGCTCCAGGGATTCTTTTGGTTCCGGTCACCTTTCGGGATCGCCAGATTCCTCAACCTCCTGGCTAACATTTTTTCGAATGAAGACGGCTCGGACTGAGCGCTGAATCCGCGGCGAATGAATAGGGCCGTGCCGATGACCGCAACCGTCGCAACCACAACGACGAGGAGAAGAAGTGCCCTGCGGAGTCTCATCGCCTACCTCGGCTTGCCGGCCTTCGCTTCGAAATCCGCGAACCCATGGCCGCCATTTTACGCGGCTCGATCTGCACGAGGAATGCCGGGACAGACGCAGGCCCCCGATCTTTAATCTTTATCTTTCTGGGTAGGCCAATGAAAGGGAGCAGTAAGCGCCCCGTCTGGCCCCGGTGGATCTCAAGTCAGTGGGGAGAGCGGTGGTCTCGCGCCCAAGCACCTCCCGGAGAGCATAGAAGATTGGTCCGGCCGGGCAGGCCGGTTTTCGAATCCTCAGAAACAGCTAGTTCTTCGGGCGGGTATCCAGACCGAAATCGCTCTGCATGCGACGGTGCCAGGTTTCGTCGTCGCTGCCGTTCAGCTCAACCCATTGTTCATCGGTCATTCCGCGGCGCCATTGCAGGAAGGGTGAGGCGTCGGGTCCCACGGGATGGCGGAGTTGCCAGGTTCCACTCTCCACGATTTCCACGATCTTCTCCGCGACCAGTGAAGGTGGCGCCGGATTTTTCAGCGAAGCCGCGAAAAGAGAGGCAAAACGCGCCTGCTGCCGGTACGGCGAATGGTCTGGCTGATCTCCAATGCGCCGCGCCATGGCGGTATCAATGATGCCGGGTTCGACTATGGCGACCCGGACATTGAACGTCTTCATTTCGCCCGCCAGCCCCTCGCTCAAGGCTTCCAGCGCCCACTTCGAGGCCATGTAAGGCGTCAGGGGCGCACTGGAAATTCTCCCCGCCACCGAACTCACGTTGATGATGCATCCGCTTTTGCGTTGCCGCATGTGTGGAACCACCGCCTGAATGCAGCGGATGGATCCGAAATAGTTGGTCTCCATGACCGCGCGGAAATCGGCCAGCGGGAGCTCTTCGATCGAGCCTGCCCGCTCGATGCCGGCGTTGTTGACTAGCACGTCAATCGGGCCATGGTCTTTGTGGATCTCCGCAATTGCACGGCTCACCGACTGGTCGGAGTCCACGTCCATGATGGAGAGCGTTATCGGCAGTTTTTCGCGCGCCGCGGTTTCGGCCAGTTCCGGAGACTGTGCCGGGTTGCGCATGGTGGCGTGAACTTTGTAGCCGGCGCGGCCAAAGGCCAGAGCCGACTCCAAACCGATTCCTTTGCTGGTTCCGGTTATGAGCACCGATGTCATTTTTTCCTCCTGGAGATGGGCAGACCGATTCTATCTCGGCCGCAGCCGAGCGGGGCTGCCAGAGATGATCTGTGTAAAGGGTAAAGCGCAACCGCTTGCCCGATCGGCAGGGGGGACTCGATCAATAGTTCAGCTTGTCGGGATACACAGCAGCGCCGGGAAGAACTGGGTGATCTCCGGCCCAACTCGCTTCCTGGAGAGGTCCGATGGCAAAGACCCAAGCCAGGCCGCCCGCCAGCGATACTGCCCCCGTAATCGCCAGTGCTATCTGGAAATTTCCCGTCCGATTCACCATGAATCCAGTGAGCGCCGGCGCCGCCACGCCCGCGACATTGGCGAAACCGTTTTGAAAGCCGGTCCACCTTCCCGCTGCCTTAGGGCCGGCCAGGATCTGACAAAACGCATAGATGCCCGACCCCGACATTCCGGATCCCACGCCTGCCACCAGAAGCCACGCCAGGTAGGTGTGCGGACCAGCCAGGGCGCACCCCGCCAACGCGAGCGCTGCGGTCGTGTGGCCGATTAACATGGCGGATTTGCGGACCCGGGTGGGGGTTAAGCCGCGGCGTATCCAGAAATCCGAAAACCAGCCCGTCCCGATCGCAGAAACTGCATCCACCAGGTAGTACACACTTGCGGTTACGGCCATGGAGTGGACGGAAAGCTGGCGTTCGTGCACCAGGTAGAAGGGCAGCCACGTGACCATGAAATACAGAAGGTAGTTAGCGGAAAAGTGGCCCGCGCACGCACCCCAAAAGGAACGCTGCCGGAAAATGCGGGCCACCGTCGGAACCGCCGCCTGGGCGCCGGCCTGGGCCGCGACCAGCGCCGGTCCCCGCGGCATCCATTTCTTCCAGGCCGCCAGCCACAGCAGGCTGACCAGGCCGATGCCGATGAATACCGGACGCCAACCGTACCTTTCCATCAGGAGTCCGGCTCCCAGGGCGCCTACCGCAGGTCCCGACTTCATCCCGGCAATGATGACCCCGTTGGCAAATCCGCGATCCGGTTCGGCCACATGCAGCGCCAGAATCTTCGAGCAGGAGGGAAAGGCCACAGACTCACCCAGGCCGAGAACCAGCCGCATCAGCAGCAGCATGGCGAATCCCTGCACCAGGCCGGTCGCCGCCGTGGCCAGCGACCAGACCAGGAACCCGGCCGCGATCACGTGATTCACTTCGAATCGGTCCACCACCCAGCCCATGCCAAACTGCAGGGCGGTATAGGTCCAGAAGAACGCGGAGAATAAAATCCCCAGTTGCCAGGCAGTAAGCTGCAACTCATTTTTGAGCAGGGGCGCGGCCAGGGACAGGTTGCCGCGGTCGATGTAATTGATCAGAAGAGAGATTGCCAGCAGAGCCAGCCAGGGTGTTACCGCGCCGAATTTTCGTGGTTTGGCATCCGCCGGCTCCATCCGAAAATCCCCGCGCCATTCTCCACTCGGAGCGGGTCATTTGCAAGCAACGAGAAAAGGGATTCTCACCGCGGCTATTGCCGCCGACCTGAATTCGGGCGGATTCGCGGAAATAGCGCGGGCCTGTCGCGGCGGGCACTCCCTTCTCAGGATTCCAGCTTGGCCAGCGCACTCTTGAACGCATCCCGGTGGCCTATCTCGTCGTGACGAATTTCTTCAAAACGGGCCGCCGCTGCCGCATCTCCGGCAGCCTTTGCTCTCTGAGCAAACTCGAGGTACATGGTATCGACTTCGTAGGATTCACCCTCGATCGCATCTCTCAAGTTGTCCGAATCGCTGCCCACCAACCCTGCGAGCTGCGCTTCCTCCGCAAGGTGCTCGAAGCGCTCCGTATGGGCCGTCTTCTCGAACAAGTCCGCGAGCTCTTTGTTACCGCTCTTCCGCGCATGTTCTGCATAGAGCGCATACTTCACATAAGCAAATGCTTCACCGTGCATCGCAGTAGAGAGATCGTCCAGGGTCTTCTGGTTGAGAGCTCGCTGGGTGTCGGTTGTCTTCTTAGCGGTCGCTGCCCCATTCTGCCTGCCAATTGCGGTATTCATAAGTGCCTCCTGAAAAATTAGACATGCGGACATTGCTGCCCGTTCGCTTCACCCCCGGCAGGTCCCGCTCATCGAACATAGATAGTGATGGCGATTCGATCTCGGGGATACCTGGGGTTGTACAAGTAATAGCCGTCCTCGTAGTAGTCGATATACACATCATCGTTGTCGTACCAGTTATCCGCCCAATATTCTGGCCACGGATCAACCAGACTGAACCAGAAGCCGCCGTACTGGAAACGGGGATACCCGCCGATCAGCACCATCGGGTACCTGTAAATGCGGAACCGGTGTTGCGGACCAAAGTAGCGCCGATATCGATCCTGTGGAATCCGGTAGCCGTTGTAGCCACCACGTTGCTGCCAGGTGCGGTGCTCAGATTCCCAGCTGCGCGCGCGCTGCTGCCGCCATACCGTTCGCTGCTCGCCACGCTGCACGCGTCGCCCTTGCTGTGACGGCCGTTTCGCCTGCTGCTGCTCAGAGCGCTGTTGCTTGTTCTGGTTTTGCTGTTGTCGTTGCCTGTTCTGATCCTGCGGTATGTATCTGGTCTGGCGCTGCTTTTCAGGCTTGACCTGGCGCTGTTTCGGAGGGTTAGCCTCCTGTGGATGTTGCTCCTGACGTGCATGCGCCGGAGCAACGGCTCCGACAACAAGCACAAGAACTCCAGCGCTGATGAATCTAATTATTGAATTCATGAGTGCCTCCCGTACGTGATTTCCATGCGGCAAAGCTTCTGCCTCAATCGCAGGCGGCGTGGTTCGGTGGATCAACTCCCATCCGCATGCATATCTGCGGATCTTCCTTGGAAAACGTTCCAGGCCGGCTCACGTCAGGATCTTCACCCTGCGGTTCGCCGTCCGCTCAGAAGGTTAATGACCAGAACCACCAACCCCACAACCAGAACTAAATGGATCAGGCTTCCGCCGACATGCAGACTGAAACCCAGAAGCCACAAGATCACAAGAACAACGAAAATGGTCCAAAGCATGACAGCCTCCGTGTCGAGCGCAGCGGACGCGAATCTCGTCACGTCCGCGTGAGATTCCTGTCTCAAGCCGGCGCATCGTGCACTGCGCTCGAATCGAACATGCACCTGCCGGCTGACGAACACAACGGTCTAGATCGAGGCGCGAGGCCCTACTGCTTGTCCTTCGCTTCTTCTGCTACAGCTTGAGCTTTGGCCTTGCGAATTTCAGCCAGGAACGGTTGGGCCGCGGCCGGCGCTGGCACTTTGCCCAGCAGCAAAGCTCGGGTTGTGACCTTGCGTCCGTAAATCGCGCGCCGGGAATCGTTGTCCTGGCGGATCGACGCGCCTTCCAGGGTGAGTCCAGCGAACGCGCCCTTGGCACGGGAGTAGGTCAGGATCTCTGTATCCAACTTCCAATCCGTGCCGGCCGAGGCATGCCGTCCCACCGGACCCGCGGCGGCTGAAGCATCCGCTCCAAGCTGGAAGTTACTCTCGAGCAGCTTCTGCATTCCTTTTTCATTCTGAACGATCATGACCAGGTCGACCGCTTGCACACCGATCTGCAGGCCCCAGCTTCCACCTGAAATCGTGATGAATGCCGGCGCGCTCCAGCCACTGGCGGTGCGGCAAGTGGCGACGCCTTTGCCTCCCTTACCTCCGAAAATGAAGCCGCCTTTGACCATGTGCGGCACGACGGCCACGCACTTGGCGTGCTCCAACACTTCTTCCGGGATTCCACTGTCCGGAGCATTCATAATTTCGCGCACCACGTTGGTGGCGTTGTCCAGACGCTCGGTAGCGTCTTCCCGCGCCGTCCCTGCCCAGCCCAGCGTGCCGAGACCTAACATTGCAAGCAAGAACATTGCTTTTTTCATAAGACCCTTCCTTTTGTTACTTCGCCTATACGCTATGCTTGCGGCGGCCAGAACTCGGTGATTCGGGACACACAACCGTGTGACTTCCGCCACGGGCCGCACACTGGGGAAGGGGCCATTCGTTAAAATCGAGCAATGACATCAACGGATACGACAGGGCACAAAGCGAGTGATCCGGGTTCGGTCGAATCGTGGCTGGTCTCGGCCGGACGGGACCGGCGCCCGGGCTCGCCGCTAAACGTGCCGCCATGGCCGGCGTCGAACTTCGTGCTGGGCGAGCGCCGTGCTTACTCGCGCGACGACGGCACGCCAGGCTGGGAGGCCCTGGAAGAAATCGTCGGCGGCCTCGAAGGTGGCTCTTCGGTCGCCTTCGCCTCCGGCATGGCGGGGATCGCGGCGATTTTCGATCAACTCCCCACAGGCTCGGTGGTGGCCCTGCCCGACGACTGCTACCAGGGTGTCGCGGGACTCGCCGAAGCTGGCCAAAGCCGCGGCCGGTGGACCGTGCATCGCCTCGCCGTGGCCGACACCGCGGGCTGGATTGAGATGTGCGGCGTGGTCGACCTGATTTGGCTGGAGTCGCCTTCGAACCCGCTGCTGACGGTGGCTGACCTGGACGCCATCTGCGCCGCACCGCGGAAGCGTGGCGCGATTCTGGGCGTGGACAACACCTTCGCTACGCCGCTCAATCAGCGACCCCTGGCGCTAGGGGCTGACGCGGCCGTGCAATCGGTGACGAAGTTCATCGGTGGACACTCGGACCTGCTCGGCGGCGTCGTCACCGTGCGCGACGCGAACCTGCTGGCGGCGCTGCGCCAGGCCCGGGAGCTCGCCGGCGCAACCCCCGGCGCCCTGGAAACATTTTTAGCCGTCCGCGGGGCCAGGACGCTGGCACTGCGGCTGGAGCGGGCGCAGCACAACGCGATGACACTGGCCGAGCGCCTCGCGCGCCATCCTAACGTCACTCTGACGCGCTATCCCGGCCTGGCGAGCCATTCAACTCACGAGGCCGCGCGACGCCAACTCAAAGGCTTCGGCACGATCATCTCGTTCGACGTGCGTGGCGACGCCCGCGCCGCTGACGCTGTGTGTGCCGGAGTGCAGCTCATCCAACACGCCACCAGCCTGGGAGCGGTCGAGTCCACCATCGAACGCCGGGCCGGCATTCCCGGACAGGAAAACCTGCCTCCGACACTCCTGCGGCTGAGCGTGGGCATCGAGGCGGTCGAAGACCTTTGGAGCGATCTGGATCGAGCCCTGCACAACGCGCCGGAAGTCTAGTACTGAACGCAGAACCGCGGGATCAGGCGTCTTCGCGCCACCTGCACACAGCTGATGCGTTCACACTCTGTGATTCACTAGGGCGAATGACCGGCCAAACGTTAACTGAGGTGCTAAGTAACCGCAGATCTCGAAAGCCAGAAAGTGGAGCGACGATGAAAGCGGAATTCCTGCGATTCAACGGCGCGGTCGAGCGCGATCCCGCCATCGATGCGTGGATGAAGATGAAGATGAAAGACCATTCCGGTGAATTGGGAGCCATGGCCCATCGGTGGTTTGAGGCGATGCGAAAATGCGGGGACGAAGTCCGGGAGCTTCTGCATGACGGTTGTCCGGTGGCATGTCTGGGAGATGCGCCCTTCGGCTATGTCAATGTATTCACTTCGCACGTAAACGTGGGGTTCTTTCACGGCGCAGCGCTGCCCGATCCGGCCCGCTTGTTGCAAGGCACCGGCAAATTCATGCGCCATGTGAAGCTGAGACCGGGAACGGCCACCAACGCCGCAGCCCTAAGCCGGCTCATCGAGGCCGCGTACTCGGACATAAAGGCGCGCGTCGAGCACGGCGTCGCGCCCCACCCTTATCAACAACGAAGCAGGGATCACCACGACTGAGCGGCTTAGCAGAGGTGCCCGGCCTTGCAAACAACGCGGGGATGGGGCAGCCTCTGTAAAGGTGAGTGCCCGCACCGAATGGGTGGGCCAGCCCACGGAAGGGGAAGCGATGAAGCGCACGTGGACGATCATCGGGGTAGGCAACGTGCCGGACAGCTTCAAGTGGTACCAGGCGCTGTTCGGTCAGGCGGCGACGCATCCTGCCCATGACTACTTTGGGCAAATCCTCGATTCAGATGGAACTGTCCTGCTCTGCCTCCACCAGTGGGGTGCCCACGAGCATCCTTCATTGACGAGCCCGGATCACGCCACCCCCGGCAACGGCCTCCTGTTGTTCTTCCGGGTCGATGATTTCGACCTGGCGCTGCAAAGGGCGCGCGCTCTCGTCACCCGGTTCGAAGAGGAGCCCCATGTGAATCCGAACACTCAAACCAGGGAGTTCTCCCTGCGGGATGCTGACGGATATTACGTTACGATCAGTGCGCTTGGGGCGGCGTGAGCGCTGGCGCTCGATCAGCGATAATCCTCCGGCCATCGCGCGGGCGGTGGCGAAAAGGAGATTTGAATGCCGGACGAAGTGGACCTGCTGAAACGTGTTTACGACCGCTTCAACGCCCGTGACATGGAGACGGTGCTCGCAGCCATGCACGAAGATGTCATGTGGGCAAATGGCATGGAAGGCGGTCATGTCCACGGACGCGACGAAGTGCGCAGCTACTGGACGCGTCAGTGGGCGATGGTCGATCCGCACGTCGAGCCGGTCGCCTTCGCCCACGGCCCTGAAGGTGAATTGGTTGTGGAAGTCCATCAGCTCGTGCGCGACCTCAAGGGCAACGTTCTAGTGGATAAGATTGTCGGTCACTTGTTTCGAATCGAAAACGGATTGATCACGCGCTTTGATATCCGCGGCTCATGATTTCCAACTGCGCTGGATTGAGGCTGGCGTCTTTCCCGGCGGGAAGGTTGCAGCGCCTTGAAGCGCTTCGGGCGGGTAACGGGCAAGCGGGGAAGCAATTGGACGCCCCCAGCTGACGATTTTCCAACTTTCCTTTGGACTTGCGCACTCTTGAACCAGCGCTTTCGACAGTTTTCCGAACGGCTCTTCTGTGTTACTCGCCGCTGGGGCGTGGAGTTTGCGGCGTGCTCTGCGGCAGTTCCGGGCGCCTGATGTAGTTCATCGGTACCTGTCCCGTCAGCGAATCCATCCAGATTTCAATCGACTTCACCTGGGCGTCCGTGAGTGTTAGTCCACGCTGGTGAACCGCCATGTTGCGGATCGCCTGGTCGAGCGTTGAAACCGAGCCGTCATGGAAATATGGTCCCGTCTTTTTGATGTTCCGCAGCGATGGAACCTTGAAGACCATCTTGTCCATCCCCTCCTTGGTCACCTGGTAAAGTCCCAGATCGGTTTGGTCGGGCCACGGTTTTACCACGCCGAGCTTCTGGTACGACGCTCCACCCAAATAAGGACCGTAGTGGCACCACTGGCAGCCAGTTGCCGCAAAGGTATTGAAGCCCGATTTTTCGGCGTCCGTCAGCGCCGACCCGTCACCCTGGAGGAACGCGTCCCAACGCGACGGAGTCACCAGTTCACGCTCGAACGCTCCAATCGCCAACGCCATGTTGTTGTAGGTAATCGGATCCTTGTCTTTGGGAAAAGCCGTCTGGAACAGAGCAACGTAATCCGGCATGGACTTGATCACTTGAACGGCCGCGGCATTGGAGGGCATCGCCATTTCGACTGGGTTGGTGATCGGGCCTTTCGCCTGCTCCTCGACGGTGGGCGCCCTGCCATCCCAGAACTGTACAAAATGCCCCGCGGCGTTGTACACGGTAGGCGCGTTGCGGGTCCCCTTCTGCTGCTTGTGGCCAGTCGACACGGGCTTGGATTCCGCGCCATAAGCGTCGAGCGGATGACAGGAATTGCAGGAAATCTTCTGGCTGGCCGACAGCCGGGGATCGTAGTACAGGATTCTCCCCAGCGTCACTTTGGCGTCAGTCACAGGATTGTCGGGCGAGCTCATCACAGCGGGAAGCGGCGCGAACAGGTTTAACGCCTCTTCATTCACCCGCACCTTGCCGGATGCCGACAGAAGGTAAGTGACGGGGATGAGGACGAGCAGGAGTAGCAAAGCGAGCCATCTGACGTGGCTTGAGCTGAAATTTGACATAGGCGCCCCTCGATAGTGCCCAACTGCTGATGGGTAGAAACCAGGCACTATTCCAATGTTTATGGGGGGGCAGCAGAATCCTCAAGGACATCAATCACGCTGGCCTGTGACCGCAATCACACCTAGCACGCGCAAAGATCCAGAATGGATTCGCCGGACAACCGCAGGAGGAAGCGAATCAAGACAGCCGGAAGCCGACGAAAAAACAGAGCATTGGTCGGCCCTAGCAGACGATTTTCGAACTTTCCTGCTCAACCCCGATATTTTTGAACTAACCCTTTCAGCCGTTTGAGACTGAATTACGTCGGATGGGTACACCCTGGCAGACGATTTCCGAACCTTTTCGGGGCTTCTGGGATGCACCCCCACACGGCCTTGTAGTTAGTGAAAAAGCGATTTCCGCGACAGTCAATGAGTGGCGATGTTTCAACAGCTAACCTTCTCAGATGCGTCCAACGCCTCGGCTAGAAGGTGGGTTGCCCCAATTTAATGCAAGGATGCCAAGAAGGCTCGCAACTCGCGGAGGACGTCCGCTTCATTGGAAAGGAATACGAAGTGGTCCGCACCCCATAGCTCGACCACACGTGCCCCGCCTGGAGCGCTCTTAATTCTATCTATCCGAATTCTGGCCATGCCTATGTAGGTACCGTAAACGGCCTCTACGATGGTGCGTTCTTTTTCGTCCGTCACGTGATTTTTCCGAATCTGCTCTTGGGGAGGGACATCATAGGCAACAAACGCAAGCACCGGCGAGCGAATCTCGGAAAGATCGTGTTTGGAGCCGCCCTTCATGATCGCGTCAGGGACGTATCCCGGTATTTTCCAGCTGCCGACGCTTCCATCCGGATTTTCCGTAAAATCCCTACGCAATTCGGATTCAGGAATTCGAACTCCTTCAGTCCGAAGTCGCCAGTCTTGATAGGCTGAAAATGATTTCAGGTCGGAAGGAGAAGGTACTGGCGGCCTTTGCATCGCG
>Ga0187823_10000055_pt1 | contig 23104 bp, 22 predicted proteins | sample NC_wetland_sal_i_12_FD_132968 | JGI IMG/M metagenome (GOLD analysis project Ga0187823, IMG submission 132968) | Wetland sediment microbial communities from Neuse River Estuary, North Carolina, USA - SourceSoil_3 | ecosystem: Environmental > Aquatic > Freshwater > Wetlands > Sediment | place...
CGACGTGATCGAGGCTCTGATGCTCGACCGGGGGCTGCGGCGGCGGTTCACCGACGCGGTCGAGCGCGACGCGCGAGCGGCCGCCGAGCGCGTGCGCAGCGACCCGGGGCCGCGCCGTGACCTTCGCGATCTCGCGACGTTCACGATCGACCCGGCGAGCGCTCGCGACTTCGACGACGCGATCTCCGCGGAAGCGCTCGGCGACGGCAGCGCGCGCGTGTGGGTGCACATCGCAGACGTTGCCGCCCACGTGCGCGACGGCTCGCCGGTGGACCGTGAAGCGCGCGCCCGTGCCACGAGCGTGTACGTGCCGGGGGCGGTGGAACCGATGCTGCCGCACGCGCTCTCGAGCGAGGCGTGCTCGCTGCAGCCGGGAGTTGATCGCGCCGCCGTCACGGTCGAGCTGGAGATCGAGGGAGACCGCGTGCGGCGCTCGGCGTTCCACCGCTCGCTGGTCCGCTCGGACGTCCGCCTCGACTACGAGCAGGTGGACCGGATCTTCGCAGGCGATGAGCGCGCGAGCGATCCGTGGGCGGAGCCGCTGCGCGTGGCGCGCGCGGTCGCCGAGCGGCTCGGCGCGCGACGCGAGCGCAGCGGGGCGCTGGCGATCGAGTCCGCCGAGCCCGAGTTCGAGTTCGACGGCCGCGGGGACGTGGTTGCCGTGAACGCTCGCAGTCAGACCGAGTCGCACCGGTTGATCGAGCACCTGATGATCGCCGCCAACGAGGCCGTGGCGGAGTTGCTGCAACGGCGCGGCGTGCCGTGCCTGTACCGCGTGCACGAGCGTCCCGAGCCCGAGCGCGTGCGGCGGCTCGTCGACCAGCTCGCCTCGCTGGAGGTTCCGACGCCACCGCTCCCCGAGCCGATGTCCTCGACGCAGGCCGCTGACCTGCTCGGCGCGATCTCGCTCGCGGTGGAGCGGCACGTCGCGCGCACGGGGCGCGGCCGCCTCGCGTTCGGCGGCCTGGTGCTGCGATCGCTCAAGCAGGCCTACTACTCGCCCGTGAACCTGGGGCACGCGGGCCTGCATTCGACCGCGTACTGCCACTTCACCTCGCCGATCCGCCGGTACCCCGACCTGGTGTGTCATCGCGCGCTGCTGCAGACGCTGGGGGAGGGGGAGCAGGCACACCCGTCCTCCGAGCTCGGCGAGCTCGGCGTGTGGACCTCAGAACGCGAGCGCGATGCGATGGTGCTCGAGCGCGACGGCGACGACGTTGCGCGCTGCTTCGCGCTCGAGCGCGCGATCGTGTTCGGCGGCCTCGAGCGCGCCTTCGCGGGCGAGATCACCGGAGTCATCTCGGCCGGCGCGTTCGTCGCGTTCGGAACGAGCGACGGCGACGGGGACGCGGCGCCGCCGTACGAGGGGATGCTGCCCGTGCGACGCCTCGGTGCACCGGGGGGCGGGCGCGACTGGTTCGAGCTCAACGACGAGGGCACGATCCTCCGCGGAGAGCGCACGGGCACCACGATCAGGCTCGGCGACGCCGTGGACGTGCGCGTGGGCCGGATCGACGCGGTGCGCGGGCGGGTGGACCTGCTGCCCGCAGGCTAGGCTCGGCTGATGGCGAAGGGCAAGGGAAAGCGCAAGGTGGGCGCGGGCGACGTGGCGTCGAACCGCTACGCCTCCTACCGGTATGAGCTGCTGGAGCGGCTCGAGTGCGGGATCGCGCTGGAGGGCACGGAGGTCAAGGCGCTGCGCACCTCGGGCGCCCAGCTCAAGGACGGCTATGCGGCCGAGCGCGACGGCGAGCTGTGGCTGCACTCGGTGCACATCCCGCCGTACGGCCCCGCCGCTCGCGAGAACCACGATCCCGAGCGCCCGCGCAAGCTGCTCGTGCACCGGCGCGAGCTCACGCACCTTGCGGCTCGCGTGAACGAGCGCGGCCTGACGCTCGTTCCCACCCGGATCTACTTCTCCGGCGCGAACGCGAAGGTCGAGATCGCGCTGGCGCGAGGCAAGGACCTCTACGACAAGCGGCACACGATCCGGGAGCGCGAGACCAAGCGCGACATCGAACGCGGGGTGCGCGAAGCGCGGCGCTGAGCGCCTAGAGGTGGGTGAAGCTGTGCCCGCCCGAGCTGAGGATGTGCGTCTCGGACATACCGAGCGCGAGCAGCACGATCAGGCCGATGTACACGATGCCCACGAGCAGGCGGTGGCGGGGCGCGACGCGGTAGTAGGCGGCCTGGTCGACCGATCCCGATTTGCGCGCCTCCCAGCGCCGGTACAGCTCGAGCCCTGCGAACAGGGTGATGATCAGCAGGACGACGTTCGGGTAGAGGAAATCGAGCGCGACGAGCACGCCGAAGCCGATGAACCACATCCACGGCGCCATCGCCGCCATCGCGCGCCCTCCGTCCAGCGGCACGATCGGCAGCAGGTTGAAGAGGTTCAGGAAGAAGCCGATGTAGGCAAGCGCCCGGAAGAAGTCGCTGTTGGTGAGCACGGCGATCAGCAGGCAGACGCCGGCGCCGATCGTGCCGAGCACGGGCCCCGCGAGCCCCACGCGCGCCTCGGCGAGCGCGTTGCCGCCGAACCCGCGCGAGGTGATGAACGCGCCGAGGAACGGGATGAATTTGGGGTGGCTCGCCTCGATGCCTTCTTTGCGCAGCTGCAGGACGTGGCCCATCTCGTGGACGAACAGGAGGATCACGAAGCCGATCGCGAACGTCCACCCGAAGAACAGGCTGTAAGCGGCGATCGAGACCAGCGCGGTGCCCGCCGCGGTGATCAGCTTCAGCTTGGGGAGCAGCAGGATGACGCCCTTGATCGCCGCGAAGAACTTCGCGACGAGCGCGACGATCGCCGCCAGCACGCTGCCGATCCGCTTGCGCGTGCGGGCGACGACGCCCGGCTGCTCGCCGCCGAACGGGTCCTCGGGCTGCTCGGGCACGGCCGGCGGTACGTACGCCGGTGCGGCCGTGGGATAGGAGAGCTCCTGGTTCTCCATGCCCACATTGTCGCAGCGTGGCTAAGCGGGACTTAACCGTGCATGCGCGGCACCGGCCTGCCGCGTTTTTTTCCGGAGGATGCAGGATCGGCGCGCGCGAGCTCTTGCATCGCGAACGCGCCCGGTCTAGGTTCATCCCAGACGCGGAACCGAGCCGCGAAAGAGCGAGGCCACCGAGGTGTGAGGCCGCGCCACCCAAGTGAGTCGAGCCCCCGGGCGCGACGAGCGGGTTCCTCAGGCGGCTTGGGTCCGCGTCGGTTTCGTTAACGGCCTCGGGACGACCGGGGCGTTAACATCGGTTCTACATTCATTCCCGGGGACGACAGGTTTCGACGTGGTCGGCTCGTGGGGGTGGTTGCGAGTCGAGGTCCCGGGCGGCCTCGTAAAACACCCGGGAAAACAATAAGTGCGGACTCTCACGAGTACGCCCTCGCCGCTTAGTCAATAGCTAAGCCGTGAGGTCTCGGGCCCCGCTCGCCCGCGGCGGGGAAGGCCGGGATCAGAAAGCGGGCTCACCCGGCGCGAGTCGCCTCCGGCAAGCCGGGGAAATCTAAGGAGGCTGGTCCCCCGCAACCCGGCCGGCGAGGCGAGCGGGGGATGAGATCAGAGCGCCGGCTACGCTCGTAGAAGCCATTCGCACGCGATCGCGGACGTGGGTTCGATTCCCACCGTCTCCATGGGCCCGGTTCTCGGCTTGGCGAAGCGGAGAACCGGCCGCACGACAAGGCTTGGCCGATTCCACTCGGCGATCCGGAGGGACCCTCAGTCCGTTCGCGCTCGCTGCACTGCGGCTGGCTCGCCCTCCCGCTCGGTCTCGCGCTCCGGGCGGTATCCGTAGGCGGCTTCGCGAACGGCCGCGTCGCTCTCGAGGCCGGCGCCGAGAGCTCCCGCGACCGTGGCTAGGGAGGTGGCCATCCAGGCGATCTTCAGGTAAGTGGCGAAGCTCGCATGGCCTCCGATCGCATCTGACACGACGCGACGGTCGAGCAACAGCTCCCCGGCCCCCAGGGCGATCACGAACAGCGCGCAGTACAGGGACGCGACACCGATGATCAGCGTCAGGGTGGTGGCGACGTTGAAGAGGATCGCCTGCTCGCGCCCTGCGCCCGCCGCCCGGCGCCTCCACAGACCGTGGACGAGAATCAGGAAGACGACGACGGCCGCCATCGAGATGACGCTGAGCGCAGCCAGTCTCCACGGGCTGAGCGCGGCGGCCAGGTTCCACACTTCGGCCGTCACAAGTGCAAAGACGAGCGTGGCTCCCGCGGCTGCAAGCGCGCGGGAGAGTCTCGAGGTCAGCCGCCACGGTCGGTTGGCGCGGAGCATTCCGGCAAGCAGCCGGGCGTTGCCGCGCACGACGGCGGCGACGAGCCGTACGTCGACGTTGTCGTCATCGGGGTGCATGGTCCGCTCCGCTCGTGCGATCTCGTGCAGGCGTCGACGGACGCGCTCGCGCCGCTCACCGCCTTCGCGTCCGCCGAGCTCGAGGCTCTCTCCGACGAGCCCGTCGACGAGCCGCACCACGGCATCGCGTGCGCGCCTTCGCATCTGCACGGCCCCGAGCGCCGGGAGCGAAATGACGGCGACTCCGTGGGTGGCGCTGGCGTCGGCGACGACCGGCCGGCGCCCGATGCGCAGGGGCAGGTCCGTCAACACGATCCCCAGGTGCCAGTTCTCGCCCAGCAGACGATCGTGCGCGATGTCGATGACCTCGGTGCCGGCACCACCGCGGGCGGCCGACTCGTCGGTCACGACCGGGATCTCCCACCGCACGTCAGGAGAGACCCGGGCCGCGAGCTCGGCCGGGAGTTGCTCGGCGATGTCTCTGCCGACTTCCTCGGCGACCCCCGCGGCGGTCAGCAAGCCGAGCCTGATCGTCTGGTCGTGGCGAGCCGTCGCGGCGCGGTCGATGAGCGTCTCTCCGATCGTGGCGTCTGTGCCTGATTCTCTACCCGGGGGCAGGCTACCTCCACAAGCCCAGCAGTACCTTCCCACCGTCTCCATCAGGATGTACCTCTGGAAGAGCCCCGGGCGTGTATCGCGCCCGCCCGGCTTCTGCTCGAGTCCCTACGTCTCGAGCAGGGCGGCCCTGACAGCCTCGATCGTGTCCGCCGCGACCGAGTAGCGGGCGACGGTCTCAGCGGCGGTCTCGGTCGCACCGCGGGGCGAGGCGAGCGCCCGTGCGGCGACGAACGCGAACGCGGCAACGCTGGGCGGATCCCTGAGGACAGGAGTGAGCTGCTCAGCGCTCCCGCGATAGCAGCCGCGGCGCTCGATCGCACGCCCAAGCTCGGCGATCACCGCGCGCCGCGTCCCCGCGTACGCAGCCGCGCCGAGCACCAGCGCGATGGTGCCATGCGTGCGAACACCGGCGCGGCCAGTCTCTAACGGAGGCGGGATCCGCTCACCCATCGTCAGACGGACCTGCAGGTCGGGAAGGTTGACCCCACTTGCGGCTGCGTTGCCGGGCTCGACAGTCCGCGGGTTGCACTCGATGTAGCTCGGCTCGCCCTGCTCGTGCAGGTAATCGAGCGTCAGCCCTCCGTGCCAGGCGAGGGCCTGCCCGAGCACGGCGATGTGGCGTCGCGCAATCGGGTGATCGACGCTCACGCGCGCTGCAGCGCTCGGCCCGATCCCGGTACCGGTTTGCACGCTCGTGTGAGCTGCGACCAGGCGTCCGCGATCGAACAGGCCCTGCACCTGTCCGTATTGTCCGGAGGCCGGCTGCTGTGCCATCACCGGGTCAGCCGACCGGTTGAGCAGTTCGCCCTCTGCACGGTCGCGCGTCTGCCGGTCGATGACCTGTCGCACGCCCCGTCCCGCGGTGCTGAATGCGGCCTTCAGCCAGTATGGAAACGAGAGATCCTCGAGGTCTGCGTGACTGTTCACGAGCCGCCATGCGGGTTGCGGGAGGCCGAGCTCGTCGAGCAGGCGCGCGAACTCGATCTTGCTTTGGACGCGCTCGAACGAGGTCGCATCTGCGACGGCTACCGGGACGCTCGAGAGTTGTGACATCGCGGCGGAGAAGAGCCACGCCTGCTCGTGGGTTGGTAGTACCACGTCGATTCGGCGCTCGATCACCGTGCGCTTGACCGTCGTCAGATAACCGAGCGGATCCACGCCCGACCGGGGGCACCGATGGACCTTGTGCATCCACCGGCTGAACCGAGCGAGACAGAGTGGATCCGGGTCGAGTGCCTCTACTTGGTAACCGGCTGGTCCCAAGCACGTCAGGACCTCGCGAGAGCTGAGGCTCGACCCCTCAGACAACAGCACGCGGACCCGATCCACAACAGCCAGTATCCCAGTCGTCCATGTCCGCTCCCGGGCCGCCGGCCTCGACCGTGAAGCTGCCAGCCGTAACGGGCCACCAACGCGAAGTTCAGAGCGCACTTTGCCACCAGTACTGCAAGCTGGGGTCGCGCCGCGAACGCACCGACCGCGCGAGGCTCGGCGGCGCTCGCGGGCGACCGGTTGGCAACGGCGACGGCGCTCACGCGATGAGGGTCCCTGCCCGGCGGGCTCGTTGGCAACCGGAGGAACCCGCAAATCGGGCTCGGTAGTGCCCTCACATGACAGCGATACTCGGCGAGGGATCCCAGCGCACCGTATGGGCGTCGGGGCAGTCAGAGTGTGTCTCTCTACGACCCCCGACTCAGCCGGCCGTGGGCTCTGCGAGGGCGCCCTCGACGACCCCGAGAGCAATGCCGAACACTGCGTGGCGGATCGTCGCCTGACCGAAGGCCCGTCGGTTACCGACGAGCTTGGGCAGCTGATCGCGGGCAGGGTGGTATCTGTCGACCAGTGCCACCATCGGCCAGGTCACGAGGTGCTCGGTGAGGCCCGCCAGCAGGCCCCGGATGGCCGCGGGCCCCGGGAGCGACGGCTTGAGCAGCGCATAGCCCACGCCGAGGGCCGCGCCGTTGTGCACGTGGAGCGCCACGCCGATCGGCTGCCAGGCGCGGCGCCGCGTCACGAGCTTGCCGAGGATCTCGATGTCGTCGTACCTGGAGGCGAACAAGCGCTTGTCAAGTGGCTGCTCGAGGGTCATCGCCACCGCGGCAACGGCGCCGGCGACGGCTCCTCGCAAGCTCATCTGCCGCATGCCCGTGTCCGCTCTCGGTCGGTCATGGATCTCAGATGACGGGACGCACGATGAGCATCCCCCGGCTGGAGACCAGATGTGCGAGGTCATCGGCCAGGCGCTGGACGTGCTCACTCGCCTGTTGTTCGAAACGCTCCACCTCGACGATCTCCGCGATCAGCACATAGTCGGCTTGCCCGATCGACTGGCCGGGCACGTCTGCCGGCCGCGTGAGGCGCCAGTCGGAGACCGTGTCCAGCGACCCGCGCACGACGCTCCGATCCTCCGTCATCAGGCGCTCGAACTCCTGGGCCAACTCGGGGGAGCGCAGCTGAAACCACATGAGAAGCGTCGCGGGAGGACTCATGCACGGAGTATCCCGCGCAGGCGGCTCTTCTGGGCTCGTCGTCGCACCCGCAGCGCCGGATCGGCGTAGTCTGCAACCGGGGGGAACAACACAGAAGGGGGAGGCGGTGGCCATCCTGAGGATCGTCAGCCGAGGAATGGATCGGAAGACCTACGACGCGATGCGGGAACGGCTGCATCTCGATCGAGAGCACCCGCTCGGACTGATCATGCACGGGGTCACCGAAAAGGACGGCGTGGTGCAGGTTGCACAGATCTGGGACTCCGCGGAGTACGCCAAACGCTTCGACGAGGATCTGCTCGCGCCGATAATCGAGGATGTTGGAGCTCCGCGGGAGGCTCAGGTCACGGTCTACGAGCTCGAGGACCTGATCACGCCGTAGGAGGCGTTGCGGCCGGTATGCGTGAAGCGTCAGCGACCCGTGACCTCGGCACGATCGTGGATCGTGCGAGGAGCACCTTCGACGCGCAGGCGTGCTCGATCATGTTGCACGAGCCCGGAAGCCGTACGCTCGAGTTCGCTGCGATGTCCGGCGAGGGCTCGGACTCCCTGATCGGCGTGAGGATCGCCGACACCACGGGAGTCGCGGGCTGGGTGCTCTCCGCCCGCGAGCCCATGTTCCTGGATGACGTGGCCTCCAACCGTCTGTTCGCCGAGGAGATCGCCGAAACCATCGGATACATCCCGAAACGGCTGGCCGCGATGCCGCTGCTGCTCGAAGATCGTGCCCTCGGTGTGCTCGAGATCCTCGACGGGCTGGCGAGCGCGAGGTTCACGACCGCTCACGTCGACCTGCTCGGTGACCTTGCCGACGAGGCGGCGCGCGCCGTCGCCGGCGGCGCGCGCGAGCGTTAGGCGGCGATCGGCCTCAGCGCGCGCCGAAATGCCGCCGCGTGTCGCTGAAGAGGCTCTTCGTGATGAGCGCGTTGATCGGATTGCCCGGCCGGGCCGCCGGGGGCGCTTCGTTGGCGACCGTCCAGGTGAACCTGCAGCTCGTCGGTGAGGTCTCCTCGACCACGTAGTCCTCCGCGAAGCAGCGAAACAGCGGCAGGGTCGCTTCGGCGATGTAGAAGGACTTCCGTCTGCCCTCCTCCCAGCGGAAGTAGACCTCGCCCAGGGCGAGGCCGGGGAGCCCCGGCTTGACGGTTCGCGTGGTGCCCACCCCGAAGGGGCGCGCCGAGGTCCAGGTGACGCTGCGGAGCGCGCGGCACCAGCCGAGCGTGTGTTCCGAGGTGAGGTCCTCCCACACGCGGTCAGCCGTCTGCGGGATCTCGAACACGCCTACGTGGCGCTGCGGCGCCGACTGCAGGAACTCGTCGTCTCCGGGCCGCAACTTGAAGCGCATCGCCGCGGGAGTCTATTTCAGGTGCTCTGAACCCCTGTTGTGGTTGACGACCTCGACGTTGTGCCCGTCCGGATCGAGCACGAACGCGCCGTAGTAGCCCGGGTGGTAGATCGCGCGCTCGCCAGGTGCGCCGTGGTCCTCGTAGCCGGCGGCGAGCGCCGCGCGGTGGAACGCGCGCACGGTGGCGTCCTCGCGGGCGGAGAACGCGAGGTGGACGTGCTCCGTGAGCGGCCGCTCATCGCGGACGAGCGAGAAGCTGTAGTCCCGGCCGGACAGCTGGGCGCGGCTCGGGTCCTCGCGTGTCACGCGGAGGCCGGCGTGGGGCGCGATCGTCCTGTAGAAGCGCAGCGACGCCTGCAGGTCGCGGACCCGGATCCACAGGTGGTCGACGCGGCCGGTCGGCACGGCGTGCTCGCGGTCGCTGTGGATCGCCTCGACACTGTTGCCGTCGGGGTCGAGCAGGAACCCGCCGTAGTAGGAGGGGGTGTACTGCCGGCGCGGACCCGGCGCTCCGTCGTCGCGGTAGCCGGCGTCGACGCCCGCCTGCCAGAACGCGTCGACCTGCTCCCGATCGCCGGCGCGGAAGGCCACGTGGAGGCCGCGGGTCACCGGGTGCTCGCCGTCCGTGGGCCCGATCGCCCAGTCGTCCCACTCGACCAGCGTGGCGTCAGCGTGGCTGGGCTCGATGCCAAGGACGCCGAGGACGGTGCCGTAGAAGCGCTCGGAGGCCGCGAGATCCGCAGCCGCGACTCCCACGTGGTCGAACACCCGCCGAGGCTACCGCGCCGCGGCGGCGGCAGCACGGGCGGCGAGCGGGTCGCCTAGATTGCGTGCCATGACGATCCGCCGGATGGATCACGCGGGCGTGGTGGTCGAGGATCTCCCCGCCGCGATCGCGTTCTTCCTCGAGCTCGGTCTGGAGCTGGAGGGCGAGGCCGCAGTGGAGGGCGAGTGGGTGGACCAGCTCGTCGGACTCGACGGTGTCCGCGCTGACCTCGCGTTCGTGCGGACGCCCGACGGGCAGGGCCGTGTCGAGCTGTCCACCTTCCACAGCCCCGTCGCCAGCGGCGCAGCGCCGAGGGCACCGATCAACACCCCGGGCATCCCTCGTCTCACGTTCGTCGTCGACGGCCTCGATGATGTGCTCGACCGTGTGCGCACGCACGGCGCCGAGCTCGTCGGCGAGGTGGCGCAGTACGAGGACAAATACCGCTACTGCTACATCCGCGGTCCCGCCGGCGTCGTCATCGGGCTCATCGAAGAGCTCCGCTCACGGTTTCCCACGCGAACGCCAGCATCGACGTAGCCGTGAGGTCGATGGCGGGCTCGGTCGACGTGAACGCCTGGACGTTGTCTTCGAACAGCGAACCCTGTCCGTCGAACCGCGCGTATTCCCGGCCGGGCCCTTCTTCGCAACGGCGCATCCCTTCGACTTCGCCGGAGCTCGGTTCGTCCGTGGGGCCCTCCACCACCGCTCCCGCCAGGACCGGCGACCCACCGGCGAGCGAGCCGGCGAGGTTCGCCACCTGGTGCTGGAGGCAGTCGGGGAACACGCTGCCGTCGCCGACGATCATCGACACGCCCCAGGGGTTCGCCCCGAGCACGTTGCCGAGCCAGCCGATCTGCTCGCCCGCATATTCGTGCGTGCCCGTCAGCGAGTCGTACTCCGCGGCCATCACCGCGAGGCCGTCTCCGTGCGATGCGGTGTCCGACTGGGCCCACGGGAACCCGAAGCCGAACGGATCGCCCGCCGCCTGTTCGCCCGCCTGCACGAGTTTCGCGCGGAGCCCTCCCAGCGTTTCGGCTTCGCCGGCGGCGAGGCCCCGCTCATCGGCCCCCGCCCGCATCGCCCGCACGAGGTCGTAGTCGGCCAGCCCGCTCACGTCGTACAGGTTCAAGCCTTCGGACACGCTCGGCCCGCGCCGCAGATACGCCTTGGCCCACGTCGCGGCCTGCGCCACGTAGTAGGCGGGTTCGCGGTGGGGGAGCCCTCGCGGGAGCGGTCCGGCGTGCTCCAGCGCGAGCGCGAGCTCGCCGGCGCCCAGCTCGAGGTCGTCGCGCCATTCCCGCTCGGGGTAGAAGGAGAACGGGATCACGGTCAGCAGACGGCCCTGTGGTTCCGTGTTCGCCAGCGCGAAGATGCTCTCGCCGTCGAGGAGGCAGCGTCCGGCGAGCCCCGGTTCGCTTTCGCGGAAGTCCTGGTAGCAGAGCGCGAACGCCGCGGCCAGCCGGCCGGCGAGATTCGGACTGATCGGGGCTCCCGGAGGCCCCGCGCGGAACACCGGTCGATTGCGGATGAAGCGATCGCGCGGATCCGAGCCGCCGTACGTGTCGTCCGCCTGCGGGAGCCGCCAGATGTCGTGATCGCCGACGGTGCTGTGGTTGCCCTCGCCGATCCCCACCTGGTAGTAGAGCGTGCGCGTGCGCTCGTTCCACATCTTCATCAGCCATTCCACCCCGAACCGGGCCTCGTCGGTGAAGTCCGCGCCGTGGCGGGCCCTCATCGCTGCGGGGAAGTCCCTCACGCCCGAGAGCATCACGTCGACGGCGTAGCTGGTCGTCTGCACGAACTTCAGGTAGTCGCCCGCATCCCACCAACCTCCCGACGCGTCCATGCGCCTCCCCAGCGATTCCGGTTCGCGCACGAACCCGCCGTTGACGTTGACCTTCGGCGTGAGGTACGTCATCGCGCGCGCGTCGTTCAGGTGGGCGGGAGCCGTCCGCAGCGCAGACGGGACGTACTCCGGACCGTCGCGCTCGTTCTCGTAGAAGTAGAGCGCGTTCGCCAGCGCGGGCGAGTACAGGCTCTGCGGGCTCGCGATGCGAAACGCCGGCGACGCCGACGGCCCGACCCGCACCCGGTACGTGCCGGGGGCCGTGACCGGGTCGAAGTCGAGCGCGTACACGTAGGGGAAGGCGGCGTTCCAGGCCGCGCTCGGTTCGGCGACCGTACCGGTGTAGACGATGGGCCCGGACGTCCGCGCGACGACGAAGGGCGCGCCCGCCTCCGGGACGCTCGACATCAGGTACGCGCGCTTCGAGCCTTCGTTCGGGTAGCCGAGCTGGTCCACGCGGACGACCGCTTCCGGAGCGCCGCGCGCGGCGGACGGGGCGAGCGCGAGCGCCAGGAGCGCGAGCGTCGCAGCGCAGGCCGCGATGGCAGATTGCCTGCGCGGAGTCCGCCTCACATCCGCGACGCCGAGCACTAGATCGTCCTCGTGACCTTGTTGAGCCCGAACGGCGCGTCCACGTCGATCCCGCGTTCGCCGGCGAGCTGCGCGGCGAGCGCCTGGGCCGGCAGGATCGACACGAGCGGGCTGAGCCACTCGGGGACGCTCACGAGCGGGACCACCTCCTCGGCTCCAAACCGATCTCCGGAGACATCGGACAGCACCAGGCGCCCCGCGCCGCGGCGGCGCGCGTCCGCGACCGCGTCGATCACGCTCGGCAGCGCCGGCCCGTCGACGGCGATCGCGAGGAGCGGCGTGGCCGGTCCGAGGACTGCCACGGGGCCGTGCATCAGGTCGGCGGGGGAGTAGGGCTCGGCGGCGATCGCGGTGAGCTCCTTGATCTTCAGGGCCGCCTCGAACGCGGTCGCGTGGTTGGGGCCGCGCCCGATCACCGCACAGCGCTCGATCCCGGCCAACGCATCGCCGGCCACCACATCGCCCTGCCCGGCGAGCTGCTGCGCCATCGCCTCGGGGATGCGCGCCAGCTGCTCGTGGAGCGCCTCGTCGCCGGCGAGCTCGACCGTCAGCGCCGCGAGTGCCGCGAGCGAGGCGGTGTAGGTCTTCGTCGCCGCGACCGAGCGCTCAGGACCCGCGCCGAGACCGATCGTCGTGTCGGCGGCGCGGGCGAGCACGGAGCCGGGAGTGTTCGTGATGGCGACTGTCGGGCGCCCCGCCGCCCGCGCCGCCTCCACGACCGCGCACACGTCTGGAGATTCGCCCGACTGGGAGATCCCCATCACGAGCGCGCCGTCGAGTCGCAGCGGCGCCCGGTAGAGCGTCGTCAACGAGGGTGTCGCCAGCGCGACGGGCATCCCGCAGCGCAGCCCGAGCACGTGCTGCGCGTATCGCGCGGCGTTGTCGGAGGTGCCGCGAGCGGCGATCAACACCCAGCTCGAGTCCGTCGCTCGAGCCCGCGCGGCGGCTTCCGCGATCGTCCCGCGCTGACCGTGCAGCAGCTGCTCGACCACCGCCGGCTGCTCCGCGATCTCGCGCTCGAGCAGCGTCCGGCTCACGGCCTGGCCGCGCTTCCCTCGCGACGATCACGTACCCGAGGACGGGTTGACAGGCGACCGCTCGTAGGGGTAGATTCCATTCTGGTAAGGAAGTCTAACCAGATTTGGGGAGCGGGAGAATGCACGTACGGGTATTGGCGGCAACGGTGCTGGCGGCTGGCGCGATCCTGGTGGCGGGGTGCGGCGGATCGAGCTCCTCGAGTGGATCCTCGGGGGGAGACATCCCGACCTTCAACCCCTCCGAAAAAGTGAGCATCACCTACTGGGTGCCGTTCACCGGGGGAGAACTCGGCTTCGTCAAAAAGGTCGTACGCGGGTTCGAAATGGCCCATCCCAACGTGCGGGTCAACGTCGTTGGGAACATCAACGACGAAAAGATCATCGCGGCCTCCCGCTCCGGCAACGTGCCCGACGCCGCGCTCTCGTTCACGACCGACAACACGGGCGTGTTCTGCAAGGACGGCACGTTCCTGAACCTCGGGCCGGCGATCAAGCGCGACGGCATCGACCTGGGCAACTTCCCGCCGGCCCAGCAGCACTACACGGAATTCAACGGAGTGCGCTGCGTGCTGCCGGCGATGGCGGACGTCTACGGCCTCTACTACAACAAGCAGATGCTCGCGCAGGCCGGTATCGCCGCCCCGCCGAAGACGATCTCCGAACTCACCGAAGACGCCAAGAAGCTCACGGTGCGCTCGGGCAGCAGCATCACGCGCGCGGGCTTCACCCCCTACATCGGCTTCTACGAGAACTCGGGGGCGCACTTCGGCCCGTTGTGGGGCGCGCAATGGCAGCAGCCGAACGGCAAGTCCGCGATCGCCAGCGATCCGGGCTGGGCGCAGATGGCCGAATGGGTGAAGGAACTCGTCGACTACTACGGCCACAGCTCGCTCGTGCGCTTCCAGGCGGGCGCCGGCGAAGAGTTCTCCTCCTCCAACGCGTTCCAGAACGAAAAGCTGGCCATGCAGATAGACGGCGAGTGGCGCACCGCCCTGATCAAGGACGAAGCGCCGAAGCTCCAGTACGGCACCGCGCCGATGCCCGTCGCGGACGGCAAGTCCGAACTGTACGGCGGCGGCTACACCACGGGCAACATCACGGGCATCCCCAAGGGCGCGGCGCATCCGGCCGCGGCGTGGGAGCTGATCAAGTACCTGGCCACCGAAGTCAAGCCGCAGGTTGAACTGATGGAAGACCTCGGGAACGTGCCGACGTGGATCCCCGCGCTCGACCAGGCGAAGAAGGTCGCGAGCCCGCAGTTCCAGACGTTCCTGGCGATCTTCGCGAACCCGCACACGACAACCACGCCGATCACCGCGAGCGGTGAAGCGAGCCAGAAGACGCTCGAAAACTACCTGGAGAAGTACCAGTCGGGCAACGGCGGCAACCTCCAGCAGGGTCTCGCTCAGGTGGCGTCCCAGATCGACGCGCAGGAAGCCCAGGCGACGGCGGGCAACGTGCCGTGAGCACGCCGGCGGTAGCGGCCGACCGGCTGCGGGCCCGCAGCCGCAGCCGGTGGCGCCGTCGCCGCACGATCGCGGTGCTGCTCGCACCGTGGGCGATCGGCTTCGGCGTGTTCTTCGCCTACCCGCTGATCGCCAGCGCCTACTACTCGTTCACCCACTACGACCTGCTGTCCTCGCCGCACTGGATCGGGCTGCGCAACTACGAATACCTGTTCAACTCCGACCCGCAGGTGTGGAGCGCGGTGCGCAACACGCTGTGGCTGATCGCGTTCATGGTGCCCGCGCAGGTCCTCTTCGCGCTCGGCCTGGCCCTGCTGCTCTCGCGCGCGCGCCACGGGGTGGGTGCGCTGCGGACGATCTTCTACCTGCCCGCGCTCGCCCCGATCGTCGCCGCGACGCTCGGGTTCGTATACCTGTTCAACCCCGCCAACGGACCCGTCAACACGATCCTCGGCGCGCTCGGGATCGAAGGGCCGCTGTGGCTGAACGGCGCGAGCACCGCCAAGCCGACACTCGTGCTACTCGCCCTGTGGAGCGTCGGCACCACGCTGATCATCTTCCTCGCCGCGGTGCTCGACGTGCCCACGCACCTGCTCGAGTCGGCCGAGCTCGACGGGGCGGGGCCGTGGCGGCGGTTCATCCACGTGACGCTGCCGACGATCAGCCCGGTGCTGCTGTTCGCGATCGTGATCGGTGTGATCGACGCGCTGCAGTACTTCACCCAGGCGTACGTGGCGGCAGGGGTCGCTCAGGGCGGACAGGCGGGCGAATCGGCGAAGCAGCTCGGCTATCCGGAAGGCGCGACGCTCTTCTACCCGATCTACCTCTACGAACAGGCCTTCTCCCGCTTCAACATGGGATACGCGTCGGCGATGTCGATCCTGATGCTGATCGTCGCGCTCGCGCTGACGATGCTGATCCTGCGCAACGCGCGGCGGTGGGTCCACTACCAGGGCGAGACGCGCTGATGGCCACCACCGCCGCCGCGCCACCGATCGCCGCCGAGCCGCGTTCGCGGCCGCGTCCACAGCGCCGGCGCCGGTGGCTGCTCGTGATCGCCGAGCGCAGCCTGCTGATCGTGCTCGTCATCTGCTTCCTGGCGCCGTTCGCCTTCATCCTGCTGACGTCGCTGATGAGCAACCACCAGGCGCTCTCGACCGACCTGTGGCCGCACCCCTTCGAACCGCAGAACTTCGTGAAGGTGTTCGAAGAGGAGCCCGTCGCGCGCTACGCGCTGAACAGCTTCCTGTACGCGTCGCTCGCAACGCTCGGGATGCTCGTGTCGAGCATCCCCGCCGCCTACGCGCTGTCGGTCCTGAAGTGGCGCGGGCGCAACGTGGTGATGATCCTCGTGCTCACCGCGATGATGCTCCCCGAACAGGTCACCGTCATCCCCGTCTACGTCCTGTTCGCCAAACTGCACCTCGTCGGCACGCTGTGGCCGCTGATCCTGCCGAACTGGCTCGGCGACGCGTTCTCGATCTTCCTGCTGCGCCAGTTCTTCCTCACGATCCCCTCCGAGTACGCCGACGCGGCCCGGATCGACGGGTGCGGCGAGCTGCGCGTGCTCACCAGCGTGTACCTGCGCCTCGCCAAGCCCGCGATCGCGGCCGTGTCGCTGTTCCTGTTCTTCGCCTGCTGGAACGATTTCTTCGGACCGCTGATCTACACGGGCGAAACGCCTGCGCACTGGACGCTGTCGCTGGGCCTGTCGCAGTTCCGCACGGTGCACCACGTCGACTGGAACCTCACGATGGCCGCCACCCTGCTGTTCATGGCGCCGGTGATCGCGGTGTTCTTCGCCGCCCAGAAAGTCTTCATCGAGGGCGTGACGCTCTCGGGGGTCAAGGGATGAGCATCAAGGTGGCGGTCGTGGGCGGAGGCTCCACGTACACACCCGAGCTCGTGTCGGGGCTGTCGGGCGAGCGGGAGCGACTCGACGTGGGCGAGCTGTGGCTCGTCGACCCCGACGCCGAACGCCGCGAGGTCGTGGGCGGCCTGGCGGGGCGGATGTTGCGCGCGCAGGGGTTCGGCGGGTGCCTGGAGGTGACCGACGAGCTCGATCGCGCACTCGACGGGGCCGACGTGGTGCTCCTCCAGCTCCGCGTGGGCGGGCAGCTGGCGCGGCTCTCGGACGAGACCGTGCCGCTGCGGTGCGGCTGCATCGGCCAGGAGACGACCGGCGCGGGAGGCTTCGCGAAGGCGATGCGCACGATCCCCGTGGTGCTCGAGATCGCCGAGCGAGTGCGCGAGCTGGCCTCGCCCGATGCATGGATCGTCGACTTCACCAACCCCGTTGGGATCGTCGTGCGTGCGCTGCTCGACGCGGGGCACCGCGCGATCGGGCTGTGCAACGTCGCGATCGGCTTCCAGCGGGAGATCGCCGCGATCTACGAGGTGCGCCCGGAGGAGGTGATGGTCGAGCAGGTCGGCCTCAACCACCTCACCTGGATCCGTCGCGTCCTGGTGGCCGGCGAGGACGTGCTGCCCGCGCTGCTGGCCGACCACGCGGAGCGTCTCTCGGGCCAGACCGGGCTTCCCCCCGCGCTGATGCGCCTGCTGGGCGTGCTGCCGTCCTACTACCTGCGCTACTTCTACGCGCACGACGCGGTGCTGGCGGAGCAGGCGCACGAGACTCCGCGCGCGCAGGTCGTCGCCGAGATCGAGCGCGAGCTGCTGGCGCTCTACCGTGACGAGCGGCTCGTGAGCAAGCCGGCGGCGCTCGAGCAGCGCGGCGGCGCGTTCTACAGCGAGGCCGCCACGCAGCTGGTCGCGTCGCTGGTCTCCGACACCGGCGATATCCAGGTCGTGGACGTGCGCGGCGGCGGCGCCCTGCCCGGCTTCGCGCCCGACGACGTGCTGGAGCTGCCGGCGCGGATCACCGCCCGGGGTGCCCAGCCGCTGGAGCTGGAGCCGCTCGCTCCCGAGCTGGCCGGGCTCGCCCGCCACGTGGCCGCCTACGAGCGGCTCACCGTGCGAGCGGCCGCGAGCCGCGACGTGGACGACATGCGGCGCGCGCTGATCGCACATCCGTTGATCGGGCAGTTCCCGCGCTCGGATGAAGTGCTCGAGCTGCTGACCGACGCCGAGCGTGAGCGCGCGACCGGGGTGAGGCGATGAGCGAGACGGTGGTCGTGGCGGTGGACGGCGGCAACACGAAGACCGACCTCGCGCTCGTCGGGGCCGACGGTCGCGTCGTGGCGCTCGTCCGCGGACCGAGCTGCTCGCCCCACCGGATCGGCGCGGCCGGTTGCGTAGAGGTGATCGGCGAGCTGCTCCAGACGGCGCGTGAGCGCGCCGGGCGCGAGCTCCCCCGGCCCGCCGCCGCCGCCGTGCTCGTGGCGGGAGCGGACCTCGAGAGCGAGGAGCGTGAGCTGCGCGAGCACGTGCAGCGTCGCGACTGGGCCGATGAGGTCGAGATCGGCAACGACACACTCGCGGTGTTCCGGGCCGGCAGCGATGCGGATTTCGGCGTGGGGGTGGTGTGCGGAGCGGGCATCAACGCGCTGGGCATCGCGCCCGACGGCGGCCGCGCGCGCTTCCCCGCGCTGGGCGCGATCACCGGAGACTGGGGCGGGGGCGAGGACCTCGGCCTCTCTGCGCTGGGGGCGGCGGTACGGGCCGGGGACGGCCGCGGGCCCGCCACCGTGCTCGCCGAGCTCGTCCCCGCGCACTTCGCGCTCGCGAGCCCCGAGGACGTGGCGCTCGCCGTCCATCACCGCAAGCTCGCGCACGTGCGCCTGGCGGAGCTCGCGCCGCTCGTGCTCGAGGCAGCAGAGGGCGGCGACGAGGCTGCGTCCGCGCTGCGCGACCGCCTCGTTCGGGAGATCGTGCTGCTGGCGCGGGCGGCGGCCACGCGCGCGCTCGCGGGCGTGGACCGCTTCGACGTGGTGCTGGGCGGGAGCCTGCTGTCGCGCTCGCGGGCGCTCGGCGACCGCGCAACCGAGGCCGTGCGCGCGGAGGTCGCGGGCGCCGAGCCGCGCGTGAGCACGGCGCTGCCCGTGGCGGGCTCGGCGCTGGTGGGGCTGGCGATGATCGGTGCGAGCAACGGCGCGGCATCGGTCGTCCGCGAGGAGCTTGCGCTCGCCGGGGACGCCGACGGAACGTTCGAGGAGACGAGGAGGGCGCTGTGAGCGAGATCCGCTTCGAGGAGGCGACACGCATCTACCCCGGCAACGATGAGGCGGCGGTGGAGAGCCTCGACCTGCTCGTCGAGGACGGCGAGTTCATGGTGCTCGTGGGTCCGTCGGGGTCGGGCAAGTCGACCGCGCTGCGGATGATCGCGGGCCTCGAGCCGGTGGACTCCGGCGGCGTGTGGATCGGCGGGCGGGACGTGACGTGGGAGCGCCCGCAGGATCGCGACGTGGCGATGGTGTTCCAGAACTACGCGCTGTACCCGTTCATGAACGTGGAGGACAACATCGGCTTCCCGCTGCGGATGTCGCGCGTGCCCAAGGACGAGCGCCGCCGCCGCGTGCACGAGGCCGCCGCGCTGCTGGAGCTCGAGCCGCTGCTCGCCCGCCGTCCGGCCCAGCTCTCAGGCGGCCAGCGCCAACGCGTGGCGATGGGGCGCGCGATCGTGCGCGAGCCTTCGGCGTTCCTGATGGACGAGCCGTTGTCCAACCTCGACGCGCTGCTGCGTGTGCAGATGCGCGCGGAGATCGCCGCGCTGCAGGGGCGTCTGGGGGTGACGACGGTGTACGTCACCCACGATCAGGTCGAGGCGATGACGATGGGCACGCGCGTGGCGGTGTTGCAGGACGGACGGCTGCAGCAGTGTGCGCCGCCGCGCGAGCTGTACGAGCGCCCGGCGAACGCGTTCGTGGCGGGGTTCATCGGCTCGCCCCCGATGAACCTCCTGACGCTCCCTGTCGGCGCCGGCCGCACGGTGGAGCTCGGAGATACGCGCTTCGACATCCCGCCCGGGGTCGCGGAGGCGCAGGCGGGGCAGGTGATGCTCGGGGTCAGGCCCGAGGACGTGGCGCTGGCCGATGCGGGGATCGCGGCGCAGGTGACGTCGGTGGAGCATCTCGGCGCCGACGCGCACGCCACGTGCGCGTTCGGTGCGGGCCCACAGGAGCGCCGCCTGGTCGTCCGCGGCGACGGCACGCGGGCGCCACAGGCGGGCGAGCACGTGCGGCTCGAGGTCGCGGGCGCGAAGCTGCACTGGTTCTCGGCGGAGACGGGCGAGCGCCTGCACGACGGGCGATGAGTCGCCAGCCGCTCGGGGCGCCCGCGCGCCCGCTGCTGCTGCGCCAGATGAACGCGCGCACGGTGCTCGAGATGATCCGCGAGCGCGCGCCCGTCTCGCGAGCCGAGATAGCGCGGCTCGCGGGCATCTCCAAGCCGACCGTGTCGCTCGCGCTCAGGGCGCTCGAGGACGCGGGGCTCGTGCGCGAGGCGCCGGCACCGGACGCCGAGGGCCCCACCTACGGTGCAACCTTCTACGAGCCCGACCCTGACGCCGCGGCCGTGCTGGCGATCGACATCGGGGGTCGCTACCTGCGCAGCGTGCTCGCCGACGTCAGCGGATCGGTGCGCGCCCGGGAGGACGCCGTGACGGCGGAGCTCGCGGCCGACGGGATCCTCTCGACGATTCCCGACGTGGTTCGGCGCCTGCTCGCTGCGACAGGCGTGCCCGCGGACCGCGTTGCCGGCGCCGTGGTGGGCGTGCCGGGCGTCGTGAGTCCGGCCACCGGCGAGGTGAGCCTCGCCGAGAACGTGCCCGGCCTGGAAGGCGAGCAGGTCGCCGCGAGGCTGCAGGAGGCGCTCGCGCTGCCGGTGAAGGTGTTCAACGACGTGAACCTCGCTGCGATCGGCGAGCGCGACGAGGGTGCCGGCCGCGACGTGGCTAGCTTCGTGTTCGTGTCCGTGGGCACGGGCCTCGGCGCCGGCGTGGTCGTCGGCGGCGAGCTGCTTGCGGGGAGCCACGGCGCGGCGGGCGAGCTCGACCTGATGCGCCCGGCGGCGTCCGGTGACGACCCGTCCGCACCGGCGATCCGCCGGTACGCGGCGGAGACGGCGGGGCGGGGGCGCGCGCGGCGGCCCACCGACACGGTCGAGATCTTCGCGCTCGCGCGGGACGGGGACGAGTGGGCGCTCGACGTGGTGACGGAGGTGGCGCGGCGCGTGTGCGCGCACGTGGTGCCGATCGCGGCGATCGTGGATCCCGAGCTGGTCGTGCTCGGCGGCGGGATCGGCGGCAACGGCGACCTGCTGCTGCCGCCTCTCCGGGAGATGCTCGAGCGCGAGCTGCCGTTCCCGCCGACGGTGCTCACCACGCAGCTTCGCGACGACGCGGTGCTCGCGGGAGCGCTCGCGCTGGGCGTGGCCGACGCGCGCGAGTGGTCGATCGCGCGCCAGGAGTGAGCGAGCGGTGGTCGCGCTCACGTTCGACGACGGCCCCGACGCAGCATGGACGCCGCTGGTGCTCGACGCACTCGATGCGGCGGGAGTGCACGCCACGTTCTTCGTCGTCGCCGAGCAGATCGAGCAGCCCGGCGGCGAGGCGCTGCTCGTCGAGACGCTCACGCGAGGGCACGAGGTGCAGATGCACTGCGCGCGGCACGTGCGCCACGAGGAGCTGGCACTCGAGGAGCTGCTTGCGGACGCACGCCAGGTCGCCTCGGCGCTCTCCGCACGCGGCGCACCGGCGCCGACGCTGTGGCGCCCCCCTTACGGCTCGGTCAGCCCCGGCTGCTCGTGCGTGGCGGCCGCCGAGCACGGCGTGCAGCTCGTGCGCTGGAGCTGGGACACGGTCGACTACCGGGGGCTCCCGGCCGCCGAGATGCTCCAGCGCGCCCGCGGCGGTCTCCGCGCCGACTCGGTGGTGCTGATGCACGACTCCCGCCGGTACTCCTCGACGCCCGAGGGCGGCGCCAGGGGCACGGTCGAGCTGATCGCAGGGCTGGTGGAGCTCGCTGGGGAACGCGGGTGGGCGGTCGGGCCGCTCTCCGGGCCGCTGGCGGACGCGCACGGTGATGCGTTTCTGCTTCCGTGCGCTGGTCACTAGCACCGCGGTCGCCTACCCTGCCCACCACGGACCCGGCCAGGTGGCGCCAAGCGGGCCTTCAGCCCCAACGGAGCGGGTTCGATTCCCGCCGGGTCCATTCCCGATTAGGCTGGGGAGATGCCTCCACAGACGCGCTACACGAAGAGCGGGGAGGTGAACATCGCCTACCAGGTCGTCGGCGACGGCCCCATAGACCTCGTGTTCGTGCCGGGCTTCGTCTCGCACCTCGACCTGCAGTGGGCCGATCCGAGGATCGCGCGCTTCCTCGAGAAGCTGGCCTCCTTCTCACGGCTGATCCTGTTCGACAAGCGCGGCACCGGTCTCTCGGACCCGGTTGCGGCGCCGGCCCCGCTCGAGGACCGCATGGACGACGTGCGGGCGGTGATGGACGCGGCGGGCTCGGAGCGGGCGGCGCTGCTCGGTCTGTCCGAGGGCGGACCGATGAGCATCCTGTTCGCCACCACATATCCGGAGCGCACCGACGCTCTGATCCTGTGCGGCACGTTTGCCACAGGCACCCTCGACGCGGACGAGCACCCCGCGGGGAAGCGCTGGGTGGACAACTTCAAGCAGATAGCCGCCGCACTCGACCATTGGGGTGAGGGACACACGCTCGGCGTCATGGCACCGAGCGCCGACAGCGAGGCCGACCGCGCGGGGCGCGGGATCTTCGAGCGCTCGGCCGCGAGCCCGCAGATGGCGAAGACGTTGATCAGGATGGTCACCGAAACCGACGTCCGCGACCTGCTCCCGAATGTCCGGGTGCCGACGCTGGTGCTGCATCGCGAGGAGGAGTTCATACCGGTCGAGGGGGCTCGCTACATGGCCGAACGCATCCCGGACGCGAAGCTCATCGTGCTGCCAGGGATGGACCACATCCCCTTCTACGGCGACGCGGACGGCTACGCCGAGGAGATCGAGGAATTCCTCACCGGCGCCCGCCGTGCGCCGGCGTTCGACCGCATCCTCACGACCGTGATGTTCACCGACATCGTCGCGTCCACAGAGCGCGCCGCGGCGCTCGGCGACGCCCGCTGGGTCGAGCTGGTGGGCCGCCACGACGAGCTCATGCGAGCGGAGATCGCGCGCCAGCGTGGACGGGAGGTCAAGACGATGGGTGACGGCTTCCTGGCGACCTTCGACGGCCCGGCGCGCGGGATCCGCTGCGCTCGCGCGGTCGCAAACGCGGTGCAAGCTCTCGGCCTGGAACTGCGGGCGGGCCTGCACACGGGCGAGTGCGAGGTCGTCGGCGAGGACATCGGCGGGATGGCCGTGAACATCGGTGCGCGGATCGGCGCGCTCGCGGCCGGCGACGAGGTCGTCGTCTCGAGCACCGTGAAGGACCTCGTGGTCGGCTCGGGCATCGGGTTCAGCGACCGCGGCACCCACCGGCTCAAGGGTGTCCCCGGCGAGTGGCGGCTGTTCGTCGTCGACGAGGTAGACACGCCGGCGAGCGACAGGCTCGTGCCGGACACGCGCGAGCGGTTCTCGGCGTTTACGGCGCCGTGAGAGCTGGGGCGTGAACACCCCTCCGAAGATGTCGGTGTCCCTCCGGAGTCGCTCGGCCTACACGTGCGAGCCGGACTTCTCGACCAACGCCGCCCACTCGTCGTACCTGCGCCGGCAGTCTGCG
>Ga0187823_10000056_pt1 | contig 23071 bp, 21 predicted proteins | sample NC_wetland_sal_i_12_FD_132968 | JGI IMG/M metagenome (GOLD analysis project Ga0187823, IMG submission 132968) | Wetland sediment microbial communities from Neuse River Estuary, North Carolina, USA - SourceSoil_3 | ecosystem: Environmental > Aquatic > Freshwater > Wetlands > Sediment | place...
ACGCGTTCGGCCCGATCACCGACAACGCCGGCGGGATCGCCGAGATGGCGGACCTCCCCGAGGAGGTGCGCAAGGTGACCGACCGCCTCGACGCCGTCGGGAACACCACCAAGGCCGTGACCAAGGGTTACGCGATCGGCTCGGCGGTGCTCGCCGCGGTCGTGCTGTTCGCGGGCTTCCAGAAAGAACTCTTCCTCCACTCGCACAAGGTGATCTCGTTCGGCATCAACGAACCGCCGGTCCTGATCGGGCTGCTGCTGGGCGGCCTGATGGTGTGCCTGTTCGCGTCGCTGTCGATCGAGGCGGTGGGCCGCGCGGGCGGCGCCGTGGTCGAGGAGGTGCGCCGCCAGTTCCGCGAGCACCCCGGGATCATGGACTACACCGAACAGCCCGACTACGCGCGCTGCGTGGACATCGTGACCCGCACGGCGCAGCGCGAGATGATCCTTCCGTCGCTGCTGCCGATCGGCCTGACGCTGATCGTGGGGTTGATCGACGAACAGGCGCTCGGCGGCCTGCTGATCGGCGTGATCGTGGTCGGCTTCTTCTTCGCGGTGATGATGACCGCGGGTGGCGGCGCATGGGACAACGCCAAGAAGCTCATCGAGGACGGCTCGTTCGGCGGCAAGGGCTCGGACGCCCACGCCGCGTCGGTCACCGGCGACACGGTGGGCGATCCGTTCAAGGACACGGCGGGCCCCGCGATCAACCCGATGATCAAGGTCGCGAACATCGTCGCGATCCTGATCATCCCGATCATCACCTGAGTCGAGTCCGCGGCAGACGCTCCGCGCGCGTACGGCGCCATGCCGTAGCGCGTGGATCGGCGTCCGCTGCGGGCGCGCGTTGGCCGTGGCACGACGTAAGCTCAGGTGTGGATGAACGGACGGCAGGTGCATCGCACGGGCACCCTCGTGCTCTCGGCGGCGATGGTCGTGATCGGCTTCGCGCTCCTCGTCCAGGCGGTCGTGGGCGGCGGCGGCTCGCCCGGGCTCCGCGCCCTGCTGGGCGTGATGTTCGTGGCGGCCGGCTGCGGGCGCACGTACCTCGTGGTGCGCCGGAGCCGGGAAGGCTGAGAGCTGGCCGGCGATGATGAGTCCGGCGGGATGACCGCGGGACCGGACCCGGGCGAGGAGCCGGGGCTCGACGGGCTCACCGCCGGCGACCCCGGCCGCGCACCGAATGCGGCACAGGCGAGCTCGGAGCTGGCGGCGCGCTCGCGCGTGATCGTGCGGCGCAGCATCGGCTCGCCGATCCTGTTCACGATCGTCTACTCCTCGATCGCGAGCGCGCTGTACTTCTCGCTGGGGGTGATCGCGGGCCACGCCCTGGGCCTGACGCCGCTCGTGTTCCTGTTCTCGGCGGTGCTGTTCTCGATGACCGCGATGACCTACGTGGAGGGGGCGTCGCTCCACCAGGACCGAGGCGGCTCCACGGTGTTCGCGCGCTACGCGTTCAACGAGCTCGTGAGCTTCGTGGCGGGCTGGGCGATCCTGCTCGACTACGTGATCCTGATCGCGGTCACGGCCTACTCGGCTACGCAGTACCTGCGTGTGTTCTCCGACCCGCTCGGCGACAGCGGCGAGGCGCTGGCGATCGCGCTCGCGTTCATCGCGCTGGTCGTGGTCAGCAACATCCGCGGCTTCAGCCAGCGTCGCGCACGGCGCGTGGGCTTCCTGATGGCGGGCGACCTCGTGCTGCAGGCGTTCATCGTGGTGCTCGGCCTGGCGCTGTTCTTCGACGTGGACACGCTCACCAACCCGATCCACCTCGGGACGGCCCCCACCTGGGAAGACCTGATCTTCGCGCTCACCGTGGTGGTGATCGCGTTCACGAGCCTCGAGTCGGCCTCGGGCCTCTCGGGCGAGGTGCGCATCAGCCGCCGCGGGCTCAAGCGCCTCGTATGGGGCACCACCGGCACCGTGGGCTTCCTGTACGTGGGGATCGGGCTCGTGGCGGTCACGGCGCTGCCCGTCGTCCATGGCCACACCCTGCTCTCGACGAAGTACGAGAACGCGCCGATGGTGGGGATCGTCGAACAGGTGCACCCGCACTGGCTCAAAGAGGTCCTGCTCTACACGGTGGGCGCGATGGCCACGCTCACGCTGCTCGCGGCGGCCAACTCGGCGATGCTCGGCCTCTCGCGGCTCGCCTACTCGCTGTCGACCAACCGGCAGATCCCGAGCGGGCTGGGCCGCCTCCACGCGCAGCGCTCGACGCCCTACGTGCTGATCATCGCCGCGGGCGTGCTCGCGGCGGGGCTGGTCGTCCCCGAGAGCCTCGACTTCCTGATCGGCATCTATGCGTTCGGCGCGACGCTCGCGTTCACGATCGCCCACGTCTCGATCGTGCGCCTGCGCTACACCGAGCCGGACCGCGACCGCCCCTATCGCGTGCCGCTCTCCGTGCGCTTCCGGGGGGCGCAGCTCCCGATCCCGGCGGTGCTCGGCGCGGTGATCATGGCGGCGGGGTGGGTGGCGGTGATCGTGATCCACGAACCGGCCCGCTACGTGGGCATCGGCTGGATGATCGCCGGGCTGGTGCTGTACGTGGTCTACCGGCGCACGGAGGAGACGTCGCTGTTCAAGCGCGTGACCGTGTCGCCGGCGATGCTGCGACCGGAGCCCGCGCACGAACGCGAGTACGGCTCGATCCTGGTGCCGCTGTTCGGCACGGACCTCGATGACGACATCATGCAGACGGCGGCGCTCCTGGTGGCCGGCGAGCAGACCGACGACGCGGCCATCGACGAGGCCACGATCGAGGCGCTCTGGGTGTTCGTGATCCCGATGGCCCTGCCGCTCGACGCGAGCCTCCCCGAAGCCCAGATCAAGCATGCGCGCCAGGTGCTCGCGCGCGCGAAGGCGGTGGGGGAGGAGTACACGGGGGTCCAGGTCGCCACCGCGACCGTCCGCACCCGGCGCGCGGGCTTTGCGATCGTCGACGAGGCGCGGCGGCGCGGGGTGGAGGCGATCGTGCTCGGGGCCGAGGAACCATCCTCCATCCGCGGCGGAGGTGTCCTGGGTGGCCGCGGGGGTCCGCTGGAGGGGTTCGTGGGGGACGTGACCAAGTACGTGATCAGCAAGGCGGAGTGCCGCGTGATCGTTACGGCGCCCGCGGCGAAGGACTCGCCCGTGGAGCAGTCCAGGCGCTCGCGTCAGGACAGCACCTCCATCGTCTAACCTCCGCGCTAATGGAGACGGCTTTCCTCAGATGTTCGTATTGATCGTCGGTGCCGGCAGGCTCGGCTCGGCGGTCGCCAAGACGGCGCTCGCGGCCGGCCACGAGGTGTCGGTACTCGACCAGGACCCGCTCTCACACGAGCGGCTCGACGCCGGGCAGACCCAGAGCTGGGAGGACTCCGGCGGCCAGTTCACCGTCGGAACCGCGCTCGAGATGGAGGCGCTGATCCAGGCGGGCATCGAACGCGCAGAGGTCTTCATAGCCTCCACGTCCGGCGACAACACCAACCTCGTGATCGCCCAGATCGCGCAGAAGCGCTTCGGCGTCGCGCAGGCGGTGGTGCGCGTGATGGACCCCGCCCGTGCGGACTGGTACCGCGAGCAGGGCCTGCACACGATCTCCCCGACCAAGCACGCGATCGAGATGTTCGAGAGCGCGATCCAGCCACAGGCGGCCTGAGCGATGTACGTGATCATCGCGGGGGCCGGCAAGGTGGGGCGCAACCTCGCGCGCGAGCTGATCGCCAAGGAACACGAGGTCACGGTGATCGAGTCCTCGCGGCCCACGTACCTGGCCAACGAGGAGGAGTTCGAGCACGCGATCCAGTACGGCGACGCCACCGAGCTGTGGGTGCTCGAGCGCGCGGGCATCCAGCGCGCCGACCTGGTGATCGCGGTCACGGGCGACGACGAGGACAACATCCTCGTCTGCCAGGTCGCCAAGGAGAAGTACCTGTGCGACCGGATCATCGCCCGCGTCAACAACCCCCGCAACCACGACCACTTCCGCCTGCTGGGAATCCAGCCGGCCGTGTCCGCCACCGACCTGATACTGCGCCTGATCGAGCACGAGGTGCCGCGCTACGGCCTCGTGCACCTGCTCGCGCTCGAAGAGGAGCGCCTGGAGATCATCGAGCTGGAGGTCACCGCCGACGCGCCCGTGGTCGGCGAGCGGGTGTCCGACATCGCGCTGCCCGAGGGCAGCCTGATCATCTCGGTGCTGCGCGGAGGCGCGGGGTTCGTGCCGAAGGCCGACACCACGATCGAGGCCGGCGACGAGGTGCTGCTGGTGCTCGACCCGGGGCTCGAGGAGGCGATCACGACGTTCTTCGCGCCCAACGGGCACGCGGCGACGCTCTAGCTCAGGGGACCGCCTTCAGCATCGGCGGGTGCCGCCGATATCCTTCGGGACGTCCTTTCCGGGATGGTGTAATTGGCAACACGCGACACTCTGGATGTCGAATTTGGGGTTCGAGTCCCTGTCCCGGAGTAGCTGGGCGGGGCGAGCGGTGAGCCAGCCGGCGTCGGCAGTTCCGCGGATCCCCGCCTCGGCGAGCGCGATGATCTTCGACGGCTCTCGCCGCCTGCTGATCCTCAAGCCGACCTACAAGAAGGGTTGGACGCTGCCCGGAGGCCAGATCGACCCGGACGGCGAGTCGCCGTGGGATGCCTGCCGGCGTGAGGTGCGCGAGGAGACCGGGCTGGCCGTCGTCGGCGGGCGCCTGGCGTGCGTCGACTTCCTGCGGCCGCGAGCGACCAGAGCGGGAGGGGTGCGCTTCCTGTTCGACTGCGGTGTGATGGCCGACGAGCGGCTCGCGGCTGTTGCTCTGCAGACTGAGGAGATCGCCGAGCACCGGCTGCTCGAGCCGGATCGCGCCGCCGAGCTGCTGAGTGGCCCGCTGCGCCGGCGGGTTTCGGCGACGCTGGCCGCGAAGGGCTTCGTCTACCTGGAGGAGGGCCGCCCGCTCGCGGCCGTGGGCTGAGGGCTCCGGGGCAGCGTCGACCAGGCGGGCCGACGAGTTCTGCTACCGCGGTGCGGGGCCCGATTGCTCGAGCGGCCGGTGACCTCGCCGGCGAACGGCGCCGTAACGCGCCGCGTGCTCGTGGGCCTCGGCGGCCTCCATCGCGGCACCCTCCGGGCCGGCCGACCCGAACCACGACGCGTACCGCCCGACCAGAGGCGCTGCCGAGAGCCCGTGGGCCATCACCGACACGAACACCGTGAAGTAGGCGGCCGTGAGGATCGTGGGCGGGGCCGCGCGGTGCGTGTCGGCGACGACCACCGCGAACACGATCGAGGCCAGGCCGCGAGGGCCGAACCAGCCGAGGAACGCCACCGTGGGGGCGCGGGCCCTGGTCCCATACAGCGCGATCGCAACGGGCACCATGCGCGCCACGGTCAGGCTGACGACCGCGTACAGCGCCACCTGCCAGCTGACGTGTTCGAGCGCCGGGCCGAGAAGGACGGCCCCGAACATGAAGAACGTGACCGCGTTCAGCAGCGCGCCGGTCTCCTCGGTGTAGTCCATCGCGGCGGCGCCCTCAGCCCGTGCGATCGCGCCGTAGACCGTGCCCGCGACGAACGCCCCGATGAACCCCGAGCCGCCGAGTCCCACGGCAGCGCCATACGCCAGCGCCGCCCCCGCGACCGGGACGATCGCGCGCCAGCGATCATCGACCATCCCTCGCGCTCCGGCCAGGCGCACGACCGCACCCGACACGCACCCCGCGGCGACCCCCGCGAGCAGTCCGTAGCCGATCTCCTCGGCGATCACCTGCCCCGGGTGGGCAGGCTCCCCGGCTCCGGAGGCCGTCGCCAGCACCACCAGCAGCACGGGCACGCAGATCCCGTCGTTGAGCCCGCTCTCGACGTTCAGAGACTGGCGCACGCGTTGCGGGAGGCGCGCGTCGGTCACCACCGCCGACCCCAGCCCCGCGTCGGTGGGAGCGAGGATCACCGCCAGGATCAGCGCGTCGCTCAGCGAGAACGAGCCGAACAGCGCCAGCGCGCCGAGCGTGCCGGCGACGATCGTGAGCGGGAGGCCCACGCCGAGCAGGCGCGCCGGCACCGACGACTCGCGTCGCAGCGCCCGGAGGTCGATCCGCGAGGCGTCCGAGAACAGCACGACCCCCAGCGTCGCTTCGGCGAGGAGCCTGACCGTGACGCTCGTCGGGCCGACGTCCACGTCGCTGAGCACCAGCGGGCCGACGAGCAGGCCGACCGCGACCATCACGATCGCCGGCGTCACCGGACCCGTGTCGAGCGCGCGCGAGACCGCCGCCACGAGCAGCAGCGCGAGTGCGACCGTCGCCAGTTCCCAGCCGACGTGGCTGCTGGCGATCACGTCGGGCACGGTCAGCCCGAGCCGCAGTTGCTCATGCCGTAGTGGCGCGCAAGCTGGCCGTACGCGGCGTAGTCGCGCTGGAGCTTGGACTCGGTGGCCTGGGCTTCCACGAGGTCGCCCTTGGCGAAGTTGTCCACGAGCGTGCTCACGTCTTCCACCTGGGTGGCCGCGGCGTTCCAGATCGCAGTGAGCGCTTCTTCGTCGCCTTCGGGCGCCGGCAGCGCCTGAAGGCGCGTCAGCACCCCGCGCTCGTATGCGAGCACCGACCGGAGCGTGTTCGCCGCGGCCGCGTACTGCGAGCGTTCGCCGTCCTCCTGCAGCTCGCTGTTCACCGGCGCCACGTGGGCGTTCGCGACCGCGCAGATCGCGTCCGCGCGCGCGATCAGCCGCGCCCTGGCCGCGGTGACCGCCGCGCTCACGGTCACAACGGGCGTCGTGGACGACGTGCGCGCCGCCGTGGTGGCCGCGGCGCGCGCAACGGTCGCCGTGGTCCTGTGGGAGCCGGAGCCGCATCCCGCAAGCGAGGCGCCGAGCACTGCGATCGCACCGTATGCAGCACAAGCGATCGGTGTTCCGGCGCGGCACGGCACGGGCCCAGCCTACCCGCCGTCTCCATCGGGTCGTCGCGACGCGCACGTTCCACACGCGCGCGAGATGAGACCTCTAAGCCGCCGCCTGCGACGCCCAGTCGCGGTAGAGGTCGTAGTAGCGGCCCTCCGCCGCGATCAGCTCGTCGTGGGTGCCCTGCTCGGCGATCCGGCCGTGCTCGAGCACGATGATCCGGCCTGCCTGGCGGATCGTCGAGAGGCGGTGGGCGATCACGATCGCCGTGCGACCAACGAGCAGGCGGCGCAGCCCCTGCTCGATCCGCGCCTCCGACTGCAGGTCCACGTTCGAGGTGGCCTCGTCGAGCACCAGGATCCGGGGGTCGGCGATCAGCGCGCGCGCGAACGCGAGCAGCTGACGCTGCCCCGCCGACAGCTGTGCGCCGCGCTCGCCCACTTCGGTGTCGTACCCGTGCACGAGCTCGCCGATGAACTCCTCCGCGCCCACGGCCGCGGCCGCCGCCGCGATCTGCTCGCGCGTCGCCCCCGGCCGCCCGAACGCGATGTTCTCGGCGACCGTGCCCGAGAACAGGAACGCCTCCTGCGGCACGATCCCCATCTGCGAGCGCAGCGATGCGCTCGACACGTCGCGCAGGTCGTGGCCGTCGACCAGCACGCGGCCCTCGGTGGGGTCGTAGAAGCGCGCCACGAGCTTGGCCATCGTCGACTTGCCCGCGCCCGTGGCGCCGACGAGCGCGACGGTCTGGCCGGCCGGGATGTGCAGGTCCACGTCCTCGAGGGCGAGCGTCGGGGGCAGCTGGTCGACCTCGGTGCTGTTCGCCCCCCGCGGACGGGGCCGCGCGGCGTAGGCGAAGGTGACGTGGTCGAAGTCCACCTCGCCGCGGATGCGGTCGATCTCGAGGGCGTCGGGTGCGTCGCTGAGGCTCGGCTTCACGTCCAGCAGCTGGAAGATCTTCTCGAGCGCAGCCATCCCCGACTGGTAGGTCGCGTACAGCTGCGACAGCTGCTGGATCGGTTCGAACAGGAACGACAGCGCCGCCACGAACGCCACCACCGTGCCCACGGTGATGTGCCCTTCGATCGCCTGCGTCCCGCCGTAGAGCACGATCCCCGCCACCGCCAGCCCCGACAGCAGTTCCACGCTCGGGAAGTACGCGGCGTTCAGGCGCACCGTGGTCATGTTCGCGTCGCGGTTGTCCGCGTTCAGGTCCGTGAAGCGGCGCTCGTGGGCGTGCTCCTGGGCGAAGCTGCGCACCACCCGCACGCCGGAGAGCGTCTCCTGCAGGTCCGCCGTGATCGCGCCGATCGTCTCTCGCGTCCGGCGGAAGGCGCCCGCCGAGACGATCCGGAACCACAGCGAGGCGGCGAGCAGGAGCGGCAGCACGGAGAACGTGATCAGCGCGAGCTTCGGATCCAGGTAGATCAGGATCCCCACCGTGCCGAGCAGCGTCAGCCCCGACTGGACGAGTGTCACCACCGAGTCCGTCACGAGGCTGTCCAGCGCCTCCACGTCGTTGGTCATGCGCGAGATCAGCACCCCCGCGGGGCGGCTCTCGTAGAACCCGATCGGGAGTGTCTGCAGGTGCGTGAAGATGCGGATCCGCAGGTCCGCGAGGGCGCGCTGTCCCACCCAGCCCACCAGGTAGGTCTGCAGATAGGTCATCAGCCACACCAGCAGCGCCGCCGCGAGGAACGCCGCGACCACGAGCACGAGCGTGGTCGTGTCGTGGCGTTCGATGCCTTCGTCGATCGCCGCGCGTGCCAGCAGCGGTGGCGCCAGGGTCGCCGCCGTGCCCGCCAGCAGCGCCACCAGGGCCGCCGCGGCGCGCATCCGGTAGGGGCGGAGCAGACCCAGGAGACCGCGCAGGCTGCGCCCGCGCGTGCCGCGCGCGGCCCGCTCGCCGGTCCATTCGGGTCCGCCCCGCATGCCTCGCACGCCGGGGCTCACAGGCCGCTCACCTCGCGCTCGCGCGGCTTGCGCGTGAGGAACACCTGGTCGGGCAGGCCCTTGGCCACGATTTCCCTGTACAGGTCGGAGGCCTCCAGCAGTTCGTCGTGGTCGCCGTGGGCGACGATGCGGCCGTGGTCGAGCACCACGATCTCGTCCGCCAGCGAGATCGTCGACAGGCGGTGGGCGATCACGAACGTCGTGCGGCCCGCCATCGCCTCGTCGAGCGCGAGCTTGATCGCCTGCTCGGTGGATGCGTCCACGGCCGAGGTCGCGTCGTCGAGGATCAGCACGCGCGGGTCCGCCAGCAGCGCGCGCGCGATCGCGAGCCGCTGGCGCTGGCCGCCCGAAAGCGACAGGCCGCGCTCGCCCACGCGCGTCTCGAACCCGTCCGGCAGCGCGCTCACGAAGTCGAACGCCTGAGCCCTGCGTGCCGCCGCTTCGACTTCCACGAGGCTTGCTCCGGGGCGGCCGTAGGCGATGTTCTCCGCGACCGTGGCGGAGAACAGGAACGGGTCGTCGCTGACGATCGCCACCGAGGAGCGCAGTTCCTGGAGGTCGACGTCGCGGACGTCCGCGCCGTCGAGCAGCACCTCTCCCGAGCTGGCGTCGTAGAGCCGCGAGATCAGCGACACGAGGCTCGTCTTGCCCGAGCCCGTGCCGCCCACGAGCGCCACCGTCGTCCCCGCGGGCACGTCCAGGTCGACGTCGCTCAGGGCCGCGCGCGCGTGCCCCGCCCCGTTGCCGTTGAGCTCGGGACGGCGGGTCTGGTCGTCGCGCCCCGCCGCGTAGGCCGCACCGAACTCGTCGCTCTCGTCGTAGCGCAGCGTCACGCCGCGAAGCTCGACGTGGCCGTTGCCCGGCGGCAGCGGGAGCGCCTCCGGCGGCTCGACGATCCGCGGCTCGCGGTCGAGCACCTGGAAGATCCGCGCGCCGCTTGCCGTCGCACGCTGTGCGAGCCCCAGCGTCATGCCGAGCGCGCGCATCGGCTGGATCATCATGTTCATGTAGAGGTAGAACTGCGTGAACTGCCCGAGGTTCAGGTGGCTGTCGATCACGCGCTGGCCGCCCACCAGCAGCACCGCGGTCAGGCCCAGCTGCGGGAGGAAGCCGATCACCGGGTTGTAGAAGGCCTCCAGGCGTGTCGCGACCATCGACTGGTCGAACACGCGCCCGACGCTCACCCGGAAGCGCTCCAGCTGGTGTTCCTCGCGGGCGAACGACTTCACCACGCGCACACCGGAGATGTTCTCCTCGGCGTCCGCGGTGAGCTCGGCGATCCGCTGCTGCACCTCCTGGACCGTGGGGCGCGCGCTGCGCCCGTAGCGCTGGGAGATCACCACCACGAACGGGATCGGCACGCACGCGATCAGCGCGAGCGTGGGGTTGATCAGGAGCATCGCCACGCTCGCCAGGATCAGCGTCAGCGCGGCCTGCAGGATGAACACGAGCCCGTAGCCGAGGAAGAAGCGCACCGCCTGCAGGTCCACCGTGGCGCGCGACATCAGCTGGCCGGTCTGCTGGCGGTCGAAGAAGCCCAGCTCGAGCCGCTGGAGATGACCGTATATCAGCGCGCGCAGGTCGTACTCGATGCCGAGCGAGATCTGCCCCGCGACCAGCCGGCGCAGGTACGTGAGCACCCAGCGCGCGAGCACCGCCACGGCGATCACGATCGCCAGCACGAGCAGCGTGTTGCGGTCGTGCGCGCGCTTCGCCAGTTCGTGGGCCGCACGGTGGGCGTCGCCGCGCTTGATCGCCTCGACCGCCAGGCCGGTGAGGTAGGGCAGCAGGACCGTCATCACCATCGCCAGGCACGCCAGCGCCGCCGAGACGCCGACGCCCCGCCGGTACGGCCGCAGGAACCCCAGTAGTCGGTAGAAGGTGCTCATAGTTGCGTGGTCAACGATTATCGCATCTGGCTTTTGTGAAGCCGAACGCGCGCGTGGAAATAGTCTGGGTGGGATGGAGCCGCCCGCGTCGCGCGATCCCTCGCCACCCGTCGGCCTGTGCGCCGACTGCGTGCACCGCCGCGACGTTCACAACACGCGCGGGTCGGTGTTCACGTTGTGCGAACGCTCGCGCACCGAACCGGCCTATCCGCGCTATCCGCGCCTGCCCGTCCTGAGCTGCCCGGGCCATCAGCCCGTCGCGCCCGCGCACGGCTAGGCGGCAACCGCGGCCTCTGCCTCGGGAGCGCCCTCGTAGGAGCTCACGAAGTCCTTGCTGCGGACGAGCACGAACGACAGCACCGAGCCCACCAGGGCGATCCCGGAGGCGATCAGCAGGATCGTCGTGAACGCTTCGGTGAAGCCCACGCGATAGGCGTGCAGCAGCACGTCGCCGCCCGGCCGGTGCGCCGCGAACGGGCGCACCGCGCCGGAGACGACCAGCCCCTTGAGCGTGCCCGCGTTGATAAAGACGTGCTGCTGGGCGTTCGCCAGCGCGGAGGTCGTGTTCTGCACCACCTCGTGCTGGAAGATCGCACCGAGCCCCGCCACGCCGGTGGCGATCCCGACCTGACGGAACGTGTTGTTGATGCCCGAGGCCATCCCGCTGCGGCTGTGGTGCACCACGCCCACGGCCGTCGAGGCGAGCGGAGGGTTGAGCATCCCGATGCCCGCGCCCGCGAGCAGGAAGCCCGGGATCAGCGTCGTCCAGTCCGAGCTCGGGTCGATCGCGGTCATCGCGAGCAGCCCCGCGCTCACGAGCAGCAGGCCGCCGCCGATCAGCGCCCGCATCGGCACGCGCACCGACAGCCGGCCGGAGATCGGCGCCACGACGAACGAGATCACCGTCACCGGCAGGAAGCGCAGGCCCGCCTGCAGCGGCGTGTAGCCGAGCACGTCCTGGATGTACAGGGTCAGGTACAGGAACATCGAGAACATCGACGAGGAGATCGCCAGCGCCGCGATGCTCGCGCCCGTGAACGCGGGCTTTTTGAAGAGGGTGAGGTCGAGCATCGGGCGCTCCTGGCGCAGCTCCACGATCAGGAACAGCACGATCAGCACGAGCGAGCCGACCAGGAACGAGACGATCTCGGTCGAGCCCCAGCCCTTTTCGTTGCCCTGGACGAGCGCGAACACGAGTAGGAACAGCGAGCCCGAGAAGGTGATCAGGCCCGCCCAGTCCACACCGCGCGCGACCCGGACGCGCGACTCGTCGACCTGCGAGAGCGTCAGCGCCACCGCGCCGATCCCGATCGGGACGTTCACGAAGAAGATCCATTCCCAGCCGATGCCCGAGGTGATCAGGCCTCCGATCACAGGCCCGACCGCCACGGCGGCGCCGATCACGCCGCCGTACACACCGAACGCGATGCCGCGCTCCTTGCCGTGGAACGCGTCCGCGATCAGCGCCAGCGACGTCGCGAACATCATCGCGCCGCCGAGCCCCTGCACCGCGCGCGCGAGGTTCAGCGTCAGCGGGCTGTCCGCCAGCCCGCACGCCGCCGAGGAGAGCGTGAACACGATCAGCCCCGCGACGAACACGCGCCGGCGACCGAGGAGGTCCGACAGCGAGCCCGCCGTCAGCAGGAACGCCGCCAGTGTGAGCGAGTAGGCGTTCACCACCCACTGCAGGTCCGCAAAGCTCGAGTGCAGCGAGTGCTGGATGTCCGGCAGCGCCACGTTGACGACGGTGATGTCCAGCAGCAGCATGAACATCGCCACCGAGACCGCGATCAGCGTCCACCATTTGCGCTCCAAGCCGACCTCCTCGTGTCTCGGGTGCGGACCCCACGCACTATAGGAACCGCCGCTCCGCTTCCCGGCGCGCAGGGAAGCCGCCGGCGGGCTAGGCCCGCACCGCCGAGACGTTCAGGCGCACGTAGTCCAGGGGCAGCTGCACGCGCTCGCACACCGCGCGGGCGAACGGCTCGCGGCGATCCGGCTCCAGGCGCTCCAGATGCGCCGCGAGGATCGACGTGCGCACGAACGCCGCCGGGTCCTCCGGTTCGGTGGGCTTGTGCTGAAGCCAGCAGCGGATCTCTGCGAACCCCGCGTGGAGCATCCGCTCACGCGTCTGCTCGGGTGAGGCGAATTCCCATGGCGAGAACCCCGCCAGCTCGGGCGCCTGCTCCTGTGCGGCCGCGTCGATCGCCTCGCGCACCCGTGCGATGTTCCCCGCGCCCCCGCACTGGACCTCGATCACCCCGCCTGGCGCCAGCGCCCCGGCGAGCCGGCTCCACAGCAGCTCGTGCGAGGGGACCCAGTGCAGTGCAGCCGTCGAGACGATCGCGTCGACCGGCTCGCCGACGTCGAGCGCGAGCGCGTCCTGGCAGAGGATCTCCGCCCGCGCGCCGAGCCGGGCCCGCGCGAGCGCCACCATCTCGCGCGACGCGTCCACCCCGATCACCCGCACGCCCGGTGCGACCTGGAGCAGCCGCTCGGTCACGAGCCCCGTCCCGCAGCCCACGTCGAGAACGCGCGCCCCCGGAGCGAGCGGCGGGAGGCGCGCGATCACCTCGCTCGCCCAGCTCTGCTGCGGTGCGCTCGTGGCGTCGTAGGTGCGGGCGTCCCAGGAGGTGCCCACGCCCGCCCTCAGCTCTCGCGCAGGTACTCGCCCAGGAAAGGAACCACCCGCGACCACAGCAGCGCCGCGGCCTCGGGGCGGTAGCTGGGGCGGTAGTCCGCGAAGAACGCGTGCCCCGCGTCCTCGTAGACATCCAGCTGAACGGGCTTGCCGCTCGCGAGCGCGCGGGTGCGCAGGCGCTCGCCGAGCTCGGGCGAGGGGTTGTGGTCCTCGGCGCCCACCGCCGCCATCAGCGGGCAGTGCAGCCGTTCGGCGAGGTCGATCGGCGGAACGGGGCGCTGCGGGGTGGTGCGCTCGTCGGGCGTGGAGCGGTCGATGAACCCGCCCCAGCAGTCCACCGCCACGTCGAGCCGGTCGCTGGCGCATGCGAACAGGAGCGTGAAGCGCCCACCCATGCAGAAGCCGATGCAGCCCACCCGGCCGGTCACGTCCTCGCGGGCGCGCAGCAGGTCCGCGGCGCCCTCGAGGTCGCCCAGCGCGAGCTCGTCGGGCATCGAGAACAGGCGCGCGAACACCTGCTGCATGTCGCTGGTGTCGGGCGGCCCGCCTTCGCGCGTGTACATGTCCACCGCGAGCACCACGTATCCGAGCGCGGCGATCCGGGCCGACACGTCGCGGATGTGGTCGCCCAGGCCGCCCGCCTCGTGGATCACGATCATTCCGGGGTGCTCGCCGGGCTCCGCGGGCCGCACGAGATAGCCGTTGATGCCCTCGCGCTCGGCCCCGGGGAACACGAGCTCCTGCGCGTCCAGGGCGTCGGGCTCGGTCACCGCGCCGGGCACTCCCTGGGGGCTCGGCAGCACCGTCACCGGGCCGCTCACAGGATCGCCTTCGGGTAGGCGCGGGTGGCCGCCGCGAGCATCACGAGCAGGAATCCAATCACCACGAGGAAGTCGAGCCACACCTCGCCCGCGCCCCCCACGCCCACGAGCATCTGCCGCAGCCCCTGCACCTCGTAGGTCAGCGGGTTCACGCGCGCGATCGCGTGCAGCCAGCCCGGCATCGTGGCGAGGGGGTAGAGGGCGCTCGACGCGAAGAACAGCGGCATCATGATCAGCTGCCCGATGCCCATGAAGCGCTCTCGCTCCTTGACCACCGCGGCGAGCAGCATCGACATGCACGCGAACGCCGCTGTGCCGAGCATCAGCAGCACGAGCGTCCCCAGGACCCCGGTGACGCTCCAGCGGACGCCGATCCCGGCGATCGCGATCACCGCGAGCAGCAGCAGCGCCTGGACGAGCGCGCGCACGCACGCGCCGCCGGCCTTGCCGAGCACGATCGCGGTGCGCGACAGCGGCGTGGCGAGCAGGCGCTGCAGCTGCCCCACGTCGCGTTCCCAGATCACCGCCAGGCCGAAGAAGATCGCGATGAACATGGCGGCCTGCGCCATCACACCGGGAGCGAGGTAGGCCTTGTAGTCGAGCCGTCCGACCGTGAGCGCGTGGTCGCGGGAGAGCGCCGAGCCGAAGATGAACAGCCACAGCAGCGGCTGGACCGAGCGGGTGACGATGTCCAGGTGGTCGTGGCGGAGCTTGCGCAGCTCCGCCTGCGCCATCGCGAGCGTGCCCTCCGCCAGGCGCGCGATCGTGCCCGAGGACAGCGTCCTCGGCAGCGGCTCAGCCGAGCCGGCGGGCGACGCGGCGCTGTGCGCGGACATCCGCAAGCCTCCCCTCGTCTGCGTCGGGGTCGCCGTCGCCCTCGAGCACCCTGCCGGTGACCGCCGTGAACACCTCTTCGAGGCTGGCCGTGCCGTGGCGCTCCAGCAGCTCGGCGGGCTCGCCCTGCTCCACCAGCCGGCCGCGGTCGATCACGCCGAGGCGATCGCAGTGGCGCTCGGCCTCCTCCATCAGGTGGGTGGTCACGAGGATCGTCGTGCCGGCCTGGGCGCGGAGGGCCTGCAGGCGCTCCCACACCAGGCGCCGCGCGCTCGGGTCAAGGCCCACGGTGGGCTCGTCGAGGAACAGGACCGACGGGCGGTTGAGCAGTGCGGTGGCGATCTCGAGGCGCCGGAGCATCCCGCCCGAGAGCGTGCGCGCCAGCCTGCCCAGCATCGGCTCCAAGCCCATCGTCACGATCGCCTCGTCGATCCGTTCGGCGCGCTCGCGCCGCGCCACGCCCGTGACGCGGCCGTAGAAGTCGAGGTTCTCCCACGCGGTCAGCGCACCGTCGACGGAGATCGCCTGGGGGATGTAGCCGATCCGTTCGCGCACGCGAAGGCTCTCCGTGCGCACGTCGTGGCCCGCTACCAGCGCGCGGCCGGAGGTGGGGGGCAGGAGCGTGGTCAGCACGCGGATCGTCGTCGTCTTGCCGGCGCCGTTGGGCCCGAGCAGTCCGAACACCTCGCCGGGGGCGACCGCGAACGAGACGCCGCCGACGGCTTCCAGGTCGCCGAATCGCACCACGAGGTCGTCCACCAGCAGGGCCGCCTCGCGGTGGGTGCTCACCGCGCAGGCTCCCTGCTGCCGTCGAGCTCGTCGGCCGGGGGGAAGGAGCCCGCGGCGCGCGCGTCGATCTCGCGGATCTTGCGCCGGGCGCGCTTGCGCGTCTCGCTCAGCTCGCCCTCGAGCCGCGCCAGCTCGTGTGCGCGATGGCGCACCAGCTCCAGCTGGCGGTCGATGTGGCCGAGCGCCTCGGTGAGCAGCTCGCGCCGGCGTTGCGGGTCCACGTCTTCGCGGCGCAGCTGCGCGCGCACCTCGGCGCGTGCCTCCTCCGCCGAGAGCAGCGTCTTGAGCTCCTCCAGCGTCACGCCCAGGAGCTCTTTGAGTCGCATCACCTCGCGCAGCCGCTCCACCTCTTCGCGCGTGTACAGGCGGTGTCGCCCCGAGGGGCGCTCGGCCGACTCGGGGAGCAGCCCCATCTCCTCGTAGTAGCGGATCGTGCGGGGGGTGGTGCCCACCTCGCGGGCCACGTCGCCGATGCGCAGGCTGCCGTCGTGGCCGGCGGTCGGTTTCTGCGAGCGGGCGGCCATTGCTCTCTAGCGTCCTGCCTGTCCTTGCGGAGCGAGGGCGACAACCGTCGCGGGGACGGACTCGGACAGTGCCTGCGCGGCGATCTCGCCGGCCGCCTCCTCGACCTCGGCGCGGTCGTCGCCGAACTCCACCTGCGTGCTGTGCGCGGGGCGCAGCAGGCACACGCCCGCGCCCACCAGCGAGACCGCCGCGAGCGCCCACAGCGCGGTGTGCATGTTGGCGATGAACGGGTCGAGCTTCGCCGGGGCGAGGCCCTTGGCGAGCCCCGAGAACACCGCGAACAGCGTCGCTTTCGGCACCGCCGAGGTCACGATCGCGAGCACGAACGCGATCGACAGGACGGCGCCGGTGTTCTGCAGCAGCGTGCGCGCGCCCGCAGCCACCCCGCGCCGGTGCGCGGGCACCACGCCCATCATCGCGGCGGTGTTGGGGCTGTTGAACATCCCCGAGCCGGCACCCACGCACGCCAGCCACAGGGCGCTCTGCCAGTAGGGGGTGTCGACGTGCAGCGTGGTCATGCCCGCAAGGCCCACCGCGCTGGTCAGCATCCCGAGTGCCGCGAGCCCCCGCGAGCCGTGACGGTCGGCGTAGATGCCCGCCAGCGGCGAGGCGATCAGCATCCCGATCGCGAGCGGCATCAGCTCGACGCCCGCCCTGATCGGGGAGGCGCCCTGGGCGCCCTGGAAGTAGAAGACGAACAGGAACATCAGCGCGAAGCGCGCCAGACCGTTGATGAACGCGGCCGCGCTCGCCGCAGCGAACAGCCGGTTCTGGAAGATCTTCAGGTCGAGCATCGGCGCACGCGAGCGGCGCTCGATCATCACCCACAGCGGCAGCAGCACCGCCGCGGCGGCGAGGCCGGCCACCACGATCGGGTCCGACCAGCCGGAGATGCCGCCGCGCGAGACGCCCAGCACGAGTCCCGTGAGGCCCACGACGAACGTGGTCGTCCCGAGCACGTCGAAGCCGCGCTCGGTGTCGGGCTTTGACAGCTCGCGCAGGATCAGCGCGCCCCACGCCGCTCCCGCGAGCGCGATCGGCACGTTGAACCAGAACACCCAGTGCCAGGAGATCGCCACGAGCGCGCCGCCGAGCACCGGTCCCAGCACGAGGCCCACGGCCGCGATCATCGTGTTGGCGCCCATCGCCAGGCCGAGCTGCTCCCTGGGGAACGCGTCCGTCACGAGCGCCGCCGCGTTCGCGAACAGGAACGCCGAGCCGACCCCCTGGAGGATCCGCCACAAGATCAGCACGGTCCCGTTCGGAGAGAAGCCCGCGCCGAGTGACGCGAGGGCGAACAGCAGGAAGCCGCCGACGTAGGCGCGCTTGCGCCCGAACAGGTCGCTCAGGCGCCCCGCCATCAGCACCAGCACCGTCGCCGCGATCAGGTAGGCGAGGATCACCCACACGAGCGCCAGCAGGCTCGTGTGCAGCGAGCGCTCCAGGTCGGGGAGGGCGATGATGAGCGTGCCCGAGTTGGTCGCCGCCAGCAGCATCCCAAGGCTCGTGCACGACAGCGCCCACCAGCGGTAGTTCTCGTCGCGCGACCTGGACGCAATGCGCCCGTTCAGCGTGCTGGAGACCCGTTGCGTGGCGATGCCCAGGGCGATCAACCTCTTCTATCAATAGAAATTGACGTGAACGTAAGGATCAGGATAACAGAGAGCTCGCGCGGGCGCCGGAACACTGCTAGAACATCCGCATGGCAACCACTCCACACAAAGTCGAGAAGACCGACGAGGAGTGGCGGCAGGAGTTGCCGCCCGCCGTGTATGAGGTCATGCGCCGCGCCGGCACCGAGCCGCCCTTCAGCGGCGAGTACGTCTACAACAAGGAGTCCGGCGACTACCGGTGCGCCGCTTGCGGCGCGATGCTGTTCGGCGCCGACACCAAGTTCGAATCGGGCACCGGCTGGCCGAGCTTCACCGAGCCCGCCGTCGCCGAGGCGGTCGAGCTGCGGCCCGACAACAGCCTCTTCATGAAGCGCACCGAGGTCGTGTGCCGCAACTGCGGCGGGCATCTCGGTCACGTGTTCGACGACGGTCCCGGTCCGAACGGGCAGCGATACTGCATCAACTCCGCCGCGCTGGACTTCCAGCCGAGCGGGCAGGGTGGGGACGCCGGCGAGTCCGGCAGCGCGGCGTAGACGAGCTCAGATGGTCATGCAGGAACAGTCGCGGCGGCTGTCCGAGCCGCTGCAGTGGGGGCGCGCCCAGAAGCGTGCGCTCGCGTTCGCGCTGACGCTGCTGGTGGTAGCCGTGGTCGGGCTGGGCGCGTACGCGCTCATGAGCGGCGGGGCCTCACGCAAGGACTGCGTGGACGTCACGTTCGCGAGCACGCTCGGCGCGGGCCGCCTCCACGGTTGCGGCGGGCAGGCGCGCCAGATCTGCGCGTCCGGCTCGTATCAGGGCATCTCCGCGGACCTCCAGGCCGCGTGCGAGCGCGCCGGGTTCGCCTACAGGCAACCCCGCTAAACCCCCCCTCGACAAATGTCGAAAGGCCGGGCCGAAGTGTTGGCCAGGCGCGCCTACCGACGCCCGTGCGGCCCGGATTTCATATCCGCCAGTGTCATCGGTGGGGGCCCCGCGTGCGCGGGCACCCGCTCCTACGAAGCAGGAATGGAGGCGTATGAGCTGGCTCGCTTACCCAAGTTGGCTGAATCCAGGAGACAACGCGTGGCAGATGACCGCCGCCACGTTCGTGGGGCTGATGAGCCTGCCCGGACTGGCCGTCCTGTACGGCGGCGTGATGCAGAAGCGCTGGTCGGTGAACAGCATGATGCTCACCTTCGTGGCGTTCTGCCTGGTGCTGGTCGCCTGGGTTCTGTGGGGATTCAAGATGGGGTTCGGCCAACCCATCGGTCACGGGAAAGGCTTCTTCGACACGATGTGGGGGAAGTCGGGGACCGTGCTCTCGACGGGGGCTGAGGAGGGCCAGGCGATCATCCCATCGATCACCACCGGCCCCGCGTTCCACTTCCCCATGGCCTCGCTCGTGTACTTCCAGTTCGTGTTCGCGGCCATCACCCCGATCCTGATGCTCGGGTCGGTGCTCGGGCGGATCAGCTTCAAGGCGTGGATCCCGTTCGTGCTGCTGTGGATCACGTTCGTGTACACGGTCAATGCGTTCCTGCTCTGGGGCGGCGGGTACTTCGCCGCGCACGGTGCTCTCGACTACTCGGGTGGGTACGTGATCCACCTGACGGCCGGGATATCTGGATTCGTCGCGGCAGCGGTGATCGGGCCGAGGCTGCAACGAGATCGCGAGATCGACGCGCCCAACAACCTGCTGATGGTCGCCGCCGGCGCGGGCCTGCTGTGGCTCGGCTGGAACGGCTTCAACGGCGGGGACTCCTACTACGCGGGCGCGAACGCGTCGGCGGCGGTGCTCAACACGAACCTGGCCACCGCTGTGGCGATGCTCGTGTGGATCGCCTGGGACTACGCCTTCCGCGAAAAGCCCTCGCTGATCGGCTCCGTCAACGGGATGATCACGGGGCTCGTGGCGATCACGCCATCCGCCGGTTTCGTCAACGGCTACGGAGCGATGGCGGTCGGCGCGATCGCATCCACGGTCGTGTGGATGGCGATCCGGTTCCTGAGCCGTGCGCCGATCTTCCGCAGCGTGGACGACACGCTCGGGGTGATCTATACGCACGGGATCGCCGGGTTGTGCGGCGGATTGATGGTCGGGCTATTCGCCGATCCGCACCTCATCGAGTACCCCGGCGTGGGCAGTACGCCCGCGTTGCCCGGGCTCGAAAGCGTGTTCAACGGCGGCAGCTGGACACTGCTGCGCTGGCAGGCCGAGGCGGCGTTGTGGGTGATCGTGTTCAGCGGGATCGCCACGTTCATCCTGCTGAAGATCGTCGGGATCTTCCTGCCCCTGCGTCTCACCGACGAGGAGCTCGAGATCGGCGACCACGCCATCCACGGCAACGAGGTGTACCCGTCCGATGTGCCCACGCTCGGCGGGCCGCACCCCGCAGGCTGGCAGCCCAGCGGCGGCGGCACCGTTCCCGCGGGAGCGGGCGCGGGTGCCTGAAGGGAGCAGGTGTAGGTAGGTAGTTCCTCCTGCCGGCGGCGGACGCGTGGATCACGCGCCCGCCGGCCGGTGTGGAGGCGAAGGACGCGGGCCGCTTTTCCGCCCCGTCCCCCTCGGGCAATGTGCGCCCGGCGACGGGCTGAACGTCGTCAGCATTGCGGAGGAGTACGGAATCACTGAAGGGCTCGATCCGGATTCGCGGCGACCGAACGCCTGTAAACGTCGCGCCATGAGCGGGAAGGCCCTCGCCCTGCGGTTGAGCGTGATCGGTGTCACAGCGCTGGGTGGGGTTCTCTTCGGCGTCGACACCGCGGCGGGCGACACGGTGCTCGCGAGCGGGCTGCCGCAGGCGCCCAAGGTGAGCGCCAACGGGCAGGCACTGGCCTGGAGCGAATACGACCGGAGCGCCTCGGACTGGCGGCTCGTCGTCCTACGCAACGGCATCACGCAGGTCCTGCCGATCGCGCCGAGCCCGGTCCCCTTCGATGTGGACCTGGGCGAAGACAGCCGTGGCAGACTCGTGGCCGCGTACTCGCGCTGCTCGAAGCCCGCGGCGGTGAAACTGCCCCCGGGCTGCCGCCTGTTCGCGTTCGACTTCGCGACGGGGAGCGAGCGCGCGCTGGCAGTGGCGAACGCGCCCGGCGCATCACAGTTCCTGCCCGCGATCTCGAACGGGAGCGTGGCCTTCGTGCGGGTCGCCACCGGCCGGCCGGTGGGCCCGGGCAACCCGCAGCGCATCTACATCCAGCGCCTGGCCGGCGGCAAGCCGGTGCTCATGCGCGGCGGAATGCAGAACGCGCATACACCCGGGAGCGTGACGGGACTGGACCTGAACATCGGCCTGCTCGCCTTCACCTGGCACGGCACGGATGGCGACGTGTATCCAAACGGAACCTCCGAACTGCGCGTCGACGGGATCGGCGGAGGGATCGTTCCCCCTCAGACCCTGGTGAGCATCCAGGGGCAGAGCGAGATCTCGAGCACCGAGGTGCTCGGCCCTACGCTCCTCGGCGATACGGTCGCCTACGCGGTCTCCTCGGCGGGTGACGAAACGTTCGCCGAATTTCGCACCTTCGGGCTACCGGGCGCGGGCGCCCACCGCGCCACGGCAGTTGCGCCGGAAGGTCTTCAGAGCGTGGCGAGCGACGCCGTCGAGACGATCTACTCGCGCTGCCTCCCGCCCACGATCGCCCCCGCACCACTCGGGAGGGCTTGCGAAGTGGCGCTCGCGCCCGCGCTCCGCTACCGGGACGTCGATCCGGTGATCGGCACCACGGCGCGGCCCAGCACGATCAGCTCCTATCGCGGCAACTGGATCGCCTTCAGCGCGTATGACCCCGCGAACCACGTCTACCGGCTGATGCTGCGCCACCCCAACGGCTCGATCGTCCCCGCGCCGGTGGCGCCGCGTCCAGTCCCCTTCGACGTGCAGCTCGGTCCGATCTACGGCGGGCGCGAGCTCTCGCTGCGCACGGCGCTGGCGGCCGTCTACTCCCGCTGTCGGGTCGAACCACTGTTGGAAGCGAACACCAGGCTGCCGCTGCCGTGGACGGGCCACGAATGCACGCTGTACCGCTACTACCTCGGCTCCTCCCACGAGGAAGCGATCGCCGGCACGGGCTCGCGCTATCTGCCGAGCGTCTGGGACGGCCGGCTCGCGTTCGCGCGCCAGGAACCCGGTGGCGGGAGCGGGATCTATGTGCAGTCGCTGCGCGGCCACGGCGCCCCGCGGCGTGTGCCGGGCGGCCCCGGTTCCAGCGGCGCGGGACCGCGCTCCATCGTGCTCCACGAACGCCGCCTCGCACTCGTGTGGGAGTACCACAGCGCCGGCAGGCTGCACTCGCAGTTGCGCCTCGACGGTCCCGGCGGGAAGGTGCGGGTGCTCGACAGCGTCAGCAGCACGAGCGGTAAAAGCCATGAGCTGTCGCCGTCGTTCACGGCGGCCGGCGTGCTCGCCTGGGCGCGGCACGAAAACTTTGAACGCAGCTGGCTGCGCGTCCTCGGGCTTTCCGGTCAGAGCGTCTTCAGCTATCTGCTGCCGAACCCGACCGAGACGATGGCCGCGACCCAGCTCTCGGGCAGTCGCGTGCAGTTGAACGGAACGATCTACTACGGGCTAGGTGGACAGGGCACGATGAGCATCATGCGCCTCGCTTCCTCGCCGGCTGTCGTTACCGCCCCATAGGGTCGGCGAGTCCACGGAGTTGAGGAGCGCAGTCAAGCCCTACTGGCTCGTCTGTCCTTCCGTCAGTTCGAGATTCCCGGTCCGATGTGCCGCGCTCGGCGGGCCGCACCCTGCAGGCTGGCAGCCCAGCGGCGGCGGCACCGTTCCCGCGGGAGCGGGAGCGGGCGCCTGAAGGGAGCAGGTGTAGGCAGGTAGTGCTCCTGCCGGCGGCGGGAGCGTGGATCGCGCGCCCGCCGGCCGGGGGAGGGGAACGGCGCGTCCGGTGTCTAGGACGTCTACCCGCTTGCTGCCGGCGTCTGCTGCGCGTCGGACGCAGGAAGCGAGAGACCGATCGGGCAGCTGACGCCCGTGCCGCCCAGCCCGCAGTACCCGTTGGGGTTCTTCGCGAGGTACTGCTGGTGGTAGTCCTCGGCGTAGTAGAAGGGGTGCGCGGCGTCCGCCTCGAGCAGCTCGGTGGTGATCGTGCCGTGGCCCGATGCGGTGAGCATCTCCTGATAGGTCTTCAGCGACGCTTCGGCTCTC
>Ga0187823_10000057_pt1 | contig 23029 bp, 20 predicted proteins | sample NC_wetland_sal_i_12_FD_132968 | JGI IMG/M metagenome (GOLD analysis project Ga0187823, IMG submission 132968) | Wetland sediment microbial communities from Neuse River Estuary, North Carolina, USA - SourceSoil_3 | ecosystem: Environmental > Aquatic > Freshwater > Wetlands > Sediment | place...
CGGCAACGCCGTCGGGTTCGTGCTGCCGTTTGCGGTGATCGCCCACTACGGGTTCGGACGCACCACCGACGCGTATTTCTTCGCGCTCGGCCTCGCGATCTTCGGCACCGTGTTGAGCGCGACGGTGATCGAAGCCAACGCTCTGCCGTTGATGGCCGCCGCCAAGCGCCTCGGGGCGCAGGCATTCAAGCGCGCACGCGGGCGCGCGATCAGCCACTCCGTGATCGGCGTGCTGCTCGCCTACGCGCCGGTCGCGATCACGGGGGCGGTCCTGATCTCCAACCGGAGCGCCTGGCCGGTGCAGCTGAGAAATGCCGCGGTCGCGATCACCGCGGTCCTGGGGCTGCTCGTCGCGCTCGTCGGCGCCACCAGCGTGCTCGCGGCAGGGTGCTATGCGCTGGGTGGTTTTCTGCTGCCGACGGCCTCGCAGGCGCTGCGCTCGATCGCGCCGATGGCGGGGCTCCTGTTCCTCGGCGCCGGCGCCGGCACGCTCGTCGTGCTCGCCTGGCTGATGGTCGCCGGCGAGCTGGTGCGCGGAGCGCTGCTCCTGTGCAGCCTGCGTGTCGGGATGCGCGGCCTCGAGCAGGCATCGGCGCCGGCCGTCCGGGAACGGTCGGTGTGGCGATCCGGGGCGCCGCATGCGCTCGCGATGCTGAGCGTCAACCTGATGCCGGTCGTTGACAAGGTGATCGCTTCGGGACTATCGGTCGCCGGTGCGGTGACGTTGCTCGACCTCGGCGAGAAGATCCTCTACGTGCCGCTGCTGGCGATCACCTATTCGGTGATCCTCGTGGCAGGCGCCCGCTGGGCGGATCTCGGCCAGTCAAGCCCGGAGCGGATCCAGGCGGACTTCACGAGGATGCTCCGGCGCGTCGTGCCGGTCGCGGCGGCGATGGCGGTCGCGTGCACCGCAGCGGCGGTGATCGCCCATGCGATCTGGCCCGCGCGCCTGGCGGGGGTCCCGACCGGGCCCCTGGCGGCGGTGGTCGCGTGCTTGATGCTGGGACTCCCCGCGGCGGCCGCGACGAACGTCGGCTCGCGGCTGTTCACGGCCGTCGGGCGAACCCGGGCACTACCCGCGATCGCAATGTCGCTGCTCGCCCTGGATGTGGCGCTCGACCTGATCGGCGGGAAGCTCTGGGGGACCGACGGGATCGCACTGGCGACGAGCGCGGTCAGGTTCCTCAGCGTCCCGGTCTACATGCTCGCCTCCTTCTCGGTGCTGCGCTCGCTCAGCGCCGCGACGAGCGAGCGCATTCAAGCGCCGAGCATTCCGATCGGTAACGCCGAGCCCACTCACAGGCACCTCAGCGTGCCGGAAAGGATCTGAGCAATGCACACCAGCAGCGATGCGACGAATCTCGAGAGCGTGATGGGACTCCTGCGCCGGCGCGGGCTTTGGGGGCTGCTGTGCGTTGTGGTGGCCCTCGCCGCGGCGTTCGGGTACTCACGTCATCAGACCAAGAAGTACACGGCCACGGCGTCGATCATCTTCAACAGCCAACAGCTCAGCCAGCTCGTCGCCGGGCTGCAGACGCCGCTCTCCGGGCAGGCCGAACAGAACAGCAACGTGAAGCTGCTGCAGGTCGGCGACATGGCCGCGCGGACCGCGAGCGCGTTGGGCGCCGGGCTGAGCGCCGCTGCGGTGGCGGAGAGCATCGGCGTCTCAGAGCGCGGCGAAACCAGCGTCGTGGGCGAATCCAGCATCGTCGACGTCTCAGCCACTACCGTCTCCCCGCGGCGCTCAGCCGCGATCGCGAACACCTACGCTGCCGCGTTCGTCGCCGAGCAGCAGCAGCGGAACAGGGCCTACTTTCAAGGCGCTCTGGCGCTCGTGCGACGGGAGCTAGCCAACATGCCGGCGGTACAGCGCAACGGGACAGCCGGAGCGGCGCTGGAGAGCAGGGTGCAGGCCCTCTCGCTGCTCGCGAACCTCCGCTACGGCGGCGTTCAGGTGGCAGAACAGGCGAGCGTGCCGAGCTCGCCCTCGACCCCGAACACCTCCCGGAACCTCCTGATCGGCGCCTTCCTCGGCCTGCTCGCCGGCGCCGCGCTGATGCTCGCCCTCGACCGTGCAGACGGGCGCGTCGGCGAGGCCGAGGAGCTGGCGGGGATCCACGGCTCGGCACTACTCGGCGTGATCCCCGCCGCGGAGAAAGGAGCGGCCGCGTGCTTCGGGAGAGGGCTGGACGAGCGCTTCTCGTTGATCCTCGCGCGGATGCGTGCCTACAACGATCCGGATCCGCGCAGCGTGATCCTCGCGAGCGCGGAGGAGGGCCCGGAGAGCGAGAACCTGGCGTGGGGTCTCGCCGGAGCCGCCGCCGCAAGCGGCTCACGAGTGCTGGTGATCGAGCTTCCGAGCGCTCGCACCGGTGTGGCTCAGTCAACACCCGCCCGCAACGGTCAGCGCCCCGGCATGACCTCCGGCGCCGTCGGGCCGCGCGTTTCCGATCTCGTGGCGCCGGTCGCTTTGGCCCGAGACGGGTACCCCGAGGTTGTGAGCGTCGATGCGATCCGTGCCGGGAGGCTGACGAGCGGTTGCTCGGCATCGGCGTCGAACGAACGGAATCTCGCGCGGCTGCTAGAGCAGGCCCGCGAGGAGTACGAGCTGATCCTGATCAGCGCCCCGGCGCTCACGAGTCTGCCCGAGGCATATGTGGTGCTCGCATGGGCCGACGGGGCGATAGTCGTCAGCAACATCAAGCGGGCGCACCGGGCGCGAGAGTACGAGCTTCACGAGTCGATGCTGCATAGCGGCGTGCGGCTGCTCGGCGTCGTCGCCGACCGCGGGGCCGGAGCGGCACCCGGGGGCTTGCAGCAGCCCGAGGATGCGCTCGGGGACGCTGCGCCGGCAGGAGTACCGGTCCCTGTCGGGGCGGGCAACGTCTCCGAGGCGTGAGCGGCGGGATGCGCCGCCCGCGGCAGCAGATCCAGCGAGGCTCGGCCAAGCGATGTACCGGCCGTCGAGCATGACGCGCAGCCGGCGCATCTGCGCCCTGGTACTCGTGCTGGGCGGAGTCGGGCTCGCGGCGAGCGGGAGCCTCGGCTCCAGCGGCGAGCCCCTGCCCGTCGTCCGGCCGTCGCTGGCGCTCAGGCTCTACCGGTACCAGAACACGCCGGCGTGGGCCGAAGCGATCCGCCTGCGCCGTGAGGGCGATCGCCATGATGCTCGGCTGCTCTCGAGGATCACGCGCGAGCCGATCGCGACCTGGTTCACGAGATCCTCGCTTAGCCCCGAACGTGAAATGCGCAGCCTCACCGAGCGCGCCGCAGCCGTGGACCGGGCGCCCGTGATCGTGAGCTACGACGTCCCCGGCCAGGGGTGCGCGCTCGGCACCGACGACCGTGGCGCCCCGACGAAGGCACTGTATCTGAGCTGGGTCAGCGCTCTCGCCCGGGGCATCGGGCGACACACCGCGATCGTGATCCTCGAGCCGGACGCGCTCGCGTTCGCGCTGCAAGGTTGCCCGATCGCGATCGCAACGCTCCGAGACGCCGTCGAGATCCTCTCGAGGGCACCACGCGCGCTGGTCTACATCGACGCCGGCAACCCCTCCTGGATCGCACCGGTCGAACGGCTCGCGGCGGGCCTTGAGAGCGCCGGGATCTCCAGAGCGCGGGGCTTCGCCCTGAACGTTTCGAACTTTCAGGGCACCGCTGCGGACATCGCTTACGGCGAGAAACTCGTGAGGCTGTTAGGTCCGACCCACTTCGTCATCGACACGAGCCGCAACGGCCGCGGGGCCGACACGAATCCCGCCGATGCGCCGTCGTGGTGTAACCCGCCGGGGCGCGCGCTCGGCATCCCGCCGAGCACGAGCACTGGAGTGGCAGATCTGGACGCCTATCTGTGGGTGAAGCCTCCGGGCGCGTCGGACGGCAGCTGCCGGCCCGGCGAGCCGCCCGCTGGGAGGTGGTGGCGCGCCTACGCGCTCGAACTTGCGGCCGACGCGGGGCGTCGACTGGCGCCGTCCTCGACGGCGAATCCTCAAGCTCATTGACAAGCGACTTTCGGGGAGCGAGGCGCCTCGCGCCGCCGAGCAGGCTGGGAGGGCCGCTGGGGGGGATCCACCGCGGGCAAGCCGGCAAGCGGGAGGCCGTTCGTCAAGCGCGACCACCTGAACCCTCAGACGATGACGAGCGTTCGGTTACGGCAGTCGTTGCCGAGCGCGCCAACCGCTCCGCCTCGACAGAGGCTTACGGACCTACGCGAACGTCCCGGGACCCCGGCTGGTAGAGGCCGTGGACTAGACGCGACGGATACCTAGCCCTCGCGCGCCCGGCATCGATTGACCCACCGGTCCGATCAACGGTCGATGTGGGCGAGGTCGAGCAGCGCGCGCGCGATGAACAGCGGGTTGCCGATCACGTACCGGCGCCAGAGCCTGCGCGGCTCACTGGCCAGCCGGTAGACCCACTCGAGGCCGACGCGGTTCATCCAGGCCGGCGCACGCGGAAGATCGCCCGACTGGAAGTCGAGGAACGCGCCGACCGCGACTCCGAGCTGCGCGCCACTGGCGGCCAGCCAGCGATCCAGCCACAGCTCTTGGGCGGGGTTGCCGAGTGCGACCAGGATGACATCGGCCCTGCTGGCGCGTACGGCGGCCGCATCCGCGCGGGGGTCGACGTGGTAGCCGTGGCGGGTACCGACGATCCGAAGCTCGGGAAGCACCGCGCGCAGGCGCATGGCTGCGCGGGCTGCGACACCTGGCGCGCCGCCGAGCAGGAAGACGCGGCGGTGCGTAGCCGCCGCAAGCGCGAGCAGGCGCGGTGTGAAGTCGCTCCCGTTGAGATTCTCCGGGAAGCGACGGCCGCGTAGACGGCCGGCCATCTGCACGCCGACGCCGTCGTTGAGAACGAAGCTGCTGTCGTGCAGAGCACGGCGCAGAGCAGGCTCCCTGCAGGCCACGTTGAGGGTATGCGCATTGACGTACATGACGCTCACGCGCTCCCCGGCGTCAAGGCGTCGGCGAATCTCGCTGAGGACAGTCTCTCCGGGACGGGCGTCGATCGAGACTCCCATGATCTGCAGGGACGGACTGGCTTCGGCGCTTTCAGGCACTCGGGCGCGGGATCGGTGCCCCCGTTCCGCACTCGGCGGGGTGGGCTCGCTGACATCGCGCGGAGGTGAACTCGGCGCTGGCGCAGGGCCGTACCGCGCGACGGCATGGCCCTGTTCTGCTCGCAGTCCAGTCGCGAGACCGGGGTCAGGTGGCTTACGCGGGGCGCCTCGCATCTGCTCGACGTCTCATCCTTGGGCGAGGGCCGCGGCTCGCGCCGCATGCGCGGCGTGCTGATTCTGTCCCGTCAACCTCGAGCGGGGACGATCGTCCGCTGCCGGCTCGGTGTCGATCCTGAGGATCCCCGAGCCCAGCCCGTGCTCGGGGTCGAGGATGAGGTTCGCCGCCTCGTTTCGCGAGCGGACACCGAGCTTGCCAAAGGCCGATGAGAGATGACTCTTGACGGTGCTTTCAGCGAGATAGAGCCGCTCGGCGATCTGGCAGTTCATGTAGCCCATCACGACGAGGCCGAGGACCTGCTTCTCGCGCGTGGAGAGCGCGGGCGGAGCGATGTGGCTGCCGAGGCGAAGCGGTGCGCAGAGCTGGCCGCTGATCGCGGCGTTCAGGCACGCCAGGATCCGTTGCGGGAGGGTATCGTCGGAGACCAGCACTCCGCTGGCGCCGGCGCCGATGAGCGCGCGAAGCTCCCAGCGCTCGAGATGGGCTGCGAGCACGATCACTGGGGCGCGAGGGAAGCTGTGTGAGACTGCCCGGGTCTCGCGGGCCTGCTCGCGAGCGGGCGACTCGGCGCACAGGAAAACCGCACGCGGACTCGGACACGCGGCCAGCGCGTGAGCGAGCGATGCGACGATGACGTGCTCGAGGCCGGCCTGCTCCAGGGCGCAGGCGCTCCGCTCGCAGTGTTGCCTCGGACCGATCAAGAGGACAGGCTTGGGGTGCGTATCTCCTCTGGCTGGCCGTCGCACGGCGCACTAACGCCGCCGGCGCCGGAAACTTCCAGGGCATGCTCGCGATCCTGCGCGTGGCAGTCCGGCGCCGGCACAGCAGGGCCTCGGCGCACATCAGCCGCCCCGGCGGGGACGGCTGATGTGATGTGTCTAGCGAAGCGGAGGGGGCTCCGCACTCGTGGAGGGAGGCGTCAGGGTGAGGATTTGCAGCCGGCGGCCGGGTTGCTCGGGCCGACGGTGTAGCCCCCGACGGTGCCGGGGAAGCCTTGGTCGGCGCCGGTGCCTCCCAGGCAGGCGGCGGTCAGGTCCTGCAGGTCGCCGTAGTCCACGACCCGGGGCGCCTCGTAGGCGCCGGGTGTGTTCCTGTCGTCCATGTAACGGTTCCTTATCTTTCGATGTCTGCCCACCGCGGCGAGCATTAGCTACCGGGAAGACCCTAAGCGATCCCGGGGGTCCCGAGGGGTGGAAAAAGGATGGAGGTGTGGTTTCTCGCGGCGAGGGCCCTCGACGCTTCGGAGCGGCGGTAGAACTCGATCCGCGTCGCGCTCAGGCCGGCAGGCAGGGGCGCGCGCCAGCCACTCTCCTGGGCGCGCAGCCAGCACTCGATGCCGAGCAGCCGCCAGAGCAGGTGCATCGCTTCAAAGCGCGGCGCCCCGCTCCCGCTCGCGAGCCGCTGAAGCGCGCAATGCGCTGTCCCGGGCGCCAGATACTCGCTGACCCGCGCGTCGGCACCGCTCAGGAGCACGCGGATCGCAACGCCGTCGGGGCCGGTGATGCAGTCGGCGATCAGCGAATCAAACCACGCCTTTCCCGGCCGCAGACGGATCTGATCGGGCAGCATCCCGTCCATCGCCTCGCGCAGCAGCGGTCGCGTGAGCTCGGGGTGAAAGCTGTGCTCGGGGTCCTGGCCGAGCGCCAGCTCCAGCAGGCTCGGGTCAAGCAGGGGTTGGCGGACCCGCAGTCCGGCGAGCGCCCCGGCGCGGCGCTGATGCTCGAGGATGCCTGCCTGCTCGATGCCCTGCGTCAGCGCGTAGGCGGGATGCGCCCACCAGCGCGGACCGTCAAGGCGCTTCCACGCGTATGGATCATCGCTTGCGCCGAGCTCCCGGGCCGCCCGGGGGCTGAGCCATGATGGTGCTCGCCGGCGGTGGCGCAGGCGAGCGAGCACGGCGTGGGCGCCGGGCCCCAGGGCACCGGCAAGCGCGAGGCTCGCGCGCACGCGCATGTGCTGAGAGGTGGAGAGCCCCGCGGCCCCGGGCAGGCGGCGGGAGAGGGCGAGCGCGGCGTTGGGGTGAAGGGCGCGCAGCCGGTCGGCGAGCAGGTAGGCGCGCACCCCGAAGAGCTCATCGCCGCCGTCCCCGCCCAGCGAGACCGTCACGCCCTCGCGCGCGGCCTCGCGCAGCAGCGGCAGCGTCCAGAAGTCCCCCCATCCGAGCGGCGGACACTGCCAGGCCTGCACGTGCTCGAGCACGCCCGCAAGCAGCCCTCCGGGCCTGACGGAGGCCTCGATCCCCCCCACCCCGAGCCACTCGCGAAGCGTCGCGATCAGCGCGGACTCATCGACCTCCCGGTGATCGGGAAAGACACCGGAGCAGGCGAGCATCCCCGGCTCGGCCGCCGCCGTCAGCGCGGCCACACTCGCGGAGTCAAGGCCGCCACTCATCAGCACGCCGGTGCGGCCCTCGCGCGCGAGGCGCGCGCGCACGGCCTGGCCCAGTCCGTGGCGGAGCTCTTCGCCAAGCTCGGTGCGGGTGCGTGCCTGCGGCTCGCGGAAACGCGGCCGCCAGTAGCGCTCGGGCTCACGTCGCCCGGTCCCGAGCTCGAGCAGGCAGCCCGGTTCCAGGCGCGCGATGCCCTCGTAGAGCGTGTGCGGGCCCGGGCGCGCGGACAGGCCGACCCAATGGGTCACGCTCGTGCGGTCCGGGCTCGGACGAGCCGGGAGGATCGCGAGCAGGTGCGCGAGCTCGCCGGCGAACCACAGGCGCTCGCCGTCGCGGTGAAGGTAGAGGCCGCCCGCTCCGATCCGGTCGCGTGCCAACAGGCCGCGCCGGCGCTCGCCGTCCCAGATCAGCAGGGCGAAATCGCCGTGCAGGCGAGCGACGATCCCCGAGCCGAAGCGCCGGTAGCCGACCGCCAGCAGGCGCTCGGGATCCTCGTGCGGGGGGCAGCCGAGCGCGGCAGCTAGCTCACGGGTGTTGTCGAGCACCCCGTCGAGGACCACGAGCGGGCCGCCCAGGGCGGGCCGCGGGCCGCTGATCGCCACACGAAGCGGGCCGCGGTCGATCACGCTCACCTGTGTTGTGCCGAGCGCGCCCCAGCGCGGCGCCGTGCCGGCGCCGCGCGACTCGAGGACTCCGGCGAGCAGCCCGCTCACGAGAGGCTCTCAAACCAGGTGCTGACGCTGAGGGCGAGATGATCGGGATCGACGCCCGGGCCGAGGCAGACCCGCCGCACGGTCCCGCGGGCCGCGCGCTCGCAGACCTCGAGCAGGCGCACGAGCCGCGCCGGGTCATCGAGCACGAAGTTGAACGTGGCGCCGAGCAGCGCGCCCGCGCCCTCGAGCGCCTGGAAGCAGGGCTCAGACGGCCCGTCGGCGCGGCGATCCAGGAACAGCACCGCGCGCAGCGGGAGCGGGCCCGGCGCGAGGGACGTCTCGATCAGGCGCTCGCGCTCGTTGACCGCCAACGGGCGTGCGCTCGCGAGGCGCTGCCCGAGGCGCTCGGCCTCGGCGTGCGCGAGACCGGCGAGCGGGGTGCCCGGGTGCGCGAGCAGTGCCTGCTCGCGCCGCTCGAGCGCGAGCACGTCATCGGTGATCAGCACGGCGCCGAGCCGACAGGCCGCGAGCGCGAGCGAGGTCTTCCCGGCCCCGGAGGCTCCGATCAGCGCGAGCGCTCCTGCGCCGAAGGCGACCGCGCTCGCGTGCAGGATCTCCAGGTCGCTGAGCGCGGCGGCGAACGGCAGCACCTGGGCGACCAGGAAGCGCTGCCAGTCCTCAGGGCGGGCCCCGCCGGGCATGATCCGAAGGCGCCGGCCATCGCTCGAGAGCACGTGACGCCCGTAGCGCGGCCCCGAGAGCAGGTAGCCGGCCTCCGGGTGAGAGTCGATCCGGATCGCGAGCGTGCCGTCCGCTTCTGCCTGGGCGCTGATCAGCTCCGCGTCCTGCGGCCAGTGCGTAAGGCCCTTGCGGTCGAGCAGGACGTCGAGCACGCGCCCGGTGGCGGGCGCCCGCGCGCCGTCGAGGTAGGCGAGCGGCTCCTCGCTCCAGACGTCCAGGCCGAACACGGTGCGCCGGGACATCTCGCGCATCGGCCGGCCCGCCATCAGAGCTCCACGAGGCGCTGGAACTCTCCCTCGCCCGGGTCCAGCAGCGGTTCCCCGGCGAGCTCGATCCACGCGTGGGCGAGAAAGCCCGGCTCGGTGCGCGCGCCGATCACCAGCGTGCTCGGGATCGCGCGCCGCGAGAGCACGCGCGTGAGCGCGAGCGAGCGCGCCAGGCAGCGCGTGTCACCGGGCAGCGGGCGCAGCGTGATCACGACGGCGCGGGCGAGGCGATGCGCTTCGGTGCGGTCGGGCGGGCGGCGTCCGGAAGCGGGCGTCGTGCGGGCGCGCAGCCCTGCCACCGCGTGCTCCAGGGCCATCGTGCGCATCGCGCGGCGCGCCCTCGCCCACGCGAGCACGATCTCGCCGGCAAGGCGCGCACGCTCCAGGGGATTCAGGCGCCGCTGCGGCAGGCTCGGCCAGCGACGGCGCTCAGGCGCCGGGCGGGCCATCGAACTCCAGCAGGCCCCGCTCGAGCAGGTCCCGGCACAGGCCGCACACGTCGCTACGCACCCCTAGCAGCTCGCGGCGGTACTCGCGTGCGATCTGCCCGACGGCCTCGCGCACGCACGGCGCCGCGTCGAGCAGCTCGAGCATCCGCCCGGCGGTCGCGTTCAGCCCGTGGTAGCGGCCGGTGTTGAGGTTCAGCACGACGGTCTCCGAAGGGAACGCGCGGTAGACGGCGTGGGCCGGCACGCGCACGTTGCCGGCGAGCAGCTCGCGGTCCTCAAGGGGGACGCTCTGGACCACGCCGGCCATCAGTACTCGATGATCGTCCCGCTGCGCTGGCCCGCGCGGATCGCCGCGGACAGGGCGGCGAGCGCGAGCGGCACGAGGATCGCCGCGAACAGGGACAGCTTGAGGATCGCGTGAAGGGCGGGTTCGCTCGTGGGCGAGCCGACGAGCAGGTGGCGCAAGAGGCCCGTGGCAGAGCCGAACGGCTGCAGCGCGGCGAGGTCTCTGAGCCAGTGCGGCAGCAGCGCCACCGGGAAGTAGAGCCCGCCGAGGATCGAGAGCAGCGCGATCACCCAGCTGGTGCCGACGCTGCCCTGCTTGACGAGCACGGTCAGGGCCGCGAACAGCAGGCCGAAGGGCAGGAACGCGAGCAGCGCGAGCGCCATCGCGGGGATGCTGAGCGGGGCCGTGGACCAGTCCAGGTGCAGCGCGAACAGCACGCACGCGAGCGCGAGCGTGATCGCGGCGATCAGGAACGAGAAGATCAGCGGAAACAAGGACATCGCGAGGATGCTGCGCACCGCGCCGAACGGCGAGAGCAAAAGGCGCTCGAAGGTGCCGGCGAGCAGCTCCTGGCGCACCAGCTCGGGGATCTGAAAGCAGGAGTAAAGGACGCCGACCATCGCGATGCCGACGACGACGAACGCGAAGTAGCTGTCCGGTGTCGCAAAGCCGCTCAGGTGCACCAGGCGCGATACGTAGTAGAAGAGCGTGAGGCTGAACAGCGAGGTGAGGACCTGGCTGACCAGCCGCGTGCGGTAGGTCAGGTAGACGGTCAAATCGCGCCTCAGCACGGCGTTGAAGGCCCTGATCTGGCTCATGCCGCGACGAGCACCCCCTCCTGCAGCGTGAGCGTCTGCTCCAGCTCGAGGTCGGGCTGCTCGCCTGTCGGCGAGCACCACAGCACCGCGCCGCCGTCGCTGCACAGGCGCTCGACCGCCGCCCTCAGCAGCCCGGCGCCCTCGGCATCGAGGCTCGTCAGCGGCTCATCGAGCAGCAACAGGCGCGGCCTAGAAAGCATGGTGATGGCGAGGCGAAGGCGCTGGCGCTGGCCCATCGACATGCGATCAACGCGCCGCTCTGAGAGCTCGGAGAGCTCGAAGGTCAGCAGCGCCGCCTCGATCAGCTCGCGGCTCTCGGCGGCGTCGAGCATGCTGATGCGCGCGCAGAACTCGAGGTGGCGGCGGACGCTGAGGCGCGCATAGAGCCCTCGGTCGCCGGCGGGCAGGAAGGAGACCAGGCGCTGGTAGCGGGCGCGGTGGCGGCGAGGGTCGATCCCGAGCGCGCTGAGGCTCCCCGCGTGCGGCTCGATGAGGCCGGCGGCGATACGCAGCATCGTCGTCTTGCCCGCGCCGTTGCGCCCGCCGACCCAGGTGACCGTGCCGGCCTGGAGACTCAGGTCGAGCCCGCTGAGCACCGGGCGCCCGGCGTAGGAGCGCGTGATGGCGCACAGCTGCAGCAGCGCGCCGGGCGCGCGCGCGGAATCCTCATCGGCGGGGGCGCGGCGGTGCTGGCGGGTGTCGGTGGCGGCGCTCATCGGGCCGCGGCGTTCGCGCTCGGGCGGGAGGCGCCGAGGTGCCGGCGAAGGCGCTCGGCGATCATCGCAGGGGTGTGCGCGGCGCCCGCGCGGATCCGCAGCACGCTCGCGCTCGCGGTCAGCTCGCAGTAGAGCTCAAAGCGCTCGCGTTCGCGCGCGGCGCCGTCGGCGAGACCGAGCATGTAGGGAGCGAGCGTGAGCGGGTTGGCCTCCAGCGGCTCGATGCGGATCGGCCCGGCGCCGGCGCGCTGGAGCAGGCAGAGCGCGGCGGGCGGCGAGGGCTCGCCGGCCGGCGAATGCGCCGCGAGCCACAGCTCGCCCCCGAGCACGCCGAGGAGCCGGGCGACCTCACGGTCCAGGCGGGCGTGGCGCGAGGGGCGATCGAGGTTCAGGTGCGGCGTGCCCGGATGCGCCTGCACGCCGCCGGCGCCGCGGCCGAGCACGAGGATGTCATCGCTGATCAGCGGCCAGCCGCCGCGCGCCAGCGCCAGCGCCAGCGCGGTCTTGCCGGTCCCGCTCGGCGCGAGCACGAGCACCGCCCCGTGGGGAGAGCGGACGGCGCTCGCGTGAAGCGCCTCATAGCCGCGCAGCATCGCGATGTTCGCGAGCACCTTCGTCAGCAGCACCCGCTGCCAGGCGATGCCCGGTTCGCTCGGCGCGCATGCCAGGCGCTCGTGCTCGCAGTCGAGGCCGAACAGGGCCCGCTCGCCGAAGGCGAACAGGTAGCGCCCGTCGGCGGTGGCGCTGACGAGCAGCGTCTCACCGTCGCCGAGGCGGCCCTCCCAGATCCGCCGCCCGCCACGCGTGTTCCAGGCCTCGTGGACGCTCGGGCGGGTGGACAAGTCGAGCTCCAGTGCCGGCAGCGAGGGGTCTGAGCGCTCGCTCATCCCGGGCAGGGCAAACGGGGAGATGACCTGCAGGCCGTGGGCGATGTAGCGCATCGGCACGGGGCTCAGCGCCCGCCCTTGGATGGCGTTCTGTGCCGGCAGGTGTGGTAGGTGCGGGCGCCCGCGATGCGATGCCCGAGCACCGTCGTCAGGAGGATCTTGACCGTGAACGTGCCGCGCGGCAAGCCGCGCAGGTCGATCCTCGCGGCGAACACGTTGCCGTGACGGCGCAGGTGCAGACGACGGTGACCGAGACGCACTTCGACCTCGGCGAAGGGGTCATAGCGGGACTGGTGCAGGTGGATCTGAAAGCTGCGGCGGCTCAGACAGCGCCGGCTCCCGGGCAGGGTGACGGCGCTGTGAAAGCTCGCGACGGCGGCGACGGGCGCGACTTCGGCCGAGCGCACACAGCCGTAGCCGACGTTCGCGCTGGTGCCGTCGGCGGCGATCGTCGGCTGGGGCCCGCCGGGGGCGCCGAAGCAGACGAGCAGGAAGCTGCCGCCGGCGGCAGCGCTCATCACCCGCCAGGCGGTCGGGCCGAGCTGTGGCTGGGGCGTGCACGGTGTCGTTTCGAAGAACCAGCGGTGAAAGCCCCAGTAGGAGCCGTCGGCCTGCGCCCTGATCGCGGTCCACATCGGTTCACCGACGGGGTGCGTGCAGGCGGCGAAGCGGGTCGGCGCCACGACCGTGCCGAGGAAGCCGCCGCCCGGCTGGGCCTGGATCGCGACCTCGCCGCCGTTGAAGGACCAGACACGTTCGATCGCGGGCGCGCTCGGGGCGGCAGTGGAGGTGGTCGTGGCGGCGGACAGGAGCAGCAGGGCGATCGCGAAAGCCGTCGCGGCGAGGGCGCTGACGCGGCGCGGGTGCGATGCACCACGGGTGCCGTTCGCGCTGCGGCCAGAGGTGCGCTGTGTGTTGCTCATCGGCCCTGAACGCGCCTGCACGCCGATTTCTTCCGTGAGCTGCTGCGGATCTGCGCTCCGGCCCCCGGGGAGTAGGCGAGCAGGTGCAGATGTGCCGGCCTGGCCGGCGGACCGGCGCGGGGCCGTGCGCGCTGCGCGCGGATCCGGCTAGCTCTCGCGCAAGCGCAGTGCCGGCGGCGCGAGCCCGCGCGGGCGCTGCGGGAGCGGTGAGGCGCCGCGGGCAGGCGCGGGCGGCACCCACGGGGTCCGGAGCCGGGCCTGCACGTAGCTGCCGAGCAGCCCGCCGACGTGCGCGGCCGTCGAACCGTCGGCGGGGAAGCGAGCGAGGCTGAGCGCGAAGCGAAACAGCAGCTCGGCGACCTGCGCACAGTCCGCGCCCTCGAGCCCCGGCCAGGCCTCCTGCACGGCGCCCGAAAGGCGCCCGAGCGTCGCCGAGCGGCGAGTGCTCGCGAGAGCGAGGAGCTCGGCTTCGCCGGGACGCAGCAGCGCGGCGAGCAGGCCGTTCTCGCGTGAGGCATCCAGAAAGCGCTCGAAGGTCTCCGCCAGCGCGGCCGCGGGCGCCGCCGAGCGCGCCGACAGCGGTGCGCTCAGCAACGCGGGCAGACGGGCGGCTTCACGCGCGAGCAGCGCGCGGATCAGACCTTCTCGGGTGCCGAACTCGTTGTAGAGAGAGCTGCGATGGACCCCCGCCGCGCGCGCCACCTCGAGCATGCTGAGCGCCTCCCAGGGCCGCTCGAGCAGCTGCGCGCACGTCGCGTCGAGCAGCATCGCCCGCAGCAGCTCGCGAGAACGGGCACGGAACGCGACAGGGGCGGGCACCGTGGAGGTCTGTGCGCGCGCCTGCACGCTCCTGCTGGCCTTCGTGCCGATGGCGCTCACCGCCCTCTCACCACTAGATAAACGTTCACGGGAAGGCTAGCGCAGAACGCCCGCGGGCAGCATCCGCGCCCCCGCGACTACGCGGGCGGACCCGCAGGGTCCACGACGACCGCCGCCGAGGCCGGCAGCAACGCGAGCTCGCGCAGGAAGTCCGGCACCCGTGCGACCTCCAGCGGCTTGGCGAACAGGAACCCCTGCCCGCAGTCGCACTGCTCGTCGCGAAGCACCGAGAGCTCGCGCTCGCGCTCGATGCCCTCCGCGAAGGTCTCGATCGCAAGCGTCTTGCCGAGCTGGACCAGGGTGCGGATCAGGGACTCCCCCTCCTCATTGTTCTCAAGCCCGGAGATGAAAGAGCGGTCGATCTTCAGCGCGTCGACCGGAAAGCGCTGCAGGTGGGCCAGCGAGGAATAGCCGGTGCCGAAGTCGTCGATCGCGATCCGGACGCCGAGCACCTTCAGGGCGGCCAGACGCCTCGCGGTGTCCTCGATGTTGCGCATCAGCGTCGTCTCGGTGATCTCGATCGTCAGCGCGGCCGGGTCAAGGCCCGAGTCAGAGAGCGCCTGCTGCACGTCGCTGATGACCTGGTCAGAGTCCAGCTGGCGGCCGGAGACGTTGACCGCGATCGAGATCTCGTGTCCCTCGGCGCGCCACGCCGCCCCCTGCCGGCAGGCCTCGTGCAGCACCCAGCGCCCGATGTCGACGATCAGGCCGGTCTCCTCAAGCAGCGGCACGAAGTCATCGGGCTGGACCAGGCCGCGCTCGGGGTGGTTCCAGCGGATCAGCGCCTCCACCCCGTTGGGGCGCATCGTCGCGAGGTCGAGCGTCGGCTGGTAGACGAGGAAGAACTGCTCTCGCTCCAGCGCGTCGCGCAGATCCATCTCAAGCTCCATGCGGGCCTGCATGCGGTCCTGCATGTCGGTCTCGAACATCGCGTAGCGGCACTTGCCGTCCCACTTGGCGGCGTACATCGCGATGTCGGCGTTGCGCAGCAGATCCTCGGCGGAGTGCCCTGCGGAGACCGCGATGCCGATGCTCGCGGTCACGGTGATCCGCGTCTGCTTCTCGGGACCGAGCTTGAAGGGGTGGCGCAGCGCGTGCACCAGGCGGTCGGCGATCAGCTCCGCCCCGTTCTCCATCGAGAGGTCCTCGGAGATCACGATGAACTCATCGCCGCCGAGGCGCCCGAGCGTGTCGGCGCCGCGGATCGCACCGTCAAGGCGCTTGGCGACGGCGCCGAGCAGCTCATCTCCGATCGCATGCCCGAGCGTGTCGTTGATGGCCTTGAAGTTGTCGAGGTCGATGAACAGCGCGGCGACGGGGAGGCTCGTGCGCGCCGCGCGCGCGAGCATCTGCTCGATGCGGTCGAGGATCAGCGTGCGGTTGGGAAGGCCCGTCAGCGCGTCGTGGGTGGCCATGAAAGCGAGCTCCTCCTCACGGCGGCCGAGCTCCTCGTCGGTGCGCCTGCGCTCGAGCTCGTAGCGCTCGGCCATCCGCACGAGGCTGAACTCGAGGCTCACCTGCAGGATCTGCCTCGCCTCGCCGCGAGCCTCGCTCCCGAGGCCCCGCTGCGTGCACTCGAGGTCGATGATCTCGGCCATCGAGTCCCGCCACCACAGACAGCGGCGGATCACATCGTCGAGCGAGGAGGCGCGCTGGGCGGCGAGCTCGCCGAAGATCAGCCACATCTCGCTGCCGGCCTCGCGGGCGACCTGCAGGCCTTCGCCCGAGACCCAGCGCGCGACCGCGATCGTCGAGCTGCGGCTGATCCGCTCAAAGCTCTCCTGGACGACCGCGTCGATGCGCTGGTCGGCCGCGTGGGTGCGCGCGACGGTCAGGCGCAGCACGTCCTCGGCGCGCTTCATCAGCGCCTGGCCTAGCACCTGGAGCTCGGCGCTCGCCTGCCCGGCGCCCGGGGCGGGCGGGGCGGGCAGCGGCCGCTCGGCGGGTAGGGTCTCGTGGTCGGGGGACATGGCTTCCGGTTGGGGTTCCCGCGGAGACGCTCTGTCAAGGTCACCGCTCGGTGTTTATTTGGAGGGCCTGTGGGAGGCACCGCGGGGCTTTGTGGGTGGGATATCGCCCGCGCAGCCGCGGGACTTTAGCTTCGGCCTACGAATGTCGACGCGGGCGGGGACGCTCTTGACGCTCGCGGCGCAATAATCCCACCGTTTGCGTTTATCTGACCGGCCCGCTCTCTAGCGTGAGGCGCGTTCACGTAGAGGCGAGGGAGATCGCGCGTGCACCCGCGGCGCGCGGCGTGACCTCCGTATGAAAGGGGCCGGCGATGATCGACCGCAGCGACCTCGAGCCAGCACGAACGAGAGCGACACCGAGCCCGTCAGCGCGCATGGGCACGCTGACGGGCCAGTACCCCGAGCTCGCGAGCTTCACCGCGGACGCGACGCTGCTCGAGATCAAGACCATCTACGGGCTCGGGAGCCTAGAGGAGGTGCGCCGGCTCGGACGCCGCCGGGCCGAGGCCGGGAGGCGGTCCGCGAGCGTGCACCCAGCGGGACGCGAGCCGGTCGCCAGCGAGAGGAGCCGCGCCGTGGAGACGACGCCGAGCACCGGCAGGTAGCCGAAGGTGGGGGCGTCCTTCGCGGTTCGTGAGAGCAAGCTCCCGGGGTGCGTCACGATCGCCGTCGAGGGGGAGCTCGACATCAAGACGGCAAAGACCGTCGAAGATGCCGTTCAGCGCGCCTGCGCCGGCGGCTGCGAAGAGCTCGTGGTGGACCTCGGCGAGCTGACGTTCATCGACTCGAGCGGCGTGCGCGCGCTGTTCAGTGCCGTGAACGCCTGCGCCGCGGTCTACAGCGCCCTCGAGATCGTGCCCTCCCGCCATCCCGCGCCCGCGAACGCGCTGCGTGCGCTCGGGCTCGAGCGGCGGTTGCCGTGGCGGGGAGGGGCGCTACCGGTTTGGGGTCCCGGCGAGGGACCGGAGGGGGACGGGAGATAGGCGCACGCCGGGTCGGTGCCTTTGGCGCGAGCAGGCACAGAACGGTTCCGAGCGCTGGCTCGTGTTGGTCGATCGCCCGGGAACAAACGAGCCCCCCGTTACTCGGACCGAGAGAACGGGAGGCTCGCACGTCTGAGGCCTGAGCGAGCACCGCAGACAGGAGGGGTGTCACGCCGACCGGTTCTCCGAATCGACAGTGAGGCGGAGCAGTATGGCGGTGGCAGTCGGCGCGTGCAAGGTGACAGTTTTGGTGTCGGGGCTGTGAATGTGTCAAGGACAGACGGGCGGTTCGCCTCAGGCTGGCGCTCGTGCGAGCACCAGCGTCGGCTCGACGGATCACACCAGCTGCGAGAGAAGTTCTCTCGATAACGCAAGGAGAGGATCGACGAGCGTCCCTGAGGCCTCGCCGAAGGTCAGGTCCCCGGCGGGCGTCCGGCGCCCGGGAGGTCGACCTGCAGCGGCTTGGACCCGCCGGAGGCATTGAGTGTCTCGCCGACCGTCGCCGTTCGGTAGGCCTCAACCTGGGTCTTCAACTCACCGGCGTCGGTCGGCGGGCCGCACACGATCGCGGCCAGGACCTCCGCTTGGTTGGTCCGAGCGCCGAGACGGTTGACCTCTGCCACGATCGCGCGTAGGCGCAGGAGAACCGGAAGCGGCCACCGATAGGGACCCGCGCGGGGCACCGCCGGGTCGCCGAGACGATCGCCCGGGTCGAGTTTGAAACTTCGACGTGTCACACCTATATAATCTAGATTAATCCTAGATTACCTGCAAGAATGATGTCCATACTCACCACCGCAAAGGACTGGTGCTTCCGAACCGAAACAGAGGCACGCGCATGAGCGCTCAAGACGCGCCCACCGACCGCGCGTTGATGAGGCGCCTAGCCAGCGGACCACGCGGCGAGCCGGACTTCTGGTCGTTTGCCGAGAGTGCCCGGTCACGCGGCCCGCGCGAGCCCTACCAGTACCCCGCGATGATGGTCTCCCCGATGCAGGGCGAGCTGCTCGGGGCGCTGTGCGAAGACCAGGAGCAGCGACCGGTCGTGTTCGACCCGTTCGTGGGATCCGGCACGACACTGACAGAGGCGATGCGCCTCGGCTGCGGGTTCGTCGGCTGCGACATCAACCCACTCGCGGTGCTCCTGACGACGGTCAAGGCCGAGGCGTGCGCCGATATCGGCCTTCTCGCAGCGGCCGAGCGTGCGACCGAGCGAGCTCGCCGAGGCACCGGCCAGATGAGCGAGACCGGACCGTGGGTGCGCAAGTGGTTCAGGTCAGACGTTGCGGCCGAGCTCTCGGCCCTGCGCCGGGCAATCCGCCGAGAGGAGCAGCCGGCAGCGCGACGCGCAATGTGGTTGGCGCTGGCCGAGGTCGTGCGTAGGAGCGGCAACATGCGCCTCTCGCGGCCGAAGCTTCAGACCCGGCCGGCGCCCGAGTTGACCCGCGCGATCGATGTCGGCGCAAGGTTCCTGCAGGCAGCCGCGTCCGTCGAGGCCCAACGGCTGAGCCATGCCGGGGAGCTGCGGGCCGCCGGGCACCTGCGCAAAGGACTGTACCGGCGCGCCGTCGTGATCTGCGGCGCGGACGTCCGGTCGATGTGTTGGCCGGCCGGCGTACCGCCCGCCTCGGTCGTGTTGACATCCCCCCCGTACGGCGATAACCACACGACGATGCCCTACGGGCAGCACTCATTTCTGCCACTGCGCTGGATCGAGCTTGCGGACATACCGACCGCAATCGACCCGTGCCTGCTGGACACGAGCAAGACGCTCGACACGCACAGCCTCGGCGGCAGTAGGCGCGTGGACCGGGAGCTGGTGAGCGACGCCAGCGCCCGCTCACAGGCGCTTTCGCGGTTGCTCGGCGCGCTGAGCACGCACCGGAACGGCTGGACAAGGGTCGCGAGCTTCTTCGCGGACCTGAACCAAGCGTGGGATGCGACGATCGAGCACACCGCGCCGGGTGCCCACTTCGTGATCACGCTCGGCAACCGGACGGTCGCGCGCCGCCGGGTGGACACCGTAACGATCGTGTGCGAGCTGCTTCAGTCACACGGGCTGCGACACCTTGGATCGGTGGAGCGTCGGATCGCCAAAGGCAAGCGCCTCGCGCCAAGCAACAGCTACGCCGCGAGCACGATCGGGTCCGAGACCGTGCTGATTATGAGGCGGAGTGCCGGATGAGCAGTGAGCGAGATGTCCATTTCCGTGTCAGCGCTTCGGTGCTGACACGGCTCGGCGAGGAGTTGATCACCGACAGCACCCAGGCGTTACTTGAGCTGATCAAGAACGCCTACGACGCCGACGCGAGGACAGTCACCGTCGACGTCGACACCACCTGCCGCGTCTCCGCGCCAGGGCAGGAGCAGACCGACGTGGACCGGGAGAGGAGCGAAGATGACACCGGGTTCCCCTCGCAAGAGGACCAGGCGCCCGCGTCGGCGAGCAGTGGACAGGATGAGGCCGGCATCGTCGCGCGGCGGGAGGACACCGAGCCCGAGGCTGCGGACGGCGCGGCGGAGGAGCGGGCAACGGTGGGCTACCTACGGATCTCCGACACCGGACACGGGATGGACGAGGCGGCGATCCGCGACGGCTGGCTCACGCTCAGCGCCTCGCCGAAGCGGGAGATCAAGCGCCGAGGCGAGACGACTGCGGGGAACCGTTTCCCCTTGGGCGACAAGGGCCTCGGGCGGCTTGGGGCTCAGCGGCTCGGGGATCTCGTGCGACTGCGCACACGCCCGACGGTCCCTGCGCAGACGGTGCCGACGGAGGGGGGCGAGCCGTCGCTTCCGGTCGTCGAGCATCGTGTCGAGTTCCGCTTCAGCAACTTCACCGCCGCGGTGATGCTCGACGCCGTGGATGTCGAGTGGGAGACCCGCAACCTGCTGGCCGAGGGCGAGGATCCCTCGGACCCGTGGCCGCTGCGGACACCGTGGGGCACGATCATCGAAATCGTCGGCCTCAACGATCCGGAGGAATGGCAGGCCACAGGAAGGCTGAGCCGCGAGCTGAGCAAGCTCGTCAACCCCTTCAAGGGCATTGACCGCCTCGCGATCGCGGTCACCGTCGACGGGCTGCCGGTCGACCTCGAACGGGTCGGAAGAGACGTCCGGCGCGCCGCGCTCACGAACTGGAAAGCGAGCTTCGACGGAAAGCACGTGACGATCACAGGCCGCGTGCGTCCCCAGCACTTCCGTCCCCGCGCCAAAGACGAGCTGGTCGAGATGGAACGCCTTCTACTACACGACGGCGGTGTAACGATCGCTGCCGCGATCGCCGCCAGCCCGGCGCTCAAGCCGTTTAGGCCACGGCCCGGCAAAGACCCCTACCTGATCGAGTTCACTCGTCGGGTGAACCTCGCCGACGTAGGCGTCCCCGAAGACGTGGCGAGCGACTGGTGGCAATCGGAGAGCTGCGGACCTTTCACGATGGAGATCGACACCCTGACGCTGCAGCTGCGGGTGATGCGTGAGGCTTCGCTGTCGGTGTTTGACAGTCAGGCGAGTTACCGGGAGTGGATGAAGGAGCGCGCCGGGGTGGGTATCTACCGCGATGGCTTCCGGGTAGCGGCCGGCGAGGATCTGCTGGCGCTCGCCGCCGGCTTCACGAGCGGCGGCTCGTTCTACTCCCTGAGGCCGGGGAACGTCCTCGGGTACGTGGCGATCGGTGCCAAGGACAACGGCGCGCTGCAGGAGACGACCGACCGCGAGGGTCTACGCGACACCCACGCCTCCCGGACGTTCACGAGGATTCTGCTCGTCGTTCGCGATGAGATCAACCGGGCTATGGACGAGTCCGGCCGGGCAGCCGGCGAGCACGTGAAGAAGGTTCTGCGCGAACGCGCGAGCACCGACCGCTCGATCGAGGAGCTCTCGGAGGAGACCCGTGTCGCGCTCGAGCGCGCCGCCACCGCGAGTCGCTCGATCGGCGCGGTTCACGAAACCCTCAGCCGGGCGGGAGCCGACGAGGCGCTCGCCGGCGAGCAGCCCGAGCTCACGCAGCGACTGACCGAGGCCGCCGCAACGCTCAGCAAGACCGAGGAGGACCTCAGCCGCATCTCCCGGCTCACGCCGCTCGTAGAGGCAATGAGCAGCGATATCAGCGAGATGCGAAACGAGCTCGATGAGACCTACCAGCTGATCGGGCTCGGTCTGATCGCGGAGGCCCTCGCGCACGAGCTGAACCACAGTGTGAGACGGCTGTCCGAGCGCAGCAAGACGATCCGCGGCGTGATCACCGCGCTGTCGATCCGCGACCCGGAGCTCGACCTGTTCATCGAGGAGGTCGAGAGCGTCGCCCGCAGCTTGCGAACACAGATCCGCCACCTCGACCCGCAGCTTCGCTACGTGCGCGAGCGCCGCCGCGAGGTCGACCTCGCCGAGCTGGTCAGAGACACGTTCGAGTATCACCGCGAGCGCCTGCGTGACGAGCCGTTCGCGCTCAGCGTCAGGGCCACCCATCCGGCGAGCGTGAAGGTGGTACCCGGGCGAATCATGCAGGTCCTCGACAACCTGATCCTGAACGCCGAGTACTGGGTGCGGCGGGAGCTCGCCCGCGGCAGGATTGAGAAGGGAACGATCGAGGCACGGATCGACGGCGCCCGCTGCGTGGTCGCCGATAACGGTGCGGGCGTGGACCCTGAGCTCGGCGAGAGCATCTTCGAGCCGTTCGTGAGCGGCAAGGCCGACGGCCGCGGCCTGGGGCTGTACATCTCAAGGCAGTTGCTCGCAGCCGAGCACGCGACGCTCACCCTACGGCCCAGACATCGGGGACGAACAAGCGAGTTCGTGATCGACCTCTCCGCCGACGAGCTCAAGACGTGAGGAGACCGGCGTGAGCGACACCGACGCGGCAAACGAGCTGGACAGGGCCCGCTCGGCCGCCAGGCGCCTACTTAAGGTGCTCGCGATCAAGAAGACCGTCGTCGTCGACGACCATGCGGTCCCGGGACCCGAGAACGTGCTCGCAGCGTTCGGCGCCGACCGCGCCAAGGCACCACTGACGAAAGAGATCGCCTGGGAGGAGCTCGACGACGCGGCGTGGCGCGAGCAGGTTCGCAGCCACTTCGAGGAGCTCGACGCCGACGCGAAGCGCAAGCTGAACCGACGTGCGCTGAAGGAGCTCGGGACTCGGGCTGGTGGCGATACGGGCCTCGACCTGCTGCAGCAGCTGCTCGGGCCCGACCAGACGCTGATGCTGCTGCCGGAGGAGTGGCAGTCCAGAAAGGGTCAGCTGACCGCGCCCGACGGAGCGCCCGAGAGCCTGCTCGTGCTATTCGACCGTAACTTCGGCGCCGGAAACCCCGACGGCGGCGTCGCGCTACTTCAGGAATACCTGACGGCACACGCTGGTGCGCGTGCCGCCCTTCTCACCGACACCATCCAGCCCGATCAGGAGCTCAGCGAGATCGCGCATGTGACCCGTAACGCACCGGAGATCCGTCACCGCACGCTTCTGGCCAGCAAGGAGAACCTCACTGCGCCGCGTGCAATGGAGTTCCTGAACGTCATGCGTCTGACAGCGAACGTCCCCAGACTCATCAACGTACAAGAACGCTTCGTGGCAGCGATGGATCGTCATCACGCCCAGGCCAAGCAGAGGTTCGAAGGTCTGCAGCCGAGGATCCTCGAGGACATCGTCTTTCGCTCTTCGCACACGGAGGGCGCGTGGGAGCTCGACACGCTGCTGAGGGTCCTCACCCTGTTCCAGGAAGAGGCAATGCGGCTCGGCGTCCCCAGCGAAGGGGGCGCCCAGGACATCCCGGCACTGCTCGCAACGACGCGAGAGCTGATCGATCCCGCATACCCGGAGTACGAGCCGTCCAC
>Ga0187823_10000058_pt1 | contig 22974 bp, 20 predicted proteins | sample NC_wetland_sal_i_12_FD_132968 | JGI IMG/M metagenome (GOLD analysis project Ga0187823, IMG submission 132968) | Wetland sediment microbial communities from Neuse River Estuary, North Carolina, USA - SourceSoil_3 | ecosystem: Environmental > Aquatic > Freshwater > Wetlands > Sediment | place...
CGAACGTCGTCGTGGTGATGCCGTTTTTGATGTCGGTGTTGCCGACCAGGATGATCCGCACGCCCGAGCCTTCGAGCACGAGGTCCAGGTCGGGGAACGCGGCGCCACCGTGTGACACGAGCACCGCGATGCCCTTCATTTCACCGGGCAGCGTCGGCGTCACGGCGTTGGCCGTGCCGACCACCGCCGTTTCGGCACAGCCGAGCGGGTTGGCCGCGAACGTCGCTTCGAGACACGCTTTCTGGAGCGTCGTCAGTCGCGACGGCAGCTGCTTGGGCAGCGTCACCTTCACGGACTTCACGTTCGCGCCCTGGCTCGGCATGGTCAGCGTCGTCGCCAGGCTCGCACCGTTGACTTTCGATGTCTTCGCGGTGCTCGTAGCCGAGAACGCCGGTTTGAACGCGAGCGAGCTGCAGCCTTCGACCTGGAACGGCGTCGAGAGGGACTGCGTTGCTCCACCCGTGGACCCGAGCGTCGACGCTGTCGACTCCACGCCACAGCTGGTGGGGTTGCGCTCGAAGCCCTGGCGGTTGATCGTGACCGCGAGTGACCGCAGCCTGATCGGGACGCCTTCCTTGATGGTCGGCAGGGTCCCGGCGACCGTCACCTGTGCGGTCGTCGGGTCGACGTTGATCGTCGCGCGGGTGATTTCGTTGCCGAAGTTGAACGGCCCGGCAACCACCGGTGTGACGATCGAGAGCCCGAACGGGGCCCCGTTGTAAGGACCGGTCAGGTAGACCCGACCCTGGAACGGGAACGGTTCGGAGCCGGCGCCCGCGGCGACAGCCGCCGTGCCGATCTGGCTCGACGCAGGGCAGGTGCCCTGCGATGCCTGCGGCTCAGCGCACTGGGTTGCCTGCGGGATCAGACCGATGAGGCCCGCGGGCAGCGTCGTCTTGACGGACTTCAGGTACTGCTGGCCCGTCGGGCGTTCGAGGTTGAACGTGAACGTGCTGGCGCTCCCCGCGGTGGCGGGTTCGACAGTCGCGCTCTGGCTCAGGTTGAAGCCGGCCGGGTTCGGGCAGCTTCCACCCGTGACTTTGAGTTCCGGTTCGATGGTCTTGGTTTCGCCCGGGCTCGAATACGGCGAGAAGGCCGCGTTGATCTTCGAGCCGCCGCAGGTCTGCGGGTTGGCGAGGTCGGCGAACACGCCGCCGTTGAACGTCAGTTTCGTATCCGTCGCCGGACCCTCGGGCACGTTTTCGAAGCGCGTCGTGAGCTGGCCCGTCGTCAGGTTCGGTTCGACGATGCCTTCGAGCCGAATCACCTGGCCGTAGCGTTTCGAGCCGACCGCCACGTAGATCTTGTAGGGCGGTTTGGTGATCGGCAGCGAGTCGGCGCCCAGGAAGACCTTGCCGGTCAGGGTTTCGCTGGGAAGCCCCGGGACGGAGATCACCGCGGTGCCGATTTCAGAGCGGGCCGGACATGCGGTTTCGATCGTTTCGGTGTGCAGCTGTTCGGGCGTGCACGCCTGCAGCCCTCGCGCCGCGGCCGGGTTGATCGTGAAGCCTTCGGGCAGCGTCACGACCGACGTTTTCATGTCCGATTCTTTTTCTTTGGTCGCGAAGCTCAGGTCCGTGCTCAGCGACATTGCTTCGTCCTGCGTTTCAGGCGTGTTGGTCGCCGTGAACGACGGTTCGAAGCTCAGCAGGTTGCATTTTTCTTCTTCGGACGTAGCCGTTGTCGTGTATTCGGACGTCGCGACCGTCCCGGCGTACGTTTCGACCCGCAGATGGTTCTTCTGGGGGCCGGCGCATCCGGTCGGGTTGCGCAGCATCCCGTTGGCGCCTTTGAAGACGAGGCGCGAGCGCACGATCGGCGGTTCTTCTTCGGTGAGGCTGTGCGGCACCTTGATCTTGAAGAACTCGTGGTAGTCGCCTGAGGCGATCCCCTCTTCTTCGGCTTCTTTTTCGTGGTGCCAGCTGACGAAGCCTTCGAGGTAGGAATGGACGTGGATGCCACCCAGGAACGCAAGGGGGATGTCGATCCCGAATTCGAGCCCGAGGCCGTTCTTGGGCACGAGGTTGTAGGCCTTGCCGGTGAGTTCCACGACCGTGGGACCGGGTAGCAGCAGCGAGACTTCCTGAATCCCGGCTTCGCTGCTCGCGGGACAGTGGCTTTCTTCGGGTTTGTCGAGGTTGGCTTCGAAGTCAGCCTGTGAGCACCGTGCGAGTGCTTCGGGGTTCGTGCTGAACCCGAGCGGGATGTCCGTACGGATGCTCTTGACGCCGTTGCCGGGGATCACGAATTCGGCATCGTTGAGCGTGAAGTCCGTGATGCCGAAGTTCGGGAAGCCCCCCGCCTGCGTAAAGAATTGCGATTTGGTCGACGCGTTGCATTCTTTGGGTTTGCCGATCGGAGCGTTTTCCGAACAGGTCAACGATTCGAATTTGGCGATGCCGGGCGCGGCCTGCGCCGCCGCCGGAGCCGCCAAGGCGATCAACACGCCCACCGTCAACACCATCAACCAGCCGCGAGCGTGCAACCTCATGCGAACCTCCCCTATCGAACCGAGCATCGACCTTCCATGCCTCTATGGACGCCTGAACAGCCGCGAAGTTGCGGCTCCTAGTCGGCCGTATTAGACGGACTGCGCGAATGTCCTCCCTTTGAGGTATGCGACCTACCCCGCCGCACCCCATCGAACCGAACCTAGTCGCGTGAGCGGACGTATTGACGATTTGCGCTCGTGTGACCGGCCGTTCGGGGGGTGCTCCCGCTCGGGCGAGGGCGGCGGTGCGGTCAGGCCGCCGTCCGGCGTGCCGCCTGCGCCGTCGTCGCTTCGAGCGCGGCGGCGCGGCCGCTGCAGTCGTAGAGCGTGCCCGCTGTAGAGCTCGATTCGAGCGTTACCGCGGTGCAAGCCTTGGCGGCCGCCGCCATCGCCGTCTTCGCGCCTTTGCGCGAGTCGCTCGGGCCGAAGCCGCCGCCCTGCCCCTGTGCTTCCGCGAGCACCCAGCGGATCTTGCCCGCGCGAACCTCTTCGGCGAGCCACTTCACGCTGGGGTCGCTCTCGCGCCCCGAGAACCCTCCGATGCCCGCTACTTCGGCGTGCTCGTCGACGATCGCCGTGGCCGCCGAGGACTGGCTCGACACCGCGATCGTGCCGCCCCCGTGCGCGCGCGTGTAGGAGAGGACACTCGTCAGAGACTGCCCCTGGCCGAACGGTGCGCCGATGGCGCCGCCGCCCGCGGAGCGCCCGGCCGGGGGACCGGTGGCGGCGCCCCGGCCGCCCGGGAAGCTCGGCGCGCCGGATTCGCCGCCCGGGCCCGCGCCGGCGCCGGCCCCTTCCGGCGGACCGCCCTGGGCCGAGCCCGTGCCGAACAGCGGCTGCCCGTTCGCGCCGCCCGTCCCGCCGCCGATCCAACCGCGCGCGGCGCCGGGGCCGCCGAATGCGCCCATGCGGCCGAAGCCGCCCGGACCGCCCGACAGCGCGGACTGCGGGCCGCCCGCGGGGAATGTCCCGCTGGCGGCATGGCCGAGCGTGTCGAACGCCCAGACGGTGGGGGCGAGCATCAGCGCCACGAGCGCGCCGAGCAACGCGCCGCGCCGGAGCCGCCGGCTGCGGGCGACGACGAGCACCAACGCTGCGAGCGCGCACGCGCCGATCACGACGGGCGGCAGCCACTCGAGCTGGCCGGCATAGCGCGAGCGGACGACCAGCTCCACGACCACCGCTGCGAGCAGCGCGAGCGGCGCGAGCACGCACATCGGCGTCTCGCGGCGGAGCAGCGTCACGCTGCCCGCGCCCACGAGCGCGGCGGCAAAGGGCGCGAGCAGCGACACGTAGTAGGGATGGAAGATGCCGCTCGCCTCGCTGAACAGCACGGCGGTGGTCACGAACGCGCCACCCACGGCGATGAGCCAGCCGCTGCGCGCGTCGCGTGGCCGCAGCCGGGAGGACACGAGAATCGCCACCCCGCCCGCCAGCGCCAGCCCGAGCAGCCAGCCCGCCTGACCGCCCAGCGCCTGGCCCAGCAGCCGCAGCGGCCCCGCGCTCCCGCCGAACATGGTGTTGGCGCCGCCGCCCCGCCCGCCGATGCCGCCCGGCCCGCCCGCCTGGCCGTCGACGCGGCCGACGCCGTTGTATTCGAAGATCAGGGACAGGACGCGGTTGTCGCTCGTCCCCGATATCCACGGGCGGGCGGAGGCGGGCGTGAGTTCCACGAGCAGCGGCCATGCGCCGCCGACGACGAGCATCGCCAGGCCTCCCCACAGCAGCTGACCGAGCGCGTGCAGCCGGCCGCGCGCCGCCGGCGCCACCCACAGCCACGCGAGCGCGATCCCCGGGACGACCACCAGCGCCACGAGCATCTTCGTCTCGAAGCCGAGGCCGACGCACACGCCCGACAGCACCAGCCAGCGCGTGCCGCGGCCGCTCGGCGCAGCCTCGAACGCGCGCACCGCGCACCACAGCGCGGCCACGCAGCAGAGCACGAGCAGCGCATCGGGGTTGTTGTGGCGCGAGACCGCCACCGTGATCGGTGTGGTCGCCAGCGCCAGCCCCGCGAGCGCCCCCGCGACCCGCCCGAACGGCCTGCGCACGAGGTCGTACACGAGGGCCACGCTCGCCACGCCCATCAGCGCCTGCGGCACCAGCATGCTCAGCGGGTGGTAGCCGAACAGGCGCACCGACAGCGCCTGCACCCACAGCGCCAGCGGAGGCTTGTCGACGGTCATGACGCCCGAGTGGTCGAGCGAAGCGAACAGGAAGTCGTGCCAACTGCCCGCCATCGAGCGGACCGCCGCGCTGTAGTAGTCGTTCGCCCAGCCGTTGCGCGACAGCGACCACAGGTTGAGGACCGCGGCCAGCGCGCACAGGACGAGCAGCTCCGGGCGGACGCGGCGCGCGATGCGCCGCACGCCGTCGAGGGGCCGCGGGCGCGGAGCGTCGATCGACGCGGCGGGCGCCGCCGAGGCGGAGGCCGCGGCGAGCGACGGTTTGCTGTTGGGGAGGCTCACGCGAGGAACGATCGCCCGCGCGCCTAGGCGCCGCGTGTGGCGAAGCTGAGAGTTGTGTGGGAGCGCTCAGACCGCGACGGCACCGCTCCGCTATCCGCCGCCTCCCCCGCCCGAGCCGGGCGTGCTCTCCAGCAACACGATCAACCAGCACGCGAACGTCAACGCGACCCGTAGCTCCGTGAGCAGCATCGTCTCGGCCGGCATCTCGACGTGCAGGGTGGGCACCTCCGGGTCGTCGGACTTCCCGAACGGCCGCCAACCGCGATCGCGTGCTATCGAGAAGCGCCCCTGGGCGCCCGCAAGGCTCCAGCGCCCCGCCCGCAACGGGATCGATCTCAGCACGAGCCGATCCCCTCCGGCAGACCGCAGCCTCCCCCCTCGACCAACCCAGAACGGGTGCAACGCGAGCACGCTGCTCCCGCCGTCGTCGACGAGCCGGAACCTCCACCCGGAGTAGGTCACGATCTCGTACTCGCGATCGGCAACGATCAGCCACCCGTATCCCGAGTCCGTGGGCGGCTCGACGCGGCCGAGCTCCTCACTGCCCCGCAGCAGCCGGCTCGACCGATCGAAGACGAGCTCCTGGGGCAACCGCCCGCCTAGTCGATCAGCCGCTTCCCGAGCTGCCAGATCGCCAGGCGCCACATCAGCAGCGCGAACGCGATCAGCACGGCCGCGTGCCCGAGGTCCGCGACGCCCAGCCTGCCGAACGAGCAATCCCGCACGAGCTGCACGCAGTGATAGAGGGGGTTGATCTGCGCGATCGTGCGCATCACCGGGGGGAGGGTCGACACGGGGAAGAACGTGCCCGCCACGAGGAACATCGGCGTGAGCACCGCGCTCGTCACGTAGTTGAAGTTGTCGATGGTCTTGGCGACCGCCGCCACCGTCACGCCGAACGCGGCGAAGCCGTAGCCGGTCACGAACCCCACCAGCGGCACCAGCAGCATTCCCCACACGGGTTCGAGCCCGAACGCGAAGCCCACCAGCAACGGCGCGACGCCATACACGCCCGCTCGCACCGAGATCCACAGGACCTCGGCGGTGATCAGCTCCTCGACGTCGACGGGCGCGGCCAGGACGGCGTCGTAGGTGCGCTGGAACTGCCATCGCACGAACGTGTTGAACATCCCGGGGAACGCGGATGAGAACAGCACCGCGGTGGCGACGACGCCCGTCGAGACGTACAGCGCGTATTTGACTCCCACCACGTGCGGCAGGAGCGAGCCGAAGCCGATGCCGAACGCGAGCAGGTAGATCGTCGGCTGGACGACCGAGGAGAACGTGGTCGCCTTCCAGTAGCGGCCGAACACCGCCACGTCGCGGCTCATCACGCCCGCCAGCGCAGCCGGTTCCAGCCGGCCGATGCGCCGGACCCCGCCCGCCGGTCCCGCCGCGGCGCTCATTCGATCTCCTCTCCGGTGAGCGCCACGAACGCGTCCTCCAGGTTCGCCGGCCGCCGCACGCCGTCCGGAGCCGAACCGTCGAGCGTCTCCGCGCGCATGATCGCGACGGCGGGCCCGCTGCGGCGGCTCGTCCAGCCGCTCGCGCTCGCCTGGCCCAGGACGCGCTCAAGCTCCTCGGGGGGCCCGTACACCTCCACCACCTGCTCGCCCGCATGCTCGCGCACCAGCTCCGCCGGCGTGCCCTGGGCGATCACGCGCCCGCTGGACATCACCGCCACCGTGTCGGCGAGCCGCTCCGCCTCCTCGATGTAGTGGGTGCTCATCAGCACCGTCACCCCTTCGGTCCGAAGCCCGTCGATCAGCGACCACAGCTCCTGGCGGACCTGCGGGTCGAGCCCCACCGTGGGCTCGTCCAGCAACACCAGGCGCGGCCGGTGGATCAGGCCGCGCGCCACGAGCAGCCGCCGGCGCATCCCGCCGGACAGCTCGCGCACGATCGTGTCCGCGCGCGGCTGCAGGTTCGCGATCCCGAGCGCCCGCTCCACGGCCTGCTCGCGTTCGGCCCGCGGCACGCGGTAGAGCCGCGAGAACACCGTCAGGATCTGCCTGCACGAGAGCTCGACGTCGAGGTTGTCGAGCTGCGGAACCACGCCCATCTCCAGGCGCGACTGCTTGGACTCGCGTGGCAGCTCGAAGCCCAGCACCTCGATCTCGCCCTCGTCCGCGAGCGTCTGCGCCGTGAGCATCCGCATCGTCGTGGACTTGCCCGCCCCGTTCGGCCCGAGCAGGCCGAAGCAGACCCCCGCGGGAACCTCCAGGTCGAGGCCGTCGACGGCCGTGATCGGGCCGAACCGCTTCACCACGCCGCGCAGCGAGATCGCCGAATCCACGCGCGACACTCTACGAACACTCCTCGCGGGCACATGGGCGGTTGTCGATCGCATCCCGCCGGCGATGTGGACGCGCGTCCATAGCCGGCGCGCGAATCCGCCGTCAGATTTCGTGCAAGTCCGCAGACCTTCGTCTCGAGGAGAGGACGCCCGGCCATGCCCGACAGAGCCCCGCAGATACTCGCGCTCGGAGGCGGCGGCTTCTCGATGGAGAAGGACAGCCCTCTGCTCGACGACTACGCGCTGTCGCTGACGGGCTGCGAGCGCCCCCGCGTGTGCTTCCTCCCGACCGCTTCCGGCGACGCCGACCACTACGTGGTGCGCTTCTACCGGCGCTTCTCGGCGTCGTGCGACGCGAGCCATGTGTCGCTGTTCAGGCGCGATCAGGGCACGGGCGGCGTCGAGGACGACCTCGCCACGCACCTGCTCTCCCAGGACCTCATCTACGTGGGCGGCGGCAACGTCGTGAGCATGCTCGGCGCGTGGCGCGCGCACGGGCTCGACGCGGTCCTGCGGCGGGCGTGGCGGCGGGGCATCGTGCTGTGCGGTCCCTCGGCCGGCTCGTTGTGCTGGTTCGGGCAGGCGTTGAGCGCCTTCCACGGCGGACCGCGCGCGATTCGCGGCCTTGGCCTTCTGCCGTACTCCAACTGCGTCCACTACGACGCCGAGCCCGCCCGGCGAGCCGAGTACCACCGCTTCGTCGCCGAGCAGGAGTGCCCCGGGTTCGCAGCCGAGGACGGCGTCGCGCTCCATTTCGAGGGCGTGGAGCTGGTCCGCGTCGTCAGCTCCCGCAGCGACGGCGCCGCCTACCGCGTCGAGCGCCGGCGAGCCGGCGGAGTGCGCGAGACGCGGCTGGCAGCCGACTGGCTGGACGGCGAGACGGGCGCGGACGGGGCTCCGCCCGCGAAGTCCCGCCGCAGACCGGAGCGGAGGGCGGCTCCGCGCCCGACCCCCGCCCGCGTCGCCTCGCTCGCCGGCGCCGTGCGCGCGGTCGCCGCGGCGTGACCGGCGCGGAGGTCCCATCCCAGCGGCGCCGGATCTTCGCGATGGGGGGCGGTGGCTTCACGATGGAGCCCGCCAACCCGCTGCTCGACGACTTCGTGCTCTCGCTCGCCGACCGCGCCGAGCCGCGCATCCTGTTCCTGCCGACCGCCTCGGGTGACACGACCGCGCAGATCAACGCGTTCCTCGACCGTTTCGCCGATCGCCCCTGCGTACACGAGCATCTGGCCCTGTTCCGCCTGCGCGACGCCGAGCGATCGCTGCGCGAGACGGTGCTCGGCCAGGACGTCATCTATGTCGGCGGCGGGTCCATGCGGAACCTGCTCGCGATCTGGCGCGCGCACGGGATCGACGACCTGCTCGTGGAGGCATGGCGGCGCGGAACGGTGCTCGCGGGCCTCAGCGCCGGCGCGATGTGCTGGTTCGAGGGCGGGGTGACACGTTCGAGCGGCCCGCCCGAACCGCACCCCGGCCTCGGCCTGCTGAGCGGATCGCTGAGCGTGCACGCAGACGGCGAGCCCGAGCGCCTGCCCGTGTGGCTCGCGAGCATCCGCGACGGGACGCTCCCGGGCGGGTGGGCCCTGGACGACGGCGTCGGCCTGCTGTTCGCGGGTCGCAGGCTCGCGCGCGCGGTCGGCTCGCGGCCGGGCGCGGGTGCGCAGAGGGTGGACGCGATCGCGGGCGAGCTGGTGCGAAAGCGGCTCGATGTCGAGCTGCTCGGCGAGCGCGTAGGCGGACCGCTCGGCGGAGACGACGACGCCGTGCGCGAGTTGCGGCGCGTGCGCCACATGCGCAGAGGCGGGCCGCGCCTGGGCGAGCTGTAGCCCCGCCACCCCCCGATCGGGTGCTCGCACCCGTATGTGAAGTAGTTAACGCGCCGATAACCCCGGCGTTAGGTTCAGGCGCGATAGTCATGATCCGACAGGTTCTCGATGCAACAACACAACGACACTCACCCACCGAGCGGGACCGGGAGGGGCGGCTCAGGGGCGTCGCAGCTCGAGATCCGGCAGACGGCGACGGGTTACTGGACGGTGCAGCGTGAGGGCCGCCACGTGACCGGCGCGATGACGCGCCGCGCCGCCGAAGCCGAGCGCGATCTGATGCTTCGCCTGCGCAGCCGCACCGTCCGCCGCAACGCCGTCGGCCAGCCCTAGCCCGCACACGGCGACGGCGAGCTTCCGCGGCTGCCCGCGGAGCGAGCTAGTGTTGCCGCGATGCCAGAGCGGCTGGGGGGAGTTCTCGCGTGGCGCTGAGGATCGTCGGCGCAGGTGTCGGGCGCACCGGAACGACCTCGCTGAAGGCCGCGCTCGAGCAGCTGCTCGACGGTCCCTGCTACCACATGTACGAGCTGATCGAGCACCCCGAGGCGATCGCGCAGTGGGAGATGGCCGTCGCCGGGGAACCGGTGGACTGGGACGCGTTGCTGCGCGGCTACGCAGCCACCGTCGATTGGCCCGCCGCGGCGTTCTGGCGCGAGATCCTGGCCGCCAATCCCGACGCCCTGGTGCTGCTCTCGACGCGCGAGTCCCCTGACCGGTGGTGGGCGAGCATGGAGAAGACGATCGTGCAGGCGCTCGGGTCGGAGGTTCCGCCGGACCGGCCCGACTGGGCGCGCCGGAGGGCGACGACGCTTGCGATCATGCGCTCGCGCCTGACGCCCGAGTGGCCCGACCGCGACGCCGCGATCGAGGCCTACGAGCGTCACAACGCGGCCGTGCGCGAGGAGGTGCCCGCCGAGCGTCTGATCGACTGGCGCCCGGGCGACGGCTGGGAGCCGATCTGCAGCGCGCTCGGAGTGGCGGTACCGGAGCGCGCCTTCCCCCACGAGAACGACACCGCCACGTTCCGCGAGCGGCTTGAGCTCGACCCGAGCCGGGACTGACGGGGAGAGCGCAGGTACGCGGCCGCCTCTGCTGAATCCCGATGGCAATGGACGCAGCCGAGTCCCCAGAGAAACCGCCTCGCCGCTACCGCGGGATCAGCGCCGCCGACCGCCGCGCGCAACGGCGCGAGAGCATCCTCGCGGCAGGGCTCGAGTTGTTCGGGACGCGCGGCTACCAGGCCACCTCGATCCGCGACGTGAGCGCGCAGGCCGAGCTCAACTCCCGCTACTTCTACGAGTCGTTCGCCACCAAGGAAGAGCTGCTCGAGCGCGTGTACCGGCGGATCGTCGAGGAGGTGTCCGCCGCGGTGATCGAGGCGACCGCCAAGGAGACGGGCTCGCTCGAAGCACAGGCGCACGCCGGTCTCGCAGCGTCGTGGCACGTGCTGACCGAGGACCGACGCAAGGCGCGCGTGATCGCGCTCGAGATCGTGGGCGTGAGCGAGCGGCTCGAACGGTTGCGGCGCGACAACCGCCGCGTGTTCGCCACGCTGCTCGTGCGCAACGCGCTCTCGTTCGCGCGCGAGGTCGAGCTCACGCTCGATCCGATGCTCAACGCGCGGGCGCTGATGGGCGCCCAGATGGACCTGCTCGTCGACTGGTACAACGACGACCTCGACGAGTCCGTGGATCAGATCGTGGACCATCTCGCGCGCCTGTTCACCGCAGTCGCCGCAGCCTCCGTCGCGCCGCCCCGCTGAGCCCCCGCGCGCCGCGTTCAGCCGGCGATTGCGACACGCAAGACGATCTGTACAAACTGGTTTGCCAGTGCTACGGTTGCCCCCGGCCAAACTGGCTAGGTGGTGCTACAGATAGCCATAGAGGGGAGGAGACGTGTCAGGCTTCAGGGGTATCGCGCGGGCTGCGCTCGCGCTCTCAGCCGTGCTCACGCTGTCGCTCGCAGGCGCAGCTTGGGCCTCACCCGTGGAAGGCCCGTCGGGGCCGGCGTTCTACACGCCGCCGACGAGCAGCCCCACGGGCAGCGCGGGCGAACTCGTCCGCTACCGACCGGCCACGCTGAACCTCAAGGTTCCGCTGCCGGGCAACAGAGCGTGGACGGTCCTCTACCAGTCGACCGACCAGCGCGGCGCCGCGGACTTCGTCACCGGCACCGTGATCGTGCCCACGAGCAGATGGTCGGGGACGGGGTCGCGCCCGGTCGTCACGATCGGGATCGGCACCCAGGGCATCGCGCCCCAGTGCGCGCCCTCCAAGCAGATGCTCAGCGGCAGCGAGTACGCGGCCGGCGAAATCATCGACGCGCTGAAAGCCGGCTACGCGGTGGACGTGACCGACTACCAGGGCTACACCACCGGCGCCATCCCCACGTACACGGCGGGACGCTCGGAGGGCCAGGCCGTGCTCGACATCGTGCGCGCCGGCCGCCAGGTGCCGGGGGCGGGGCTCACCGAATCGAACCCCACCTATGCGTGGGGCTACTCGCAGGGCGGCCAGGCGGTGGGCTGGGCGGGCGAGCTCCAGGCGACGTACGCGCCCAACGTGAAGCTGTCGGGCGTGGTGGTCGGCGGGGTGCCGGCCAACCTCCAGGAATTCGGTGCGTTCAGCGGACCCTCGACGAGCTCGGGGCTCGAGATCCTGTCTGCGATCGGGCTCCAGGCGGCATATCCCGAAATGAAACTGGGGACGCTCACCCCGGCTGGTGAAAAAGCCGAGGCCACAGCGCTGAGCCAGTGCGCGGTCGAACTGCTGACCTCGCTGAAAGGCGTCAACTTCCAGGAACTCACCACCGAACACAAGGCGCTGAAAGAACTGGAAGAAAGCGAACCGGTGCTCAAGAAAGCGCTCGAAGAACAGAACCTGGACAACAAATCAGTGCCGGTTCCGGTGTACCACTACCACGGCCTCGAAGACGAGATCGTCCCGGTGAGCCAGGACGTCAACCTGCACTACCACTGGTGCACGCTGGGCGTCAGGGACGACATGCAGCTCTACAACGGCGAGCACCTGTTCACCTCCGCGATGGCGGGCGGCAACGCGCTGAAATGGATCCAGGAACGCGTCGCAGGCAGGTCTGCGCCGAGCACCTGCGGGCAGCACTCCGCCGGAGCAACCCTGCCGGCGAACGCGCGCCTGGCGCCCGAGGTCGGGGACCTGATCGTCAAACTCAACGAATGGGCGCTGTCGGGGAAGGTGACCGAGCGATCGGGCATCTCCCAGGAAATCCCCAAGGGCGCGACGATCAACTCGACCGCCGACGCGAGCAGCGGCGCACTCGAAGCCACGCTCCACATCCCGCCGATGAATCAGACGTTCTTCATCGGACTCCTGCCGGTGACGGTCAGCGGCAGTCTCACCCCCACCGGCCCCGCCACGGGGACGTTCGGGTTCAGCGGGGACGGCAGCGAAGTGTTCGAGAGCGCCGACGGGGGCGCCAACGAGGAAGTGAAGGCCGTGTCGATCGGCCTGCTCTACCTCCCGATCGGCTGCAGGACGGTGCAGCCCATCGACCTGCCGCTCAGCATCCGCGAGCCGACCAACGCGCTGTCCTCGGCAGGGAGCTTCTCCTTCGCCGCCGAAGTGACGGTGCCGGAATTCGGTGAATGCGGCGCGCTCGGGCCGCTGCTGTCCTCGGCCACATCCGGCCCCGGCAACAAGGTCGCAATCACGGCCACACCGCCCGCGCCGATCAACTGGTAGCGAGCTGTAGAGGGGAACCACAGGTACGGCCGCCCGGGCCCCCAGAGGGCTTGGGCGGCCGGCTGTGCGCCGCGGCCCCCTTCCGGGGCTATGAAACGGTCGTGAACAGCCGCGCCACCTACCCGTGGCCATCACGCCGATCACCAGGCTAGGGTCGCGCCCAGGTGACACCAGCGAGCTTCGACACCTTCTACGCCGCCACCGCCGGTGTCGCCGGCGCGCTGATCGGCCTGCTGTTCGTGGCCGTGTCCGTCGCGCCCGAGCGCCTGCGCGACGAGCAGCAGGATCAGGCGCACCGGCTGCGTGCCGCCTCGGCGCTGACCGCGTTCACCAACGCGCTGGCCGTGTCGCTGTTCGCGCTGGACCCCGAAGTGGGCGTCGCCTGGCCGGCGTTCGCGTTCGCGCTGGCGGGCCTGCTGTTCATCGCGGCTGCGCTCGCCTCGCTGCTGCGCGTGCGCCGTGAACAGGAACGGTCACCGATCCAGCGCGAGGCACGGTTTCTGGCCGGCCAGCTGGTGATCTTCGCGTTCCAGCTGCTCGCGGCGCTCCGCCTGGCGGCGCACAACACCGCGGGTCATCAATCGAGCGTCGCGATCATCCTCGTCGTGAGCTTCCTGTTCGGCGTCGCCCGCTCGTGGGAACTGATCGGCGGCCCTCGCATCTCGATGACGAGCGAGCTGCGCGCGCTGTTCGGGCGCAGGGACGACAGCTAGGCGTGAGTCGTCAGCCGAGCCAGCGCGCGGCGAGCTCTGCGAGCCAGGCGTCCAGGTCCTCAGCCGCGGCCGGCGGCGCATCCACGATCACGAGCTCGTCGACGCCGATCGCGGCCAACTCCGCCCGATCGGAGGGATCGCATCCGATGACGGACACCGCCACGGTCGGCGCCGGCCCGGACCTGTGCTCGGCGCACATCCCTGCGAGCGTCTCGACGCGGTCACGCACCGCCGCTACGCCGTCGAGATAGAAGCCGTACCAGCCGTCGCCGTGCGCGGCCACCCGTTCGAGCGCACGATCGCCGTTGCCGCCGAAGAAGACGGGGACGCCGCCGGGCCGCTCGGGCTTGGGGTGCACGCGGATGCGGTCGAAGCTGACGTGCGCACCGGCGAACGTCGCGACGTCCTCGCCCCAGATCCGGCGCATCGCGGCGACGTACTCGACGGTCCGTGCTCCTCGGCCCTCGAAGGGCACGCCGAGCGCCGCGAACTCCTCCGCAGACCAGCCGATGCCCACCCCGAGCACGAAGCGCCCGCCGGAGATCCGATCGAGGCTCGCGGCCTGCTTGGCCACCACCACGGGGTTGTGCTCGGGGAGCAGCAGCACACCGGTCGCGATCGAGATGCGCTCCGTGACGGCGGCCGCGACGCTCAGGCACACGAACGGGTCCAGCCAGTCTGCATCGGCGGGCACGGCGATGCGCCCGTCGGGCGCGTACGGGTAGCGCGAGGACTGCTCGTCGAACATCACGACGTGCTCGCCCGCCCACAACGTGGCGAAGCCGCACCGCTCCGCGCCCCGCGCGGCCGCCTTGACAACGTCGGGCGCCGCGCCGGTGCCCACCCCGAGTGCGTGCAGGCCGACGCGCATCAGCGCTCGCGCACCGGGACGCACGGAGGGGGAGGGATTCGAACCCTCGTCAGAGGTTTAAACCCCTGAAACGGTTTTCGAGACCGCCGCATTCAACCGCTCTGCCACCCCTCCGGGGGGTCTCCCTAGGCTAGATGATCGCCCTGCGGCGATCACCGCCGCGAGCTGAAGAAGCCGCTCAGCAGCTCCGCCGCCTCGCCCGCGAGCAGACCCCCTGCGACCTCCGGCCGGTGGTTCAGGCGGGGCTCGCCGGTGACGTCGAGCACGCTGCCGCACGCGCCGGCCTTCGGGTCGCTCGCCGCGAACACCACCCGGGCGATGCGCGCGAGCACGATCGCGCCGGCGCACATCGCGCACGGCTCGAGCGTCACGTAGAGCACGGCGTCGAGCACGCGCCACGAGCCCACGGCCCGCGAGGCCTCGCGGAGTGCGATCACCTCGGCGTGGGCGGTCGGGTCCTGGCGCAGCTCGCGCTCGTTGTGGCCCGCGGCGAGCAGCTCGCCGTCGCGGACGACCACCGCGCCGATCGGCACGTCGTCGTGTTCAAGTGCAAGCTCGGCCTCGCGCAGCGCGAGGCGCATGAAGTAGTCATCGCGTGGGAAGAAGTGCTCGCTCATCGATCTGCCCGCCCATCACCCGGTAACCCGCGAGTGCGCCGTGGGAACCGTCGCGCAACGGTGCTTCGCCGCTGCTCCGACGTGGGCATCATCATTACGAACCCGTCCATGTTCACCGCCGGCTCCCACCCCCGCCCCGCGCGAGCGCGCGGGGCTCTTCGTGTCTCGCTGATCGCGGCGCTGCTCGCGCTGGCGCTCGCGCCCGCGACCGCTGCGGCGGACCCCGCCTTCTCGAGCACCCACGTCGTCGTCGGCTTCGCCGCCGGCCGGGGCCAGGATGCGCACGCCGCCGTGGCTGCACCTGCGCACACCGCCGTCCTGCGCGTCGCCCGCGGCGCGAGCGTGGCAGCCACGCTCGCCCGTCTGCGTCGCACGCCGGGAGTCGAATGGGCCGTGCCCGACTATCGCGCCCACGTCTCGACCGCGTTCGTGCCCGACGACCCCGGGCGCGCCCACGGCGCGCCCCAGGACTGGCAGGAACTGCAGTGGAACTTCAGTGGCCCGTTCAGCGTCAACGCGCCGGAAGCATGGGAGAACCTCGTCGCAGACGGCCGGCCCGGCGGCGCCGGCGTCACGGTCGCGGTGCTCGACACCGGCGTCGCGTACGCCGACCGCGGCCCGTTCCGGCGATCGCCCGACTTCTCGCCCTTCCAGTTCGTCAAGGGCTACGACTTCGTCTCGCGCAACCCGTTCCCCGACGATCGCAACGGGCACGGCACGTTTGTCGCGTCCACGATCGCCGAGGACACGAACAACGGCGTCGGGCTCACGGGTCTCGCCTACGGCGCCAAGCTGATGCCCGTCCGGGTCCTCGATTCCGAGGGCGAAGGCGAAGCGTCGACGATCGCCGAAGGCGTGCGCTTCGCCGTTCGCCACGGCGCGCAGGTCATCAACCTGAGCCTCGAGTTCTCGCCCGGGATCACCGCCTCCGACATCCCCGAGCTGATCTCCGCGCTGCGCTACGCCCACCACCGCGGCGTGCTCGTCGTCGCCGCCGCGGGCAACGAGGGGCGCACCGCGATCGCGTATCCCGCGCGCGCGCCGTACGTGGTCTCGGTGGGAGCCACCACCGAACGCGGCTGCCTCGCCTCCTACTCCAACGACGGCACCGGGCTGACGCTGGTGGCGCCCGGCGGAGGCACCGACGCAAACCTCCCCGGCGATCCGAACTGCCACCCCGAAGACAGCGGCCGCGACATCTTCCAGGTCACGTTCACCGGGACATCGCCGCGCCGCTTCGGGCTTCCCTCGGGCTACGAAGGCACCTCGATGGCGACCCCGCACGTTGCCGCCGCGGCCGCGCTCGTGATCGCCAGCGGCGTGCTCGGCCCACACCCCACCCCCGCCCAGATCGTGGCAAGGCTGAAGGCCACCACCACGAAACTCGGCGGCGGGGGCGACGAAAAGCTCTATGGCGCCGGCCTGCTCAACGCCGCCGCCGCGACCGCGCCGGGCGGCCCGGGCGCGGTGACGGGGTGAGCGGGCAGCCGCCCGCACCGCTGCCGACGGACGTCACGCCGCCCGAGCGCTGTGACCTGGCGGTGGTCGGCGGCGGGATCGTCGGACTCGCCGCCGCTCGCGAGCTCGCCTCGCGCCACCCCGGTCGCTCGTTGTGCGTGCTCGAGCGCGAGCCGGAGCTGTGCGCCCATCAGACCGGCCACAACTCCGGCGTGATCCACGCGGGCGTCTACTACGCCCCCGGCTCGCTCAAGGCCCAGCTGTGCGTGCGCGGGGCGCGTGAGCTGTACGAGTACTGCGAACGCGAGGGCATCCCGGTCGAGCGCTGCGGGAAGGTGATCGTCGCCACCGAGCCGGCCGAGCTGGCGAGGCTGGACGAGCTGCAGCGTCGAGGCCTCGCCAACGGCGTGCCCGGGCTCGCGCGCCTGGACGCGCACGGCATCCGCGAGCTCGAGCCGCACGCGCGCGGGATCGCTGCGCTCCACTCGCCCGCCACCGGCATCGTCGACTTCGGGGCCGTCGCCCGCTCGTACGCCCGCAACGTGCTCGAGACGGGCGCCACTATCAGCACCGGGTGCGGAGTGGAGTCGATCGCAGTGGCGGGCGGCGCGCTCCGCATCACGCACGCGCGCGGGACGACCGAGGCGCGACACGCGCTGCTGTGCGCTGGGGCGTGGTCGGATCGCCTCGCCGTCTCGGCGGGCGCCGACCCCGATCCGAGGATCGTGCCGTTCCGCGGCGCGTACCTGCGGCTCGTGCCCCGGCGCCGCGAGCTCGTGCGCTCGCTGATCTACCCGGTCCCCGACCCCGCGCTCCCGTTCCTTGGCGTGCACCTCACACGCCGGATCGACGGGGAGGTGCTGGTGGGGCCGACCGCCCTGCTCGCCGGCGCGCGCGACGCGTACTCGCTGGCGAGGCTGCGCGGACGCGACCTGCGCGAGACGCTCGCGTGGCCGGGGACATGGCGACTGGTGGCGCGGATGTGGCGCGCGGGGCTCACCGAGGTCCACCACGCGATCTCGCACGCCGCGCTCGTCACGGCGGCGGCGCGGTTCGTGCCCGAGCTGCAGCCCGGCGACGTCGAGCCTGCGTTCGCGGGGCTGCGCGCCCAGTCGCTGGCGCGCGACGGGGCGCTCGTCGACGACTTCGTGTTCTCGTACAGCGAGCGCGCGCTGCACGTCCGCAACGCCCCCTCGCCCGGCGCCACCTCCGCGCTCGCGATCGCACGCCACGTCGCCGACGAGGCGGACCGCGCGTTCGCGCTCGGCTGATCAGCCGGGCATCCGCGCGAGCGCGTCGGCGATCCCCGGCGCCGCGGTCGCGAAGCGCGGCTGCCATCCGAGCTCGCGCTTGACCCGCGCGTTCGACGAGCGCGCCGAGCGCACGACGGCATCGACCGCATTCCCTCCCGCGACGATCCGCGCCAGGGCGGCGGGAATCCGCCGCGGGGGCCCCACGCCCGCCTCGCGCGCGGTCGTGGCCATGAAGTCGTAGTAGGTGATCGGCTCGTCGTCGACGACGTGGTAGGTCGAGCCGGGAGCCGCACTCGTCGCCGCGAGCACCATCGCGGCGACCACATCGTCGACGTGCACCACGTCCCAAAGGTTCGCCCCGCTGCCGATCACCGCGAAGCGGCCCGGCTGGTGCAGCCGCGGCACGAGCTCCTCCGCGTACCAGCCGCCCGGCCCGTACACGTGGGACGGCCGGATCACGACCGCCGGCAGGCCGGATGCCGCCACGAGCCGCTCGCACTCCTGCTTGGAGCGTCCGTACGGCGTGGCCACCGGCAGCGGCTCGTCCTCGGTCAGGAGCGCGCCGTGCGCCTCGCCCGTGACGACCGTCGAGGCGAACACGAAGCGCGGCGACGCGCCGGGCAGCTCGGTGCACGCGGCCAGCAGGTGCTCGGTGCCGCCGACGTTCACCTCGTGCACGAGCCGCGCGTCGCGCTGGGAGGCGATCTCGGCTGCGAGGTGGATGACGCACTCGGGGCGCTCTCGCGCGACCACCGCGCGCAGGCCGTCACCGTCGCGGAGGTCGCCTACCGCGGGCGTGCTCCCCGCGGGCGCGCGCTCGGCCGAGCGCACGAGCGCGACGACCTCGTGGTCCTCGCGCGCGAGCGACGCGCACACCAACTGGCCGATGAACCCGCTCGCCCCTGTGACCAGCACCCGCATGAGCGCCGAGCCTACCCGGGCGGGGGCCGGCCCGCCCGCTACAGCTCGAAGGCGGTCCGTCCGCCGCTCGCGAGGAGATCGGCGAGCTGCGCGCGGCCGTCGCCGATGAGCGGGCCGCCGTGCGCGAGCAGCAGGTGGTCGAACTCCAGCTCGGCGAGCAGGCGCTCGCACGAGGCGAGGATCCTGCGCTTGGTCAGCGGCGGATCGTCCATCAGCGAGTCCGGCACGAACCCGAGCGCGCCGTCCTGCCCGTGCGGTGCGCCGCGCACCACCGCGTCGGCGAACACGAGCGCCCTCGCCGCCGGCAGGAACAGGCCGGTGTCATCCGGACAGATGCCCGCCACCTCCTGCGCGACCGCGCCTCCGGGCAGCGCGTCGCCGAAATCGAACCCCGTCACCTTCTCGCCCCCGCCGAACTCGTGCAGGCCGCGCTCGTTGCAGTGGACCGCGCATCCGAATCGCTCCGCGAACACAGCGCTGTCGCGGTAGTGGTGGCGGTTGCTCAGGAGCACCGCAACGGGTGCCACCGGGCGCCCAGCGAACCACTCGATCCCCTCCGGCTCCGGGATCAGCGGGTCGATCGCGACGCCCTCATCGAGCCAGTAGGAGGAGACCTCGATGTGGATCTTCGGATGGATCGACGTCCAATGGTGAACCCCGGGGAGAACCTCGTCCATCGGCCGAAACCTACCCAAAGGGAGCCAGCCCTACTCATACCTGCGTGTCCACCTCCTCGCCCGCGCGAGGCGGGCGTGTGACCGCGTTCAGCGGGTGAACACATCTAGCGCACGTCGGCCCATTGCGGACCGGCGGGGGTCGCCTGATCATCTTCGGACGGCGCGTCGCACGGTGAAGGAATCGCCAGCGCGACGTGTCAGGGACCGCGCACACGACAAATGAAGAGGGGGGCAGGGTGCTCCAAAGCCTTGACGTCATGGATGGCCAGGCAGGATTCCGCCCACGCAGAACGCTTGACGAATCGGAGGAGACTGCACGCAAGGTGCGCCTCGCGATCGCACGCGCCAAGGAGGGCGACAAAGACGCGCTCCGTCTCCTGTACACGTGCTACGCCGACAACGTCTACGGCTACGTGCGCAGCATCGTTCGCGATGACAAGGAGGCCGAGGACCTCACCCAGCAGGTCTTCATGAAGCTCATCACGGTGATCATCAAGTACACCGATCACGGTGTGCCATTCTCGGGCTGGCTGCTGCGTCTCGCGCGCAACGTCGCGCTCGACCATCTGCGCCGCCGGCGCCCCACGCCGACCGAGGACATCCTCGCCGACGGGCACACCGACGATCACTCGCGCGAACGCGCGCGCGATCTGCGCACGGCGCTCGAGTCGCTCCCCGACGAGCAGCGCAGCGTGATGATCATGCGCCACGTGATCGGCCTCTCGCCGCCGGAGATCGCGGCGCAGATGGGCCGCTCGGAGAGCTCGATCCACGGGCTCCACCACCGCGGCCGCCGCGCGCTCCAGCAGGAGCTCGTGCGTCTGGGGTCCGCCCCTTCGACCAGCCTCGCGCACTGAGCGGGGCCGGCATGGTGACCCAGCCACAGAGTCCCACCGTCCCGCTCACGCGGCTCGACTGCGCCGATCCGGCGTTCGTCGAAGAGCTGATGGAGTCCGTGCGCGAGATCGCCGAGCGCGGAGCGTTCACGCTCGGCGAGCCGGTCGAGTCGTTCGAGCGCGACTTCGCCGCCTACTGCGAGACGGACCACGCCGTGGGGGTGTCCTCGGGCACCGAGGCGCTGGCGCTCGCGCTGCGCGCGCTCCAGATCGGCCCCGGCGACGAGGTGATCGTCCCGAGCAACTCGTTCATCGCCACGGCCGAGGCCGTGAGCCTCGTCGGCGCGACACCGCGGCTGGTCGATGTGGACCCCGAGTCCCACCTGCTCACGCCCGAGATCGTCGCCGCCAACCTCGGCCCCGGCGTCCGTTGCGTGATCCCCGTTCACCTGTTCGGCGCCACCGTCGACATGGATCCGATCGTCGAGCTTGCGCGCGACGCGGGCATCCACGTGATCGAGGACGCCTGCCAGGCGCATGGCGCGCGCTACCGCGGACGGCGTGTCGGCTCGCTCGGTGACATCGGCTGCTTCAGCTTCTACCCGACCAAGAACCTCGGCGCGTGGGGCGACGGGGGTGCGGTGGTCACCTCGAACAGCGACCTCGCCGATCGCGTCCAGCTGCTGCGCGCCCACGGCGAGCGGCCTCGCTACAACCACCGCCTCGTCGGCACGACCGCGCGCCTGGACGCGATCCAGGCAGCGGTCCTCTCGCGCAAGCTCGAGCGCCTCGAGGATTGGAACGTGGAGCGCCGTCGCCTCGCACAGACGCTGCGCGAGGCGATCACCGAGGGTCTGGCCGATGCCGATCCCGCGGCGCTGGAGATCGTGGCGCCGGCCCGCGAGGACGGCGACCACGTCTATCACCTGTTCGTCGTGCGAAGCGACCACCGCGACGAGCTGCGCGAGCGCCTCGCCGAGGCGGGTGTGGGCTCGGCGATCCACTACCCCACAGCGATTCACCGCACCGAGGCCTACGCAGGTCTCGGCCTCGGCCCGGGGAGCCTGCCCGTGAGCGAGCGGCACTCCGAGCGCATGTGCTCGCTGCCGCTGTTCCCGGGGATGAGCGATCAGGAGCTCGACCGCGTCGCAACCGCGGTCGTGGAGTTCGCACAAGCTCCGGCGCTCGACACGCGTTGATCAGTCGTATGGCCAGCCGCCGGAACAGATCTGGATCGATCAGCTTGGAGCAGTGCCGGCTCCGGCGTTCTGCAACTCGGCCCGCCGGGCCGCTCAGTGAATTGGAGGTTCACCGGGAATGCTGAACAGTTGGGACGGCGCCACAGACGAGCTGACCCCACCCGCACGGATCGCACCACGTCCCGCGCCGATCGGCGCAGCGGTCGTCGGCTGCGGCTACTGGGGACCTAACCTCGCACGCAACCTCGCCGAAGCACAGAACTTCCGCCTGCACGCGCTCTGCGACCGCGACCCCGCGCCGCTGCGCGGGCTCGGGCGCAAGCACCCGACGGCGGAAATGGTCGGCGACTTCGATCAGCTGCTCGAAGACGACGCCGTCGAGGCAATCGTCATCGCCACGCCGCCGACGACGCACGCGCCGCTGGCCAAGCGCGCGCTGCTCGCCGGCAAGCACGTGCTCGTCGAGAAGCCGCTCGCGACCTCTCTGAGGGATGGGCAGGAGGTGGCCGCGCTCGCCGCAAGCCAGGGCCTCGTGCTGATGCCGGGTCACACGTTCATCTACAGCCCGGCCGTCAACACCGTCCGCGACCTGATCGAGACAGGCGTGGTCGGTGACATCCACTTCGTCACGTCCGCGCGCATGAACCTCGGCAAGTACCAGCGCGACGGCGTCGTCTGCGACCTGGCTCCGCACGACCTCTCGATCCTGCTCTACTGGATCGGTCAGCCCGTGGTCGAGATCTCCGCATCGGGCAGCTGCGTGTTCCGCGAGGGCGTGCCCGAGACCGCGTTCCTCACGCTCACGTTCGAGAACGGAACCACCGCCAACGTTCAGATCTCGTGGCTCGCGCCGCGCAAGGTCCGGCAGATGATCGTCGTGGGCAGCAACCGCATGGTCCAGTACGACGACACCGCCGCCGACGAGCCGGTCCGCGTGTACGACCGCGGTATGGACGTGGGGCCGCCGTCGAACTTCGGCGAGCACCAGCTCGTCTACCGCAGCGGCGACGTCGTGATTCCGCGCGTCGAACCCCAGGAGCCGCTCAGCCTCGAGCTGGCGGACTTCGCCAACGCGATCCGCACCGGCGAGGAACCGCGCTCGAACATCGCGCTCGGGCTCGACATCGTCGCGGCCGTCGAGATGGCGGCGCTGTCGATGCGCGACAACGGGATCCCGGTGCGATTCGACACGATCGCAGCCGCCGCAGCCGCCTGAGCGCTCCGCGCACCTGAGCTGTCCCCGCCGCGCTCGCTGCGGGTGGACGTCTGCGCGCGCAGACGTTTACGAACATCATCAAAAACGTCCAAACCTGCGCGCGAGTACAGACCCGTCCGAACCGTTTGATCGACGTGTTCACTAAGGGTCTCGTAGTCGTGCCGGACGCCGCAACGTGGACCGGACCCTGGCTGGGCGCGACTCGCAGGCCGTCGCTGCAGCGCGTCGCGAACCGGCCGATCGTGTGTCACGTGCTCGACGCGCTGATCTCAACCGGCGTCGACGAGGTGGCGATCCTGTCGCCCCCCGACGCGCACGAAGAGGTGGCGCACTGCGTCGCGCGCGACGGGCCGAGCGACCTCGCGATCCGCCACATCGTCGACGACCGACCCGACGACGGCGCCGCGCTCGCG
>Ga0187823_10000059_pt1 | contig 22767 bp, 20 predicted proteins | sample NC_wetland_sal_i_12_FD_132968 | JGI IMG/M metagenome (GOLD analysis project Ga0187823, IMG submission 132968) | Wetland sediment microbial communities from Neuse River Estuary, North Carolina, USA - SourceSoil_3 | ecosystem: Environmental > Aquatic > Freshwater > Wetlands > Sediment | place...
CATCGCCGCGAGAAGCCTGTCCATGTCCGCCGCCCCGAGCGCCTACTATCTCCCCGTCCGCCAGGACTGGCTCGATCGCCATAAGGAAACGATTCTGGAGCCTGATCTTCCGATCGTCGATCCCCATCATCACCTGTGGGACCGCTCCGATTGGCGCTACCTGCTGGACGAGCTGCGCGCGGACACCGAGCTGGCCGCTCGCGTGGCGCAGAAGTTCGAGATCAAGAACACCACCGGCCTGCGGCTGTGCGCGTTCCTCGACGCGGACCGCCCGCTCGAGATCTTCCGCAGACTGCTCGTCGGCTCGGAGGGCACGCTCGCGTTCGTCGCCGAGGCCGTGCTCGACACCGTCGCGCTCGGCCCGAGCACCGCGCTCTCGCTGACGATGTTCGAGGACATCGACGCGGCGGTGGAGCTGGTCCCCGAGCTGGTCGCGGCGGGCGCGACCGCCACCGAGTTGATGGTCGCGCCCACGCTGATCGCGGCCGCGTGGAACATGCACGGCACGCCGGAGGCCTGGAAGGAACTGCCGCCCACCAGCGCGGCGCTGCTCGTGGAGCTCCGCGGTGACGACCCTTCCCAGCTCGACGCGCCCGAACGCACGGCCCTGGAGATCCTGCGCCGGGGACGCGTGATCGAGGAGGCGACGTTCACCCGCGACCGCGAGCACGTGGAGATGCTGTGGCGCGTGCGCGAGGGCATGCAGGGGCTGCTGGCCGCGATGCGCCCGCCCGGGGTGACGCTGATCGTGGAGGACATCTGCGTGCCTCCCGCCCGCGTCGGCGAAGCGGCGAAGGAGCTGCAGGAAGTGCTCATCGCGCACGGCTTCCTGCCCGGGGTCGCCGGGCACGCGTCCGCCGGCAACCTGCACTTCCTGCTCACTCCCAACTTCGGCGAGCAGGCCGATCTCGACCGCTACGAGGCGTTCATGGGAGACCTCGTGGAGATGGTCGTCGACCGCTACGACGGTTCGCTGAAGGCGGAGCACGGCACCGGCATCAACATGGCGCCGTACGTCGAACGCGAGTGGGGCCCGAAGGCCACCGAGATGATGTGGCGCGTCAAGCGTCTCGCCGATCCCGAAGGGCTGCTCGCGCCCGGGGTGCTCCTCACCGAGCGCGCCGGTGCCCACCTGCAGAACCTGAAGTCGGGGCCGCCGATCGAGCAGGTCGCCACGCAGTGCATCGAGTGCGGCTTCTGCGAGCCGGTGTGCCCGAGCCGCGACCTCACCACCACACCGCGCCAGCGGATCGCGCTGCGCCGCGAGATGGCGCGCCAGGAGCCGGGCTCGCCCGTGCTGGAGGCGCTGCTGGACGAGTACCGCCACGACGCGGTGGACACATGCGCGGCGGACGGGAGCTGCGGCGTGGTCTGCCCGGTCGGGATCGACACCGGCAAGCTCGTCAAGGAGCTGCGCACGCGCATCCACGACCCTCGGGCGGGCAGGGTGGCGCTCCTTGCCGCGCAGCGCTGGCGCGAGGTCGAACGGGCCGCGCGCGTGGCGCTGCGTGTGGGCCTGCTCGGCGAAGGCGCGCCGCTGCGCGCGCTCACAGGGCTGCTGCGCTCGGCGATCTCGCACGAGCTGCTGCCCCAATGGAGCGAGGCGATGCCCGCCCCGGCACCGTCGTTGCCCGCCAGCCCGCCGCGTGCGCAGGCGGCAGCGGTCTACTTCCCCGCATGCGTCAACCGCATCTTCGGCAACGCGCCCGAGCACGCCGCCGGCCCGAGCGTGCCCGAGGCGATGGTCGCCGTGTCCGAGCGCGCGGGCCTGCCGCTGTGGATCCCCGAGGACGTCGCTGGCAACTGCTGCGCCACGCCATGGTCCTCGAAGGGCTTCGCGGACGGCCACGCGAGCATGTCCGCGCAGGTGGCGAACGCGATCCTCGGCTGGACGCAGGACGGGCGGCTGCCGCTGGTCGTGGACGCCACGTCGTGCACGCTGGGCCTGCTGCGCGAGGTGCCCGAGGCGCTCGACGAGAGCACCGCCGAGCGCTACCGCGAGGTGCGGATCGTGGACTCGGTCCAGTGGGTCCACGACTCGGTGCTGCCCGCGCTCGACCCGGTCGCGCGCGTGAAGGTCCAATCGGTCGCGCTCCACCCGCCCTGCGCCGCGACCGCCCTGGGGCTCGTCGACAAGCTGCGCGCGATCGCCGCGGAGCTCGCCGACGAGGCGATCGTGCCCGTCGCGAGCTCTTGCTGCGGCACGGCGGGGGATCGCGGGCTACTGCACCCCGAGCTGCCCGCGGCCGCGCTCGCGCCCCTCGCCGACGAGCTCGCGGGACAGGCCTTCACCGCATGCCTGTGCAGCAACCGCACGTGCGAGATCGGGCTCACGCAGGTCACCGGCCGGCCGTATGAGTCGTTCGTGCTGCTGCTCGAGGAGCTCACGCGCGAGAGCGCGGCGAACGGCGCCGTTGCCTGAGTCGCACGAACCGGTGGGGCGTCCCGCGGGTCCGGCGGACCTCGACGCGATCGCGGCGTGCCTGGCGAGCGCGTTCTTCGAGGATCCGCTGTGGGGTCATTCGACGTTTCCCGAGGAGCGCACCCGCCTCGAGAAGCTTGCGGGGCTGCTCGGATTCTGGGCGGCCGCCGCGATCCCCCACTCGTGGGTGTGGATCACCGGCGCGACCGAGGCCGTCGCGGTGTGGATCCCTCCGGGCAGGCCCGAAATGACGGCCGCCGAGGAGGAGCGCTTCGAGGAGCTCCTCGATGAGCTGCTCGGCGAGCGCGCACCCGAGATCCGCTCGCTGCTCAGGCTGTTCGAGGAGCACCACCCCACCGCACCGGCCTTCTACCTGAGCCTGTGGGGCGTGCACCGCGACCACGCGGGCCGGGGACTCGGCACCGCATTGTTGAGGGAGTGCCTCGCGCGGATCGACGGCGAGGGCGCCGCGGCCTACCTCGAGTCCACCAACCCCGTGAACGTGCCGCGCTACGAAGCGCTCGGTTTCGAGCGCCGCGACACGTTCGGGCGCGAGGGCGGCCCGCCGGTCACCACCATGTGGCGAGCGCCGCGCGGCTGAGTCCAGGCCCTGCCGGCTCAGGTCAGCCCGAGCCGCCTCGGCACCTCGAGCATCGAATCGATCAGCTCCGCGCCTGCGTCGCCCAGCGCCCGCGCGTCGCTGTCGGCGCTGTAGCCGAGCACACGCATCTCGGCGGCGCGCGCGGCCTTCACACCCGAGGCGCTGTCCTCGACGACCGCGGTGTCGTGCGCCGCGAACCCCATCGAGGCGGCCGCGTGCAGGAACAGGTCGGGGAACGGCTTGCCGCGCGGCACCGATTCGGCGCTGAACAGCGCGTCCTCCGCGAACAGCTCGCGCAGGCCGGTGAGCCCGAGCGTGAGGTGCGTCTTGGCGAGCCGGCCCTGCGAGGCCACGCACGCGTGCGCGCCCGCCGCGAGCACGCCCTCCACCGCGGCGCGCGCTCCAGGCACGATCGCGAGCTCGGATTCGAACGCCACGTCGCGTTCGCGTTCGTAGCGCTCGGCCCAGTCCTCGGGGAGCTCCCGGCCCAGCTCCGCGCTCGCGCGCGCGGCAATGTCGGCGAGCAGCAGGCCCTGGTAGCGGGCGCGCGATTCGGCGGTGGAGATGGACATGCCGAGCGAGGACAGGTTCGCGGCGAGCACGCGGTTGGAGATGCGCTCGCTGTCGACGAGCACGCCATCGCAGTCGAAGATCACGAGCGACGGAGGACCGCCGACGCCGCCCACGCTAGCCGCGAACGTGCTCGGCGAAGAAGTCGAGCATGCGCGTCCAACCGTCCTCGGCGGCGGCGTCGTCGTAGCCGACCGCCATCGGCGAGGGCATCCGCGCGAGCCATCCCTGCCAGCCGTCGACCTGCGAGAAGAACGAGTGCCCCGCCTGCTCGTAGGTCTTCACGTCGTGCGGCACGCCGAGCGCGGTCAGATGTCCCTCCAGCCGCCTGGCCATGTTCTCGCCGGCGACTTTGTCCTTCTTGCCGTAGCTCGCGACGACAGGGCACAATCCGTCGAGGTGCGCGCGGTCACCGGGCACCATGCCGTAGTTGACAGCCGCGGCGGAGAACCCGGGCTGAGCGCCGGCGATCAGCGCGAAGCCGCCGCCCTGGCAGAAGCCGGCGACGGCGATCCGCTCGCCGTCCACGCCGTCCTGCGCGGCGAGCGCGCGCCGCACCGCGTGCACGTCCTTCACCTCGCGCGCGATCGAGCCGGCGACCATGTCGACGAGCACGCGCGAGAGGCACACGATCCTGCGGCCGTGCGAGTAGAGGTCGGGGGCGAGCGCCGTGTATCCCGCATCGGCGAACCGCCGAGCGATCCGCCGGATGTCGTCGTTGAGCCCGAACGACTCATGCAGGACGACCACGCCGGGGTGCGGGCCCTCGCCGCTCGCCGCGAACAGCTCCGCGTCCAGCCCGGCGCCGTCGTCGGTTGCCACCTCGATGCGCTCCCCCGCGGGCATCGCTGGACCATAACCCAACGTCGTCCGGCGCATAAGATCCTCGCGCGGCGCGCTCGGACGCCGCAGCGGGTGCCGGCCGCACGCCCGGCGAGAGGGGATTGAGCAGATGACCGATCGCAACCGCCGACTCGTGCTCGCGGAGCGTCCCACCGGGATGGTCGACGAGCGCACAACACGGCTCGAAGAGGACGATGTCCCGGCGCCGGCCGCGGGCGAGGCGCTCGCACGCGTGCGCTTCATCTCGATCGATCCGACGATCCGGACGTGGATGAACGATGCGCCCGGCTACCTGCCCCCGATCGCGATCGACGAAGTGGTGCGCGCAGCCGGCGTCGCGGAGATCGTTGAGAGCAACAGCGACCGCTACGCCCCCGGCGATCTCGTGTTCGGGATGACCGGCTGGCAGGACTACCTGCTCGCGGACGAGGGCGAGCGCCAGCTTCAGCCGCTGCCAGAGGGCGTCCCCCCCACGACCGCCCTGAGCGCGTTCGGGGTGACGGGCATGACGGCGTACTTCGGGATGCTCGACGTCGGCAAGCTGAAGGAGGGCGACGTGGTCGTCGTGTCGGGCGCGGCCGGCGCGACCGGTTCGACCGCCGGCCAGATCGCCAGGGCGAAGGGCGCGGCGAAGGTGATCGGGATCGCCGGCGGTCCGCAGAAGTGCGCCTACATCAAGGACGAGCTCGGCTTCGACGAGGCGATCGACTACAAGTCCGAGAATGTCGCCGCGCGCCTGCACGAACTGGCGCCCGCCGGGATCGACCTCTACTTCGACAACGTCGGCGGCGAGATCCTCGACGCGTGCCTTGCGAACATCGCGCTGCGCGGGCGGATCGTTCTGTGCGGGGCGATCTCCGGCTACAACGAGAGCGAGGCGCGCGGGCCCGCCAACTACTCGATGCTGATCATCCGGCGAGGGCGGATGGAGGGCTTCATCATCCTCGACTACTTCGACCGCTTCCCCGAAGCGCAGGCCGAGATGGCCGGCTGGCTGGCGTCAGGCACCGTGAAGGCCAGCGAGCACCTCGTCGACGGGCTCGAGCACGCCCCCGACGCGCTCAACCTGCTGTTCACCGGCGGCAACACCGGCAAGGTGATCGTGAAGGTCTAGGGAACGGCCGCGCTCAGGATCGCGGGCCGAGTCTCACCGGCAGACTCTTCAGCTGGTTCAGGAACAGCGATTCGACGGCCTGCGGCCTGCCGTCGAGCTCGATCTCCGGATAGCGGGCGAGCGTTTCCTCGATCAGGATCCGGAGCTCCAGGCGAGCGAGCGCGGTGCCGAGGCAGAAGTGCCTGCCGCCCGCGCCGAACGCCTGGTGCTCGGGTTTGCGGTGGACGTCGAAGCGGTCGGGGTCCTCGTAGCGCGTCTCGTCGCGGTTCGAGGACACGTACCACATGACGACCTTCTCGCCCTCCTTGATCCGCTGGCCGTGCAGCTCGGTGTCCCTGGTGGCGGTCCGGCGGAAGTGCGCGAACGCGGGGAACATCCGCAGCGCCTCCTCGACCGCGTCGGGGACCAGCGAGGGGTCATCGAGCAGGATCTGCTTCTGGTCGGGGGCTTCCATCAGCGCGCGCATCGCCGAGCAGTACGTCGCCTTCGTGGAGTCGTTGCCCGCCGCGATCAGCAGGAAGAAGCCCATCACGATCTCGTGTTCCTCGAGCTTCTCCCCCTCCACCTCCGAGTGGATCAGGACGCTCGTGAGGTCATCGGTGGGGTTCTCGCGCCGTTCGGCGATCAGCTTCTGGCAGTTCTCGAAGATCTGCGGCACGTATACCGTCGCGGCGTCCTGCAGCCCGTGCGGGTTCAGGTCGGGGTCGGCCGCGCCCAGCGTCGCGTTCACGAGCTGCGCCCACAGCTCGTCGTCCTCCTCGGCGATGCCCATGAAGCTGCCGATCACGCGCGAGACGACCGGCTGCCCCACGTCCGCGACGAGGTCTGCGGTTTCGCGGCCCTCGAGGCGGTCGAGGGCCTTGCGCGTGATCTCGCGTATCCGCTCCTCGTGTTCGGCGATCCGCTTGGGGGTGAAGCCGCGCTGGAACAGTGCCTTCAGGCGGTCGTGCTTGGGCGGGTCCATGCCGATGAACATCGCCTGCGCCAGCTCGAGCGGGAACCCGCCGGCAGCGGCGAGCACGCCGCCCCGTTCGGAGGAGTACGTCTCCCAGTCGCGGCTGACCGTGTGGATGTCCTCGGCGGTCGTGACCGACCAGAAGCCCTCCTCCTCGGGGAACTCTTCGAAGTGCTCCGTGCGGTGGATAGGGCACCTGGAGCGCATCTCCCTGAACAGCTCCAGGGGCGGGCCATCGGCCCACAGCTCCTGTTCGGTGAGTTCGACGCTCTCGATATCGCGCCCCACGGTCGCCATTCCAGACCTCCTGTCGCCGCTCCGGATCCGCCGGAGATCATACTGGCCGCACAGCCAGTTTGTGTGAGCGACGACACTCTCGATCATCTAGGCTCGGCCAAACGGCGCACGACATTGGGGGCCTCATGAGCAGCAAGTGGAGCAGCGAGCAGATACCCGACCAGACGGGTCGCACGGCGATCGTCACGGGCGCCAACAGCGGTCTCGGCCTGAGCGTCGCGCGGGAGCTCGCCCGGCGCGGAGCGCACGTGGTGATGGCGTGCCGCAACCTCGAGAAGGGACACGCCGCGCTGCAGGAGGTCGAGCGGGCCGCGCCGCGCGCGGAGCTCGAGCTGGCCGAGCTGGACCTCGCCAGCCTCGCCTCGGTCGAGGCGTTCGCGCTGTCCTTCCGCTCCGGTCACGGCGACCGCGGGCTCGACCTGCTGATCAACAACGCAGGGGTGATGGCCCCGCCGAGGCGCGAGACCGCGGATGGCTTCGAGCTGCAGTTCGGGACGAACGTGCTGGGCCACTTCGCGCTCACGGGAAGGCTGATCTCGCTGATGGAGGGTCACGGGGACGCGCGCGTGGTGACGGTCAGCTCCAACGCCCACAAGTTCGGGCGTATCAAGTTCGACGACCTCCAGTCACAGCACGGCTACAGCCGCTGGAGGGCGTATGGCCAGAGCAAGCTCGGCGACCTGATGCTCGCGCTCGAGCTCGACCGCAGGCTGCGCGCGGCGGGGTCGGAGATCAAGAGCATGGGCGCCCACCCAGGCTACGCGGCGACCAACCTGCAGACCGCCGCGCCGCCGTTGGCCGACCGGCTGGTGATGCACGTCACCAACTTCGTGATGGCGCAGAGCGCCGACATGGGAGCGCTGCCGATCCTGTACGCGGCGACCGCGCCCGGCCTCGCGGGCGGCTCCTACGCGGGGCCCGACGGGATCGCCGAGCAGCGCGGGCACCCGAAGCTCGTCAGCCCGAGCCGCGCAGCGCGCGACCAGGCTGCCGCCAAACGCCTGTGGGAGGAGTGCGAATCGCTCACGTCGGTGCACTTCGACCTGGGCGCCCCCGCGAACGCCTGACGCCTCAGCGGAAGCGTTCGAGCACGCGCGCGATCGCCTGCGTGCCGAACTCGACCGAGTCGACCGGCAGCCGCTCGTCGACCGAGTGGATCAGCTGCATGAACGCCATCTCCTCGGGGAGCTGCATCGGGAGGAAGCCGTACGTCTGGATTCCCAGGCGCGAGAAGAAGCGCCCGTCGGTGACGGCGGGGAGCAGCAGCGGGATCGGCTTGGCGCTCGGGTCGAGCTCCCGCAGCGCGCCGGCGAGCGTGTCGAACAGCGCCATGTCGGGCTCCGCGGCGCCGGGGTCGTAGCGGATCACCTCGAGCTCGAGGTCCGCGCGCGCGAGCGCTCGCAGCTCGGCGAACACGTCATCCGGGCCGAACCCGGGGAGCAGCCGACAGTCGATCTCGAACGAGACCTCGTCGGGGATCACGTTGATCTTCTCGCCGCCGGCGAGGATCGTGACGCTGGCGGTGTTGTGCAGCAGCGGGTCGAACAGGCGCCCGCGTTCGCCGAGCGCGTCGAGCAGCGGGTCGGTGAGCGGCGGGGTGAGCAGCGCGCGCAGCGTGTACGCGAGCGGCGCGGGCACGTCGGGCACGATCGCGTCCACCATCGAGCGCACCACCGGCGTCACGTGCACCGGGAGCCGCTTGCGATCGAGGCGGTGCAGCAGTCGCCCGAGCTTGCCCACGGCGCCACCCCGCACAGGGAGCGACCCGTGCCCGCCCGGCCCGCGCGCGACGCCGCGCGTCCAGCACACCTGCTTCTCGGCGACCATGATCGGGTAGAAGGTCGAGCCCGCGATCGGCATCGTGAAGCCGCCGAACTCGCCGATCGCGAACCGCACGCCGTCGAACAGCTCGGGATGCTCGCGTACGAGGAAGTCGGCGCCGTGGTCGCTGCCCGCCTCCTCGTCGGCGAGGACGCACAGGATGACGTCGCCAGGCGGCTCCCCTCCGGCGGCCTTGATGCGCATGAAAGCGGCCAGCATCATCGCGACCCCGCCCTTCATGTCGAGCGCGCCGCGGCCCCAGATGTAGCCGTCGGCGATCTCGCCGGCGAACGGCGGGTGTCTCCACTCTCCACGCGCGGCGACCACGTCGACGTGGCCCTGCAGGAGCAGCGGCGGCGCCTCCCCGCGACCCTTCAGCCGCGCGATGAGGTTTGGACGTCCGCTGCCGTCGGCGATCGTGCGCGCGTCGCAGCCGAGCGCCTCGAGCTGCTCGGCGATGAACGCGATGCACGCGTGCTCGTCCCCGGGCGGGTTGGTGGTGTCAAAGCGCAGCAGCTGCGCGAGCAGCTCGGCGGGTCGGTCCTGCAAGCCTGCGGCGGCCACGCCGACAGTCTCGCCGATAGGGCGCGGACGTGGGCGCTGCCCGCACCCGGCGGGCCGGTGCAAAGCAAGAGCGGGGGCAGCGCCCCCGCTCTCTCCCCGGCACGCGGCCGGATCCTTTGCTGCACGGGGTACGGCTGCCTACGTGAAACCACCGCCTTCTTCGACGGCGCCGCCTTCTTCTTCGGCGGGCACGCAGTCGTACCCGTTGTGCAGGCCTGAGTTGGCGTTCTTGCAGTCGCCGTGGGTGACCGGCACCGGACGGTGCAGGCCGTGTTCTTCCGCCGCAGCGCTTACCGCGACCACGGGAGAGCCAAGTGACATGAGGACACCGGCCGCGAGGGCCAGCGCCGTCCACCTGGGACCTCGGCTGGTGTGCTTCGAACGGTTCATCATTTCAGGGAGGCTCCTTGTCCAGACGCGAGATCGCTCTCGGGTCGCTGGTTTTCGGAGAGCCGGCGGCCGAGCTATCTCCTTGCGGAGACCTCTGGCTTTGCGTCCCCGCCTCACGGCGGGTTTGCCCTGAACGATCAGCTCAGCAGGTGCGCATCGGCACGCGCTGCCGCGGACTGGTGTCGCGGGCCCAAAAACGGACGGATCGCCGCCGATCGGCCAACCCCGGGGCGCCACCGGTTTTGCAGCGAGAGGTGAGCGGGCCAAATAGTGGTACTACTCATCCATGCCACGAGCCATCTGGACCGGAGCGATCAGCTTCGGCTTGGTCACAGTGCCCGTGAAGCTCTACAGCGCGCTCGACCGCAAGAGCGTGCGCTTCCACCAGCTCTCGGGCAAGACCGGTGCGCGCATCAACCAGAAGCGCGTGGACTCGCAGACCGGCGATGAGGTCCCCTACGAGGACATCGTCAAGGGGTACGAGATCGCCAAGGACCGCTACGTGGTGGTCGAGCCGGGCGAGCTCGACGCGCTCGAGCCGAAGAAGACCAAGACGATCGAGATCGAGGACTTCGTCGATCTCAGCCAGATCGATCCCGTCTTCTACGACCACCCCTACTACCTCGCCCCCGGCCCCGGCGGCGTGAAACCGTACCGGCTGCTGCTGGAGGCGATGCGCGAAACGGGCAAGGTGGCGATCGCCCGCGTGGTGATCCGCTCCAAGGAGCAGCTCGTGGCGCTGCGGCCGATGGGCGACGCGCTCGGGATGGCCACGATGATCTTCTCCGACGAAGTGGTCCCGCCGGACCGCCTCGACGAGGTGCGCGAGGCGAGCGAGATCAAGACGACCAAGCGCGAGCTCGACATGGCCAAGCAGCTCGTGGGCTCGCTCGCGGGCGACTTCGAGCCGGACAAGTACCGCGACACCTACCGCCAGGAGGTGCTCGACCTGATCGAACGCAAGGCCCAGGGCGAGGAGATCGTCTTCCAGGCGCCTCCCGAAGAGGAGCAGGAGCCCGCCCCCGACCTGATGAGCGCGCTGAAGGCGAGCCTCGAAGCGGTGCGCTCGCGCGAGGACGACGAGGCGAGCGCCCCCGCCAAACGCCCCGCGGCCAAACGCAAGGCGCCCGCCAAGAAAGCCGCCGCCAAGAAACCGGCCGCCAAGCGCGCCGGCGGCACGCGCGCGACAGCCAAACGCTAGGTGGCCCCGCGCGGCAAGCCCGCGCGCGAGCAGCGCGGCGACAGCGCGAAGAAGAAGCTCGAACGCTACGCCGGCAAACGCGATTTCAAGGCCACCCCCGAGCCGGCCCCGGCACGCGCGAGCAAGCGGGCGCCCACGGGAGCGAAGCGGCGGGGGGGTGTGCGCAGGGACGCACGCGCGCCCCGGTTCGTGATCCACGAGCACAGCGCACGGCGGCTTCACTGGGACCTGCGTCTCGAGCACGACGGCGCGCTCGCGTCGTGGGCTCTGCCGAAGGGCCTGCCCGAGTCGCCCGGCGACAACCGCTTCGCCGCGGCCACCGAGGACCACCCGCTCGAGTACCTCGAGTTCCACGGCGAGATCCCCAAGGGCAACTACGGGGCCGGCACGATGACGATCTGGGACAGCGGCACCTACGAGACGCTCAAGTGGGAGCCGCGCAAGGTGGAGGTGCTGCTCCGGGGCGAGCGCGTGAACGCCCGCTACGCGCTGTTCCCGATCGACAAGGAAGACCCGCCCAAGGACTGGATGATCCACCGCATGGATCCGCCCGCGGATCCGGACCGCACGCCGATGCCGCAGCGGATCGTGCCGATGCTCGCGCGGGCGGGGCAGCTTCCCGCCGACGACACCGGCTGGGCGTTCGAGATCAAGTGGGACGGGGTGAGGGCGATCGCATACTCCTCGCCCGGCGAGCTGCGCCTGGAGAGCCGCAACCTCAACGACATCACGAACAGCTACCCCGAGCTTGCGCGCCTCGGTCGCAATCTCGGCTCCCACGAGGCGGTGCTGGACGGTGAGATCGTGGCGTTCGACGGCGACGGGCGCCCGAGCTTCGGAGTGTTGCAGTCGCGCATGCACGTCGGCTCCCGCGACGCTGCCCGGCGCCTGTCCGCGAGCACGCCCGTCACGTACGTGATCTTCGACCTCCTCTGGCTCGACGGCCACTCGTTGATGGAGCTGCCCTACCGAGAGCGCCGTGCCCGCCTGGAGTCCCTGGAACTGCGCGGCGACCGCTGGCAGACGCCCGAGAGCATCGTCGGCCACGGTGAGCAGCTCCTGCAGGCGAGCGTCGAGCAGCGGCTCGAGGGGATCGTCGCCAAGCGCCTCGACTCTCCCTACCAGCCCGGCCAGCGGGGAACCAGCTGGCTCAAGATCAAGACGATGGGCCGCCAGGAGTTCGTGGTGGGGGGCTGGCTGCCGGGAAAGGGCCGCAGGCTCGAGACGATCGGCGCGCTGCTGCTCGGCGTTTACGAGCCCGGCGGCGCGCTCCGCTATGTCGGGCGGGTCGGAACCGGGTTCACGGAGAAGGAGCTCGCGAGGCTGCAGCGCCTGCTCTCGCCGCTGCGCCGTGACAGCTCTCCGTTCGACGCGGGCGAACGCCCGCCGCGCGAGTCCGTGTTCGTGGAGCCGCGGCAGGTGGCAGAGGTCGAGTTCGCGGAGTGGACGACCGCGGGGAACATCCGCCACCCCTCCTACAAGGGCCTGCGCGAGGACAAGGACCCCGCGGCGGTGGTGCGCGAGGACCCGCAGGCGGGACCGCCTGCCGACCACGCCGGTGCTCCGCGGCGCACACGTGGCGCGGCGCGAAACGCGGCCGGCACCGGCGGCGCGTCGCCGCAGGCCCGCGCCGGCAGGGGCACGGGAGCGGCGCGCCCCAGGGGAAGCCGGCGCGGCGCGGCGCTCGTCCCGAAGGGGCAGGCCTCCGCGACCGTCGACGTGGAGGGACGAGAACTGGGGCTCTCCAACCTCGAAAAGCCGCTGTTCCCAGACGGCTTCACCAAGGGCGAGCTGATCGACTACTACGCCGCGGTCGCTCCTGTGCTCCTCCCCCACCTGCGAGGGCGCGCGCTCACGGTCACGCGCTGGCCGGACGGCGTGGACGCCAAGAAATTCTTCCAGAAGCAGTCGCCCGCGCACCGGCCCGACTGGGTGCGCACCGCGGAGCTGCCGGCCGGCGGGAAGACGATCGGCTACACGCTCGCCGACGACCTGCCGACGCTCGTCTGGTTGGCCAACCTCGCCGCGATCGAGCTGCACACGCCGCTCGCGCTCGCCGAGGCGCACGACCGCCCCACCGCGATGGTCTTCGACCTCGATCCCGGAGAGCCCGCCGACGTGATCGACTGCGCGCGCCTGGCGCTCCAGCTGCGGGGACTGTTCGACAACCTTGGTCTCACGAGCCTCGTGAAGACCTCGGGCTCCAAGGGCCTGCAGCTGTACGTGCCGCTCAACGTCGCCGGGATCGACTTCGCCGCCACGAAGTCGTTCTCGAAAGCGGTCGCGGAGCTGCTCGAGCAGAACGACCCCGACCGCGTTATCTCCCGCCAGACGCGGGCGCGCCGCGGCGGCAAGGTGCTGATCGACTGGAGCCAGAACGACCGCAACAAGACGACCGTCTGCGTCTACTCGGTGCGCGCGCGGCCTCGCCCCACTGTCTCGACGCCGCTCGACTGGGGCGAGGTGGAGACGGCCGCCAAGAAGGGGGATCCGGGGCGGCTCACCTTCGAGGCCAAAGACGTGCTGGGGCGGGTCGAGCGCAGCGGCGACCTGTTCGCGTCGCTCCTCTCGGTGACGCAGGAGCTGCCGACGTTCTAGGCGCGCTGTGCGCCCGGCGCCGCTACTCGAACTCGGGCGCGCTCCAGCCGGGCATCACGTCCGGCAGCCCGTCGCTGACCTTGTCGGGGAACACCGCGGGTCGCTTCTCCAGGAACGCGGTGACGCCCTCCATCGCGTCGGCGGACTGCCCGCGCGCGACCATCCCGCGCGAGTCGGCCCGGTGGGCCATCATCGGATGGTCCTCGCCGAGCATCCTCCACATCAGCTGGCGGGCGAGCGCGACCGACACCGGCGCGGTGTTCTCGGCGATCTCGCGCGCGAGCGCGCGCGCCGCCCCGATCAGCTCGTCCTGGGGGTGAAGGCTGCGGATCAGGCCGCCTTCGAGACCCTCCTGCGCGCTGAACACGCGGCCGGTGCTCACCCACTCCATCGCGCGGCTGATCCCCACCACACGCGGCAGGAACCAGCTCGAGCACGCCTCGGGGATGATCCCGCGGCGCGCGAACACGAAGCCCATGCGTGCGTCGTCGGCGGCGAGGCGCACGTCCATCGGCAGCGTCATCGTCGCGCCCACGCCGACCGCGGGGCCGTTGATCGCCGCGATCACGGGCTTCTTCGATTCGAAGATGCGCAGCGTGAATTCGCCGCCGTTGTCGCGCCCTGCGGCGCCGGCGACGTCGCGCTTGCTGTAGTCGAACGTGTCACCCCCGCCCGCGAGGTCGGCGCCCGCGCAGAAGCCCCGGCCCGCGCCCGTCACGATCACCGCGCGTACGTCGTCGTCGGCGTCGGAGATGTCGAACGCGGCGCGCAGCTCATGCCCCATCTGCGCGGTCCACGCGTTGAGCCGGTCGGGCCGGTTGAGGGTGATCGTGAAGATGCCCTCGGAGGCGTCCGTGAGGATCTGCTCGAAATCGGTCATCGCGGCCGCATCCTTTCAGGTTGTCGCGGTGCGCAGCGCGCCCGAATGTCACTCGCGCCCGTAAGGGCCGGCGAGCGTCAGGCAGTGGGCGGCCGCCCGCGCGGCGAGCTCGAGCGCGGGGTCCAGGTCCATCTCGGCGGCGAGCGCGTATGTGATCGCCGCGGCGAACGTATCGCCGCATCCGTAGGTGTCGAGCGCCCTCCCGGCGACCGGTGCGGCCTGCCAGCGGCCCTCTGCCCCGTCGCGCCGGCGCCAGCGCCCGCCCTCCGAGCCTTCGGTTTCCAGCACGAGCTCGGCGTCCGCCTCCACGCCCGCGGCGGCCTCGAGCTCCAAGGGGTCGTGCGCGCTCAGCACGAGCGCGTCGAGTGGCACCCCGTGCCCCAGGGCGCCGCGCGCGCGGGGGCTCGCGACGAGCACCCGGCTCGCCGCGCGAGCGCGCCGCAGCGCATCGAGGTCGCCTGCGGTGAAGTACGTCCCGTCCAGCGCGGAGAGGCCTTCCCACGCGCGCTCGGAGTCGTCGCCGACGGGGTCGAGCCGCGCTCCGAACGTGGTGATCGATCGCTCGTTGGCGGCGTCGATCAGCGTGACCGCGCGCCGCGTCGGCGGCGCCGCGCCGGGATCGCAGCCCGCGGCCGCGGCGACGCGGACCTCGACGCCGAGCTCCCGGAGCCGGACGAGCGTGAGCCGCGCCTGCTCGTCGGCGCCCAGCGCGGTCACGAGCGTGGCGGACCCCGCAAGGCGGGCGAGCGCGACCGCTGCCACGGCGCCCCCTCCGGCGGGCTCCTCGAACGAGTCGGTGGCGTGCTCCACCGCGCCCGCGCGCGGCAGCCGCGCGACATGCCCGAACTGGACCCACTCCACGTGGCCCACGACCGCCATCTGCAGCCCGCCCTCAGGCACGCGCGCAAGTCTCACACACGCGCGGACGCGGTCGGGCATACCGTGTGCGTGTTCCCGACTCCAAGGAGGCCATGACCCGATGCTCACCGCACCCGCCGCCCTCGCCGAGACGCTCTTGGAGTCCGCATGAGCGTTTCGCCCACGCCAGAGCAGATAAGGGACACGATGCCGTTCGCCGCGCTGATCGGCGCGGAGCTCACCGAGGTCTCGCCCGAGCTCGTGAGAAGCCGCCTGGAGTGGGCCCCCGAGCGATGCACCGCCGGCGGCCTGCTGCACGGCGGGGCGCTGATGGCGCTCGCCGACGGCAACGGCGGCGTGCTGGCGTTCCTCAACCTCCCGGAGGGCGCGATCGGCACGGCCACGATCGAGTCCAAGACGAACTTCATGCGGGGCGTCACCGAGGGCGCCGTGACGGCGTCCACGCGGCCGCTGCACAAGGGCCGCACCACGATCGTGATCGAGACCGAGATCGTGCGCGATGACGGCAAGCTGGTCGCGAAGGTGACGCAGACGCAGGCCTTCCACTACCCCCGCGCGTGACGCGGCGGACCGCGCGCTCCCGCGACCCCGCGTGACGCCGCGCGCGGCGCCCGCCTAGGATTCCCGGCGATGGCCGAGGTGCTGCTCGTCGAGGAACCCGCGCCCCACGTCAGGCGGCTCACGCTCAACCGCCCCGAGGAGCTCAACGCGATGACCTCGGAGCTGTGCGAGGCGCTGCACGAGGAGCTGCGGCGGACGAGCCTCGACCGCTCGTGCCGCGCGGTCGTGCTCACGGGTGCCGGCCGCGGGTTCTGCGCGGGCCTGGACCTGCACGGATACGGCGCGGCGCCGGAGAACGACGGCACCGACGCGCCGCGCGATCGCCTCGCCAACCAGCAGCACATGTCGACGCTGATCCTCGCGCTGCGCGCGCTCCCGCAACCGGTGATCGCGGCCGTCAACGGTCCCGCCGCGGGCTTCGGCCTGTCGCTGTCGCTCGGCTGCGACATCCGCTACGCGGCGCGCGAGGCGGTGTTCCGCGCGGCGTTCATCAACATCGGTGTGTCCAACTGCGACATGGGCACGAGCTGGCTCCTGCCGCGCCTGATCGGCGCCTCGCGCTCACACGAGATGATGCTCACGGGCAGGCGCATGGACGCCGAGGAGGCCCTGCGCGCGGGACTCGTCGCGGATGTGTGCGACGGGTCGGCGCTCGCCGACCGCGCGCTCGAGGCGGCCACCCAGATCGCCTCGCTCGCGCCGTGGGGCGTGCGGCTCACCAAGCGCGGCATCTGGAGCGCGCTCGAGATCCCCTCCGAGCAGGCCGCGGTCGAGTACGAGGACCGTCAGCAGATCATGGCGACGTTCGGCCGCGCTGTGCCCGAGGCGATCGAGGCGTTCCTGAACAAGCGGCCGGCGGACTTCGCGGACTGATGGCGGACCTGTTCGACATCGACGGCAGGACCGCGCTCGTGACGGGCGGCTCGCGCGGGATCGGGCTGATGATCGCGCGGGGCCTGCTCGAGGCGGGCGCGCGGGTGATCGTCTCCTCGCGCAAGACCGCGGACGTCGAGCAGGCGGCCAGCCGGCTCGCCGAGATCGGCGACTGCGTGGCGATCCCCGCCGACGTCTCGACGCCCGAGGGCGCGGCCGCGTTGGCGGCGGCGACCGCGGAGCGCTTCCCCGCGCTGAACATCCTCGTCAACAACGCCGGCGCCACGTGGGGTGCGCCGCTCGAGGAGTTCCCCGCGAGCGGATGGGACCGCGTCGCGCACACGAACGTGGAGGGCGTGTTCCACCTCACGGTGGGCCTGCTCGCGCCGCTGCGCGCGGCGGCGAGCGCGGACGACCCCGGGCGCGTGATCAACATCGGCTCGATCGACGGGCTTCGCGTGCCCTCGATGGAGAACTACAGCTACAGCGCGAGCAAGGCGGCCGTGCACATGCTCACCCGCCATCTCGCCAAGCGGCTCGCGCCCGAGCACATCACCGTCAACGCGATCGCACCGGGTCCGTTCGAGAGCAAGATGATGGCGTTCGCCCTGGAAGACCCCGGGACGCGCAGCGCGATCGAGCAGTCGGTGCCGCTCGGCCGGATCGGACGCCCCGACGACGTCGCCGGGCTGGTGCGGTTCCTGGCCTCGCGCGCAGGCTCGTACCTGACCGGCGAGGTGATCGCGCTCGACGGCGGGATCACGGGCTGCGGCTGATGCGCAGCGCGAACGTGTTCGAGGACGCGTGCGCGCTCGACGGCGGCGAGCCCGAGGGCTACGGCACGGCGGCCGCGCGCGTGAGTGCTGCGATCGGCGACGGCGGCCTCGCAGTGAAGGTGTTCGAGCTGCCGCCGGGGCAGAGCGTGTGCCCCTACCACTACGAGTACGAGGAGGAGTGGCTGGTGGCGCTCGACGGACCGCTTGCGGTGCGCACGCCCGATGGCACCGACACCCTCGCGCGGGGCGGCATCGTGTGCTTCCCGGCGGGTCCGACGGGAGCGCACAAGGTCACCAACGAGGGCGGGCAGACAGTGCGCGCGCTGATGTTCTCGAGCGCACGCGAGCCCGCGGTGGCGGTGTATCCCGACAGCGGGAAGCTGGGCGTGTGGCCCGGCAACCCCGACGACCAGCTGATGTTCCGCCGCTCCGACGGCGGCGTCGACTACTGGGACGGGGAGCGCTAGGACACGGCGCCGTTGCGGCCGGACCGCGCGGCGTCCTGCTCGGCGAGCTCCCACGCGCGCGTCGCGGCGTTCGAGCGGTCGCTCACCCCGAGCTTGCGGAAGCAGTGCTCGAGGTGCTTGCCGACGGTGCGATCGCTGATCCGGAGCTCGGCACCGATGTGATGGTTTGAGCGACCGAGCGCGAGCAGGCGAACGACTTCGGCCTCGCGGACGGTCAGGCCGGCGCCCATCAGCGTGCGCAGGTCCGGGGCTGCCGACACCCCCGCGCGCTCGCTTCGCAGCGCCTCGTAGGCGATCGCGTTCAGATAGGCCTGGATCAGGAACGGGCGGGCGCGGTTGGCGAACTCGCGCTCCGCCTCCGAGTAGTCCTCGCCGCCGCGGCTGAGCGCCACCGCGAGCACGCGTTCGGGGCTGGCGGGCAGCGTGAAGGCGAGCTGGTGCTCCACCCCCATCGGCGCGTACACCTCGCGGTACAGCGGCAGCTCGTGCAGCTCATCGCGCCCGATCACGTCCGAGAAGCGGTAGGCGCGCCCGTCGTGGGTGCGCTGGTGGTGGCGGAGCAGTGGATTTTCGTGTGCGTGCCAGGCCCAGCGCGCGTGCAGCTGGGGCATGTCGGGCTCCATCACCGAAACGACCTCGCCGGGGCCCGGCCCGATGTCGTTCAGCGATACGAACTCCGACGGCAGCACCCGATGCAGAGACGCGAGCAGGCCGCTGCGCAGCTCGGCGATGTCGAGCAGGCCGCACACGTCGCCGATCAGCTCCAGCAGCGCGCCGTCGCCGGGGTCCCTCCCACGCTCGCGCCCTTGCATACGCCTATATGACGTACCCGCCCGCGTTTCGGATCAATCGCCGGGCCCTGCGTCGATCCTCTAGGGTGCGCCGCATGGACTTCCTCGTGGCGCGCGACGACCTGCACGAGACGCGCATCGTCGACGCCGGCGAGGAGCCGCGCCCCGCCGGCGGCCAGGCGCTGCTCGCGGTCGACCGCTTCGGGCTCACGTCCAACAACATCACCTACGCCAAGTTCGGCGACGCGATGTCCTACTGGAAGTTCTTCCCCGCGGAGGAGGGCTGGGGCAGGGTCCCCATGTGGGGCTTCGCAGACGTGATCGAGAGCCGCCACGAGCAGCTCCAGGAGGGCACGCGGGTGTACGGGTACCTGCCGCCGTCGAGCACCCTGCTGGTGGAACCCACGCGGGTCGGGCCGAAAGGGTTCGTCGACTCCTCGGCGCACCGCGCTGAGCTGCCCGCCGCCTACAACGGCTACTCGGCGACCAGCACCGACCCCGTGTACGACGCCGAGCACGAGGACGAGCAGATGCTGCTGCGCCCCCTGTTCTTCACGTCGTGGCTGATCGACGACTTCCTCGCCGACGCGGACATGTTCGGAGCGGGCGCAGTGGTGATCTCGAGCGCGTCGAGCAAGACCGCGAGCGCGCTCGCGCAGCTGCTCTCTCGGCGCGGGGGCGTCGACGTCGTCGGGCTGACCTCGGCGCGCGCCGGCGACTACACGTCGGGGCTCGGCGTGTACGACCACGTCGTCACCTACGAGGAGCCCTCCGAACTGCCGGCGGGGACCGCCGTCTACGTGGACATCGCGGGCGACGCGCAGGTGCGCTCGGCGGTGCACGAGCACTACGGCACCGATCTGGCGCACTCGGCGGTGGTGGGCGCGACGCATCACGATCGGATGGGCGACGTGCCGGAGTCGCTTCCGGGAGCTCGCCCGACGTTCTTCTTCGCCCCCGACCGGGTGGCCAAGCGCTCGGCAGAGTGGGGTCGCGAGGGACTCGAAGAGCGGATCGCGCAGGCATGGCACCCGTATGTCGAGTGGGTCGACGGCTGGCTGCGCGTGATCCCCGCGTCCGGTGCCGAGGCGCTGCGCGACGCGTACCTCGACCTGCTCGACGGGCGCATCGACCCGGCGCAGGCGCACGTGCTCACCCTGCGCTGAGCCCCTGACGTCCACGTCGGGCGCTGTTTACGGCTCGGGCGAGCGGGTATCCCAGCGTGGTCGCAGGGCAAACCCGGGGAACAGGAGACGGCATGAGCGGGGGTTCGGCGCTGGCGCGGCGCGCGGTCGGCGCGGTCGCAGCAATCACGTTGGCGGCGCTGTCGGCGCCGGGGATCGCGGCGGCGGCCGAACCGGCGCCCTTCGGTCACGCGTGCACCGCGCAGGACGGCGTGCGCTTCTGCCCGAGCTCCTCGCTCGAACAGCGTGTGCCGTCGTTCGACGGCGTGCCGCTCGACGTCGACGTGACGCTCCCCGCGTCGGGCACGGGCCCGTTCCCGACGATCGTGATGCTCCACGGATGGGGCGGCAGCAAGACCAGCTTCGAGGCGAGCACGCCGGAAGGCGACGGCAACGAGACCTACGCCTACAACAACGTCTACTACGCCCAGCACGGCTTCGCCGTGGTGAACTACTCGGCCCGGGGCTGGGGCAACTCGTGCGGGTCGCCGCAGCCGCGCGCGGCGGCGGGCTGCGCTGAAGGCTGGATCCGTCTCGCCGACCAGCGCTACGAGGCACGCGACACGCAGTACCTGCTGGGCGTCCTCGCCGATGAGAAGATCACGAAGCCGACCGCGATCGGCGTCACCGGAATCTCCTACGGCGGCGGCCAGAGCATGGAGCTGGCCTACCTGAAGAACCGCGTGCGGATGCCGAGCGGCGAAATGGCGCCGTGGCGCAGCCCCAAGGGCAAAGCGATGGCGATCCGCGCCGCCTACCCGCGCTGGCCGTGGTCTGACCTCGTGGACGCGCTCGAGCCGAACGGCCGCTTCCTGGACACCGAAGTGGCGCCGCCGGGCCAGAGCTACGAACCGATCGGCGTCGAGATCCAGAGCTACGTGAGCGGCCTGTTCGCGCTCGGCCAGGCCGAGGGCTACATCGCGCCCCCCGGCGCCGACCCGGAAGCGGAACTGACGAAATGGTTCGCGCTCCTGAACGCGGGCGAGCCGTTCCCGCTGGAAGCCGAAGAAATCGAGCACCAGGTCTACAACTTCCACGACGCGCAGAGCCTCACCGGGCCGCCCGCGCCGATGCTGCTCCAGAGCGGCTGGACCGACGAACTGTTCCCCGTCTCGCAGTCGATCCGCGCTTACAACAGGGCGCTCGCCGAAAAAGGCATCGTGGCGCTGCAGGTGGGCGACCTGGGCCACTCGCGCGGCTCCAACAAGGTCGGCGAGGATCACGCGTTCCAGGAACAGGGCGCGGCGTTCTTCGCGGCGCGGCTGGAGCGGGAAGGCAAACCGCCGGCCGACGGGAGCGTGACCGCGTACACCACCACCTGCCCGGAGAGCGAACCCGCGGGCGGACCGTTCACGGCGAGGAAATGGTCGAAGCTGCACCCCCACGCGGTGACGCTGTATTCCGCGACCGCGCAGACGTTCACGTCGGCGGGCGGCAACCCCGCGATCGCGGCGGAGTACGACCCGATCGCCGGCACCAGCGAAGCGTGCAAGGAGGTCACGGCGGAAACCGAGCCGGACACCGCCGGATACACGCTCACGAGCCCGGGCTTCACGCTGATGGGCATGCCGACGGTGACCGCCGACGTGGCCGTGACGGGCGCGTTCGGCGAGGTCGTGGGGCGCCTGTGGGATGTGCTCCCGAGCGGCGAACAGCGCCTGGTCTCGCGCGGCGTCTACCGGCTCGCCGAAAACCAGCAGGGCACGATCACGTTCCAGCTGCACGCCAACGGCTACACGTTCCCGGCGGGCGACACCGTCAAGCTCCAGCTGCTCGGCCGTGACACGCCGTACTACCGGGCGAGCAACGGCGTCTTCGGCGTGGAGGTGAAGAGCCTCGGCGCGACGCTCCCGGCGCTGTAGGCGCGGGCGCGCGGAGGCTGTGGGCGCGGGCGCTGTTCCGGGAGGACGCGCCGTGCGAACATGTCGCGCGCGCCGCGCCCGCAGACACCACGAACAAGGAGCCGCAGATGCCCGATATCGAGTTCGCCACCAGCTCAGGCACGACCCCCGGCTATCTCGCCGCGCCCGCGAGCGGCAGCGGTCCGGCGACGATCGTGCTGCAGGAGTGGTGGGGCGTCGACGAGAGCATCCGCTCGATCTGCGACCGCTTCGCGGCCGAGGGCTTCTTCGCGCTCGCACCGGACCTCTATCGCGGCGAGACGACCACGCAGCCGAGCGAGGCCGAACAGAAGATGATGGCGATGTCGATGGAGCAGGCCGAGCAGGACATGTGCGGCGCGGCCGAGCACCTGCGAGCGCAGGACGGCGTCACCGGCAACGGCGTCGGCTCGGTCGGCTTCTGTCTCGGCGGCGGCCTGTCCGTGTGGGCCGCGGCGACGTGTCCGGCGATCACCGCGGCGGTGACCTACTACTACGTGATGCCCCACGGCAAGCCCGACTTCAGCAAGCTCAAAGGCCCCGTGCTCGGGCACTTCGGGACCGCAGACGCGTTCATCCCGATCGACGATGCGAGGGCGCTCGAACAGGAGATCGCGAGCGCGGGCGGCAACGTGGAGTTCCACTACTACGAGGGTGCCGGACACGCGTTCTTCGCCGACCACGACCGCCTCGGCACCTACGACGCCGCCAAGGCTGATGAATCGTGGCGGCGCACGGTGAGCTTCCTGCGCGACGCGCTCGGCTCCTGAGCGCACGACGCGCTCGGCTCCCGGCCGCACGACGCGCGCTGCCGGCGGCGCGCGCCGCGGCGGCATGCGCGGCGGCGGCGGCATGCGCGGCCACGCTCGCAGTCGTCGCGGCGCCCGCTCGCGCGGCGGGCCCTGGATGGTCGGCGCCGGCGACGCTGAGCGGTTGTGCCGCCGGCACGCCCGCCCGTGTGGTGTTCCCGAGCGACAGCCCGACCCACGCCACGGGTCCAGGGCTGCTCGTGTGGACGGCGGCGCCCGGGTGCCCGGGCGGAGCCGGGACCAGGGCGGCGGCGATCGGGGCGGGCGACATCCCGGGGCGAGCAGCGACGC
>Ga0187823_10000060_pt1 | contig 22600 bp, 17 predicted proteins | sample NC_wetland_sal_i_12_FD_132968 | JGI IMG/M metagenome (GOLD analysis project Ga0187823, IMG submission 132968) | Wetland sediment microbial communities from Neuse River Estuary, North Carolina, USA - SourceSoil_3 | ecosystem: Environmental > Aquatic > Freshwater > Wetlands > Sediment | place...
CATGCGCGTGCTGGGCGTCGATTGCGGCACCGAGTACACCGGTTTCGGAGTGGTCGAGCTCGGCCACGACGACACCCTGGTTTGCCTGACCTGCGGGGCAATCAAGCTCTCGCCGCGCGATCCGCTGCCCCGGCGGCTGGCGACCATCTTTGATCGCCTGGGCACGATCATTCAGGAACACCGGCCTGACAATGTCGCCATTGAGGACGTGTTTTATGCGTTGAACGTGAAATCCGCCCTCAAGCTGGGACAAGTGCGCGGAGTGGCCATGCTGGCCGCGTCCTGGGCAGGGCTGGAAGTGGCGGAGTATTCGCCTCTCTCTATCAAATCCGCCGTGGTGGGCTATGGGCGGGCGGAGAAACCGCAGGTGCAGCATATGGTGACGCGCCTGCTGAATCTGGCAGAAATCCCTGAACCTCCCGACGCCGCGGATGCCCTGGCCATCGCCATCTGCCACCTGCACACTTCCGCCACGCTGGTGCGCCAGCGCGCCGTGAGCGGATGAACATCCGAGCGTTTTTTTGGCATAATCTTTCTGCTATGACGGCCTCCAGAAATGCGGGCGCGAGCGTCCCGCTCGTGCCGCTGCCAGCACGAGCGGGGCGCTCGCGCCCACATCGGATTCTTTTGTTTCTCCTGGCGCTGGGCATCAGCCTTGCGGGCCCGGCACAGGCGCAGACCGTCGTCAGCTTCACTCTGGATTTTCCCGGCTCCGAGCCTTCGCACTACGAGATTGCGGTCTCTTCCAACGGCCATTCCACCTACGATTCCGACGGCAAGCTGAGTCCCGATTCTGACAACGATCCCTTTCACCTCGATTTCTCCGTGTCCAGCGAAACCAGCCGACGGATCTTCGAGCTGGCCGAACGCGCTCATTACTTTCAGGGAGACATCGACTCCAGAAAGAAGAATCTAGCTTCCACCGGGGTCAAGACATTGACCTACAAAGACTCGACACGCAGCTCGCGAGCTACTTATAACTACTCCCCGGTAGTTGCCGTGCAGCAACTCACACAGCTGTTCCAGGGCCTCTCGACCACGCTCGAATTTGGACGTCGGCTGGAGTATTACCATCGCTACCAGAAACTGGCGCTCGACGAAGAGTTAAAGAGCATGGAGGATGTGGCTAACCGGAACGATCTGCAGGAGTTGGCGGCGGTGGTGCCGATTCTGCAGCGGATCGCGAATGACCAATCGGTGATCAATCCCGTCCGCGCCCGGGCTTTGAGGCTGATTGAGCGGGCTGGGCCCCCAAAGCCATGACTCGGCTGGGTCGATTTTCTGTGCCGAGCGCATTTTGTTGACAACCGCGAGGGCCGAAAGGTGTTCTAATCAGGTATTCGGAACGTCTGGGGAGGTCGCTCATGTCGCTGCGCGCGCTGGCCGGTCCATGGATTCTGGGGATGATTCTGGCGGTTTTGCCGGGCGGTTTGGCAATTCCATCCGTTGCCGACTCCCAGGCTCGTATTGTGCGTTTAAGCCAGGTGGATGGCGACGTCCAGATTGACCGCAACCTGGGACAGGGCTACGAAAAAGCCTTCCTCAATTTGCCCGTGACCCAGGGCGCCAAACTACGCACCGGCGCGGACGCGCGGGCTGAGATCGAGTTCGAAGATGGTAGTACCCTGCGCCTTACCCCCGGCTCAGTCCTGGAGTTTCCCGAGCTGGCGCGGCGCGACTCCGGCGCCCGGGCTTCGACGATCCAACTCATGGAAGGCACCGCGTACCTGAACTTCAAAGGCGATAAAAGTGGAGTCTTCAGTCTCGGTTTTGGGCGGGAATCCCTCACCCTGGCCAAGCCGGCGCACCTTCGAGTGGAAATGAAGGGCTCGAGCGCCACAGTTTCAGTGTTCAATGGCAGGGTGGAAGTCAGTAGCTCGTCGGGCCCGGTGGACGTCGGCAAGAAACACAGCGCCACCTTCGACCTGTCCGGAGCAAGTACCTATACCCTGGCGAACAATCTGGAACCGGATCCCTACGACGATTGGGACAAGCAGCAGGACGGATATCATCAGCAATACAGCGGGAACGGCTACTCGCCCTATGCGTACGGGGCCAGCGACCTGAACTATTACGGCAGCTTCTACAACATGCCTGGTTACGGCATGATGTGGCAGCCCTACCTGGTAGGGGCGGGCTGGGATCCTTTCATGAACGGCGCCTGGATGTGGTATCCCGGGGCGGGATATGCCTGGATTTCCAGTTATCCGTGGGGTTGGACGCCGTACCGCTACGGCTCCTGGACCTACCTGCAACCCTACGGATGGTTCTGGCAACCGGGGAGCACTTGGAACGGGTGGAACACAGGTGTGCGAATCGTGAACCCGCCGCAAACCTTTAGCCCACCTCGTCCGCCAGCCACGCCGGGACAAACCTTGCTGGTTAACCGCAGCCTGCCATCGGGCGCGCTTGGTGTGTCCCAGGGCAGATCGGATCTACGGCTCAATTCGGCAGGTCTGGGAGTTGCCCGAGGCAGTGTTCGCAACCTGGGCCGGGTTTCGCAGCAGATTCAGCGGCCCGTGTCCGGGATGGGGACGGTGCACACTCCGCCGGCCGGGTCAGCGATGCGTTTGCCGTCGGGCGGGTCCAGGGTTTCGTCGCGGAGCGGGTCTTCATCCACGGGAGGGAGTCCGCGGATGAGCGGCGGGTCGAGTTCGTCCGCTCCCAGTTCGCACGGCACTTACCATAAATAGGGGTTGGGAAATGATCGGTGTAAGGAATTGGCTACAACTGGCTCTGGTTGCAGCCGCATTGGTCATTTTCAGCCCGCGCAGCTCGGCCCAGACCATTTCCTGCTCTTCCGACAATGGCCATCGCCACTATTGCCCGGCGGATACCCGAGGCGGAGTGCGGTTGTTGAGGCAACGCAGCGGCTCGGCATGCGACCAGGGCAAAAGTTGGGGGTTTGACCGCGGTGGGGTCTGGGTAGATCACGGCTGCCGGGCAGACTTTGCCATCGATTCCTACCAGTATCGCGGCCCGGCGCAAGACAGCGTCGGCACCGTCTCCTGCTCCTCGGATGACGGCAAACGGCACTATTGCACGCTTGATTCCCATGGCCGAGTCCGGCTGCAGCAACAGCGCAGCGGTTCCCCCTGCCGGGAAGGTTACAGCTGGGGCTCGGATGACAACATGATCTGGGTGGATCACGGCTGCCGGGCGGATTTCGCCGTCGAAGTGGGCCCGGGCGGGGACCGGAACCCCTATGGAGACACCCAGTTCGGACGCAGCTCCTACCTGGGAGGGCAAGATTTGGTGATCTCATGCTCCTCGGATGACATGCACCGGCATTACTGCCCGGCCGACACCCGGGGCGGGGTGCAGTTGATAAGACAACGCAGCGAGGCGTCCTGCCGGCAAGGCCGCAGCTGGGGTTACGACCGCAGCGGTATCTGGGTGGATCACGGCTGCCGAGCCGATTTCCAGATCAATCGATAGTTTCCGATGGGACAAACCTGGGGTCCCTGGTAGTTGCCGGTGGATCTGCCGAAGGGTGGAGCAGGCCTTCAGGCCTGCATTAGGTGACCTGCCGGGTTGTGGGCTTTAGCCCCTGAGGTACCTTAGCGGCTGAAGCCGGTCCCCGAAGCCGCCATTAAAGCGCTCCTCCCCCAAAGTCCACCGGCCGAGTCCCAAAAATCCCCTTTCAATTACCACAGTCACTTGAGGACGCGGCCACGAGCACGTAGGCTCTAAGAACACCTTTCAGCCTCAGCTCCCAGCTCTCAGCAGTTCCGATTTCGCTGACATCTGAGGGTTGACGGCCGAGAACTGTGATCACCTGGAGGTTTCATGGCCACACCGGGCCGGGCGCCCCTTCCCAACGCCGCTCCTGTTCCACCCACCCCAGCATTGTTGCTAGCCATGCTGCAGGTCTCAAGCCATGTCAGCGATCTCATTTTTTCTCCCGGAAGCCATCCCCACGTTGAGGTAAGCGGGCAACTGGTCGCGGTGAAAATGCCGGGTGTGCCGGTTCTGGGCCCGGCCGACACGCAACGCATCGCGCAGGAACTGATTGGCGACAATAAGCAGGCGATTGCGACTTTGCAGAACCAGGGCTCTTGCGACATTTCATACAGCCTGCCGGGCACGGCGCGTTTCCGGGTCAATATTTTCGTGCAGCGAGGCAGCCACGCGATTGTGATGCGGGTGATTCCGAAGAGCATTCCCAGCTTCGAGGAACTGAAGCTGCCGCAGGAACTCGCCCATATTGCCGACATCAAGAATGGCATCGTGCTGGTCACCGGTCCCACGGGTTCGGGAAAGTCGTCCACCCTGGCGGCGATTCTCGACCGGATCAACGAGACCAAGGCGTACCACATCCTCACCATTGAAGATCCCGTGGAGTTCATGCACCGCCACAAGCGTTCGATTGTCCATCAGCGGGAATTGCATAGCGACACTCCCAGCTTTGCCCTGGCGTTGCGGGCGGCCCTGCGGCAGGCGCCCAAGGTCATCCTGGTAGGTGAAATGCGCGATAAGGAGACCATTGAAATCGCATTGGAGGCCGCCGAGACCGGCCACCTGGTGCTTTCGACGCTACACACCACCGACGCCTCGAAAACGGTGGAGCGCATCATCGGAGTGTTTCCCCTGACCGAGCAGCACACCATTCGCAACCGTTTCGCAAAAAGTTTCCGCTACATTGTTTCGCAGCGGCTTCTTCCCCGCAAAGGGGGAACCGGGCGGGTGGCCGCCATCGAAATCCTGAAATCGACGCTCCGCACCCGCGAGTACTTGGACAAGGGTGAGGTGGAAGGGAAAAGCCTGCTGGACGCCATGCGCGACGGAGACACCGAAGGCATGCAGCACTTTGACGGGGAAATCGAGAAACTGATTCGCGCCGAACTCATCGACTACGACACCGCCATGGCCTACGCCACGAACCCGGGCAATTTGCGTCTGCTGCTCTCCGACCTTCTCGGAGAGATGCCCGACGCCCCGCCGGTGAAAGCCGCACCCCCGGCAAAGGGCAAGCAGGAGACGGAAATCGAGCTGGAGTAGGAAGGGAAGTTGAGGAGCGTTCGGCCTGGCGAACTATCGCACCAGAATGCCCGCATATCCTACGACCCGTTGGCGGTCTCCGGAAATATCTCCCGAAGTGGCGTAGCTGACCAGTTCGGTGCCGGTTGCGCCCAGGCGCCCGACTGCGGTCAGCATGGCGACGGCCGGTCCGAATCCGCACATGCTGATCTCCTCGTTCATCACCACGTCGTAGAGGCCGCGCGCATCCGTCACCAGAATTCGTTCGATGGCCTTCTGATCTTTCGCCCGCGTAACCATGTCGCTCTCGTAATGATTCATGTCGCTCGAAGCGATCAGCAGCACCGGTTCGCCCGCAGCCTGTACCGCCTCCGCGATCACGATGCCCAAGGCCTGCAGCACCTCGTAGCGGGCAGTACCGAGAGCGATGGGGACAAATGTACAGTCTGGCCTTCGGGTCTGCAGGAACGGCAATTGGACTTCGGCGCCGTGTTCGGCGCGATGCGCCTCTGCGTCCTCGCCCAGGAGCGGGAAGCGTCGCATCAGGGCGGCTGCCAGCGCGGTGTCGATGGGAACCTGACCCAGCGGTGTCTCCCACGCGCCCGCGCTCATGATGGCGAGGGGGTGTCCCATGCCGGTGTGGTTGGGACACATCAGGATGCAGCGCCGCGGAAGATCGAGCCGGGCATAGACTGCGCCCGCCACGTGCCCGGAGTAAATGTAACCGGCATGGGGCACGATGCAACCGAACGCCGAAACCGTTTCCCGAGGCGGAGACAGATAGGACTTTACTTCGGTCCGGAGGTCATCGGGATCACGCGGATAAAAGCGCCCGGCTACGGCGGGATGGCGGATCGGCGAGTTCATGGCTGGCGTCTCTCCCGGCTACGGCACGCTGTCATCCTGAGCGGAGCGAAAAGTTCGCAGCCCGACCTTTCCGCGCAGTCGAAGGACCCCTATGAGCTCAACGGCCGCTGCCCACTCCGAGACGTTAATACCGACCTCGCCGGGTCCGGAAACACTTTTCCTCTTTCGGAATGAGACCGGTGGCGGCTATAGGGGTCCTTCGACTCCATGGCTGCGTCGCGGTGCGAAGCAGCCACTCCGCTCAGGATGACCACGCTTTTCCAGGTCACATTCACACGTCCGACAGGGCGCGAAACAGGGCAGCACTTTTCTCCAGGCTCAACCCTTCCGCGCGCACCGTCGGCTTCACGCCCGCTTTCTCGAAGGCTGCTCGCAACAGTTTCGGTTCGTATTGCGCCTTAAGATTGTTCGAAAGGGTTTTTCGTTTCTGTCCGAAAGATAATTTGAGAAAGTTGATAAAGGCTGCTTCCGGCACACGCAAACTGTCGAGCTTGGATGCCATCCTCAGCCGCACCACGGTGGATTCCACCTTGGGCGGCGGCGAAAACGAAGATGGCGGAAGAGTGAACAATTCTTCGACGCGCGCGTAAAGCTGGGCGGTGGCGGAGAGCAAACCATAGTCGCTGCGCCCCGGTGCGGCCGCCAACCGTTCCGCAACCTCACGCTGCACCATCAGAACAATGGTGTCGAAATATTGCCGGAATTCAAACAGCCGCAACAGGATGTCGGAAGTAATGAAATAAGGGAGATTGCCCACTACGCGCGCAGGCTCGGGCTGGTGCGTGATCCCGGGACGCGTGCTTCCTGGTTTAGGGCCGAACAGGGTATGGAAGTCGATGGCCAGCACGTCGCCCTCGATGATCTCCACGTTCGGCTCCTGGGAGAAATTCATGCGCAACTGGGCGGCCAGTACGCGATCGATTTCGATCGCGATCAGCCGGCGTGCCCGCCGGGCAAGCATCGCAGTGAGAGCGCCCCGCCCGGGGCCGATTTCGAGGACCGTGCTCTCCGAGATATCTCCCAGGGCGTCCACAATGCGGGCGGTGGCGCCGGAATCCACCAGGAAATGCTGGCCCAGTTTGGGTCGACGGTGGGGCTTCTCCGCGGCCGCGATTTTTGTCACCTTGCCCCGCTTTCCTGCCGGCGTGCCGGCGTTTAAACTGGCGAGTTCGTTCTGCCGGTTGGTGCAGCCGGCAGAGTATGCTGTAAGCAGCACCCTATGATAGCGTGTGCCGGCGCTGCCTGGGCCGGCACTTTATAAAGGAGCGGCCTGATGCACATAGCTTTTGCGGCTTCCGAGTGTGTGCCATTTTCCAAGACGGGCGGGCTGGCCGACGTGGTGGGGGCGCTGCCCCGGGCCCTGGTGGCCGCCGGACACCAGGTGAGCGTCTATCTTCCCCGCTATCGCGAAACCCTGATCAAGGACGCCCGGACCGTGGTCAATAGCATCACGGTGCCCTTTGATGATCGCTACCGCTTCTGTTCGATCATCAGCGGCGGGGAGCGCTCCGGCGTGAGCTTCTACTTTGTCGAGTACCCTCCGTTTTTTGACCGCGAGGCGCTTTACGGCACCTCGGCCGGCGACTATCCCGACAATGCCGAGCGCTTCGCCTTGTTTTCCCGCGCCGTGCTGGAGGCCTCGAAGATCCTGGGCGTGCCCCAGATTTTTCATTGCCACGACTGGCAGTCCGCTCTGGTCCCCGTGCTGCTGCGCACGCAGTATGCGGAAGACCCAGCCTTCCGCGACGTGGCGACGGTTTTCACCATCCACAACATGGGATATCAGGGCCTTTTTCCTCCCGACACCTTGCCCTTGCTTACCCTGCCCTGGGACCTTTTCACCATCTCGAAGATGGAATTTTTCGGCAACGTCAACTTCCTCAAGGGCGCCCTGGTCTTTTCTGATTTCATTACCACGGTGAGCCGGAAGTACAGCCAGGAGATCCAGACCACGGAGTTCGGCTTTGGCCTGGAAGGCGTGTTGCGCGCCCGCTCCTCCACGGTGACCGGCATTCTGAATGGGGTGGACTACGAGGAGTGGAGTCCCGAGACCGACAAGTTCATCGAAGCACGCTACTCGCCGCAGGATCTGTCCGGCAAAACCGAGTGCAAGCAGGACCTGCTGGCCAGCTTCGGCATCACCCAGGCGGATTTGCAGCTGCCCGTGATCGGCATCGTTTCCCGGTTCGCCGCCCAGAAAGGTTTTGACCTCATCGCCCAGATCATGGAGCGCCTGGCGCGCGAGGAAATGATCATTGTTGCCCTGGGGAGCGGCGACAAGACTTACGAAGAGATGTTCCTTCGCTTGAGCAAGCAGTTTCCCCAGAAAATTGCGGTCAAAGTGGCCTACGACAACGCGATCGCGCACAAGATTGAAGCGGGCAGCGACCTGTTCCTGATGCCATCCAAATACGAGCCTTGCGGCCTCAACCAGATCTACAGCCTGAAGTACGGCACGGTCCCCATCGTCCGCGCGACGGGCGGCCTCGACGACACCATTGAGCATTGGGACGCGCGCACCGGAAAGGGGACCGGCTTCAAGTTCACCGACTACAACGGCGAAGCCCTTCTGCTGACCATTAAAGAAGCGCTGCGCGCCTTCCGCGATCAGCATTCCTGGCAGCAGCTCATGCGCAATGGCATGAGCAAGGATTTCTCCTGGAACGCCTCGGCGAGGGAATACATTCGAGTGTACGAGCGGGTCCGGCAAGGGCGGGGATCCGCGACCGAAGCGCGCTCCAACAGCGGCAACCCGAGCCTGGCCCTGGTCTAGCGCCGAGCGGCGCGTGCTACGGGCGGTTGCCCGGCGGATTCGTCGGCAACTCAGAACTATCCCGCATCAGGTCAACCACAATCACGTCTCCCGGCTTGAGTTTTACCTCGCGGCCTTTTTGCAGAAGAAGGAACGCAGTGCTGGCAGCCAGGCCGTACCAGCGGGCGCTGCCGGCGGTGGTGGCCAGGGCTTCCTCTGAGAGATCGTCTGCCAGCTTTGCCACCAGCGCGGTGCCGCCCAGTTGAAGCGCCAATCGCGTCTTGCTCACGGTAGGGTGGAGGGTCCCCTCGCTGTCGGTTTTGGCTGAGTTGCTGTCGCTGGAGGAGAGTTCAAACCGGGCAGGTTGCACCGTGCTATCGGGCAACTTGATGCGGTCGAATATCAGTCGCATGGCGCCCCGGCGCATCATGCGGCGCGCCGGGACAGTTTCCAGATGGCCCTCGACCAGCGTCCCCGGCTGCAGCACCGGCTTGCCATCCATCTCAACCGGGTCTTCCAGCTTCGCCATGAACGACGAACCGCTGGGAGACTTTGAGCTGATAGGCGAGAGCAGGGCGAGGCGGGCTTTCCGTCCTTCCAGTGAGGTCTGGCTGAGCGAAGCGGTTCTCTGCGCCTCCCCCGCTGGGGTTTGGGCTTGAGCAAACGCGCCGGCGGCGAACGCAATGCAGCACGCAAAGAAACAGCGGCGCAGCAGAGTCATCGGGATCCTCGTTTGACGGTAAAGAATATAAACGATATCTGACGGGGGTGCTCTGGGCGGGTAAATGGTTTGGTGAAACTTCCCACCATCGAGCCCGCTTCCGTCTTGATAAAATGAGCGGCGTCCTCCCATGAGCACCTTTCCCAGGACGATCTTCCACGTCGATATGGACGCCTTTTTCGTGTCAGTGGAAGAACTGTTCGATCCCGAGTTGAAGGGCAAAGCGGTCGTCGTGGGTGGGCAGCGTGATGAGCGGGGCGTGGTTTCCGCAGCCTCATACGAGGCCCGCAAGTTTGGCGTGCACTCGGCCATGCCGCTGCGCACCGCGGCCAAGTTGTGTCCACAGGCCATCTTCGTGAACGGCCATCCCGACCGGTATCGGGAATGCTCCGAAAAAGTCCATCAGGTGCTGAACTCGTTCTCGCCCCAGGTTGAAATGGCTTCGATTGACGAGGCCTATCTCGACATGACCGGCACGGAACGGCTGCACGGCCCGCCGATGCGCGCAGCGCACTTACTGCACCAGAAGATGAAGACTGAGACCCGGCTTAACTGCTCGATCGGGATCGGCATTTCGCGTCTCATCGCGAAAGTCTCCTCGGCCCGGGCCAAGCCCAACGGCGTTCTCTGGATTGTGCCTGGGCAGGAAGCCAATTTTCTGGCGCCACTCGACGTGCGCGAGATTCCTGGCGTCGGCAAAGTCACCGAGCAAAGCCTGCACGGCCTGGGGATTCGCAAGGTCGGAGACCTGTCTCGTTTCGATGAGGCCTTCCTGGAAGAACGCTTTGGGAAATGGGGGCTGGCGCTGGCAGGCAAAGCCCGGGGCGAAGATGCCGGCGGTTGGTTTGACAGCGAAGTCGGAGCCGACACTGATCCCAAGTCGATCAGTCACGAACACACCTACAACGAAGATACCGCCAGCACGGAGCAACTGGAAGCGACGCTGATGCGCCTGTCAGAAATGGTGGGCCGCCGCCTGCGCGAAGGCGGGCTGCATGCCCGCACCCTCCAGCTCAAGCTGCGTTACAAGGATTTCAGCACGATTACCCGCGCTCATACGCTGCCGTCGCCGACCCAACTCGACACCGAAATCTTCGAGCAGATCCGGCTGTTGTTTCGCCGGAACTGGCGTAAGGGCGCACAGGTGCGGCTGCTCGGCGTGCAGGCTTCGTCGTTCGAGGCACAAGCTGGGCAGGGAGACTTGCTGGAAGACGGACGCCGCCAGCGCTGGCAGCAGGCGTTGTCGGCCGCCGACCGGCTGCGTGACAAGTTCGGCGAGTCCAGCGTGTCGCTGGCCAGCGGACTGCGCGGCGGATTCCGCGAGCGCATCCACGACAACCCGGCGAGTCTGCCGGGCAAGAGGAAGAGGAAGAGCTCTTAGGTTTTGACTTCGAGCGCAAGACGGGCGGGACGCACCGTCCTCCAAAATCTAGTGCGCGGCTGCCAGCAGCGATCCCACTCCCGGTTTGTATCCGTAAAAATCGGCTACGCCGTGGAGCTGCTCGATTACCTGCTGCGCATATTCTTCCTGCAGCGGCTTGGTCAGCAGGTTGTGCTCCGCGTTCGGGTCCTGGCTCAGGTCAAACAGGAAGCTCTCCGCGGGAAAGTCATACGTCGTGTACAGGAACCTTCCATTATCGGCCAGCAAGCCGTAGACCGCGCGCTCGTCGGAGGCCAGGAAAAGTTCAGTCCTGCGGTACTTATCCAGTTCTTCCCGGGTTTCCGCGAAGAGCGGACGTCCGAACAGAGGGTTGGATCGAATCGGCCGGTGCCCCAGCAGATAGTAGAGCGACGGCGTAATGTCGGTGAGCGCGGACAGCCGGTTGTCGTCGTACACCAGCTTCCCTCGCATGCCCGCGGGCAAGTGCACAATCAGGGGCACGTGGATGATCTCGGGAAAGATCGAAATGGAGTGTCCGCGCCGCCCAAACTCACCGGTGGCGTCTCCGTGGTCTGATGTCACAACGATGATGCTCTCGTCGTACAGGCCATGCGCTTTAAGATAAGCGAAAAAATTGCCCAGGCAGGCATCCACCTGGTGGACTTCGTGGGCGATGCGATCGTTGAATCCCGGACGAACATGCCAGTCAGGATCGTTGCCCATCGGCTGGTCGTTGCGGGCAAACTGGTGGACGTTCATGGGTTGTGCGTAAAACAGCACGGGGCGGCTCGCATCGGTGCGCGCGTCGAGGGTCTTCTCCAGTTGCCCCAGCGTGGAGCAGGCTTCGAAACGATTCCACAGGGGCTTGTCGGTATCGAGCTTGGTCAGGTTGTCGGACGGTGAAAGGATCTGGCTCAGGACCGTATCGTAGCTGACCACCATTTGATAGCCGTCGGTGTTCGCCAGCTTCTCCAAACCGTTTACCCGGGAGAATGGCTGCATGTAGTGGGCATGCAACAGCATGACGCCTGACCAGATGGCAGGCTCGGAAAGCGTGGTGCCGGCGTATTGGGTGAACACGTTGCGCAGCGGAATGCTTTCGCGCGCGAAGGCGTCCAGGTGGGGAGTGAAGTCGACCTTGGGGTTGTAAGCGCCCAGGTAATCCGGGCGCATGGAGTCGATGACCAGGATGAAAATATTCGGCCGCCGGGCTGTCGTCGCGGCCAGGTCATCCACCAGGTTTACGTCGGTCTTGGCTTCGGCATCCCGGATATTGGTGTATTGCCGCAGGATCCGGCACAAGTCTCCGCACGGCATCTCGCGGCTGTTGCCCAGAATATGGTGGGCCAGCTGGAAGGAAGTGTCCTGCCCGGCGTAAGTTTCCATGGCGCGGGCCACATCATCATCGGTCGAACCCAGGGCGCGGGCCCAGAAGATCTCGCTGGCCTGCAAGGCCTTGTAAGTGAAACCGGCCAGCAGCAGCACGGCTAGGATGGCGGCGGCAGAATACCTTTGGCGGCGCGGCCGCAGGGTGTAAACGCAGAGGCTCAGGACCATCCAGAAAAATATGGTGAAGGTGCTTTGCTGCACGCCGTTCCAGTCCCCTTCGCCAATGATGGTTGGCATGACAATCGCCAGGCCGGAAAGAACCACGGCAAAGGGCAGAAGCATCGACCGAAATGAGGATTTGGACCGTCCGGCTGACGAGTCCTCGAGCGCCAGGAACGGCGAAACCAGGTACCCGAAGAAGAGCGTGAGCGTGACCGCAAAAAGACTGGCGTACAGGTGGGCCGCCCAGCCTTCGAAGCTGAGCGCACTCGCCAGGAAGTGGTCGAGCACGGTGCCGATCACCAGGACGATCGCCAGTCCGTTCAAGACCAGCCGCAAGCTGGTGGGACGGCTGGCATTCCGGGTGGCCAGACGGACAAGGTTCAGGGCCGAGATCACGATAATGGCTACCAGAACATGCGAGAGCAGGCTCCAACCAGTGATTTCAAGCCTGCCCAGTCCGAAATGGAGCGGTACTTTCTCGGCATGGCTGTGCACGGCAGCGGCGGCCACGTAGATCAGGGCCACGGCAATCGCCACCACGGTTCCGCTGGAATATTCCAGCAGGGAAATATCCCTGTGCTCGTTCTTCGCGTCCGGCCAATGCAGGCGCAGGTCCCAGGCCGCAGTCATGGTCAGCGGCATCAAGGCCATCAAACTCCACCAGTAAGCGGCCCAATTATTCTGCAGAGTGGGCATGAAGGGCCGCACCGCGAGGTAGATTCCCGCCAGGGTCAGGGCCCCAAACAGCAGGGCATCGGCGCGTGTCTTTTTTCCCAGCTGACTCGCGGCCGCGGCCGCCAGCAGGGCCAGCCAATACAGAGGCCTGTGATGGTGCGCAAACCAGGGCATCCAGGAATAGGCGGGGGCCTTGATCAGGGCAAAATAGGTGTAGGGCAGGAACGCCAGCAGGCAATAGATCGAGGTCAGGACCAGGAAAATTCCCCAAATCAATTTCAGGAATGTGGCGGCCCAGCTTCGCACGGCGAAGTCCTCGTTCCTCACGCTGATTTTCCGGTTTAAGCCTCAATTGTGTCCGAAGGGCCGAGCCGCAGCAAGGTGCCGAGAGTCCCCTGGCGGAATTCCCAAGTGACGAAAGTACCCTTTTCCGGCAACGGAAGTACGGTTAAAAATGTACGACTCCGAAAGCCGACCAGTGTATGGTGAAGTTACCGTATCCACGGAAAAATGAAGGGTGATCCAGGGATGTCGAAATCGCAAACTGCCGTGCTCCGGGCCCCCGCCTCGTCGCGCCGGTTTTTATTCGCACTCAATTTCTTCAAGTCTCCCGCCATGCTGGGCTCGCTGATCCCCAGTTCCCGATTTCTGGTGAATGACGTTCTGAACCAGGTGGATTGGAAGAAAGCCCGGGTGATTGTGGAATACGGGCCGGGCGTCGGAACCATTACCCAGGAGATTCTCAAGCGCATGCGTCCGGACGCGGTTCTGCTGGCGCTCGAACTGAACCAGGAGTTCGTCAGCTTCCTGCAGGAAGAAATTGTGGACCCGCGGTTCCATGCGGTCCACGCTTCGGCTTCGGATGTCCGCAAGGTCCTGGCGAAACTTGGGTTGCCCTGCGCCGACTACATCATCTCCGGCATTCCTTACAGCACCATGCCGCATGCCGTCCGCTCGGAAGTGATGCAGGAGTCCCGCCAGGTGCTTCATCCCGAGGGCGCCTTGCTGGTCTATCAATTTACCAAGACCGTGCTGCCGTATTTGAAATCGAGCTTTGGCAGCGTACGGCAAAATTTCCAGTTCCTGAATATACTGCCGGCGCGGATCTTCTACTGCACGCCCTAGGGCTGGCGTCGTTGACGCCGGAATGGGGCCATTCCTGCAGGCTAAATACCCGCTGAACCTCTAAACACGAAAGCCGGAACTCGGAATTGCTTCCGATTCCGGCCTGCGTTTTCTTCAGCGTCGTTTAACAGCTACCGGCAGACGGGCGCGGACGCCCGCCCTCCATTTTCAGCTGTCAGTTGGTCGGTGTCGCGTTAGCTGTGGTCGAACCTGGGTTCGCGCCGCTTCCGTAACGGGTGAGGCGCGGGAAGAACGGGGTCACTTCAAACGGCATTTTGTCGCGGGCTGAAGTGATGGCGACGGGCGATGTCTTGATCAGTTCCACGTGGTCATCCCAGGCATTCAGCTTGACCCGTCCGCCCAGGGGCAACGCAGGAATCTGGTCCAGCTTGTTGGGATCGAGCGCCGGCGCATTGGTCATCAGTGCCGCCATACGTTCGACACCGCCGCGCGGGTCGGTGAGGCTGTTACCCAGGTGCGGTGTGAGCAGCGCGGAAAGCGCAGGACCTCTTTCCGCCAGCTCTCTGAGAAACAGGCCGGCCGTGTCCAGCTTCTGGGCATAGGGCGAGTTCTTCAGCAGATCGATTGCCTTCTTGTCGGCCGCGGCTTCCTCTTCGGGGACGTGCCGGAATCCAAGATTCTGGTACGTCGACTCGTCGGAGAAGAGCATGCGGTCGTTGAAGGCGTAACGGCTGCCCAGGTTGTGTCCCAGGACGATGTGCGCCAGCTCGTGCGAAAGCACCATGGCCAGGCTGGCCTCGTCGGGAAGGACGTCGATCAGGCCGCGGCTCACGATGATGGTGTTGCCCACGCTGAAAGTCTCCAGCGGTGAAGTCAACATCACCCGGGTGCGGACCGGACGGGGCAGTTCAATATTGTTGGTGACTTCCAGATTGGTCACCACGGTCATCAGGATCTTGTCCACTTCGCCCTGAGGGGCCAGCAAACCGGCATTTTGCAGGCGCTCGATCACGTTGTCTTCCGCCTGCTGCTGCCATTCCCGCTGGGCCTGCAGCGGGGAAGCGTCCTGCGCGGTCGGGCTTTCGTCCTTCACGCTCGAGTCCACCAGCACCTGGGTGAGCTCGTCTTCCTTGTTGTTCTTTTTCAGGTCGTAACCCCAGATTCGGGTTTGCGCCTTGAAAGCCATCTTGTCCTTCGAGCCGGAGCTGAAATCTCCCTCTTCACTATAGATGTAGGTCGGAACCCAATAGCCTGGAATCAAATTCAGGCGCCAGCTGTCCATATGGAAGAACTGGGCATTGCGGGGACGGGGCGCATACGTACCGTTGAGCCTGACGATGTTGTAGTCCTGGTCTTCCACCCAGATGCGACCCAGGAAGCGGCCCTTGCCGGCATCTTTCTTTGGGGTCACGTCAAAGACGATGCAGCGCACGTCGCCCTGAAATTCGCGGTGCACGTATTTGAAATCGTAGTGGGCGCGGTCAAAATCGTCGCGATCGGCGAAGATCATCCAGGAAAACCCAATGGGCTTGTATTCGAACTTGAACAGCTTGGTCACGCCGCCCAGCATGCGGTTCTGGAAACTGGAATCCTTCGAAAGATAGTCCTGCCGGTCCACCGAATCGCTCAGGTCCAGGCGGCCGAAGAAATAGTGGTCCTCCCGGGGCGACGGCCCCATCTGCTGATCGAGCTTCAGGTTTTGCAGGTAAGTCTCAACCAGAGGAGTGCGGGTCTGCAGGAAAGTGATGAGGGCGTGCTCGCGCAAAATGGCCCGGTCGACCACCTGGTCCATGGTAGTGGGAGCGCCGACAGGAGCGGGCGCGGGCGTGACCGCCGCGGGCTGCGGAGCGCTCTGCAGCGGGGCGGCCGGCGCCTCGGCCGGAGCGGAGCTCGAGGCGGGCTGCGCCGACGGCATGGGGGCTTCGGATGACGAAGCCGGCGCAGCCGTCTGCTGGGCCAGCGCGCTGAACGCCATCAGCAGGGAAGCGGTGATCATCCATTTCCAAGTACGCATAACTCAAATCCTCTCTCTCGTGCTTAATACGCCAGCTGGAAAACCACATGCACAATCGCCGTCGAATCGATAGGCTGATTGTAATGCTGGGCAGGCTTGAATCGCATCTTGTTGGCGGCCGAAATCGCGGCTTCGTCGAGGCCGTGACCCAAACCGCGCACCACGCGATTCACGTGCAACTGCCCATTGGCGCCGAACGATACTTCCAATAGTACTTCACCTTGCAGCCGCAGCTGCCGGGCTTCCTCAGTGTAAACCGGATTGGGTTTGGAGATGATTTCCACAGGTGTCGTGGCTGGTCCACTTTCCGCCTGCTGGGGCCGTCCCGAACCTTGGCTAAATTGCTGGCTGGAAAAGCCCGCGGTCTGAACCGTGGCTCCGCGCCCGTTGCTGCGACCGTCGCCCTGTCCGGCTTGTGCAATTCCGTTGCCGAAACCGGCGCTGGCGATGGTTCCCTTAATGCCTTTGGCGCCGCCCGCTCCGTTGCCGTTTCCCGGTCCGGGAGGCAGATCAAACGAACCCGTGCTGGCTGCCACCAGGTGTGCGTTGGGCTTGCCCTCTCCTTTAAGCCCTTCAGGATCACCGAAACCGCCGGTTTGTACCTTCTGGATCGGAGCATTGACCGTGGGAGTCGCCGAACTGCCAAACTCACCGGTATGGACGATCAGTGTCGGCCGGGCCCCACCGGTTACCTGCTTGACCACCGCAGGAGTGAAATGGTTGACCTCAATTTTGGGCGGTGCCACATCCGGCTGCTCCGGCCGTGGGGCGCGAATCTCTCGCGGCACAGTCAGCTTGGGAGCTTCAAAAACCGGGGCCTTGGGCAGCAGTTTGGCCCGCAAAGTGCGCGGTGGAGTTTTCATCTTCAGGGGCTTAGGCTGCAGGCTGGGCATCGGGATCAATTCGGTGACGTGATACTGCCGCTTGATATTCAGACTGTCCGGCCATATCCAGCCAATGTTGACCATCACAATGATCAGAAAGACCAGGAAGCCGTAACTGGCCGCCAGCGCGCGCCGATCCATCTTGCGCTCGGGCAGAATCCCTAATTGAAAGCCTGCGGACGTAGCCATGCAATGAACTCCAAAAGTTGGGACCCGAGCCTGGGGGGAAGTGCACCGGGTGGAGGTTTTAAGCTACGGGAGAAAGCACGAAGGGTAAACGTGCCCGGCGTGGGTGTCCTTCAGTAACCCTCGTAATGTCGAAATGAAAATCGCCTGGAAACCGGTGTGGGGCGCCCAATTTCAGGCATCCGCCGAGCGCTTCCGGGCAAAACCGTAAAAGACAGGTATGCCGGCCAGAATCACCAGGCAACCGATGGCGGAATTGGGGTAATTGTCGCGAAAAGTAAAGTACAGCAGGATGGCCGAAGCCAGAACGAAGAGGGCCGGGACCACGGGGTATCCCCAAACCCGATAAGGGCGGACAGCCTGAGGGTCACGCCGGCGAAACACGAACACGGTTGTGCCGGCGATCATGTAGAAAAGCCACTCGGAGAAGATGGCAAGCGAAAAGAACTGGCGGAAGCTGCCTCCCAACAGCAGGAGAACGACGGCCAGCACGGCCTGTACAACAATTGCCACTGAGGGGGTACGGAAGCGGGGATGCACTTCCGCGAGAGCGGAAAAGAAATACCGGTCCCGGGCCACGGCGTAAGGTACGCGGGCGCCGCTCATGACCGTGCCATTCATTGCCACCAGCATCGAAAGCGCCATGCCGGCCGACACCATGCCCGCCCCCAGGCTCCCCAGCACCACCGCCATGGCATCGGAGGCAGGCCGCGGCGAAAGCGCGATGGCCCCAGCCGGCAGGACATATTGCACCGCCGCATTTACCAGCATGTACAAGACGCCCACCAGCGCGACGCCGAAGATCAGGGCCCTCGGGATGTTGCGCTCCGGATGGCTGATTTCTCCCGAGACCATATTCAGGTCATTCCATCCGTCGTAAGCCCAGAGCGCGGCCACCAGCGCGGCCATGAACCCGGCCATTCCACCTTTGGCGCCGGTAAAGCTGCTGGCGAAGTTCTGCCAGCTGCCGCCGCTGTAGCTGAAACCGATCACCACGATGCTGAGAATGATGGCAACTTTCAGAAAAGTGAACACCAGCTGGAAGTCGCCCGCCTTCTTGATCCCGATGTAATTGAGGACGGAAATCAATGTGGCTGCGGCAACCGCCACCAGTTGTCCGTAAGTAATCGGGAGAGGGCCGGAAACCATGTTGCGCGCGAAAAAGCTCAAGGCGGGGAAGTTTCCCAGGACGCGCACGAAACCCGTGGCCAGCGTGGCGATCGATGCCGGCTTGGCTATGAGGAACCAGGTCCAGGCATAAAGGAATCCAGCCAGCGGTCCGTAGCCGTCGCGAATGTAAACGTACTCGCCGCCGGCCTGCGGCTTCATGGCGCCAAGTTCGGCGTAGGTCAGTGCTCCGAAGAAAGAGAGCAGCCCGCCCACCAGCCAGGCCAGGTAAACCAGCTTAGCCGAGCCGGCCGCCTGCATCATCTCGGCCGGAACCAGGAAGATTCCGCTGCCGATGATGGTGCCCACCACAATCGCGCTGGCATGACTCAGGCGGAGATCGCGGGCGAGTTCGGTGGGCTGAGCCATAAGGATGGGAAAGTATATATGCAGGCAGAATGGAACGTGAATGCTGGCGTTCTTTGATGGCCAGTGTGGGGCGGACACTCTTGTCCGCCGCCTTTGACTTTGATTTTGCTTATGGAATTGGACTGCAACCTGTGACCCAGAATCGGATGCGTCAGGAAAATAAAAGTCAAAAGCGGCGGACAGGAGTGTCCGCCCCACACAGCGGATTACTCTGCGATCTTTGCGGTTAAGACTTTTCTTTCATCGCCAGACTGGCTGCAAATCCCACCGCAAACGTAACCACGGTCCCGATCGCCACGTACCAGGTCCACGGCACCTTCGTGAAAAGCCAGATATAAAGCTCAGTCACGAACCCAAATAACATGCCCACCATCGCGCCAGACTGATTGGCCCGCCGGGTCAGCACCCCGAGCAGAAAGACTCCGAGCAACGCGCCGTAGGCCACGGATGCGATCTGCAATCCCACCTCAACGACCCGCCCGACCTTGTGCAGCGAAAGCACCGCTAACCCGAACAGCAGCAGCGCCCAGAACAAAGTCGCTATACGCGAGAGATGAATCTTGCGGCGCTCGTCCGTCTGCGGGCGCCGCTGTAAATAGAAATCGATGATCGAGGTGGAAGACAGCGAGTTGAGTGCGGCGCTCAGGTTGGACATCGCCGCTGCCAGAATGGCCGCGATCAGCAATCCCGAAATTCCGTGCGGCATCTGGCTCACGATGAAAGTCGGATAAATCCTGTCGGCCTTGCCAAAATTCGCCGAGGGTACGTGATAGAACTCGAACAGCATGACGCCAATCAACAGGAACAGGGCAAACTGGAACAAGACGGCGATCCCGCTGGATATGAGCGCGGTCGCGGACTGCCGCTGGTTCCGCGCCGCCAGCAGGCGCTGCACAATTAACTGGTCGGTTCCATGGCTGGCCAGGGTAAAGAAAGTCCCGCCGATCAATCCCGCCCAGAACGTATAGGGCCTCCAGAAGTCGGGGGTGAAATCGAACGCCCGCAGCTTGCCCGCGTTCTCTGCCAGATGATGAATCGCCGGCCAGCCCCCGGGCACGAGATGCAAAATCGTGACCAGACCCACCAGCGTCCCGCCAACATAGATCGCGGTCTGCACTACATCCGTCCAGATCACCGCCGCCAGGCCGCCTTCGAAGGTGTAGATAAGCGTGAGCGTCGTGATGATTGCGATGGAGGCGATCTCGCCCGTGCCGAATGCGATGGCAACCACGATTGAAACCGCGTAGACTCGCACTCCCTCGGCCGCAGCCCGCGTCACCAGAAAAAGGCCGGCAGTCAAAGAGCGCAACTTCGTCCCGAAGCGGCGTTCAATCAGTTGGTAAGCGGTGTAGAGATCGCCGCGGAAATAATGGGGCAAAAGGACAAAACTGATAATCACACGGCCTACGACATAGCCCATTACTACCTGCAAGAACGTGAAATCGGTATCGTAAGCCAGGCCTGGAATGCCGATGATGGTCAGAGTGCTGGTTTCCGCCGCGACGATGGAAAGTGCAATGGCCCACCACGGAATATTCCGGTCCGCCAGGAAGTAGTCGCGCAGGGTGCGCTGCTTTTTGCGAAAGCGCAATCCGAACAGCGTGATCCCGCACAGATATAGCGCAATGATGCCGAGATCGAGCTTGTCCAGAACCATAGCGTAGCGCCGGCGTCCCGCCGGCTGTCGCGAGGGCATCCTGCCCTCGCCGAATGATGCCATCCCAGAGTAGCGGGCCACAGACACAAAGGTCACCGAATCTGTCGCCGGGTACCTACCTCGTCAAGCGCGAAGTTTTCACGAGCCGGTGGTACTTCGGTGTCAGCAGCGAAAACAAACTCTTATGGTAGAACTACGCTCGTGGCCATCTTCCTCGGCATCGACGGCGGCGGCAGCAAGACTTCCTGCCTGATCGGCGACGAAAGCTCAGTCCTCGGCACCGGAACAGCCGGGCCCAGCAACCTGGTCCGGGCGGGCGAAGCGCAAGCGCGCGAATCGCTGGCGGCGGCCATCCGGCAAGCCTGTACGGTGGCCAATCTCAAGCCGGCCGAGATCAGCCGAGTCTGTGTCGGACTGGCGGGCGCCGCCCGACCCGAGATCAGCGAAGTGGTGAGAGGGATCATCGCAGAGATTATTTCAGGCGAAGCCAGGGCCGGCCAGATCAAGACCTCGGACATCCAAGTTGTTGGCGACAACGTGATCGCTCTTGAAGCTGCCTTCGGAGCTGGCCCGGGTGTGATCGTGATTGCGGGCACGGGATCGATCGCCTACGGACGCAACCGCGACGGTCAGACGGCGCGCGCCGGCGGGTGGGGCTTTGCCGTCTCGGACGAGGGATCCGGGCACTGGATAGGTCGCGCTGCCGTGGCTGCCGCCCTGCGGGCCTGGGACGAAAGTCAGGATGAGAAAGCGCCTTTGCTGTTGAGCGTGATGAAATCGTGGGGCCTGGAAAATCGCGAGAGCCTGGTGCTGGCGGCAAACGCCACGCCGGCGCCGGATTTTGCGGCGCTGTTTCCCGCCGTGCTGGCCCTGGCGGATTCCGGCGATCGCGGGGCGAGCGAGGTCCTGGCGCAAGCCGGTTCTCAGCTCGCGGAACTGGCGGGGATCGTCGTAAGACGGCTCTTTCCGGATTCTTGTGCGGTGGCGGCGGCCATGTCCGGCGGTGTCTTTGGCAGTTCCGCTCTGGTGCGCCAGGTTTTTTACAATGGTCTGCGTTCGGTGCATCCCGATATGGCCCTCAATCCCGGCGTAATTGAGCCAGTCAGGGGCGCGCTGGAGATGGCGCGCCAGGGCGCGGGGAAATAAGTTTGTTTGCTACGGTTGTGAGAAGCCACTGGGCTGGCAGTTAATCCTCATGTCTCTCGAACCTTCAACTACGGCTCGTATCACTGCTGAAGACTCTACGCATTCTCTTCCGGAAGCTGTCCGGAGCGCATCTCCAGACACTCTGGCGGAAGCCGCATCTGACCCGGCGCTTGGCGAAGACCTTGCTCTGGTGATTTTGAAACAGAGTGATTTGCCTACCCAGGTGCTCGACCGCCTGAGCCGGAACCGCGGCGTCATGAAGAGTCGCAAGGTGAAGCTGGCCCTGGTCGAGCATCCTCGCACCCCGCGACACATTTCCGTCCCCATGGTGCGGCACCTGTTCACTTTCGATCTTATGAAGGTGGCGCTTACGCCGGTCGTTCCCGCCGACATCAAAATGGCGGCCGAAGAGTCTCTGATCAACCGGCTCGAACGACTCTCGCAAGGAGAACGGCTTGCGCTGGCGCATCGGGCCTCGGGACGAGTGGCCGCGGTCCTCCTGCTCGATCCGGAGCCGCGCGTGATGAATGCTGCGCTGGAAAATTCCCGCCTGACTGAATCCGCGGTGATCAAGGCGCTGCTGCGGCGCAACGCCCCGGAAGCATTCGTCCGGGCGGTCTGCCATCATGCCCGGTGGTCGCCGCGGCGGGAAATCCGGATTGCCCTGTTGCGCAACGGCAAGACACCGCTGAGCCGGGCGCTGGAATTCGCGCGGTCGCTGCCCCCTGCCCTGGTGCGCGAGATCCTGCAGGGCTCGCACTTGCCGGCCGCTACAAAAAAGGGTCTGTTAAAGGATGCGGCGCAGAGAAGCGGTGGCTCGACTTAGAGTGCTTTCTAGCGCGCGGTCTGCGCGCTGGCGGCCGGCGCGGAATCCTTTTGCCGTCCGTGCAGTAACTCGACCAGCGCCTGGTACAACTTGGTTTTCATGGCGTGCCGCTCGCCGGCTCGCGTGATGTATCGCACGTGGACTTCGATTCCTGAACTGGTGGGACGCAGGCTGACCGCCGGGGCCGCCGAAACGGGTTGCGCCCGGTAGCGGCTGGCGGCGCGCTGCCATTCCTGTTCGGCGGCCGCCACGTTAGCCTGGGTCTGCTCGGTGATCATTTTCTGGATGGCATCAATGATGGGGTAAGGATTCTGGCTGGCCGGCACCAGAATTTCGAC
>Ga0187823_10000061_pt1 | contig 22387 bp, 16 predicted proteins | sample NC_wetland_sal_i_12_FD_132968 | JGI IMG/M metagenome (GOLD analysis project Ga0187823, IMG submission 132968) | Wetland sediment microbial communities from Neuse River Estuary, North Carolina, USA - SourceSoil_3 | ecosystem: Environmental > Aquatic > Freshwater > Wetlands > Sediment | place...
ACCGGGCGCCCGCGACCCGAGTGGCGGCCGGCCCGTCCGCAGGCTCTGGAAGGCCGGATTACGGAGCGTCGCGTCCTCGCACGACCGACCACACGGACCACTACTCGACTGCCTCGAGCAGCGCGCTCGTGACCTGGCGGGTGGTCGTCGCGGGGTCACGCTCCAAAGCGAGCGACGCGATGCCGGGGTCAACGCCGCGTGGCAACACTGTCGCAACCCTCGCTCCTGCAGATGCGTCCGATGCGTCGCGCAAGGGGACTATCTGGACGATTCGGACGCCGCTGTCAGCACCTTGCGTCCCGTACGAGGTTGAGGGCCTTGTGGGCTCCACGGCCCGTGGTGGTTCAGTCCACTCGAGCGCATTCGTCGTCGGTACTGGCAACGATCCTTCTGCGAATGGGGCAAGTTCTGATGTCCGATCGCTCGGCTCCGATCGCTTAAGTGCGTCCCAATCGACTGCGGGTCCCTTGGAGTGATCGAACACTCAGATCACTGCGCGGCGGGCGATAGCCATGAGTCGAGGAGCAGCGCCGTGTAGAGCTCGGCCGGGCGGACGTCGAGCGCAGCGCCGCGCAGCGCCTCGGCCCGGCGGATCCGCTGGATGACCGTGTTGCGGTGGACGCCGAGCACGCGCGCGGCGACGGCGGGGCCACCACGCGGGCGCACGACCTCGAGCAGCGTGCGCCGCAAGTCGGCCGCGGAGCGGTCGCGTTTCCCGAGCTCGCTGAGCTCGCGGGCCACAAACGCGCGCGCATCATCGGGATCGCGCGTCAGCAGCGACAGCAGCGCCCAGTCGCGGTAGCGCAGAAGCGCGGGCGGAGCGGCGGTGGCGAGCTGCGCGACCGCTCGCGCAGCCAGCGCTTGACGGTGCGATTCGCGAAAGCCCTCGATGCCGTAGGCAATCTCTCCGACGGCTGTCAGAACCGCAGGGGCTGCATCGGCGAGCTCGCGCTCGAGTGCTCTCCAGTCGCGCTCGGCCGAACGACCCGGCACCAGCCAGCCGAGCACGGCGCGTGGTCCCTCCTGGATCGTCAACGGCCGGGTCTCGGCGAGCCGTGCGACCGCGGTGAGCCCCGCTTCCAGATGCTCCGGGTCACCCTCGGTCCAGCACACGAAGCCGAGCTGGCGCCCGGTGAGCGAGTGCCCGAGTGTGCGCTCGGCGGCAGCCGCGTCCACGCGGCGCCCGGACAGGATCCGCTCGACCGTGTCGGTGCGTAGTAGCGAGACGGCTCGCTGTAGTCGCTCACGCTCGGCGAGGTGGGCGGCGCTCACCTTCGAGGAGACGACGTCGATGTACTCCAAGCTGAAGGCGATGCTCTGCTGCAGCGCGGCGAGTAGCTCCTGCTTCTCGTCGATACGCTCGGCCAGGGCGGCGTTCCACTCGCGCAGCAACGAGGCGACGCCGACTCGGTAGAAATGGAGCGTCGCGTCCACCTCGTGGCCGCGCTGGCTCATCGCCTTGGCGTGCTCGATGGCGCCGACCGGCGCCTCGACGGCCGACGCCGGGATGCCGAGCCGCAGCATCGTCAGCAGCGACTCGACGTTCGAGATGCAAGAGGCGAGCGTCAGCGTGCGCAGCTCCTCATCGTCCTCGAGCAGCGGGATCGCCCGACGCAGCTCGGCGAAGACCCTCCCTGCCACCGCGTCGAGGTCGCGCGTCCACTCCTCGGCCAACGTGCGCACGGTCGCCTCGGCGCTTCTCATACCCGTCAGCCTACAGGCTGTGAGTGTGCGAAAAGCACATTCAGATGACGAACTCCACCTTGCCCGCACCTGATCGTTGTGCGTATGGTTGTGCGCGATGGCAGCCACAACGATCGCAGTCAGGCGCATTCCGGACCCGGCGGAGCCGGTGCCTAAGGTCGCGACACCCACGCTCGCCCTGCTCCTCGCGGGCGTGCTGCTGTGGGGGTCCTCCACCGCGCTCTACCTCCTTGGGTCGATCCCGTGGTGGGCGACGATCGCGGCCAACGCCCTCGCCGGCTACCTGCTTTTCACGGTCGCGCACGACGCGGCTCACCACGGTGCCTCCTCGATCGAGTGGCTGAACGAGCTGATGGGCCGGATCGCGACGCCGTTCTTCGCTCCGCAGGCCGCCTTTCCCGTGTGGCGCTTCATCCATATGCAACACCACCGCTTCACCAATCACGACGACGGCGCGGACCCCGACCACTACACGATGGAGGGACCGCGCTGGCAGACGCCGCTGCGCTGGCTGACCGTCGACTATGCCTACGTGTTCTTCTATCTTCGGCGCGCAGGTGGGCGGCCGCGGCGCGAGCAGATCGAGGCGGGAGTCTGGTTCGCGATCGCGCTCGCCGTGCCCGTGGCGCTGGTGGCGACCGGGAACGCAGTGACCTGGCTCGTGTTGCTGTTCGTGCCCTCGCGGCTGACAATCCTCTGGCTCGCCTGGGCGTTCGACTATCTGCCCCACCACGGCCTGCACCACACGCCCGCGCAAGACAGATTGAAGACGACACGCAACCGCATCGGTTCAGAGCGGTTGCTTTCGCCGATCCTGCTCTACCAGAACTACCACCTCGTACACCACCTGCACCCCGTGATCCCCTTCTACCGCTACATCGCCGTGTGGCGGCGCAACGAGCAGCGCTACCTCGAGGGCGAGCCGAGCCTAGCGACGGTGCGCGGCCGGCCTCTCACAGCCGACGAGTACCGCCGCATGAGGCAGCTCGTCGCCGAGCACGAATGAGCGCTCGCCAATAACGAATCAGCTAAGCGAGTCGATACCACCCGGGCTTGATACGCACTGCCCAGGGCGCCGGTCCTCGCCCCCCCTCCTCAAGCACCATTCCACCGACGCGTACGAGACCTGCAGGCCAAGCAGTGCTTCGATTCGCGCGTGGATGTCGGACAGCTTCATGGCCTGGCCATGGGCCAGAATCCGACCAGCCGCCCGCCGAACCGCGCCATTCGCCAGCCGCCGAGGCCCGGACGCTGAACGGCGCGCAACTGTGGCAATTCCCGCGGCGGTCCGGCCCCTAGAACTGATTGGGTGGGTTTGAGAGCTGTCCTACCAAGTGCATGAGAGAAGCCCCGCATTGCGGAGCCGCACTACATCACCGTGGCAAGTCGTTTGACTCCGTCGACCAGCTGGTCCGTGTTCGCCGTGGCGGCGAATGACAGCCGGATGTGTGGTCCCGGTGACTCCGCTGCGTAGTGTGGTCTGCCGGGGGTGATCAGCACGCCGGCTTCGCGCGCTCGAGCTGCGAGCGATAGGTCATTGATGCGCTCGGGAAGTGCTGCCCACAGATACAGGCCGCCGCGGGGTGTTGTGGTCAGGCGTGCGTCGGGGAGCTTGCTCGCGAGCGCGTTGCTGAGCGTGTCCCGTCTGTGTGCGAGCTCTGCCGACAGCGCGGACTGGTGCCTGCGCCAGGCGGCGGCGCTGAGAAGCTCCAAGGCCGCCTCTTGAAGTGGGCGCGGGATGAAGAGGTGCTCAACGAGATGCAGGGAGCGAAGCCGTTCGGCGGCTGGGCCTCGCGCGATTAGAGCGCCGACGCGAAGGTTGGGAGAGATGGCCTTGGTCAACGATGTCGCGTATATGACGCGGCCGTCGTGATCGTCTGCCAGCAGCGGAGCCGGGGCGGCCCGCTCGTGGGCCAGGGCTCTGCCGCAGTCGTCCTCGATGATGAACGCACCCGCCTCCGCCGCGGCCCGCAGAACGCACTCGCGGCGATCGCCGGCCAGCGTTGCCCCCGTTGGGTTCTGGAAGGTCGGCTGACAGTAGAACAGTCTCGCCCCGGTCTCCTTGAAAGCGGCGGCGAGAAGTTCTGGGCGGACCCCGTGCTCATCGGCTGGCACCTGGATCGCCCGTAGTCGGGCTGCTGCTATCGCGGCGAGGCCGCCAAGGTAGGACGGCGCTTCCACGAGGACGACGTCGCCGGCGGGCGCGATCGCGCGGAACGTGGTCCCGAGCGCTGCCTGCGTGCCGCTCGTTATGAGAACGTCATCCGGCATGATCGCGGGCGTGCCGGTTGCCTCGGCGAACCAGGCCTGCAACGCCGGTAGCCCGGTCACCGGCGGCGCGTCGGCTGCATCTGGCCGCCGCGTAGCGCGCGCCAGCGCAGCGGCCAGCGCTCGCGTCGGCAGCAGCGAGGGATGTGGGTACCCTCCCCCGAGCTTGAGCGCTCCGCCCAAGCCCGGCTGGGAGAGGTAGGTGACGCTCTGTGCGTCGAGCGTCCGATCGCCCAGCGCAAGTGCCTGCCACGACGTATCGATCCCCCCTTGGGATGGTGACTCGCGCCGCGGAGCGACGAACGTTCCGCTTCCCGGCCGGGTGAGGAGCAGGCCCTCTGCGACGAGGCGCGCGACGGCCTGCGAGACGGTCACTGGGCTCACGCGATGCTCGCTGGTGATCTCTCGTGTGGAGGGTAGTCGCTCCCCGGAGTCCAGCTCGCTTGCCGCAGCTCGTAGAACCGACACAATCCGGTCAATAGCGCTACTGTTAGACATGAACGGGAACAGTAGTGCTTCTGTTGGTCGTTGGTATCGCTTTGCCGAGGTTTGCGCGGTCCGCGCAACCGAGCGATGAGGCGGCCACGAGTTCGGCGTCGGTGTTTGTGAGCGTCGAAGCGCCCAAAAGCAGTGTTCGTTGCACCTACGTGCCGCGTAGCGTCGGAAGTGCGGCCGAGGCTTTGCGTGAAGCGCGTGGCAACGCTCCAAAGCTGATGGGACTCTTCGACCGATGCCCCGTGCCGGCCTTGATGTTCGATGCCCAACGACGGCACCTCGGGGCGAATCGTCCCGCACGGCTGTGGTTTCGGCGGAGCCTGGAGGAAATCCGCACCTACAGACTGGGCGACCTGGCGCCTCCCGATCGGACTGCGATGTGGGAGCAGATGTGGGGGCGACTGCTCGAGGCAGGGATCGTCTGCGGCCGCTACCCGGGGGCGAGGCCTGACCGCAGCCCGATCGCGATCGTGTACTGCGCCTTCGCGAACGCACTCCCAGGTCGGCATGTGGTCCTATTCGCGCCCGCCGACTGGGCTGAGGACGAGCTCGGGGTGATCGAGGACGACGTCCCCGCTCCGCCGGGGCTACTGACGAAGCGGGAGATCGAGGTACTCGAGCTGGCGGCCGAGGGAACCTCGATCCCGAAGCTGGCCGCGGAGCTGGCGCTGAGTCCCGATACTGTCAGGACACACCTACAGAACATCTACGGCAAGCTGGGGGTCCACAATCGCACAGGCGCTGTCACCAAGGCGATGCGCCTGGGGCTGATCGATCCCTGAGGCCGGAGCGGGAGGTACACGACGCTCCAGGCCTGAACTCTCGACTCGGCGGGCGCATTGTCCATGCGTACCCCCCTTGCGTCGGCGGACCGCGGCCGAGATCCCCTAGATGGTCTATGTCGGCTGGCCCACTGGCGGTCGACAAGACGGCATGGGATTTTCGATGCCCGTCTTTCGGCTCAAGCGAACACGGCGGAGCTTGCGCCGGGAGCGCAAGCTTCTCGATGTCCTACTCGAAAGCCTCGACGTCGCCGTCGTCGCGTGTGGCGCAGATGGCCAGGTCACGCATCTGAACAAACGCGCGGTCGAGCTGATCGGCATGGATGGCGCCCCAGGGTCGAATCCCGACGCATGGGCCGACTGGGCATCACCGAGAACGCCTCAGGGCCTGCCCTTGAGTCTTGCCGAGTTACCGATCACTCGAGCTCGGAGCGGTCAGACGGCCCGCGGCGTCGACATGCTGCTCCGGGGTCGTGATGGGGACGTACTGGTAAGCGCTACGGCCAGCCCTGTCTTTGACGACAAGCACGTCCAGATCGGCGCCGTCGCGGTGTTCGCGGACGTCACGGAGCAGCGAAGGCAAGAAGCCGAACTGCAGGGGGAGCTGCTCGCCGCCAACCTGGCCACAGATATCGAAGAGGCGATAGACGCTGGCGACCTGGTCCTTTATGCACAGCCGATAATCGATCTCGCAGACGGACGGACGATCCTCGAGGAGTTGCTCCTGCGTGTGCGAACGCGAGACGGGAGGTTCGTGGGTCCGTGCCGCTTCCTTGAGATAGCCGAGCGCTATGGGACAGTTACGCGAGTTGACGAATGGGTATTCCGCCAGGCGGTCAAGGTGGCGAGTGCCGGCCGGCCCGTCACGGTCAACGTGTCAGGTCGCAGTATCGGGCGATCATCGTTTCTCGACTTGGTAGAAAGCGCGCTTGAGCGGTACGGCGTGGAACCATCGCTTATCACGTTCGAGATCACTGAGACCGCAATCATCTCTGACATGCAGGCCGCGGGTCGGTTCACCGATCGCCTGGAGGCGATCGGTTGCCATTTCGCGCTCGACGACTTCGGCACTGGTTACGCCCCGCTGACGTATCTGAAGCACCTCCCCGTACGGTATTTGAAGATCGACACGGAGTTCGTGAGAGACCTTGTCGATAGCGACCGCTCGCGCGCAGTGGTCTCCAGCATCGTGAGCCTTGGAGCCAGCTTGGGCCAGCTGACGATCGCCGAGGGCGTCGAGGACCGGGAAACGCTCGTGGTCCTACGCGAGCTCGGAGTGGATCTCGCGCAGGGGTTCCACATTGGCAGACCCTCTCCGATTGCACGCATGGAGCCAGTGCCAGTCAGTGTGGGGGCGAGCTCGCAGCGTCGTCCTGCCCCGAGCCCGGTTAGCCGCGGAGTCACTCGTAGCGCCCCACAACGCCAACAGTCAGGAGCTCATCCATGAGCCTCAACCGGTCTTGAACTATGCCGCGACGGTTCCCGATCACGACAACGATCGCTACGCCACACGTCAGCACACCGGCCGCACCGAGATGCAGGAACTACATGACGCCGTGAAAAGCCCCCCGGCGGCCAAGGAGCAGGCCGCTGACCAGCAGCGCGAAGAACGCGGATGCCGTGACCCAGTGGACGACTCGCTCGGACACGGTGAAGCGCGTGACCCGACTCACGAAATGAGCACCAACCTCTAGGCTCCTGGCCGCCGGTGACTTGGAGAGCCGATTGATGCCGCTGGACGAGACCATCGCGATCATGGAGACGATGGACAGGGTGCTGGCGCAAGCCCGGCAGAAGACGTGACCGATAACCGGGAGGTCAACGAGCAGAGACGCGACGCGACGACCTTCCGAGCGTCGGGGTTGCAGCGGGGAAACGGGCTCACTCTCACCCACATCAAGGACGTCAGCCGACCCTCACAGACGCACCTGCTCGCTGAGCATTGCGAGAGTCACCCAGAGGCGGTGCCACTCTTGCGCTCGGGACGACAAGCAGAAGCGTGGAGGCTGGTTCCGGGCGGCGGTCAACGGGACCGCGTGAGCAGGTAGCGGCCTCGCGAGACACGCTCGAAACGGCACCGGCCCCAGCCCTGTCCGGCGCCGTGGCAACATCGTGGCAACAGCCAGATCGTCCAATGCGTCCGATACGTCCGCGAACCCCCGCTATTTGGACGATCCAGACGCTCCTGAACGTATCTTGCGTGCTTGTACGAGGTTGAGGGCCTTGTGGGCTTCACGGCCCGTGGTGGTTCGAGTCCACTCGAGCGCATGACGAATGGCTGGAACTCGGGGGATTCGCGCCGTGGCTAAGCGGCACGCGGGTAGCGGCGGGCGAGTCGTGGCAACGCCGTGGCAACACTTGGTCCGCACGGCGCCTCAGATTCTTCGGCATGACATCGATGACCCTCAAGCATCCGAACCGGCCACGTGAGGGTGCCTCGGGTGCACTGGAGCGCCTTGGTGGCGCGGGAGTCGCCGCTTAGGCGTGAAGATACGCGGCGCCCTCACGCCTCGCGTCGACCCGACGAAGACGGTCAGCGCGTGAGAAGAAACGCGCGCGCTGCTCTCACGGTAGGTGCCCCTGTGGGCGCGAACGTGCCAACCGCGGTCAACTTCACTCGCTTGGCGTGCTTGAGGAGCCGTTTTCCCGCGCCTGTCAGCTTGAGCTTGATCACTCCCGTGCCGGCGGCTGCAAAGCTCAGATGCCCGGCCGCGACCAGGACGGGCTTCGGCTTGCCGTGACGGGCGAGCTTGGCGCCGGGCGGCACGTCGAGCCAGTCGACGGTCGCCGAGCCGGCCTCCAATGCGCTCAGCTTGAACGCGAACCCGCCGTGCTTGAGCAGGGCAGCGATCTTTGCCGCCTTCCCCGACGGCGCCAGCGCTGCTGCCAGGGCGGCTGCGATCTTCGCAGCTGCGATCTTCGCCGGGATGATCGGCGGCGGCCCGCCACCTTTGATCATTTCAACGGGCGGGATTGCTTTCGGGGGTTCGGTCACGGGTCCCGTCGCGCTGGAGAAGACCCACAGCGCGCCGCGCCCTGCGTGATCGAGGTCTCCACCGACGAGAGCCGTCAGCGCATCGCCGGACAGCGCGACGCCGCTGCCGAATTCGCCGCCATAGGGGCTCCCTTCGCTGGCGCTCTGCTCGCCCGCTCCGGTGATCTTCCCTCCTTCCTGCGACCACGTGGCACCGGCACGCGTGAACTCCCAGGCCGACCCGACTCCTTCCGTGATCCCTTCGACGTCTGATTCTTCTGGTGCCCCGATGAGCGCCGTGTTCCCGTCCGCCGAGAGGGCCACACTCGTGCCGAGATCACCCTGTGAGAGCTCGCCCGTGGCCGTGAGCTTGGGTCCCTGCTGGCTCCACGTGAATCCCGAGCGGGTGAAGACCCACGCCGCCCCGAGTTCTTCATGGTCGCTAGGGCCGCCGATCAGCGCGGTGTTCCCGTCAGAGGAGAGCGCTACGGCGGCGCCGAACTGCGGCGTTTCGACCGCGCCGGTGGGTGTCTTCTTCGCCCCGAGCTGCTGGTATTCGACTCCCAGTCCTTCCGGCACTTTGTGGAAGATCAACACCGAGCCGCCTTCATCGACCGGAGCGCCGACGAAGATCGTCCCGCCGTCGCCGGAGACCGCGACACTCGCCCCGAACTCACCGTGTACTTTCTCCTGTTTCCGTTCAATACATTCACCCGACGGAAATTCAGTGAGTTCGCAGGTATCGATGCCCTGCGTCACCGTCCATGCTGTACCGGCTCGCTTGGCGACAAATGCCTTCCCGTAGTGTTCCTCGTCACCGGGCGCTCCAATCACGGCCGTGCTGCCGTCTGTCGCGACCGCGACGCTCGCACCAAACTGCTGGCCCGCTCCGCTCATCAGTTCCAGCTTCTGCGATTCGGTCCAGCTCGAGCCGGAACGGCTGAACACACGCACCGAGCCACTATCCGATTTGTCGCCCGAGGCACCGATGAACGCTGTGTTCCCGTCACCCGACAAGGCCACGCTGATCCCAAATGCGCCTTTTGCACTCACTCCAGCCCCTGTGAGCTTCGGTCCCTGCTGCGTCCAATTCGTGCCCGAGCGGGTAAACACCCACGCGGCTCCCACCTGCGCCCCATCGGTGGGTCCGCCGATCAATGCCGTGTTGCCGTCGGCCGACACCGCCACGCTCCAGCCGGCCCTGCCTTCGCCGGACTCTTCGCCGGCGGTCAGCTTGGCGCCCTGCTGAATCAAAGCGAACGGGACCGCCAGAGCATCGCCCGCCAGCAGCGCCACGGCGCCTACGACCGCCAGCGCAAACACGACGCACCGTAGAAATGCGTACCTCATGCCGGCCGACGACGTTGGCATCTGCGCCCCCCCAGATGAACGGCTCGAGAATTCGCGCCGTTCGCGCCAGCCTACAGCAGCTTCCCCCGGGGTGGGCGATGCGGACGTCACGGCGGGCCGTGGATGTCACCAGCGACCGCTCGAAGCGCGACACATGGTCGCGGGCATCCCGCTCACGACCGCGACACACGCTGCCACCCACGGCACTAACGGGCTCTCTGCCGGCGGGTCGAGCTGAGCCTCTGCCTACACATCCACGAGAGGGCGCCGTGGCAACACCTTTCAACGAGCTTTGCGCGTCCCCTGGGCAGAGCTCTCCACCCAATCGCTGGCTGGAACCCTCGACGCCGACGGCTACTTGCGTGCGGACTTCCGCTTCGGCTCGATCGTCAGCGCGAGCGACTCGCTCTGCTGGGCGCCGTTCTTCGAGAAGGCGACGATCGCGAGCGTTGCCCGCAGCGATCGCCTCTTCGCCAACAGCTTGCGAGCGGCATTCGAGAGCTTGACCTTCAGCGGCACGGTCTTGCCGGCGGCGACGTTGATCTGGGCCTTGCCGATCACGATCGGCTTCTTCCGTTTCTGCGCCGCCGAGAGGGCGCTGCCTTTGGCCGTGCCGGCGGGGATCGTCACAGTCAGGCGCACGAGCGACGTCGGCGGGTCGGTTGCGGTCCCGAGCGCCAGCCAGCCCCCGGGGAGCAGCCTCACGAGCTTGGGCAGCTTCTTGATGCCTGCCAGGGCGTGTTCGATGAGGGAGCTGATCGGCGTGGGCCCCGGTGGCGGCGTAACGGTGACGGGCGGGGGCGGGGTCTTCTGGTTGAGCAGAACGCGAACCTCTCCCCCCACGACCGCGACGATGTCCGCAGCGCCGTTGCCGTCCAGATCGGCTACGCGGACCGGGTCGTAGTTGAAGCGTTCGCCCGTGTAGAGCGGCACTTCCTGGGGAGCGTCGAGGTGGCCTGCGCCGTCACCGCCCAAGAAGAAGACGCCTCCCACCCCGCCCGTCGAGGCGCTGTAGTGCCAGTCCGAGCCGACGACATCGGTGTGGCCGTCGAGGTCGAAATCGCCGGTGGCGATGCCCTCGACCCCGAGCGCCGCCGCGAATGTGGTCGCTTTCTGGGACGGCACCCCTTCGGCGTTGTTGCCATAGAGCACGCTGACTCGTCCACTGGCGGGTTCTTCAGGTACAGCCCCGCTCGTGCCGGCCGCGGTGAGGATGTCGGGTCCGTCGCCTTGCAGGTCACCGATCGTGATCGAGCGCCAGATGTAGGCGGGTTCTTTGCTGGTCGGTTCCGGCCCGAAATCCCGGCCGGAAGCGTGCCAGCCTCCGCTCGGTCCCCAGCCGAGCTCTTCTCCCGCGCCTCCATACGTGAACAGCTCGGCTTCTGCCACCTGTCCGGGCACCAGCGGCACGTACGGTTCGGGCAGCGAGCCGACTCCCGCGCAGGTCGCGGTACTCCAGTCGTAGCTGATGCAGAACACCCGGTGGAATTCGAGACCCGTCTGGACGAGCCGCGTCCAGGCGGGAGCCGGCGGCCCGCTCGCTCCGCGGAACGGGACCAGGGCAAACCCCTGATGGGACAGGGCGAGGCCATTCGCGAAGCCGTAATCGCTTTCGCTGAACATCACGGGCGCGGAGAAGCCGCCACTGCCATCGCCGAGCATGCGGCCGATCTGAATCGAGTTACCACCGCCGTACGAACAGGCGATGACCGCGTCGAGATGACCGTCGGGGAGGATCGAGCTCGGCAGAGCGCCGACGTCGGCGAGCTCGACCTGGTTTACATCACACCCGGTCGCGTACATGTGCGCCGGCCCGAAATGGCCGTGGCCATCGTTGAGCTGAACCCCGATCCCGCCTTCGGCATAGGCCGTGACGACGTCCGGTCCGTTGACGCCGTCGACGTCCCCGACGGCGACGTCCTCGACGATCGAGCCCGACGGTTCGAGGGTCGTCGTCCGGAACGAGAATTCGGCACTCGCCTCGACGGCCAGAGCCAGAAGGATCGACGCGAAGACGAGAAAGGCGAAGATGAGCCGCTTCATCCCGGGCGAAGATTATCTGTGGCCGGCGCCGGGAGTGCGTGCGATCAGCTCGTACGACCCGAGACGGCAGTAGCGGCCAGTCAGCCGGGGGCTGGACCTCTGCCGCGGGGGGGGCGCCGCAAGGGTCTGACGCGAGCCTCGGGTCACGGCCGCGGGCTCAGGCTTCGAGGAGCCCGTCGATCACCCCGGCCGCGAGAGGTCCAACCCGAGGCGGAGCTGCGGTCACCCCCCAGCGCTTCGAAATCCTCGGTCAGCGCCGAAGCGAAGAACTCCGACCGGTTCGCGCTCCCGGCTGCCTCATCGAACAGCAGCTTCAGGTCGCTTCCCGAGGGCGGGTGAAGAGACTTGACCAGCTCCACCGTTCTCCCGCGACACCGGCTACTCCTCAAGCCCCACGGCTTTGAGGGCTTCGTCGCGGTCGAGGAAGATTCTGATTCGCTTGGCCTTGCCGTCGATGAGGTCGTAGAGGTTCGTGCTGTCCGCCGTCACCGGAACGCCGCTTGCGCGCCCCGTGGAAGTTGCGTGGACGAAAGCGAGGACCTGTTTGTCGCTGATCGCGTTCGCCTCTCGGAGGTCGATGTGGAAATCGGGACCGGCCTCCTCGATGTCGGCAAACCACCGCTTTATCCCCTCGGGACCTTCATAGAGCTGGCCCACCCCCGGCAGGTGCAGCACCACATCCTCGCTGCAGCACGCGAGATAACCCGCCAAGTCATGCGCATTGAGTGCCGCGACGAGGCGGTGCACCACGTCCACGTTCTCCTGCGACATCTTCTACTCCTCCAGTCCCACGGCTTTGAGGGCCTCGGCCTGGTCGTTGTAGTACCCGGTCTCCACGGCCTTTCCGCCACGAAACACAGTGACCACCGCGTCGAGGCGGGTGAGTTCGATGCCGGAGCCCTTGCCCTTGACCACCATCTTGAAAAGCGCGACGACCCGCTCGTCGTCGGCGGCACGAATCACGAGATCCTCGATACGCCAGTCCTCCCATGCCGCGTCCCATCGGGCGAGCCACTGGAGAAAGGAATCCGTCGCAGTCCCCTCGGGGATATCCGTGTCGTCGATCTTGAGATCAGGATCGAGGTGGGCCAGAACAGTCTGGTAGTCACGGCGACCGGTCGCTTCCATCATCCGGCGCATGATCTCCACGTTCTCCTGCGACACCGCCTACTCCTCCAGTCCCACGGCTTTGAGTGGGTCGCGGCCGTCCGGCGACATCGGCTGCTCGCGCGTCACCTCCTCGTTGATCTGCGAGACAACGCGTCCGCCGCGCAGGTCGGTCGTCTGCCGAATGACGTAGCTGAGGACCTCATCATCCGCCCGGTGTGTGAGCCGAGCAGTACGGATGAAGTGTCGCGTTGTCAACTCGTCAATAGAGAGGTTCTCGATCGTGCTCGACGTGAAGCGACGCGAGACGGACCGCCAGAACGACAACACGGCCGCCCGACCGGTGATCGCCTCGGCGCTCAGGCCGGGCGGCGGCACATAGTGCGCGTCGTCGGCGAAATGCGTGAAGATCGCCTCGAAGTCACCGCGGTTGAATGCAGCCGCCGCGCGTTCAAAGGCATCTGTGAGGACGCGCTGGCGCAACCCTTCGGGCAAGCGAGTAGCGAGGCGGGCAGCGAGAGCCGCCAGGGATGGTGCTGCAACCTCAAGCCGATCCGCGAGTGGCCTATCGGACATCGCCCGTCCAGTATCCCGCGCGTCGGGGTGGGATGCCGTCCCCGCGCCGGGTCGGAAAGTCTGTGGCTTTCGGCCACGACCCCTGTCGTTCGAGTTCCGTGACGAGGGGCTCTGTCTCGCGTAAAGATCGGTCTGACTCGTCGCGTTCTTGTGCCGAACACGACAAAGTGCTAGACAAGGGCCGAGCTGCTCGAGGCCCAGGTCGGGCTCGAGCAACCGCCGGAGACGAACGGACTGGAGGGCGGAGTGCCGAGCGCCGAGACGAGATCGGCCGGACCGCAGCCGGCTGACACAGATGCAGGCGTCCGGGCCCCGGCGCCCAACGAGCTGCGGGCGCTGAACGCCCTGGCCTTCGATGAGCTGCGCCGCTTCCCGGGCGCGATCCGCGACATGCACCTCGGCATCGCCCAGCGCGCATTCCGTGGCGTGGGCCCGGCGGCGCTGCCGGTGAAGCTGGTGCACGACGCGCTTTCGAGCCGCGCCTACGGCGCGATCGGGGCGGGAGCCTCGGGGCTCGGAAAAGCGATCGACGTTGCGTTCGAGCACAACCGAATCGGGGAGGGGCTGTCACTGTCGAGCAGCCAGGCGGGCAGCTTCGGGCTGGCGGTGCTGAACGGCCTGATCGGCGATCGGCTGGAGCGGGAAGGCAGCGCGCTAGCGCAGCCCGCCTCCGTGCGGGTTCTCGGAGAGCGGATCGAACTGGACGAGCCCTCGCTGCGTGACGCGTTCCAGCAGGCGACCCCTGATCTGGCTGTCTTCCTGCACGGACTGACCGGAGACGAGTTCTGCTGGACCTGGGGCGCCGGCGAGGACTACGGGGCGCGCTTGGCCCGAGACCTCGGATACACCCCCGTCTACCTTCGCTACAACAGCGGCCTGCACGTGTCCGAGAACGGCCGCGCGGTTGCGGCTGTGCTCGAGGGGCTGGTGGAGGCGTGGCCGGCCGAAGTGCGGCAGATCGCGCTCGTCGGCCACTCGATGGGCGGCTTGGTCGCGCGCAGCGGCGCCCATTACGCCGCCGAGCAGGACCAGTCGTGGGCCAGACGCATCCGGCACGTCGTCTCGCTGGGCACGCCCCACCTCGGCGCTCCGCTCGAGCAGGGAGCGCACCGGTCTGCCTTGGCTCTCGACAAGCTGCCCGAGACGCGGATGCTGGGCAGCTTCCTGAAAAAGCGCAGCGCGGGCATTCGCGACCTGCGCCACGGATCACTCGTCGACGAGGACTGGCGAGGTCGCAACCCCGAAGCGCTGCGGACGGTCGCGTGCAAGGAGGTTCCGCTGCTGCCGTGGGCGACCCACTGCTTCGTCTCGGCGACGCTCACGCGGGACCCGAAGCACCCGCTCGGGCGCCTGCTCGGTGACATCCTCGTCCTGCAGCCCAGTGCGAGCGGTCGGGGCAGAACCAGGCGGATCCCCTTCCGGGACGAGCACGGACACCACGTGGGGCGCACGCACCACCTCGCGCTGCTGAACCACCCCGAGGTCTACGATCGCTTGCGCGGCTGGCTGGCGGCCGGCGCAGCGCACCCTTCCCGGGCCTGACCCGCGCTCAGGCACGGGCACGGCAGGGCTGTGGGGAAGTACCGACCCGATTCGCGGGCAGTCGCCGATGCCGGTCCGCCGCGCGGGGTTTAGCGTCCCATCCAGGATCACGCCTGGAAGGAGCGGGAGCCGATGGGTGAACAGCTGAGCATGCTCGACACGATGTTCCTCGAGCTGGAGCAGTTCGACGAGTCGGCCCACATGCACATCGGGGCAGCGCTCGTGTTCGACCAGCTGCCCGAGGGCGGAACGCCGGAGATCACCGAGTTCCGGGACTACGTGCGTAGCCGGATCGGGATACTGCCGCGCTTCGCCCAGCAGCTCTCTGCTCCAAGTGCCGGCCCGTTGACGTGGCTCACGTGGGAGCCCGCCAAGGCGTTCGACACCGATGCCCACGTGCGGCACGCGACGGTGCCCGCGCCGGGCGGCGAGGCCGAGCTGCACGAGTGGCTCGGGGACTTCTGGTCTCATCGGCTGGATCGCCACCGGCCGCTGTGGGAGATGGTGCTGCTCGACGGGCTAAAGGACGGACGCTGGGTGCTCGCGACCAAGACGCACCACTGTCTCGTCGATGGGGTCGGCTCGCTCGACATCGGGCACGCCCTGCTCGAGACCTCACCGGGGGCGAAGCCGCACCCGCCCCAGCCGCTGCCGATCACCGGCACGGAGACCGGGGCGCACAACGGTGGCCGATCCTGGCTCTCGCCCGGACTGGTGATGCGCGGTGCGCGAGCCGGCGCCGGTGCGGCACTTCACCCGCGCGAATCGTTGGAGCGCGCGGTCGCCGCTGCCGAGCTGATCGTGCGCCAAGAGCTGATCGGAGCACCGAAGTCGAGCTTGAACGGGCCGCTGAGCGGCACACGCCGCTTCGCGACCGTGCGCCTGGACCTCGCCGAGATCAAGGCGATCAAGACGCGCATGGGAGGCACGGTCAACGATGTCGTGCTCGCTCTGTGCACCGGCGGTCTGCGGCGGCTGCTGCTCGCTCGGGGTGAGGAGACCCCGAATGGCAATCTGCGGGCACAGGTGCCGGTCAACATCAGGCGAGAGAACAAGGAGCACGCCCTCGGCAACGAGCTGACGTCCCTGTTCGTCGAGTTGCCCGTGGGCGAGGCGGACCCGATCGCGCGCTACCGCAGCATCGCCGAGCGCACTGACCGGCTCAAGGCAGGCTCGCAGCGCACCGGGGGCAAGACGATCATCGATGTCGCCGACATGGGACCACCCCTCGCCGGCGCACTGCTCGCGCGGTCGATGTTCGGCGGCACGAGGATGTTCAACCTGACGATCACGAACGTCCCGGGCGACCAGCAGCGGCTGTACGCGTTCGGCGCCCCGCTCGTAGAAGTCCTGCCGCTCGTGCCGCTGTTCGCGGGACACTCGATCGGTATCGCCGTCGTCAGCTACGCCGGCGAGATGGTCTTCGGCCTGAACGCCGACAGCGTCGCGGCACCCGACCTGAGAGCCCTGAAGGAAGGCATCGAGCACTCGTTCTCGGAGCTTGGGGCGCCTCCCGCCGTGCGGGCGCGTGGCAAGACGGTCGGAGCCGCCCACTAGACACCGCGCCGAAGGCTCTCGACCGTACCGATCGACGGCCTGAGCGACGCTCGCGCGACAGCGAGATCCAGCGTGTCGTGGCGCTCGCGGCGAAGTGCACAGCCGCCATGTGCGGGGGCACGGCGAGCGCTCGCAGGTGGGCAGGCGTGAGCGGATGCTCGGCCCGCCGCTGAGCGCCGATTGGCCCTCGCGTCGTCGAGCGGGGGAACCTGCAGCCCGGCGAGAAGGTGCTCATCCAAGCCGGCTCGAAGATCGCGTCCAAACCTCGAGGGGAGGGCGCACCTGCGGCCCTCCCCTCCGTTACAACGATCTACCCGGGCCGTCAGCTCTACGGTTTCGCGGTCAACCAGGGCGTGTAGGTCACGGTTCCCACCGCGGTGTTGCAGGTGCCGCCCATGTTTGGACCTTTCGTGCACCCCCACCAGTCTTCCTGAGCCGTCACGACCGTTCCCGCTTCGCCGTTGGCGCCCGTGCCGTTCGCGAAGAACGAGTTGTTGGGCGTCGCGGTTATCGTCGCCTGGCCACCAGCCGGCTGGCCTTCGGTCGGCGAGGTCTGCGTGACGAGCAGTCCGGTGTTGAAGTGGGAGATCGAGTTCCCGGTCAACGTGGCGGTCAGATCGCCGAAACCGAAGCCCAGCTGGTCGGTGGTCATCTCCGCGCCATACGTGCTGCCCGTGGTGCTGGCGCCGGTGCCGTTCACGAGGTTGCCCGAGAACGTCGGCCCTTCACCGGTCACCGCACCGCCAAAGGCGGCGAGGCCGACCGCGCACCCTGTGATTTTGTTGGCTGAGACGGTCGCCGACAGGTAGGGAACGAACACAAAGACGCCGTAGCCGTTCTGCTTGCATTCGCGCACGATGTTTTCTTTGATCGTGTCGGCCACGCTCGGGCCACCGAAACCGCCGTTGTTGTCGGTGTGCACACCGCTCCCCGATTTGAGAATCGTGTTGTTGAGGAACTGTGTGCCCTCAGACCAGTTCGCCGAGATCCCGTCGTTGGCGTTCACCACCCTGTCGTGCGAGAACACACCCGACCCGCCGAAGTTGAACATCGCGATCGACGCTTCTTCCGCCTGAACGTTTTCGACGGTGTCGTGGTTGAAGTTGAAGGACCCCCCCGACGACGCGTACATGCCGCGCAGATAGACACCTGTGACCTTCACGGAGGCGACCGTGAGGTTGTTGTAGGTGCCTGCGAGATGGTTCGTGATGATGCCGTTGCGTGCGTCGAGATCTTCGCCGCCGACGACGACACCGCTGGTGTGACTCGGGTTGTCACCCTTCAGCCAGAATCCTTTGATTGTGACGTTGTTCGCTTCGACGAGGATGATGTCGCTCGCTTCGCCCCCGCAGAGAGAGCCTCCGGAGCAGATCGGCTTCGAGACCGCCGGGTAGATGATGCTTTTGACACCCGCGCCGGTGAGCTTGAGAGGCTTGTTGATGACAACGTTTTCAGTGTAGGTTCCTGCACCCACAGTGATCGTCGCGCCCGACTGTGCGGCGTTGATCGCCGACTGGATGCTGGTGAAGAAACACCCCGAGTTGCACACCAGCGGTGCTGCGGACGCCGCGGACGCCCCCGCCAAACACGCCGCGAACACGGCCGCAACGATTAGTGCCCGCATCCCATTGTTCATCGCCTTCCCCTTTCGTTGGCCCCGCGCCAAGGCCTCGCCGCCGCGCCCGAGATGTCTCCCAAGCGTCGACGCCATCCGCCCCCGGAATCTGTCGCCGCTCGGGGTCCCTTTCGCGGGAACACCTCGAACGGCGGTCGCGAGCCTACCAGCCCACGGCGGGCGCTACCAATACGCAGATCGCCCGCCAACATGCCGCGCGCATATGTCGCGGTACGCCTGAACAAGTCGACCAACCCGACAGAGCAGAGCCTTTATGCGACGGGTTGGACTGGACTCGAACCTCCCGAGCCTTGGCGGGCCCAGCGCGCCACGCGCCCCGTCGAGATCGCGTCCTCCCACCCTGCGCCGCGCGATGAGCTATGGGTTCAGGCCATCGAGCGGCAACACCCCTGATCGAGTGGATCGAACGCTCAGGTCCCTGTGCCGCTCAGCCGAACGTCCCGGTAGCCACGCCCGTCGGTCGAGTTGATCCTGTAGACACCGCTGACGGGCCCCGTCGCGGTCGGGCGGAACGTGAGCGTGACGTGGGCCGAGACCCCTGGGTCGATCGTGATGCCCTGGCTCAGCGGCACTGTCGCTGTGAACGGTTCTTCGGGTGCGATCGCGCGCGTGATCTCCAGCGGCACGTCGCCGCTGTCGCCGACCGCGAACGTGCGCGTGGCGCTGTGGCCGACGGGGACGTCCCCGAACGACACCGCGCTTGGGGTGAGCGCCAAGCGCGGACGTCCGCGGACGGCGCTGGCCGTGGCGGGGAGGGTGACCGAGCCGTGGTCGGTGCGGATCGTGAACGCCGACCGATACTGCCCCGCGCGAGCCGGATCGAAGGCCACCGACACGGTGACCGACTGCCGCGGTGCGAGCACGGTGCCAGCCGCGGGTAGCCCGGTCACGTGGAACGGCGCGCTCGGAATTCGGAAGCCCTCGATGCGCTCGGGCCTGTTCCACGAGTTGCTGAACGTCACCGCGAGCGAGCGTCCGCCGGGACCGGTGCGCAGCAGCCCGAACGCGAGCGGCTGCGCGGAGACGATCAGCCCCGGACGCGTGGCGTAGGCGGTGAACGTCACGTCGCGCTCACCCACGCTGGTGTGGATGGCCAGATCGCCCACCACGGGACCCGGGTGCGTGGGATGGAAGCGCACACGCAGGTGGATCGCCGAGCCCGCGGCGACCGCCGTCCCCACCGGCGGCGCCTGCACAGAGATGTCATTCGCGGGCAGCGCCAGCACGCCCGAAGGCGCGATCGTGTGCGGACCGGCTGTGGGTGCGCTGGATTTCGTCGGGGGGACCTGGGCGGGTGGGCCCGCAGCGCCCTGTTCGCCGGTCGCGGAGGTCGGCTGGGTGACGGTGAGCGAACGGCTGGTGGAAACGCTCACGTCCGTCACCGAGGCCTGGCCCACCGGAACCGAGCCGAGTTCCACGGGGGCTGCCTGCAGCGCCGCGGGCGCAGAGGGGCCGAACGCGAACAGGTTCCCCTGCCGCGTGCCCACGTAGACCCGGCCTTCGTAAGAGGTCGGGGTCGCGAACTTCGAGGCGGCGCCGATCTTCCCGCGCCACAGCAGTGGCAGGTTGCCGCTCGAGGGCGTGGCCGAGTAGGCGCGCAGCTGACCACCACCGCCTCCGGGGCCGCTCACATACACGACCCACACCACGGGGCTGCCCACGGCGGTGCCGTTGCTCGTCACCAGCGGCGAGCCCGACGTATAGCCGAACGATTCCGCGCTCGTTGCGGCGGAGGTGAGCTCCGGCTTGCCTTCACCGTTCACGCCGTAGGAGAGGGCTCGCAGGACGCCGCCGCCGGCGCTCTCGAGCACGTAGACCCAGCCGCCCTGCCCGCCGTAGGCGGCGGGGTGCCCCCACACGCCCCCGTACGGGCCGACCGTCTGCAGCACGGCGTCGCCTTCGCCCGCACCCTCGCGGAACCCGCCCATCGCGGCGTCGTTGACGAGGAATATGCGCCCGTCCTTGCCCACCTCAACGGTGAGCTGCGGAATCGTTTTGGTGCCGAAGAATTCGCTGGGCAGTCCGATCGGTCCCCCGGAGCCGAGGTCCACGTCGCCCGCATCGAGTTCGGCAGCGTTGCTGGGCGCGAAGAACTGGGTCGGTGCAATCCGCCCCGAGGCTTCCACCTGGAGTCCCACGACCGACTCCGACAGGGTCGCGGGAGGGCTGCCCGAGGGCGCGCGGCTGGGAGAGACGCCGTTGCCGGTGGCGAGAATGATGCGGCCCGCTTCGTTCGACACCAGGCCACCCCCGCTCTGCCAGATTCCGGCCTCGGAGCTTTCTTCGGCGCCGTCGCCGGACTCGTCGCTCCACATCGTCGTCACCGCACCGGAGCCGGCGTTCACGCCCACGACGACGCCGCGGTAGGGAGTGATGTCGCAGTTGGAGGCGAACGCGATGTAGACGACGCCGCCAAGCAGCAGGAGAGCGGGTCGCTGCTGGGCGTAGTGTTCGTTGAAGGGCACCCCGGGCGTGTTGTACGGCGTGCCGGTGATCTTCACGGGGTAGCCGGGACGCTCTGCTCCGGTGGCGGCTGAGATCGCCTGCAGGTACCACGCGCCGTTGGCGATCCGGTGCGGTCCTTCAAAGGTGCGGGTGGTCAGGTACACGGTGCCCGTCGATTGATCTATCACGGGCGTGGAGGTCGAGCCCAGATAGGGCGCGAGGTCGGTGCAGCCGATCGCCGCCGAGGTGAACGGGCTGCCGAAGTTGTGTTTCCAGACGACTTCGCCCGTGGCGGCGTTGACGGCGTATGCATTGGCCTTCTCGGTCGTGACGATCACGTTGCCTTCGTAGACGAGCGGCTGCCCGTAGATCGCGCCTTCGAGTTTGGTCTCGAACAACTGGCCGAAGCTCCCGGCTTTCACCGACGCCGGACCGAGTGAGGGCTCGGCGGCGTCCCAGTTGTCGCGCAGGTTGGAATATCCGCCGGTGAGGACCCCGCTAGCGGCATCGGCGTTCCCCGGAGCGCCGATCGGCCACGCGAGCGCGAGCAGCACGCTGGTTGCGAGCAGCAACCGCGCAAGACCGCTCGATGTTGCACGAGAGCACGCGGCGGACCCCATCCCGTCCCTCCCTAACTCGTGTTGGGCGCAACCGGGCTTGCGCTCACGGTGACGCGCAGTTTAGTCCCGGCGAGAGCGTTCGTGTCCCCGAGCACGGCGCGGGCGCGCCCTACTTGGACGATCCACAGGCGTCAAGAGGTTAGGGCCTTGCGGGCTTCACGATCCGTGGTGGTCGAGTCCACTCGAGCGCAGGAGTCGGTCCCTCACCCCTTCTGCTGGAAGATCATCAGAGCGGCGATCTGATCGTCCTTGAGGGCGAAGTAATAATCGAGATCCGCGACGCCGCCGGGGAAGTCGCCCTCGAGGTGCTTGACGATCTTCTGTGCGTCGCGACCCAGCCTCTCCTCGCCGGTCACCGCCGCCGTGTAGCGGTAGGCGGCCGCGGCCTCCCGGCGCCAGCTGGCGATCTCTTGACGGCCAATGCGGGTTCGGCCCTCGTCGAGCACGACGCCCTCGGGCCGGAAGCACGACGCAACCGCCTCTGCGTCGCCGTCGTCCTCCGCCTTCAGAAAGCGCTCGATCACGGTCGGAAGATCGGTGGTCATCAGTGCGTTCTCCTCGTCCTCAGGCTGGTCAGTGATTGGAAGGTTGCCTCATTTACCCTCCGTCGACGCGAGATTGTCGAGCGCGCAGGGGCCTCCACGCGCACCCTGGATTTCTCATCCTGTGTGTGTGTGTGTGCGGGGTATCGCCGTCTGCGCCACGGGCGCGACGGGCACGCCGAGCGTTACGGTGTCGCCCGGCAGTCACTCTGGAGTCAGCCCGTCACCGCGAGCAGCTGCCAGTCGCCCGGCACGCCCCGCAGGGTATGCCGGCCGCGATCGGCGAACTCGATGCCCGATCCGGTCACGAGGTCTCGCACCGTGCCGGTGACAAGCACCTCTCCGGGCGCGGCTAGGCTCGCGACACGCGCGCCGATGTGCACGGCCACACCGGCGAAGTCCTCGCCCCGCGCGACGCACTCGCCCGAGTGCAGACCGGCGCGCACCTGCAGCCCGATCGTATGAGTCCTCTCGCCGATTGCAGTCGCGCACCGGATCGCACGGGCCGGTCCGTCGAAGCACGCGAGGAAGCCGTCGCCCATGGTCTTGACCTCCTGGCCCTGAAAGCGTTCGAGTTCGCAACGAACGGCGGAGTCGTGGGCGTCCAGCAGCTCCTGCCAGCGCCGGTCGCCCATGCTCGTGGCTCGCTCTGTGGATTCCGCGATGTCCGTGAACAGCACGGTCTTGAGGACGCGGTCGATCTCGTGATCCTGGCGAGTGCCGGTGAGGAACTCCTCGATCTCATC
>Ga0187823_10000062_pt1 | contig 22362 bp, 22 predicted proteins | sample NC_wetland_sal_i_12_FD_132968 | JGI IMG/M metagenome (GOLD analysis project Ga0187823, IMG submission 132968) | Wetland sediment microbial communities from Neuse River Estuary, North Carolina, USA - SourceSoil_3 | ecosystem: Environmental > Aquatic > Freshwater > Wetlands > Sediment | place...
CGGAATGGTCTCCACCGGGCCGGGGCGCGAGCAGACCATGTTTGTCGATGGCTTTTCCGCCGAACTGAAGAGATTGACTGGACAGAAAACTGAGGCTTCAGCAACAATCTGAAAAACGGAGCGCATGATGGTTGTCCTGGTGGTGACCTGGATGGCAAAAGTTGGCCGCGAAGCTGAAATGGCCGCAGTCTTTTCCAAGTTGACCGAGGAATCCCGCAAAGAACCCGGCTGTGCGATGTTTCTGGCGCATCGCCACAAGACCGAGCCACGCCGCTTCCTGGTCTACGAGCAGTACAAGGACGACGCCGCGCTCGAGGCCCACCGCGCCACTCCTCATTTTCTGCAATACGCCAAGAAAGAACTTCCGAAACTGGGCGACCGGGTGGAAGGAAATCTGTTCGAACCGCTGAGTTAAAGGGCTCGTGCGGCCGCGGGCGACCCGCCCGCGGTTTCAATTACTTCTGCTTGTCCGCCATCAAAACTCCGCCCGAAGCATAGCTCTCTTTCGACACTTCATTGAAAGCCACCACAATGGCTTCGCGGCGAGCTCCTGCTTCCTCCACCATCGCGTCAGTGATGCGTTGGGCCAGCTTGCGCTTCTGGTCGGTGGTGCGGCCGGTCAGCATCGTGACTTGGACTAATGGCATGGAAATCGCTCCTGGCTCCTGGCGCAAAACTACTGCGCCAGTTCGTATCCCGCGAAAAAGAAACTCAGCTCGAAGCGCGCGGTGTCATCCGCATCCGAGCCGTGGATGGCGTTGTTCTCGATGCTGGTGGCCCACTTCTTGCGAATGGTGCCTTCCTCGGCGTTGGCCGGGTTGGTGGCGCCCATGAGCTTCCGCAAATCCGCGATCGCGTTTTCTTTCTCCAGAGCCAGCACAACAATCGGCCCGCTGGACATGAAGTCAGTCAACGAACTGAAGAACGGCCGGCTGGCGTGCACGGCGTAGAACTGCTCTGCCTGATGCTTGGATATTTCCAGCATCTTCATGCACAGGATCTGAAAGCCATTCTTCTCGAATTGCTCAATGATGTCGCCGACGGCGTGCCTGCGGACGGCATCAGGCTTCACGATGGTCAAAGTGCGTTGCAGTGTTTTCATTTGTGGTTGTTCGCTATCCCTTAGTCATTGGTAGTTGCTGAGAACCGGGAACTCACATCTGTCCTAAACTTTCATGCCCATCACCGCCGCCACGGTCTCGCCAATCTCCGCCGGCGATTTCGCCACACGAATCCCAGCAGCTTCCATGGCCTTGATCTTCTCTGCGGCGGTGCCCTTCCCCCCGGAAATGATGGCGCCGGCGTGGCCCATGCGGCGTCCCGGAGGGGCGGTCTGCCCGGCGATGAAGCCGACCACGGGCTTTTTCATGTGTGTTTTCACGTACTCCGCAGCGGTCTCCTCGGCGTTGCCGCCGATTTCTCCGATCATCACCACCGCTTCGGTCTGAGGATCGCGATTGAACAGCTCGAGCGCATCCAGAAAGTTTGTGCCGATGATGGGATCGCCGCCAATCCCGATCGCGGTCGACTGTCCGATCCCGCGGGTGGTGAGCTGATACACCGCTTCGTAGGTCAGCGTGCCGGACCGCGAGACGATGCCCACTGAGCCTTCCTTGTGGATGCGGGCGGGCATGATGCCAATCTTGCAGTGCCCCGGCGAAATGATTCCCGGACAATTGGGTCCGATCAGGCGCGAGCGTCGGTTTTGCAGAAACTCCCAGGCCCGAACCATGTCCAGCGTCGGGATGCCTTCCGTGATGCAGACAATCAGCTCGAGCTCGGCGTCGGCCGCTTCCATGATGGCATCTGCGGCAAACGGCGGCGGTACGAAGATGACGGAGGTGTCCGCCGCAGTCTGGTTCACGGCTTCCTGCACGGTGTTGAAGATTGGCCAACCTTCGTGCGTAGTGCCGCCCTTGCCCGGGGTCACGCCGCCGACAATCTGCGTTCCATACTCCGCGCAAGCTTTGGCGTGGAATGTGCCTTCCCGCCCGGTAAGCCCTTGCACGATCACCCGCGTCGATTTGTTTACCAGAATGCTCATGGATTCCTTTGTAGCGCCGGCATCCTGCCGGCTGTCGGGAGGGCATCTTGCCCTCCCTCCGGGCGAGCGAGACGGCCGCCGGGACCGCGGCCCTACGCTTTGGCCGCCGCGACGACCTTGTCTGCGGCATCCTTCATCGTCTCGGCCACAATAAAATTCAGTCCCGACTGCTTGAGAATCTCCCGCCCCGCCTCAACGTTGGTGCCTTCCAAACGCAGCACGATGGGAAGCTGAATGTGGGTCTTCTGCGCCGCCTCGACCACCCCGGTCGCCAGCGTATCCACGCGGAGAATCCCGCCGAAAATATTGATCAGCACCGCTTTCACATTCTTGTCGCTGAGCAGGATTTCAAAGGCGTGCGTGACCTGTTCGGCGTTGGCCCCCCCGCCCACATCGAGAAAGTTCGCCGGCATGCCGCCGGCGTACTTGATGATGTCCATGGTCGCCATGGCCAGGCCTGCGCCGTTGACCATGCACCCCACATTCCCGTCGAGCTTGATGTAGTTCAGGTTGTACTTCGATGCCTCAACTTCCAGCGGATCTTCCTCGGTGACGTCGCGCAGCTCGCGAAGCTCCGGGTGCCGGAAGATGGTGTTGTCATCGAAATTCATTTTGGCATCGAGGGCGAACAGCCGGCCATCGGTGCAGGTAATGAAGGGATTGATCTCCATCAATGAAGAATCGGTTTCTTCGAAAGCACGGTACAAGCCGGTCATGAACTGGACCGCCGGATTGATCTGCGGCGCCTTCAGCCCCAGCGCGAATGCGATCTTGCGCGCCTGAAAGGCTTCCAGGCCCATGCCCGGATCGATGTATTCCTTGAGTATGGCCGCGGGATTCTCCGCCGCCACCTGCTCGATTTCCATTCCGCCCGCCGCCGACGCCATGAACACCGGCCTCGCCTGGGCGCGATCGATCACGATCCCCAGATACAGTTCTTTCTCAATTGGCAGAGTCTCTTCGATCAGCAACCGCCGCACCACCCGGCCTTCCGGCCCGGTCTGATGTGTAACCAGGGTCATGCCCAGGATCTTGCCCGCAAGCTCGGCGGCTTCCGCGACTGACTTGGCGATCTTGACGCCGCCGCCCTTGCCGCGCCCGCCGGCATGGATCTGGGCTTTGACCACCACACCCGTCGCTCCCGCTTCGAAAAGCTTCCGGGCGGCGGCCTCTGCCGCGTCCCGGCTCTCGACCATCTCCCCGCGCGGCACCGCAACCCCATACTTCTTCAGGATATTCTTGGCCTGGTACTCATGAATTTTCATAATGATTCCCGACTAGACCGATCGGCACAACCTGGCTTGCGGTTCCGGGCAGCAGTTCAACAGTTGATTTTATAGAAGCGCTCCCGGAAGGGCAAACGTGCAAGGCCATCAACCACCAAAACACAAACACGTGCACGAAGGTCGAACAGTTCCCTTCGTGTACCTTTGTGTCCTTGGTGGTTTACCGGTTTTGCAGATTCACCCGCAACTTGGAATGCTACTCTTATAGCCAGCGCCATGATCACCGACGCCCTGCAACGCATTGCCAATCGACACGAATCGCTCACCCGCGAAGAAGCTCGCGCCGTGATGACCGAGGTCTTCTCCGGAAGCGCCACCGACGCCCAGATTGCAGCCCTGCTGGTCGCGCTGCACATGAAGGGCGAGACGGTGGAGGAAATCGTCGGCTTCGCCGAGGCCATGCGGGCCGCCGCCGAACCCCTGCCGCTGCGCGAAACCTCAACCCTCTCGGTCAGCGGCACCGGACGCGATGCGCTGGTTGACACCTGCGGCACCGGCGGAGACGCTCATGGCACCTTCAATATTTCCACCGCCAGTGCCTTCGTGGTTGCCGGAGCGGGTGTGCGCGTGGCCAAGCACGGCAACCGCAGTTTGAGCTCCCAATGCGGGTCCGCCGACGTCATGGAAGCCCTGGGAGTAAGGATCAGCCTGCCCAGCGCGGTTTTGGCCACCTGCCTCGAAGAAATCGGCATCGTGTTTCTATTCGCGCCGGCCATGCATTCGGCCATGAAGTATGTGCAGCCTGCCCGCCGCGAGCTTCGGCTGCGGACCATCTTCAACCTGCTCGGCCCGCTCACCAATCCGGCACAGGCCTCCGCGCAGGTGGTTGGCGTGTATTCGCTCGATCTGGTCGAAAAAGTGGCGGAGGCGCTCAGCATGTTGGGCGCCCATCGCGCTCTGGTGGTCCACGGCCTGGATGGCCTGGACGAAATCACGATTGCCGGACCAACCCGCATTGCCGAAGTTCGCGACGGGAACGTCCGCACCTATGAGGTCACGCCGGAAGAATTCGGAATCAAGCGCGCCCGTCTCGAAGATATTTCCGGCGGCGACGCCGCGGCGAACGCTGTCATTATTCGTGAAATTCTCGCGGGACAGAGGTCTCCGCGGCGGGACGTAGTCCTGCTGAACGCAGCCGCCGCCCTGGTCGCGGCCGGCAAAGCCGAACACTTGGGAGATGCGCTGCCGCTGGCGGCCCGATCCATCGATTCCGACGCGGCCGTCGCGAAACTGGATGCCCTGGTGCGGTTCACCAGCACATACATGTGAAGCGGACGTCAGACCTCGGACCTCAGACTTCCGAACTCAGACCTCGGCTTCAGTGCGCCGAAGTCCGGGGTCCGACGTCCGCAGTCCGCCCTTTCGCTTCCTGCTTCAAGCGCTCAATCTGCTCCAGGTGGCTTGCCCCGTGGACTGCCATTCTTTCGATCAGCTGGCCCACGGTAAAGTTCTCTTTGGTTTCGGGATGAAATGCAGATTTGCCCAGGTCTGCCGGTTTGAGACGCTGCAACAGGCGAAGGTTCGAATGGCGATTCAGCCCGTAGAGCGCGACCAGTTCGGCGGGCGGAGTCTCCAGGCAGCCCAGGTTTCGTGCCCAGTCGTTCTGGTCCATCGGCGCAATGACCGGCTTCTTGTCCGCAAGCATCTGGCGCAGGCGGTACGCGTACACAATCTCGATGTCGGCAAGATGACCGAGTATTTCGTGGATACACCACTTGTCCGGCGCCGGTTTGTAGCGCAACACCTTCTCCGGCAAACCCAAAACCGCGGCGGCAACCTGCTTTGGGCTTTTTTCCGCCGCCTCGAGGTATTTTTTCAGTTCGCTTTCCGTCACAGACGCTCCATCATTTACTAAATTATTTCACTTCCACTTTCTCCATCCACTGCGCCACCTGCACGTTCCAGCCTAATTCTTTCGTCATCGTGTCGCGAAGCAAGGACGAAGCGGTGGGCTCGCCGTGCACCAGGTAGGTCGTCGTGGGCTTTTGGGTGAAGGTGCGCAGCCACTCCAGCAGTTCGGGGGTGTCGGCGTGGTCGCTGAATTGTTCGAGCGTCGCAATTTCCGCTCGAATGGGCACCGTATCGCTAAAGATGCGCACTTCCGGTGCGCCGCTCTTGATAATGGCCCCTCGCGTTCCCGGCGCCTGGAAACCAATGAATATCACCGTATTCTTCGGGTCAGGCAGACGCTGCATCAGGTGGTGCAGGATGCGTCCGCCGGTCACCATGCCGCTCGAGGAAACGATGATTGCGGGAAAGTTTGTGGCGTTGATTTTCTTCGAGTCTTCGACTGTCAGGGCGAAAGTAAAGCCGGGCCACTGCATCGGCGAGCCGTATTGCTTGATCAGCCGGCAAGTCTCGTCGCTGCACTCATCCGAGTGTTTCAGGAAGACTTCGACGGCTTTGATCGCCATGGGGCTGTCGCAGTAAACCGGAACGCGGGGAATCTGCCCGGATTCCATCAGTTCCTTGATGATGAACAGGAACTTCTGGGTGCGCTCGACGGCAAACGCGGGCACAATCACGCTGCCGCCACGCTGCACTGTCCGCCGGATGATCGCGGCTAACTCGGGCCGGGGATCGTCCGTAGGGTGCTGGCGGTTCCCATACGTCGATTCCATGACGAGAATGTCGGCGGTTTCGCCTTCGGTCGGTCCCGTACGCACGACTTTGCCGGGCGCGCTGTTCTGGTCCCGGACGCGGCCAATATCTCCGCTGAACAGTAGCTTCTTCACCTGGCCCTGCAGGTTAAGAGTCAGCTCCACCATCGCCGATCCCAGGATGTGGGCCGCGGGGACAAAACGAAAGGAAACTTCGGGCGAAAGCTGCCTGGTCTCTTCAAACTGCACTGGACGGAAATGCTGCAAGGAATCTTCCGCCTCCGCGAGCGTGTAGAGCGGCAAGGCCGGGTCGTGCTTCGACTTCTTGTGCCGGTTGTAGAACCTGGCATCTTCTTCCTGCAGATGCCCGGAATCGGGAAGGATGATGCCGCACAAATCGATGGTGGAGGGCGTCGCATAAACCGGCCCGCGAAAGCCTTCCCGCACCAGGCGCGGGATCCAGCCACAGTGATCGAGGTGCGCGTGGGTCAGAATCACCGCATCAATGCCGGCCGCCGGCACCGGCGTGGGCTGCCAGTTGCGCAGCCGCCACTCCTTGGCACCCTGGAACATGCCGCAATCGATGAGGACCTGAAAGCCGTCGTTGCCGTCAGGTTTTGCGCTGGTGTTCACCAGGTGCTTGGATCCGGTCACGGTACCGGCCGCGCCGAGAAACTGGATGTAAGCCAAGGATCGTCCTCCCCGGAAAACGATGTCAGATTGTTGATTGCGGATTGCAAATTGTAAAGTGGCGCCGGCGTCCCGCCGGCTGTCGCGGGGGCGTCCCGCCCGCGCTTCTATGCCGCCCTTAGAATCTGCAATCTACCATCAGAAATCTTCAATTTCTTTTCGCCGGCGCGTCAATTTTCCACACATTGTTACTCATGTCGCTCTCCGGCACGCTGCCGTCGTTCACCACGATTTCTCTGGGAGCGGAAACGGCCTCCATGCGCAGAATGGCTTTCGATTGCCCGCGCACCAGGAGCCGTTTCGTAACCTGGCCTTCTTCCATCTTGAGAGTAAGTGGAACTTCGGCTGCCGCGTTCCCCAGGTTCTCGACTGTGACTGTGACCACGTGGACATTCCCTGAAGTTTCCCACGGATAGACCGCTGCCACCTGGAAGTCCGGCAAACCACGGTCGCCATAGACCCAGTCATCGAAAAACCATCCCAGGTCGCTTCTGGTTTGCGCTTCAATCAAATGCTGCATGTACGCCGGCGTGGTGTCGGCCTCGGGACGATATGCGGCGAGCGCCTTCTTCAGCGCCTCGTCGCCGACCAGGTCGCGCAGCATCCACCAGACGTAAAGAGCCTTGCTGCGGTAAAGATCCTCGATGCTGGTGTTGACCAGCGATTCACCGGCTCCCGGACTGCGGCCGCGCTCTGCAGCCAGCGCTTTTTCCGCTTCTGCCAGCGCAGTGCGGTGCAGACCCATGAGGTCGAGCGCTGCCTGACGGCCGCTCTCCTGTTCGCGATAGACGGCCTGCGCAAAGTGGGCCAGTCCTTCGTAGATCCACGGCCGGGGAGAGAAGAATGCAGCATGCGTGAACTGGTGAACTGCCGTGAGCTGGGCCAGTTTTGCGTCGCCGTTCAGAGGCGTAAGCAGCATGCTTCCACTTTCGTACGGCGCCGCCTCGGGATCGCTCAACTCCAGGACTTCCGCCTTGACCTCGGCTCGGCCTTTCGACGCGCCGAACCAGTCGGTGACAAATGGAACCGCCAGCCGCACCGCCAGCGCATAGGTCTGGGCCGCAGGCTTATGGTCGGGCAGGTAGGAAATATTCACTGAAGGCTCATCCAGAGCGTCGTACGGGGCGACCACGAAGAGTGGGACGGTCTCGCCCAGGGGTTGAAAAGTGCACTGGTTCACGCTTTCGTACGCCGCGCCCGCCGGTTCATAGGACCGCAAGCCCCCAGCCTCGCCATTGCAGAGCAGGGTTGAAGGCGTTCCCTCTCCAGAATGGCTCAGTTTGATTTTCAGCTGCGCTTGCAGTTCGCGTTTCTTCCATCTCGCCACCGTTTCGAAAACGCTGTTGCCTTCCGACAGGTTCGCCGACTCGGTGGCCACGGGATACCAGGCGACGTAGCCGATGCCGCGCACGGCGGTGAACGACTTGTCGATCTGGTCCCAGTCGCTGTGCCGGGCCACGTTCGCCGGCACTCCGATTCGTGTCAGCCGGGTGGCGTCGAGCGGAACAATGCCCTCGTATCCGATATCCAGTTCCACAGTTCCTTTCGGCGGGACCGCTCCGGGCAAGGCGACGATCGCTTCCGAAAGCGCCCCGGTGTGGTCAATGTCCGAAGTGTAGGGCTGAGAGACGAACTGGGCCGGTTGGCCTTCGAGTTGGATCGATTTCCAATCCAGGCTGGAAGAAATCTGCAGCGAAAGATTCTTTTGCGGAACGGCAGAGTCGTTCCGCAGAGTGATCTTGCCCCTCACCGCCAGCCGCTGTTGTTCAGGTTCTATGCGGACATCCAGGGTATAGCTGGTGAAGCTGAAGGCTTCGCGATCGAGGGCGCGAGCCTGAATGATCAGACCACAGAGGACACAGAGGACGCGGAGGACCTTCATTTCTCCTTCGCAGCCTTTATCCTGCGCTGGCGCACGATTTCGTACAACATCACCCCCGCCGCGACCGATACGTTCAGCGAGGGCACCTTCCCCAGCATGGGGATCGAGACCAGGAAGTCGCACTTTCGCGCGACCAGGTCGTGGACCCCCTTGCCTTCCGAGCCCAGCACGATGGCGCAATCCATGTTGTAGTCGAGCGCGTCGTAATTCTGGGTGCCGCGCTCGTCCAGCCCGACAATCCACAGATGCTTCTCTTTCAATTCCTCCAGAGTGCGGGCGATGTTGGTCACCTTGGCGATGGGAAGGTGCTCGCTGGCTCCGGCCGACGCCTTGATCACGGTCGCGGTCACCCCGGCCGCGCGACGCTCCGGGATCACCACTCCGTCGGCGCCGGAAGCGTCGGCGGTGCGGAGAATCGCACCCAGGTTGTGAGGGTCTTCGATTCCATCGAGCACCACCAGCAGCGAATATTGCCCGCGCTTGGCGGCGATCACGTCATCCAGATCGTTGTAGTGTTTGCCCGAGGTGATGGCCACCACGCCCTGGTGGGCATTGTTCCCGGCCATGCGGTCGAGCTCGACGCGGGGCAAGAAGCGAACCGCCACACCGTTCCGCCGGCATTCGTCAACCACGCGCTGCAGGCGCAAGTCATGACGCTCTTTCAAGACGCCTACCCACTCGAACGATCGCCCCCGCGCCTTCAGCGCTTCGGCGACGGCATTGATCCCATAGATGTAATTCATCGATATGTAAGTTTACCCGACAGTGGGAGGCGGACGTCGGACTTCGGGCGTCAGACCGCGGACTTCGGGCGTCAGACGTCAGACGTCGGACCTCAGACGAGCCGGTCTTAAGGTCCGAGGTCCGAGGTCCGAGGTCCGAGGTCCGAGGTCCGAGGTCCGAGGTCCGACGCCCGAGGTCCGAGGTCCGAGGTCCGAGGTCCGACGCCCGCCTGTAGCGCTTTCCGCACCCACTCGCTATACTTTTGATTGCACCGCTTCAGGAGATGGAATGTCTCTGTCCGCAGTCATCGTGGACGATGAACAGCTTGCCCGTGACGAACTTGCCTTCCTGCTGAAAGATGTCGGGGACGTAGACGTCGTGGCCCAGGGCAAGAACGGGGTCGAAGGCGTAAACCTCATCCGCGAGCACAACCCCGACCTGGTCTTTCTCGATGTGCAGATGCCCGGCCTTGACGGCTTCGGCGTGATCAAGAAACTGCTCGACAAGAAAGTCGTCCTACCCAAGATTGTTTTCGCGACCGCCTTTGATCAGTATGCAGTGAAGGCCTTCGAAGTGAACGCCGTCGACTATCTGCTCAAACCGTTCGACAAGAAGCGAGTGGCGCAGTCGGTGCAGCGAGTGCGCGCCAAGATGGAATCCGGCAACACCTCATCGGACAAGCTGGAGACGCTGGTCCGCATGCTGGAATCGCAGAAGCCGCAAGCTTCCAAGATTCTGATCAAGTCGAGCGGCCGGCTTTTCCTGGTCAATCAGAAAGATATTGGCTTCGCCTCGATCGAGGAAGGCGTGATCACGGTTGTGACCAGCGGGGTCAACGGCATCGAGGGCCAATCCAATTGCCGTACCCTCGAAGAGCTGCTGGACAGTCTTGATCCCAATCTTTTCTGGCGGGCCCACCGCTCCTACCTGGTGAACATCAACCGCATCAAGGAAGTCGTTCCCTGGTTCAAGAGTTCTTATCAGCTGCGCATGGACGACAAGAAGCAGACTGAAATTCCCGTCAGCCGGGCCCAGACCAAACGCCTGCGCGAACTTTTCGGACTGTAGAAGCAATTTCAGATCGTTGATTTTCGGATTGCAGATTGTCGAAGCCGCGGCCCTACCCGGCTCGACCTGAGGTGTTCAATCTTCAATCTGAAAATCTGCGATCTGCAATTGCAAACGGGGGAGGCGGCCGGCTGGGAGGCCACGGCCGCCTTTGGGCTGCCACCGACTGCTACGCAGCCAGCGCTTCCAGAGCTGTTCGATTGCGAATCACCAGGGTCGATCCCTCCAGACGGATCAATTCCTTCTTCTTGAGCTCACTGAGCAGGCGGGTGACGGTCTCCCGCGACGAGCCGATCATCTGCGCGATTTCTTCATGGGTCATGCTGGAGCGAATGCGAATTTCCCGGCCTGCCATGTCCATCTCATTCCCGCCGCTCCACGAAAGCAGCAGGCGGGCCAGCTTGCCCGCGGAGGAACGCGCCAGGACCAGCTCGTGGATGTCCCGGTAAGCCGACTGGAATTCCCGGCTCAGCGCCTGCGCCGAGTGCAGCCCCAGCTCTCCGTACTTGTCCAGCAGCTTCATCAAGGCCGGACGATCGATGAAGTTCACCTGGCATGGCCCCACCGTTTCCGCTGTGACTTCGTAGGGCGTTCCGGAAATCACCGCGCTCAGGCCCAGGGCTTCGCCCGGCTCGGCCATTTTGAGGATCAGCACTTTGCCGTCGCGTGAAGTGGCTGAGAGTTTTACCTTGCCCGAGCACAGCACCTGGATGCCTCGAGGCGTCTGGCCTTCCACAAACAGGATCGCGGCCCCGGGATAGGTGCTCAGATGGCTGGCCGCGCTGAAGGATTTCAGCACGTCCGGAGACAGTCCGCAAAACCACTTGTCTCTCCTCAGCTTGCAGCTGACACAACTCTCGATAATATCCAGTCCGTAGGGCGTGTTCATCATAGCCACCACCTCGGCGCCCGCGGCGGTCCGGCTTCGCGCCGCAAGGGCGCTTTGGGCGGAGCGTCGATAGCGCGTACGGCGGCCCGAAACGGCCGGATATTTTCCGCTTGTGCCAGCAAGGCGGCCGCAATCCGCGAATCTTGCCCGGACGACCTGAGACACCGGATAAGTTCCCATCCCGCGGTGGTATTCGAGTGCTTGCGCCACGACAGGCCGCAGGCAAACAGGTACAGGGGATCGATGCACGGCTCACTGGGATAGTTCGACGGGACTCGGTTGCGGAGCGTTTCCATCCCTTTGGCAAATCCCGCCTCCTGGTACCGCCGGGCTTTGCCTCGGAAGACGAGGGACCGGATGAGTCCGGTAAGGGGGAGGGCTCGCCCACGGGTCGTTCGGTTCGGCTCCGGGTTGCGCTCTGAAAGCAACACTTCGATCCTCGTCTCCTGGCGTACAACAGCTCATAGGCCAGCTGATCGTGGCAACCTCGCATGTTTTCATGGGATTTCGCGTGGCACCTACGGGTGAGTGCCGGACGCAAATGTTCATGGCAGGTGGGGTGCCAAACTTCGCTCTGCACCAAAGTCGAAGCAAATACACGCATTGCGTTAAAAGGGGACGGCTACAAGTCGGACTGGAGGGGCGTTCGGGATGCCGATGCTTCGGCAGCGTGCCGATAAATCGTCATTTATGACCTGAAAGCATCATTCGTATTCCTGGCGGGAAATCCCCATTTTCAAAATCCTGGACTGGAGCGTGGTGCGCTTCATTCCCAGCCTGACTGCGGCTCCCCGTGGACCGGCGATCACTCCGCCGGTATCGCGCAGGACCCTGATGATGTATTGCCGCTCCAGGCTTTCCAGCGTGCCATCGCTTTCCAGGCCTTCGTGGCCGGTCCTCAGCTCCGCCAGGGGAGCGTTGAGGACCCGGCCATCGGAGAGGATAACGGACCGTTCCATGAGGTTCTCGAGTTCGCGAACATTGCCGGGCCATTCCCAATTCACCAGGGCACTCATGGTGGCGCTGGGAATGACCTCAATCTGCTTGTTCATGCTGCGGGCGAACTTCTGCACGAAATGCCGCACCAGCGCGGGAATATCCGTTTTCCTTTCGCTCAAAGACGGCATCCGAATGGGGAAGACATTCAATCGGTAGTACAGGTCGCTGCGAAAGTCCTTTTCCGCGACCGCGTGGGCCAAATCGCGGTTGGTAGCGGCAATCAGGCGAATGTCCACCTTGATGGTGCGAGTGCTGCCCAGGCGCTCGAACTCCTGGTCCTGCAGGACTCGCAGCAGCTTCGGTTGCAGCTCCAACGGAATATCGCCGACCTCATCCAGGAACAAACTCCCTTTGTCGGCCAGTTCGAGGCGTCCGATTTTCTGGCTTATGGCCCCGGTGAAAGCGCCCTTCTCATGGCCGAAGAGCTCGCTTTCGAGCAGGCCCGTGGGAATGGCGGCGCAGTTCAATTTGACGAACACCCGGTCTTTGCGGGAACTCATGCGGTGAATGGCGCGCGCGATCAGTTCCTTGCCGGTTCCCGTATCTCCAAGAATCAATACGGTCGCGTCGCTGGGCGCAACCGTCCTTGCCTGGGCCAGCACCCGCTTCAGCACCGGGCTTTCTCCCACAATCTCTTCGAAATTGAGTTCGGAGCGGATTTCCTCTTCGAGATAGAGCTTCTCGCTGGCCAGCTTTTCGGTAAGTTGCGCAATCTCGCGGTAGGAGCGAGCGTTGTCCAGCGCCACCGCCACCTGCGCCGCCACCTGCTGGAGAAAGCCGATATCCGGCGGGGCAAAAGCGTTCGCCTCCCGGCTGGCAAGATTCAGGGTGCCGAGCTCGCCTTTGCGGGTGGTCAGGGGAATACAGCACAGCGACTCGATTCCGTGTTCCAGCATCTGGCTGACGTAGCTGGATTGAATTCCCAGCAGATCTTCGCGGTTGAAAATCTTGGTCTCTCGTTCGAGCAAGGCGCGCCCCGCCGGAGTGTCCTTTACCGGCAGCGTCGTGTCGATGCCTGCCAGGCCTGCGGTCAAGGGAGAATCAAGCGGATAGAATGACAGGGAATGTGCCGCTTCATCGTAGACCGCAACGCTGGCATAGTCGTAGCGGATCATGCGGCGCATGAACCCTGAAATGGCGGGAAATAGTTTTTGCAGGTCGCGGTTGGTAACCAGCGTGTTGTTCACTTCCAGCAGGACGCGCAGCCTTTCTTTTTCACGTACCAGGGCCTCGCGCGTTATAGCGTTCTCCACCGCCACTGCGACCAGCTTGGCCACCCGGGGCAGCAGGCGCATGTCCTTTTCGCCAAAAGCATTGGCGTGAGAACTGCCGAGGCCCAGCGCGCCCAGACGCTTTTGCGCGGTCGTCAACGGCAACCAGCAGTATGAGCGCAATCCCTTCTCGCGCAGCATGGTCAGTACTGGCAAGAATCGCGACTCCGCCGCCAGATCGGGGACCACCAGCGCTTGTTGGTTCTGCCAGGCCCATCCTGACGGCGATTCGTTTACCACCCTCTGGGCTTCAATCGCAGAAAGAACATTCTTTTCCCAGAAGTGACCGCGCATTACATTTTTCACGGGATCGTAAAGCGCGAAATGCCCGGCATCCGCTGCCGCTACGTGGCCCAGGTGTTGCGCCAGCGCGGCAAACAGTTCTGGCAGGTTGTGGTGGTGAACCACAAGGTCCGCCATCTCGAGCAGAGCTTCGTAACGCCGTAGATCGGCGTCAGAATCGAAATAACCTTCCGCACTCAATTTGCGCGAGCCCCAACTTCTCCCCCTCGGCAAACGCAGGGATTATAGACCCGGCGGCTCGCCCGAGAGTTCATTATTTTGTCTGTTGTTCCGTTTCCGGAAAAAAGCGTGGTCGGAGACGCCCAGATTCCGCGTGCCCCGGGTTCAGGTTTTCAGAACAAGATGGGATCGCCGTAGCGTCAGCCTCAGAGCAAGCCCGAGAGGTGAGGCGCCGGAGTGGCTTGCTGCATGCGAGTGATGTGGCCGGCTAGCGCGCTGAGACTTTCGTAGCGGTCGGCTAATCTCCCATAGGAAAGCCCGGCCCCGGGGAATACCATGCGCAGGCGGAGTTGGGCGCCGGAGAGGAGCGCGTAGGCGCGCAGGCGCAATGCGCTATCCATCAACTGTTTGCCCGCCTGCGCGATCCCCGCGTCGGCGCTCCGGGTGGCAGCCTCGCCGATACGAAGCAGGAAAGCCGCATTATGGGCGGTGTTCTGAACATACTCGAGGGCGGCCCGCATGCGTTCGCGCTGGATGGCACGAAATTGCCGCGGAGCGAGGCTGGCGCGCAGGAAGTCCTCTTCCTGCGGGTCCACAAGATTTCTGAAAGCTTCAAGGTCAACCGGCCGGGTGCGTCCCGCCAGGTCTTCCATGCGATGGACGGAAGAGTTGTGGCCTCCTTCCAGGTAAAGGAGCAGGAGCAGAATCGCCAGCGCCGCGAAGATCAGAATGAAAGAGAGAATCATTGCAGTAACAGCCGTTGCAATTCAGCGTTCCACTGCTCCAGGTTATGCTCCGGCAACTCCTTCACGGTTCGATGCACGGTTTCCGGCGCCAGCACGTATGCCAGCCAGATCAGGACACAGCAGTGATAGGTCGCCATGGTGACAAAGTCGAAGGCGTAACCGGCCACGTACCCGGTCCAAACCCGCATGGTTTCGGTCGCCAGATCGACGCTGGCGAAAATTCCCAGGCCCAGCCCGATGCCATAGGCCAAGCTGCGCCAGGAAAGGTGAAAATAGGAGGAGAACCCCACCAAAACCAGCAGCAGGCCGCACTGCACGACACTCACGCCCAGATCCAGCAGGTGAACGCGGGAGAGTAGATGGAGCGGATGGCCCTCAGGGGCGCGGGCCACGACAGCAACCGCGGTCAACAGCAAAACCGCAGCGGCTGCCCGGAAAACCAGCCGCCCCAGGCGTCTGATCCCGGGGTACTTCTCAAACACCCCGGAGGCAATTTCACGGATGATGGCGAAACGCAGCGTGACATCAAGGGCCAGGCCCATCCAGTGCGCATACCAGTAATGGACTGGGGACACTGCGGCGCTATGATCCAGGAAAAAAAGGGTTCCTTCCTCCACCGGCTGGAACAGCGTATAGGCAAAGAACACGGGAAACTGGCGAAACCAGCCGCGCCGGTACATGACGACGGCGATCGGAATCTGGAGCACGTGGGGTGCGAGCCAGAGGTAATGCCAGAGGAATGAGTGCGGGTACATGGCCGATGGCGGGAACTATATCCCGTTTCACGGTCACCCGCAAACCTATTCCCCGTTGGACAACAGCGCTCCGCAGCTCCGGGTCCGACCCGAAGCTTTGCCCTCCAATCGATCTTTGTCAGCTACACGCCGTGCTCAGCCGGCCGTGTTTTGCGTCATGGTTTGCAGATCTGTCCAGGCGGACATTGCGGTCTCGGCCCTCCATCCGCCTTCACCGGGTTTGAATTTGAAAGCGCGCCGACCAGCAGCAGGCTGCCGACAAGTAAGAGCAGGAATCTTTTCACGATGGAACTCCTTTTCGAGTGGATTGGGAGGTTCAACCGTGGTAACGTCTGCCCTAATCGGTGATCTGTCTCACGAAATTGAAAGCCGTGCGGTTTTCTGAAATCAGGAAAATGGCGCTGAAATCAGCTCTCGAAGACCTGTTGGGAACGACGCTTGCTGGGGTGTCTGGAATTGCCGGGAAGGTCGAGTATGTCGCGAGCCTGCGCGATACCGGATCGGGCACTTACTCGCATTGGGGACTGACCCGCGCCTACGGAGAAACCGCCGCGCAGCACGCCCTGGCGGACGCGCATCGCCTGATGTTTCTCAAACTGCTGCGCACTCCGCTGCGGACCTTGCGCGATGACGTAATCGTTTCGAGCGGCGCATTACAGATGAGCGCAGAGGAGTATGTGGAACGGCTTCGCGGCCGCGGGCAGGCATTGCTGCCGGCCGACCTGGGCGGTGGGTCCGCCCGGCACTTCAGTTCAGTGCTGCAGGCTCTTTCGATTCTGGTTTCGGCCCCGTCGAAGACTCCGTCGGAAGCCATTCCCCCAGCTTGAGGGCGACGCCCACCACTTGACCGATCACTTCCGCTTCCTGCGGATGGCGCAACATCCGGACGGGCACGGGTGAGAGCGGATGCGGCTGCAGAATCATCTGCTCACCTTTCAGACTGCACCAGCAGCAGGTATAACCTTCGCGCATCTCTACAAAATAGATCGGACGCTCCAGTTCGGAGCGCCAGATTCCCGGCACGATCTTGTTCTTGCTTTCGTCCACCTGCAAAAAAGTGCCCGGCGGCAACAGGGGGTACATGGTGAAATCCTCGCTGCCGATGTAGCCATACATGTACTTGTCATGGCTCAGGTTGGCCAGGTACGCAAGCGGCACCAATCCCCACTGCTCGACGATGCGACTCAGGTTGGCGCTGCGACGGGGATCAAAAGAGGGATCAAGCCGCGTGGGGATCGCGACCGACGCCGTACCCTGCAAGGTTTCTTCGAAATGCGACTTGGGAGGAAGACTCAGCGGCAAATCCGCCGCAGACAGGCTCAGGTCGATCCCGTACCAGGCCAGAATTTCACGCAGATCGCAGCGATAAATGATGGACAGCGAGTAGAGGCGGAAGACACTGGGAATCAGTCCTTTGGTTTCGATGTCGGACAAACGGCTGGGGCACAGCGAGAATTCGTCGTTGCCGTGCCGTTCCGCGATGCGAATGCTGGCGCTTTCCACCTCGCGCATGGTAAGGCCAAGGCGCTCGCGTACGCCTCGTAGGTTCAGTCCTGCGGCGAGGATGGCAATTCGACTTTCAGGGGCCTGCATCGGGAACGCTCCGGATTACCTCGGTTACGCATATTGGATTCGAGGCTTGAACCCGCGGATCAAACCCCGAGAGCGGATTGCGGTCGCTGCGATCCGCCTGGTCCAGATTATGTCCGGCGCCGGCAGAGTCTGGCAGCGAACGATAAACCAAAGTTTACCGGCTTGCAAAGGACTTTTATCCCAGATCAAAATTATGATTTTGCAAATCGAATCTTCGACCGCTAAATGATATCCCGACTGTGCTTTCCGGGAATGCCTCCACGGCGACAACCGCTCCGAATTTTCACCCGGGGTGTCTATAATTGAACATGGCGCGGGGCTGGGAGAGTAAGTCGGTGGAGGAGCAGCAATCAGCTGCGGGCGCACAGGTCGATTCGAAACAACGACTTACGCCGGAACAGGCCGCCCGCAGGCAGGCCCGGGAGGCGATTGAGCTGTCGCGCCGGCGCGTCCTGCAGCAACTCCAGGCGGTCGAGAATCCTCGTCACCGACAAATGCTTGAATTCGCCCTTGCAGAATTGGACGACCGGCTGGCACGTCTGGGCTAGGTCTATGGTTTAGTTGAGGGTGAATGTTTCTCAAGTATAATGGTTGCAATCCCCCATGAAAGCTTACGTATACGTGTCGCTCAAGAAGAGCGTTCTGGATCCGCAGGGAAAGACCATCCAGGGCGCGCTTAAGAAAATGGGATGCAAAGGGTTGGAAGAGGTTCGCCAGGGCAAATATTTCGAGCTCACCCTCGACGGCGGACTGAATCGGAGCGAAGTTGAGGCGGAAGTGACCCGCATCGCCCGCGACGTTCTGACCAATCCGGTGATTGAAGAGTTTCGTTTCTCTCTCGAAGAGTGAATGACGATTGGCCGAATTCCCCGGTTCGGCGGTGATGCGGAGTTTTCCTGCTGCGGCAGGTGGGTTGCGGAAGGTGGAGTAAGCCTTCTGAAGTAGTGGCCGGATTTCTAACTCACAGACAACGTTCTTCGGTTTACCCCCCGGCCGAAAATAGGAGCATTCGCATGTGCGGTATCGTGGGCTATGTTGGCAAGAAACGGGTCGTACCTGTCATCATCGAGGGACTTAGGCGGCTGGAATATCGCGGCTATGATTCCGCCGGAATCGCGGTGTGCGGCAACGGCGAGGGCCTGCAGATTCGCCGGGCCGAAGGCAAGCTGCGGAATCTGGAAGAGGTCATCCGCCTCAAGCCGCTCGATGGCACCTACGGCATCGGCCACACCCGCTGGGCCACCCATGGCCGCCCCACCGAAGAGAACGCTCACCCGCACCGCGACTGCACCGGACGCATCGTGGTCGTACACAACGGCATCATCGAGAACTATGTTTCGCTGAAGCGCAAGCTCATCGAAGAAGGCCACAAGTTCACCACCGAAACCGATACGGAAGTCATCGCTCACCTGGTCGAAAAATATTTTCTGAAAACGGCGAACGGCCATCGCCCCTCGCTCGAAGAATGTGTCCGCAAGACAGTCGGACAACTGACCGGGGTGTTCGCCCTGGCCGTGATTGCGGTCGACGAGCCGAACAAGATCGTGGCCGCGCGCAATGGCCCGCCCGCCGTAATCGGTCTGGGTAAGGACGAGTATTTCGTGGCCTCCGACGTACCCGCGATTCTTTATCACACCCGCGACCTGTTTTTTCTGGGTGATGGCGACATGGCAGTGATTACGCCGGAAGGCGTGCAATTGACCGACTTCAACGGACAACCCGTCGTCCGCCAGGTTCAGCACGTGACCTGGGACCCGATCATGGCGGAAAAAGGCGGGTTCAAGCATTTCATGCTCAAGGAAATCTACGAGCAGCCGCGCTCGGTGCGTGATACGACGCTGGGGCGGGTTTCGCAGGAGACCGGACACGTCTTCCTCGACGAGATGGAGATCACGGAAGCCGAGTTCAAGGCCGCGAAGAAAATAAACATCGCGGCTTGCGGGACCAGTTGGCACGCCGCGCAGGCCGGTAAGTTCATGATCGAGCGCATGGCGCGGCTTCCGGTTGAAGTCGATTACGCCAGCGAGTGGCGCTATCGCGATCCCATCATCACTCCCGATACTCTGACCATGCTGATTACCCAGTCGGGCGAAACCGCGGATACCATCGCGGCCCAGCGCGAAGCCAAGGCCAAAGGTTCAAAGACGCTGGCGATCTGCAACGTGGTCGGATCGATGATCACGCGCGAGGCTGCGGGAACCATCTACACCCACGCCGGTCCGGAAATCGGCGTAGCTTCTACCAAGGCTTTTACCGCTCAACTCACTGCTCTTTACCTGTTCGCGCTCTACCTGGCGCAACAGCGCGGCACCATGAGCGCCGACCAGGCCAAAGAGGCGATCCAGGAACTCACTCGCATTCCCGGAAAGCTGGAACACCTGCTTACCCGCGAAGAGGAATGTGAAGACCTGGCAAAAGAGTATTCGCGCTCGCAGGACTTCCTGTTCCTGGGACGCGGTATCCACTATCCCATCGCGCTCGAAGGCGCGCTCAAGCTGAAGGAAGTCTCCTACATCCACGCCGAAGGCTATCCCGCGGGAGAGATGAAGCACGGCCCCAACGCGCTGATTGACGAGAATCTTCCGGTAGTGATCATTGCGACCCGCGATCCCAAAGACGCGCTCTCGATGACCCGCTACGAAAAAACCTGCTCCAACCTCAAAGAGGTAAAGGCCCGCTCCGGAATGATCATCGCGCTGGCCACGGAAGGCGACGAAGACATCAAGGAAGCCGCCGATCACGTGCTCTACGTTCCGCCAGCGCCGGAAGAGCTGCTGCCAATCCTCGAAATCGTGCCCCTGCAGTTGCTGGCATATCACATCGCAGTGCGCCGCGGCTGTGACGTGGATCAACCGAGGAATTTGGCGAAATCGGTCACCGTCGAGTAATCCAGTTTTCAGTTTTCAGTTCTTAGATCTCAGTGTCATCCTGAGCGGAGGGGAACGTTCGCAGCGCGAACTTTCCGCGGAGTCGAAGGGCCCCTATAGCTACCACTGAAGTGGAGGGTCTAGGGGGCTTCGACTCCTTCGTCGTTCGCGAAGCGAACGACTCTCTCGCTCAGCATGACAATGGCGAGGTCCGCGTCCAAGTGCACTCCGTAATCATCTACATAAGTGATGTCTCCCTTTCAGACTTTCGCGGCCCATCTCGTTCGCTCAGTCTGCTTGTCCGCCCAAACCAAGCATCTCGAATTCGAAGTATCAGGCCAGACGCGCTTCGGTTTCGTCGCCGGGCAATGGCTCTCCTTCAAGACCAACAAGCCCGACGGCGAAGAGATCACCCGCGCCTATTCGATTGCGTCTCCGCCCGGAGACGATAACCGCTTCGCCCTCTGTCTCAACCGAGTGCAGGACGGCTTCATGTCGAATTACCTCTGCGACATGAAAGTGGGTGACGAAATCAGTTGCCAGGGACCGTTTGGCGACTTCATCCTGCGACCGCCTTTGCGCGATACCATTTTCATCGCCACCGGCACCGGCATTGCGCCCTTTCGCTCCATGCTGCACTGGCTGCTGGCCGATCCGGTTCGCCATCAGGAGAAGCGGCTCTGGCTGTTGTTTGGCAACCGGACCGAGCAGGACATTTACTACCACGAAGAATTCCTGAAGTTGGCCGCCCAGCATGCCAACTTTCGCTACCTGCCAACCCTCAGCCGTGGGTCTGAAGACTGGTCAGGCCTGCGTGGATACGTCCAGGAGCATGTGGCCGGAATCGTCCAGGGCCGCGTCGATATGCACGCCTACATCTGCGGGCTGGACAAGATGATCAAGGCCAACCGCGAATTGCTGAAGAGCCTGGGCTGGGACCGGAAGTCAATTCTGTACGAGAAGTACGACTAGGGTCCCAAAAACTCCGCGCATCTTCAATCAATCCAGCCGCATCTAAAACTTGACAATGATCCACTCAAGTCTTATTATCTTGGACGTTGCAGTGCTTAATATATTGATTAAAAAGCACTTATAGTATCAAGGAGGGTAAGAACATGGCCAAGATTATCGGTATTGACCTCGGAACCACTAACTCCTGCGTTGCTGTCATGGAGGGTGGCGAACCCAAGGTGATCCCTAATGAAGAAGGAGGGCGGACGACGCCCTCAGTCGTCGGTTTTACCAAGACCGGCGAACGGTTGGTGGGGCAGGTGGCGAAGCGCCAGGCCATCACCAACCCGGAAAACACGGTGTACTCGATCAAGCGGTTCATGGGACGCCGTTTCGACGAAGTGACCGAAGAAATCAAGATGGTGCCTTACAAGGTCGTGCAGTCGGGCGACCACGTGGCGGTGCTGGCGCAAGGCAAGGAGTTCACGCCGCCCCAGATTTCCGCGATGATTCTGCAGAAGCTGAAGAAGGCGGCTGAGGATTATCTCGGCGAAAAAGTCACCGAGGCGGTCATCACCGTCCCCGCGTACTTCAACGATGCCCAGCGGCAGGCAACCAAAGACGCCGGCCAGATTGCCGGCCTCGACGTCAAGCGCATCATCAATGAGCCCACGGCGGCCGCTCTGGCCTACGGTCTCGACAAGAAGAAGGACGAAACCATTGCCGTCTACGATTTCGGCGGCGGTACGTTTGACATCTCGATTCTGGAAGTCGGCGAAGGCGTGATCGAAGTCAAGGCCACCAACGGTGACACTCACTTGGGCGGCGACAACCTCGACCAGCGCATCGTGGACTGGCTCATTGACGAATTCAAGAAGGATGAAGGTCTCGATCTGCGGGGCAAGGGCAACGAGATGGCGCTGCAGCGTCTGCGTGACGCAGCGGAGCGAGCCAAGATCGAACTCTCCACCACCATGGAGACGGAAATCAACCTGCCCTTCATCACCGCCGATGCCGGCGGCCCCAAGCACCTGGTCAAGAAGATGACCCGGGCCAAGCTGGAGTCGATGGTTGAGGACATCATTCAGCGCTCAGTTGGCCCCTGCAGGCAGTGCATGAAAGACGCTGGCGTGGATGCCAGCAAGATCAACGAAGTCGTGCTGGTCGGCGGACAGACCCGTATGCCGCGCATCCAGGCGCTGGTGAAAGACCTGTTCGGCAAGGAAGGCCACAAGGGCGTCAACCCGGATGAAGTCGTCGCCATCGGCGCGGCCATCCAGGGCGGCGTGCTCAAGGGCGAAGTCAAAGACCTGCTCTTGCTGGACGTGACCCCGCTGTCACTGGCGATTGAAACGCTCGGCGGCGTAGCTACGCCGATGATTCCGCGCAACACGACGATTCCGACCAAGAAGACGGAAACGTTCTCCACCGCAGCCGACAGCCAGACTTCGGTTGAAGTGCACGTGCTGCAGGGCGAGCGTCCACTGGCGGCGCAGAACCGCACTCTGGGCAAGTTCCACTTGACCGGGATTCCAC
>Ga0187823_10000064_pt1 | contig 22074 bp, 23 predicted proteins | sample NC_wetland_sal_i_12_FD_132968 | JGI IMG/M metagenome (GOLD analysis project Ga0187823, IMG submission 132968) | Wetland sediment microbial communities from Neuse River Estuary, North Carolina, USA - SourceSoil_3 | ecosystem: Environmental > Aquatic > Freshwater > Wetlands > Sediment | place...
CCAGCCGCCGAAGGCATCGGGGATGCCGCAGCGCGGAAAGTTCCGCGTGAAGCTCTGTGTGCGTGCGGAGTGAAGGCCCGAGTCGCGCCCGTCCAGGTACGGCGAGTTGGCCGAGATCGCGAGCAGGAGCGGCAGCACGGGCCGCAGGCGATCGCACACGCGCACCGCACGGTCGAGGTCGCGGATCCCCACGTGCACGTGCAGGCTGAAGGTGTTGTTGCGCCACGCCACGTACTTGAGGCCGTCCTCGACGCGGCGGTAGTGCTCGGTGTCGATGATCGGCTGCTCGCGATAGTCCGCCCAGGGGTGCGTGCCCGTCGCGCCGAGCGCGACGCCGTTCGAGGAGGCGAGCGCGAACAGCAGCCGGCGGCGCTCGCGCTGGCGCGTGAGCGCGTCCTGCAGGCTCGAGCCGCGGCCGGAGATGATCTCGACCTCCGAGGAGATCAGCTCTCCGGCGATCGCCTCGCTGAGCAGCTCGTCGCCCGCCGCGGCCGCCACCAGCTCCTCGTAGCGGGGGCTGAGTTCCAGCGTCGCGGGGTCGAGGATCGAGAACTCCTCCTCGACTCCCACGGTGAGGTCGCTCGACGCCGCGAACGCCTCCTCGGCGCGGTCTAGATCCAGGCTGTTCATCGCTTCGGAGAGTTGCCGCGCGCTCCTGTGGGGAGCGCTAGGTCAGGTAGAAGTACAGCGCGTAGAGGAGATCGACGGCGGGGCTGGAGGTGTGGACGGTCACCTCCGGGGGGACGTCCAGCAGCGAGTCCGAGTAGTTGAAGATGATCTTGACGCCCGACTGCACGAGCTCGTCGGCGAGCCCCTGCGCGGCGTGGTTCGGAACGGCCAGCACGCCCACGACGATGTCCTCGTCCTCGACGACCTGGCCGAGCTCGTCGATGTGGCGCACGGCCTGGCTGCCGACCGTGCTCCCCACCTTGGCGCGGTCGATGTCGAAGATCGCGACCACGCGGAAGCCGTGGTCGGCGAAGATTTCCGAGCCCGCGATCGCACGGCCCAGGTGGCCCGCGCCGATCAGCGCGATGTTGTGCTGGCCGGCGGTGCGCAGGATCTTGCGGATCTGCGAGACGAGCGCCTCGACGTTGTAGCCGACCCCGCGCTTGCCGAACTTGCCGAACCCCGAGAGGTCGCGGCGGATCTGCGTGGAGTTGACGTGGGTGTAGTCGGACAGCTCCTGCGAGGAGATCGTCTCCTTGCCCATCTTCTTCGCCTGCGTGAGCACCTGCAGGTACCGCGACAGCCGCGCCGCCACCCCCAGCGAGAGCCGGTCGCCGGGCGGCGGAGCGCCCGCGCGATCCTCATCGCGCGCGGGCTGGCTGGTGTCGGCGAAGCTCATTGCCGGGACTCTAGACGCTCGCGGACGGCCGCCTCATGGACGACGTATTCACATACCTCCTCGCCGTCCACCAGCACCACCGGGATCCGCTCGAAATGCGCGCGGTGCAGGGAGTCGTCGCCCGTGATGTCGACCTCGCGAAGGTCGAAGCCGAGCTCGCGGCGCAGCTCCTCGAGCTCCGCGATCGCGTCCCCGCACAGGTGGCATCCCGGTGCCGTGTAGACGGTCACGACGCTCACCGCGCGCGCTCGCCGGTGGCGTACGCGTCGAGCCCGAGATAAGCGGGGTGCGCGAGCGCGGGAGCGAAGCGCGCGGCGCTGGCGATCATCGCGGCGTTGTCGGTGCACAGCGCCCGCTCGGGCACGTGGACGTCGGCGTCCAGCTCGCGCAGTCGCTCGCGGAGCACGCCGTTGGCGGCGACGCCGCCACCCACCGCCAGACGCTCGAGGCCCGTGTGCGCGAGCGCGCGCTCGCAGCGGTCGACGAGCGCGTCCACGATCGCCGCCTGGTAGGAGGCGGCGAGGTCGGCGGCGCGCTCTGCCGCCGCCTCCTCCCCTAGCTCGCGCAGCTTGTACAGGAGCGCGGTCTTGAGCCCCGCGAAGCTGAAGTCGAGGCTTCGGGCGAAACGCTGCCGGCCGGGTCCGCGGCCGCGCGCGCGGTCGCCGCGCGAGCCCGGGAACACGAACGCGTCGCGGTCCCCGCCCGCCGCGAGGCGTTCGAGCGCGAGGCCGCCGGGATAGCCGAGGCCGAGCATCCGCGCGCCCTTGTCGAACGCCTCGCCGGCGGCGTCGTCGAGCGTGCTCCCGAGCACCTCGTACCCGTGGTGCTCGCGCACCAGCGCCAGCAGCGTGTGGCCGCCGCTGGCGATCAGGCACACGAACGGCGGCTCGAACGGCGCGGTGCTGCCGTCGGCGGCGCGCAGGAAGTTGGCGGCGACGTGGCCCTGCAGATGGTCGACGGGCGCGAACGGGAGGTCGCGGGCGGCCGCGAGCGCCTTTCCCGTCGACAGCCCCACCAGCAGGGCGCCCACCAGCCCCGGTCCCTGTGTCGCGGCCACCAGGTCGATCTCCCCCAGCCTGCATCCCGCGCGCTCGAGCGCGCTGTCGAGCACCACGTTGACCAGCTCCAGGTGGTGGCGCGAGGCGATCTCGGGAACCACGCCGCCGAACCGGTCATGGGCCTCCTGCGAGGAGATCACGTTCGAGCGGATGGTGCCGTCGCCGTCCACCACCGCCGCGCACGTGTCGTCGCAGCTGGTCTCCAGCGCGAGGATCACACGGGGCCGGGGTTGGGGACGTCCGCGAGCGAGCCTTCGAGCGTCGCGGGCGTCCGCCACATCACGAGCGCGTCCTCGCCGTTGTCCTGGTAGTAGCGCCGCCGTGTGCCCGCGGCGCGGAAGCCTTCGCGCTCGTAGAGGTGGATCGCGACCGCGTTCGAGCGGCGCACCTCGAGCGTGTAGCGCGCGTCAGGGTCGTCCACGCGCGCGTACAGCTCCGCGAGCAGCGCGCCCGCGAGGCCCTTGCGCTGGTGGCCGAGGTCGACGGCCACGTTCATCACGTGCCAGACGGTGTCGTACCGCGAGCAGATCATGTAGCCGACCAGCCGCTCCTCCGACACCGCCGCCAGGCAGATGCCCGTCTGCTTGGACATCTCCAGCACGAACATCGCCAGCGACCACGGCGTCGGGAACACGCGGCGCTCGATGCCGATCACCTGCGGCAGATCGGGATAGCGCAGGCTGCGGATCTCCACCGCGTCGGGATCCGGCTGCTGGGTTTCGATGGTGGATCTCTGGGCCAACGCTCGCTCGTCCTTGCTCTGGAGGGCTCGCTCGTCCTCGCCTGCCAAGGGTCCTCGCCGTGCAGTTCACGCGCCGCGCGCGGCGGCTCGCTCCAAGGCTAGCTCGGCGTCGGGCCGGCGGCGATAGTCGGGCACGACCGCCGTTTCGGGGTGCAGGTGTGCGCCGAGGCGGCAGACCGCCGCTCCGGTCACGAGATGGACCGGGTCGCCGTCGGCGGGAACGCGCGCGCCGGCGGCCTCGGCCTGGCCCCGGTAGCGGACAGCCCCGTCGCCGACCGCGATCGAGCCCTCCCCGGCTCCCGCGCCGCCGAGCAGCCCTCGCAGCCGCTCGGGGACGAGCGCCACGGGATCCGCGGCCGCGACCGGCCGGCCGTCGCGGCCGCGCTCGAATGCGGCGGCGAACACCTCGCCGCGCCGCGCGTCGAGGACCGCGAGCACCCGGCCCTGCGCGAGCGCGGGCTCGGCGAGCGCGGCGAGACTGCCCACGCCCACGAGCTCGACGTCCAGCGACTGGGCGAGCCCGCGCGCCGTGGTCACACCCACGCGCAGGCCCGTGAACGTCCCCGGCCCGACCCCCACCGCGATCCGGTCCAGCTCGTTCCAGCCGATCCCCGCCTCGGCGAGCAGCGGCTCGGCGAGCGCGAGCAGCTTCGTGGCGTGCCCCGGGTGCGCACCCGCCGGAGGATCGTCGCGGGCTTCGCGGGCGGTTCCGTCTCCGAGCCGCAGCGCGACCGCTGTGCCCGCGGTCGAGGTGTCGATGCCGAGCAGCCTCACCCCTCCCCCTTTTCCTGATCCTCCTCGCCCGAGAGGTGCTCGACGCGGACGGTCCTGCGATCGCCGCCGGCATGCTCCAGCGTGACCGCGATCCGCGCGCGCGCGAGCTCGGCCTCGCCGTCGGGGGGCCACTCCACGAACGCGATGCGGCCGGGCCCGAGATAGTCGGCGAGCAGGTCGGGCTCCTCGCCTCCCAGCCCGCCGACGCGGTAGAGGTCCAGGTGCGAGACGAGCCTCCCCGCGCCGCGGTAGCGGTTGCCGATCGCGAACGTGGGACTGGTGACGGGGTCGCTCACGCCCAGCGCGCGCGCCGCTCCGCGGACCAGCGTCGTCTTGCCCGCCCCGAGCTCGCCGCGCACGAGCACGATGTCGCCGTCGCGCAGCTCGTGCGCGAGGCTCGCGCCCAGCGCTTCGGTCTCCTCGGGGCCGGCGGTGTCGACGCTGCGTGCAGGCACTCGGTGAATCTAGACGCCTGCGGCAAAAAAATGACCGGCCCGCGGGAGAATGGGGGCGCGGGCCGGTCGGTTACTCCTGGAGGGATGGAGACAGGTTCTGCATCGGCCATCCGGGCCGCAGACTTTAGAACCTGGAGACAATTTTTCGACGCCCTCGCAAAAACCCCTTCTTTGCAGGGGAAATCGTTGTCGCACATCTGTCTAGAACAGACCGAGCTGATCGGCCGCCGCGACGGGCTCAGGATCCGGCTCCGCAGCTGCGATCTCGGGCTCAGGGAGCATCTCCAGCGGCTCCGGCTGAGGGGGAGCGCCCAGCGCCAGGAGATCGGGGATGCGGCTGAAGTCCTCGCGCAGCGTCTCGAGCATCCGCGGCGTGTAGAGCGCGGCTGCGGGATGGAAGATCGGGTACAGCCTGACGGCGCGCCGGCCCAGGAGGATCACCTCCGGCTGCCCGTGCAGTCGCGTGATGCCCGTGGGATCCTCGCGCAGGAGCTTGGTGGAGAAGTTGCCGAGCGTGCAGATCACCGTCGGCTCGATCAGCTCCACCTGGCGCAGCAGGTAGTCCTTGCAGTTGTCGATCTCCACGGGCTGGGGGTCGCGGTTGCCGGGAGGGCGGCACTTCAAAGTGTTCGCGATGAACACGTCTGTCCGCTCGAGCCCGATCTCCCCCAGCAGCGCCTCCAGCAGCTTCCCGGCCCTGCCCACGAACGGCACGCCCTGCTCATCCTCGCTGGCGCCGGGGGCCTCGCCGATGAACATCAGGTCGGCGTCGGCGTTGCCCGCGCCGAACACCACCGTGGTGCGGGTGGCGGCCAGCTCCGCGCAGCGCGTGCACGCCTGCGCTTCGCGGAAGACCTGCTTGAGAGCCTCGCGCCGCTCGGGCGCGGAGGCCTCGCTCGGGTCGTGCGCCATGCCTCTGATGCTATGGCCTGCCGGCGAGGCCGGCCCGAGGATGCGGCCACGCCACGGCCGCAAAATGCGCTCATCGGCGATGATCTCGCGATGGCCGCGCCGCCGGAGCTCGACGTGACCGCCCCGTTCGCAGGGGTGGTGGTCGCGATCCCCCACACCAGCGAGGAGCACGTCGGCGCGGGCGCGCCCGTGGTGGTGCTCGAGGCGATGAAGATGGAGCACGAGGTCGTGGCCCAGGAGGCCGGTGTCGTCGGCCGGCTGGCCGTCGCGATCGGCGACGAAGTCCAGGAGGGCCAGCTGCTGCTCACGCTCGTACCCGGGTCCGCGCGGCCCCCGGGCAGCGCCTCGAGCGAGGACGCCGAGCACGAGGGCGAGCGCGCGGACCTCGCGGCGGTGATCGAGCGGCACGCCGTCGGCCTCGACGCGGCGCGCCCCGACGCGGTCGCACGCCGGCGCGAGCGCGGTCGCCGGACAGCGCGAGAGAACCTCGCGGAGCTGCTCGACGAGGGCAGCTTCGTGGAGTACGGCCCGCTGCTGATCGCCGCGCAGGAGCAGCGGCGATCGCGCGAGGAGCTGATCGCGCGCACGCCCGCCGACGGGCTCGTCGGAGGCGTCGGCGAGATCGAGGGCCGGCGCTGCGTGGCGATGTCCTACGACTACACCGTGCTGGCGGGCACGCAGGGGATGCGCAACCACAACAAGAAGGACCGCCTGTTCGAGCTCGCCGAGCACCGGCGCCTGCCGGTGGTGCTGTTCGCCGAGGGCGGCGGCGGGCGTCCCGGCGACGTGGACATGCCGATCGTGGCCGGGCTCGACTGCCGCGCGTTCGAGTTCTTCGCGCGCCTGTCGGGCCTGGTGCCGCTCGTGGGGATCGCCTCCGGCTACTGCTTCGCGGGCAACGCCGCGCTGCTCGGCTGCTGCGACGTCGTGATCGCCAGCGAGGACTCGTCGATCGGGATGGGCGGCCCCGCGATGATCGAGGGCGGCGGCCTCGGCGTGTTCGAGCCCGAGGAAGTGGGCCCGATCGACGTGCAGGACGCCAACGGCGTGGTCGACGTGCGCGTCGCCGACGACCACGGGGCGGTCGCGGCCGCAAAGCGCTACCTCTCCTACTTCCTCGGCCCGCACGAGGCTCGGCCCGCGGGCGACCCCGAGCGGCTGCGCACCCTGATCCCCGAAGCGCGCAAGCGGATCTACGAGATCCGTCCGATCGTGCACGCGCTGTTCGACGAGGGCTCCGTGATGGAGCTGCGCGAGGGCTTCGCCGCGGGCATGCTCACCGCGCTCGCTCGTCTCGACGGGCGGCCGCTCGGCGTGATCGCCAACGACCCCACCCATCTCGGCGGCGCGATCGACGCCGACGGCGCCGACAAGGCCGCGCGCTTCATGCAGCTGTGCGACGCCTTCTCCCTGCCGCTGCTGTTCCTGTGCGACACGCCCGGGTTCATGGTGGGCCCGGCCTCCGAGCGCACCGCCACCGTGCGCCACTTCGCGCGGATGTTCGTGACGGGCGCCAACCTCGCCGTCCCCACCGGCACGATCGTGCTGCGCAAGGGCTACGGCCTGGGCGCCCAGGCGATGGCCGGCGGAGGCTTCCGCGCGCCCCAGTTCACAGTCGCCTGGCCCACCGGCGAGTTCGGCGCGATGGGGCTCGAGGGCGCCGTCCGGCTCGGGATGCGCCGCGAGCTCGACGCTGTCGCCGACGAGCGCGAGCGCGAGGAGCTGTTCGAGCGGATGGTCGCCATGGCGTACGAGCGCGGCCGCGGGATGAACATGGCCGCCTACGGCGAGATCGACGACGTGATCGACCCGGCCGACTCGCGGCGCTGGATCGCCACCCTGTTCGACGGCCGCGAGGCGCGCTGGCAGGACGGCCCCGGCAAGCGACGGCCGATGGTGGACGCCTGGTGACCTAGCTGTTCCGCACCCCCCGATCGTCCCGACAGCGGCGGACCCCCTTCCCTACACCCGGGGGCGTATGTATCATCGAACGCAGGCCGTCACCGAGCTCCGCTCGGGATGGACCGCAGAGCCGTAGTGACGTGCATCTGAGGTCGCGCCGGTATCCGCCTGGAACTGGACCGAATCCGATGAAGCAATCAACTCCCCGACGCCCGCAGGGCATGGCAGTGGTGCGCTCTGTCTCGGAGTTGCGCGGGCTCGTCGCCGAAGCGCGCTCGCAAGGACTCGACGTGGGGCTCGTGCCGACGATGGGCGCCCTCCACGAGGGCCATCTCTCGCTCGTGCGCCGCGCCCGGGAGCGCTCCGGCGTGGTGGTGGTGAGCCTGTTCGTGAACCCCACGCAGTTCAACGAGAGCTCCGACCTCGAGCACTACCCGCGCGATGAGCAGCGCGACGCCGAGCTCGCCGCCGAGGCGGGCGCGGACATCCTGTTCGCGCCGAGCGTCGCCGAGGTCTACCCGCGCGGCCACGCGACCATCGTGGAGGTCGACGGGCCGCTCACCGCGCGCCTGGAGGGCGCCTCGCGCGGTGCGGCGCACTTCCGGGGCGTGACCACCGTGGTGGCGAAGCTGCTCGGCATGGTCCAGCCCGACGTGGCGTACTTCGGGCAGAAGGACGCCCAGCAGGTGCTCGTGGTGCGGCGGATGGTCGCCGACCTCAACATCCCCGTGCGCATCGAGGCGCTGCCCACGGTGCGCGAGCGCGACGGCCTCGCGCTCTCCAGCCGCAACGCGCGGCTGTCGCAGAGCGAGCGAGAGCGCGCGCTGTCCCTGTCGGCGGCGCTCACCGCGGCGCGCGAGCGCGCAGGAGCGGGCGAGCGCTCCGCCGCGGCGATCGTCGCGGCCGCACGAGCGGTCCTCGCCGAAGCGGGCGTGGAGCCCGAGTACTGCGAGCTGGTCGACCCCGACACGCTCGACCAGCTCGACGCGCTCGACCAGGACGCGCTGCTGGCGGTCGCCGCGCGCGTCGGCGACGTGCGACTGATCGACAACGCGATCCTGCGGCCCGCGATCACGCGGGCCCGCTCCGAACAGCTTCCCGAGGGGGTGGCCTCCACATGCAGCGGGTGATGCTCAAGTCGAAGATCCACCGGGCCACGGTGACCGACTCCGACCTGCACTACGTGGGATCGATCACGATCGATCCCGACCTCCTGGAGGCGGCGGACATCCTCGAGCACGAGCAGGTCCACGTCGTCGACGTCGACAACGGCGCGCGCTTCGAGACCTACACGATCCCCGGCGAGCGCGGCTCCGGCGCGATGTGCGTCAACGGCGCCGCCGCGCGGCTCGTCCACCGCGGCGACACGATCATCGTGATCTCGTACGGCTCCTACGACGAGGCCGACCTCGAGCGCTACGAGCCGCGCGTGGTCCACGTGGAGGCCCAGACCAATCGCATCATCACCATCGACGACGAGGTGGCGACCCTGCTCACGTAGGGCGTCAACCGCTGTCAGAGAGGAACATCCCCATGTCCAGCCATCCCACCGTCCAGGCGCCCTCCGACCCGGGTCGCCTCCCCACCACGCTCCCGGGCCTGATCGAGAAGAAGCGTCTCGGCGACCCGATCGTGATGGTCACCGCCTATGACTACCCGAGCGCGCGTGCCGCGGAGGCCGCGGGCGTGGACCTCGTGCTGGTGGGCGACTCCGCCGCAACCACGGTGCTCGGCTACAACGCCACCACGCCGGTGGACCTCGACGACATGCTCGTGCTGGCGCGCGCGGTGCGCCGCGGCCTGTCGAGCCCGCTGATGATCGGCGACCTGCCGTTCGGGTCCTACGAGGTGTCCGACGAGCAGGCCATCACCACCGCGCTGCGCATGGTCAAGGAGGCCGGTGCCGAGGCCGTCAAGCTCGAGGGCGGCGGCGAGGCGTCCGTGCGCCGCGCCCGCGCGATCATCGGCGCGGGCATCCCCGTGATGGGTCACGTGGGCCTCACCCCGCAGACGAGCACCGCGCTCGGCGGCTGGAAGGCGCAGGGGCGGACCGCCGCGGCAGCCGCCCGGATCGGCAGCGAGGCGCTGGCGCTGCAGGACGCGGGCTGCTTCGCGCTCGTGTTCGAGGCGATCCCCGCTGCCGTCACAGAGGAGCTCGTGCCGCTGATCGACGTGCCCGTGATCGGGATCGGCGCCGGCGGCGCGACGGACGGCCAGGTGCTCGTGTTCCACGACCTGCTCGGCATCCGCGACGGCCTCGGGCCGCGCTTCGTCAAGCGCTACGCGAACATCCAGCAGGAGATGAACGACGGCGTGCGGGCGTTCGCGGAGGACGTGCGCACGCGCCGCTACCCCGGCCCGGAGCACTGCTACTCGGTCGACCCGGCAGAGCTAGCCGAGCTGCAGGGCCAGCTCGCGGGCCGCAGCGCGGCCTGACGCGGGCCGCATACGGCTCTGCCTCGCAAGGCGTCCGGCGACGTTTCGGGAGCGTCCGCCCGGGGTATCCCGGGCGAGGCGCTTCCGCCGAATGCGAGCGCTTCCCCCCCGTCGTCAACCCCTAGGAGTTCCACACACGATGAGACGTTCGTGCAGGTTCCTGCTGCTCGCAGCCACGCTCGTGCTCGCCTGTGCTTGCTTGGCGAGTGCCCTCGCGGCCGCCCCCGCAGCCGCCTCGGCATGGGCGCCGGCCGGCAGCGCCACGATCCACCCCGGCGTGATGACGTTCACCGGGGGGCCCTCGTTCCTGGAAGGCGCCGGGCAGTGCACCGCAGACTTCGTCTTCACCGACTCCGCCGGCAACGTGTACCTCGGCCAGGCTGCGCACTGCTCCTCGACCGGCAGCGACACCGAAACGAACGGCTGCAGCACGAAATCGCTGGCGCTCGGCACGCCGATCTACGCCGGCGACATCGTGGGCGGCGGGGTCCAGAAGGGCACTGAGATCGGCACGCTCGCCTACAACTCGTGGATCGCGATGCAGAACGCGCACGAGACCGACGCGAACACGTGCGCGTACAACGACCTCGCGCTGATCAAGATCCTGCCCTCGCAGGTCGCCAACGTGAACCCCACGGTCCCGTTCTGGGGCGGACCCAACGGGATCGCACCCGGCGTGTCGAGCACGGGCGAACAGGTCTACAGCTACGGCAACTCGATCCTGCGCCTGGGGATCTCGGTGCTCAGCCCCAAGACCGGCGTGAGCCTCGGCGACCAGGAAGAAACGGGCGGCTGGAGCCAGCAGCTCTACACCGTCTCACCCGGTATCCCCGGCGACTCCGGGAGCGCGTTCCTGAACGCGTCGGGGCAGGCGCTCGGCGTGCTCTCCACCGTCGAGTTCGCGCCGCTGCCCGCCGCCAACGGCGTAGGCACGCTTCCGAAGGAGCTCGCCTACGCCAACGCGAGCACCGGGCTGGGCCTGCAGGTGGCGAGCGGAACCACGCCGTTCAACGGCGTCCCGGTCCCGCCGGCCGAATAGACAGACACCGGGGCGCTGACGAGCGCCCGTCTCCGCCGAGCGCCCCGGTCGCGATGCCGGCCGGGGCGCTCGTGCGCTCACGGAGCTCGGAGCGGCTCGCCGTAGCGCTCGGCGAAGGCGAACTCCGACACGGGCCGGCGCGCGAGCTTCGCGGGCCACGGCTCCGCCGGATGGCCCACGCCGATGTGCGCCGCGAGCGCCACGTCATCGGGGATCGCGAGCAGCTCGCGCACGTCCGCCTCGGCGGGCACGAGCAGCGTGGTCATGGCCGCCGCGAGCTCCTGGCCGCGGAGGGCGAGCAGCAGGTTCTGCACGAACGGATAGATCGACGCGCCGCCGACGATGCTGGTGCGCGGCAGGTCGGCGTCGGTGACCGCCAGGTCGGACAGCTGCACGCCGATCACCAGGTGCACGGGGACCTCCGCGAGGCGCTCGGCGTACTCGTCGGCACGCCGCACCATCCGCACCCGCCTGGCATCGAACGCGCCGGGGTCGGCGAGCATCTGCGCGGCGCCCGTCAGCTCGGTGTAGGCGCGCCAGCGCGGCAGGTACAGCTCGGCGAGCTTCGCGCGCAGCTCGGGGTCGCGCACGACCACGACGCGCCAGCCCTGGCGATTACCGCCGCTCGGCGCGAAGCGAGCGTTCTCGAGCGCGGCCTCGAGTGTCTCGGTGGCGACGGGCTCGTCGGTGAAGCGCCGGCTCGTGGGCGTGCACCGCATCGCCTCGAACAGCTCCATGACGCCCAGCCTATTTGACGTGATGCTCGATGCGCCTGATCGTGTGCGCGGGCGCCCCCACGGCGATCGAGAGCGCCTCGACGTCGCTCGTCACGACGCTGCCCGCGCCGATCACGCAGCGCTCGCCGATCGCGACGCCACTGGTCACCACGACGTTCGCCCCCAGCCAGCAGTTGTCGCCGATCCGCGTGGGCCCCTTGCTCTCGAAGCCCTGCCACGTGATCGGCCTGTCGGGGTCGTCGTAGCGGTGCGCGGCATCCGAGACGAAGCAGCCGTTGGCGAGCATGCAGTGCGACCCGATCTCCACGAGCTCGTGGGCGGCGACCATCACGTTGCGGTTCAGGAACGTGCCCTCGCCGATCCGCACGCGCGCGCTGCCGGGAGCGGTGATCCACACCCCCGGCTCGAACAGGGTTCCGTCGCCGACCTCGAGGCGCCCCTCGCGCAGGGCCTCGAGCACGTTGCCCTCGATCGGCCAACGCGCGAACGCGCCGCGCCGCATCAGCTCCCAGTGGATCCGCGCGCGGTTCCACGGCAGCGCGTTGCGCTCATACCAGCGCCACTTCTGCGCCCACAGGCGCGCCTGGGCTGCGAGGTCGCCGTTGCCCGCACCGGTCACCCGCGCAGCTTCGCATGCGTGGCCGTCGCCGGCGGCGCGGCCCTACACGCGGGTGCGGTAGGCGAGCTGCGGCTCGCTCTTGCCCTTGAGCTCGAGCTCGACCTGATCGCGCGGCCTGGGGCTGAGACCCGCAGCTACGCGGTCGGACATCACGATCTCGCCTCCCGTGGCCTCGTGCTGGAGACGCGAGGCCGTGTTGACGACGTCGCCGACCGCGGTGAAGTCGAACAGCGCACGCTGCCCGATGTTGCCGACGAACGCATCGCCGTAGTCGAGGCCAATGCCCATCTCCACGAACGGCGGCGAGCCCGAGCCGTAACCCACTGCCCGCAGCAGGTCGCGCGCATGGTCGAGCATCAGCGCCGGCACCTGGTCGGGCGCGAGACCCGGCTTCATCGAAGGGAGGTACAGCGCCATCACCTCGTCGCCGATGAGCTTGTCGATGACCGCATCGGGGAACAGGACGTCCTCGGCGCAGCGGTAGAAGCGTCTCAGCACCTCGGAGGCCTCACGCGGATCCGCCCCGTCGAAGCGCGCGGTGAAACCGCGCAGGTCGGCGAACAAGATGCCCGTGGGCATCGTCATCCCTCCGGGTGGCGCGAGCTCGACGCATGTGGCACACACCGTGGGGTTCTTGCGGGAGGGCCGGTAACCGAGCGGTCGTGCGAGCAGGCGACCCGGCCCCTCGAACGGCGCGCCGCACACCCCGCAGCGCGGGCTTCGCGGAAGGGCGAGAAACAGGTGCATGAGCAGACGACCCGGTCCCGTTTCGTGCATCCGCCATGCCGCCTCCCAGTCCTCGGGCTCGAGCGGCTCGCCCTCGGCGCGTCCTGCCTCGCGGCGCAGCCTGCGAATCGCGCCACGCTGGAAGAAATTGGGGTCGCCGTCTCCCCCCATGGCCTCATCGTAGGGGGCCCGTGGCGCGGGCGCGCGCAGATCTGCTCAGGCCGCGGCCGCGAGCTTCGCCCGGCGTTTGCGCGGCGTCGCCCGCACCTTCGCGGCGGGCGTGAGGAGCTCGGCGAGGAACTGCCCCGTGTGCGACTCGGGCACCGCGGCGACCTCCTCGGGCGTGCCGGTGGCGATCGCGAGGCCGCCCTCCTCTCCGCCCTCGGGGCCCATGTCGATGATGCGGTCGGCGCTCTTGATGATGTCGAGGTTGTGCTCGATCACGACGACGCTGTTGCCCGCGTCCACGAGACGCTGCAGCACCTCGAGCAGCCGCTGCACGTCGGCGAAGTGCAGCCCCGTGGTGGGCTCGTCGAGGATGTAGAGCGTGCTCCCGGTCGCGATCTTCGAGAGCTCGGTGGCGAGCTTCACGCGCTGCGCCTCTCCGCCCGACAACGTCGTGGCAGGCTGGCCGAGGCGGATGTAGCCGAGCCCCACCGCGTCCAGCGTCTCCAGGCGCCGACGGATCTTGGGGATGTGCTCGAAGAACTTCAGCGCCTCCTCCACGGGCATGTCGAGCACGTCGGCGATGCTCCTGCCCTTGAACTTCACCTCCAGCGTCTCGCGGTTGTAGCGCTTGCCGTGGCACTGTTCGCACGGCACGTACACGTCGGGCAGGAAGTGCATCTCGATCTTGATCTGCCCGTCGCCGCGGCACACCTCGCAGCGCCCGCCCTTGACGTTGAAGCTGAAACGGCCCGGCTTGTAGCCGCGCGCACGCGCCTCCTGTGTCTTGGAGAACAGGTCGCGGATCACGTCGAACAGGCCCGTGTAGGTGGCGGGGTTCGAGCGCGGCGTGCGCCCGATCGGCGACTGGTCGACCTGGATGATCTTGTCGAGCTGCTCGAGGCCGTGCACGGAGCGGTGCGCCCCGGCGCGGCGGCGCTCGCGGTGCAGGCGGTTCGCGACGGCCTTGAACAGCACGTCGTTGACGAGCGTCGACTTGCCCGACCCGGAGACGCCCGTCACGCACGTGAGCACCCCCAGCGGGACCTTCACGTCGATTTCGCGCAGGTTGTGCTGCGCGGCGCCCTCGATCTCGACGTACCCGCTGGGCTTCCGCCGCCGCTCGGGCACGTTGATGCTGCAGCTGCCCGCCAGGTACTGGCCCGTGAGCGAGTCGCCCACCCGCTGAACCTCCTCCGCCGTCCCCTCGGCGACGATCCTCCCGCCGTGCTCGCCCGCCCCGGGCCCGAGGTCGACGAGATGGTCGGCCGCGCGCATCGTCTGCTCGTCGTGCTCGACCACGATCACCGTGTTGCCGAGATCGCGCAGGCGCTCGAGCGTCGCTATCAGCTTGGCATTGTCGCGCTGGTGCAGCCCGATCGAGGGCTCGTCGAGGATGTACAGGACACCCACGAGCGAGGACCCGATCTGGGTCGCCAGGCGGATCCGCTGGGCCTCGCCGCCGGACAGCGTGGTCGCGGAGCGCTCCATCGACAGGTATCCGATCCCGACGTTCTCCAGGAAGCGCAGGCGCTCGGAGATCTCGCGCAGGATCAGCCGGGCGACGTGGCGATCGGTCTCCGACAGCTCCACGTTCTCGATCCACTCGAGGGCGCGGCGCGCGGACAGCGCGCAGAAGTCCTCGATCCGCGCTCCCGCCACCAGCACCGCGCGCGACTCGGCGCGGAGGCGCGCGCCGCCGCACAGCGGGCACGCACGCAGCGACATGTACTCCTCGATCCGCTCGCGGCTCCAGTCGGAGTCGGTCTCGCGGTAGCGCCGCTCGAGGCTGTGCACGACTCCCTCGAAGCGGGTCGCGTAGGTGCGCCTGCGGCCGTAGCGGTTGCGGTAGGTGACCTGCACCGGCTCGCCGCCGGTGCCGTACAGGAACACGTCGCGCTGCTCGTCGTCGAGGTCCTCCCATGGCGCCTCGAGGTCGATCCCGTAGCGCTCGGCGAGCGCCTCGGTCACCTGCTCGTAGTAGTTGGAGTTGCTCGCCGCCCACGGCGCGATCGCGCCCTGGGAGATCGACAGCTCCGGGTTCGGCACGACCAGCTCGGGGTCGATCTCCATCTGCGAGCCGAGTCCTGTGCAGCGCTCGCATGCGCCGTGCGGGGAGTTGAACGAGAAGATCCTCGGCTCGAGCTCCACCAGCGACGGCCCGTGCACAGGGCACGCGAAGCGCTCGGAGAACGTGTAGATCGTGCCCGGGTCGGGCGTTGCCCCCGGCACGATCTGCGCGGCGGCGGCGCGCGGGCCCTTGGCGCCCCTGGCGCCGCTCGGTACGGGATCGCCGTCGCCCGCGGCCGCCCCTCCCGTCGTGCCCCTGCCCGCGCCCACGATCTCGACCTCGACGAGCCCGTCCGCGAGACCCACGGCCGTCTCGATCGAGTCCGCCAGGCGCTTGCGCACCTCGTGGCGCATCACCAGGCGGTCGACCACCACCGAGATGTCGTGCTTGTAGCGCTTGTCCAGCACGATCGACTCCTCGAGCATGCGGACGCGGTCGTCGATCTTCACGCGCGCGAAGCCGTCGGCGCGGAGCTCGTCGAGCAGCTTCCCGTACTCGCCCTTGCGGCCGCGGACCACCGGGGCGAGCACCATGAACCGCGTGCCCTCGGCGAGCTCCATCACCTGGTCGATGATCTGCTCGGCCGACTGGCCCACGATCGGGCGCCCGCAGATCGGGCAGTGGGGCTTGCCCACCCGTGCCCACAGCAGCCGCAGGTAGTCGTAGATCTCGGTCACGGTTCCCACGGTCGAGCGCGGGTTGCGCGAGGTGGTCTTCTGGTCGATCGAGATCGCCGGCGAGAGCCCCTCGATCGAATCGACGTCAGGCTTGTCCATCTGCCCGAGGAACTGGCGCGCGTACGCCGACAGCGACTCGACGTACCGTCGCTGGCCCTCCGCGTAGATCGTGTCGAACGCGAGGCTCGACTTGCCCGAGCCCGAGAGCCCTGTGATGACGGTCAGCGCGTCGCGCGGAAGCGACAGCGAGATGTCCTTCAGGTTGTGCTCACGGGCACCCGAGATGACGATCTTGTCGCTTGTGGCCATCGCTGGGCCATTCTATGACTGCGAACAGACGTTCGGGTGGGCGGCGCATGAATAGGAATATAACGGTAGGAATTCCTGATAGTGTTGTAGGAATGAAGGCGCGGGTTTCCGAGAAGGGTCAGGTGACGGTGCCGAAGAAGCTCCGCGAGAGCCTGGACATCAGACCCGGCGACGAGCTCGACTTCGTAGAGGACGGCGGACGGCTGATCGCCCTCAAGATCGCCCCGCTGGACCCCGTGGCGAGCGTGTACGGCAGCGTTGACCTCGGCCGGAGCACCGACGATCTGCTTCGGGATCTCCGCGGCGATGCCGGTCTGCCGTGATCACCGCCGTCGACTCGAACGTCCTGTTCGACGTGATCGGCGGCGACCGAACCTTCGGGGCCGCGTCGGCGGAGCGACTGCGCGAATGCCTGCGTGACGGCATGGTCGTGGCCTGCGAGGTCGTGTGGGCCGAGTGCTGTGCGGGACTCCCCGACAGCGCGGCTGCGGTGGACCGGCTCGACCGGCTCCGCGTGGGTTACGCGCCAAGCGGAGTCGACACTGCTGTCGCGGCGGGCGAGATGTTTCGCTCCCACCTGCGGAGGCGCGGTGGCCGCGAGCGGGTGGTGGCCGACTTTCTGGTCGGTGCCCACGCCCTCAACCAGGCCGACCGCCTGCTGACGCGCGACCGCGGGTTCTACCGGGACTACTTCTCAGGTCTGACCGTCGTCGACCCGGCCGCCTGAAGCTCGAGCGCCATGTCATACCGGTCGAGCCCCGGCGCGTAGCCGTCCGGGGTGTGTCCGGTCACCTCGAAGCCGAAGCGCTCGAAGAACGGACGGCTGTGCTGGCTGGTGTCCAGCCGCACGCGGCGCGCGCGCGGGTCGGCGGCGATCCGGTCGAGGCGCTCGCGCAGCAGCCGGGAGCCGACGCCCGCGCGGTGCAGGTCGCGTCGCACCATCCCCCACGTGAGCACGGCGACGCCCTCGCCGTCCACATCGAAGCCGCCGCAGGCGACGACCTCGCCGGCCTCATCCAGCACGGCGAGGTAGGTGCCGGGAATGTCGGCGAGGAAGCTCTCGAAGTCCGCCAGCTCCTCGTCTGCGAAGAAGTCGGGGGTGTTGCTCGCCATCACGGCCACGCAGCCGGCCGCGAGCGCGGGCTCGAACTCGACGATCCGTACGGTGGCAGGCGCGGTGACGCCTAGCCTTCGATCGCCGCGTACACCTCGTCGATCAGCGTTGCCTGGTCGGCGAGATGGAAGTTCTCCTGCAGATAGCGCTCGGTCTCCGCGCGCGACTCGCCGTTGAGCGCCATGTTGAGCGCGATCAGGCGCGCCCCGTCGACGTCCTCCGCATCCTCGGGCGGCACCGGAGCCGCGGCGGGCTGTTCCTCGACCGGCATCGCGGGGGGCGGCGGCGGCGCGACCGGCGGCGCGGCGGGCGGCGGCGATGACATCGCGCTCACCAGCTCGGCGTCGAAGTCGCCTGCCACGGGCGCGCCCATCGGCGCGGGAGCGCGCCCGGTGGCCGCGTCGTAGAGCTCGGACATGTTCGTCTCGACCGCCGAGAGATCGCCGGCGAGCCGGCCCGCCCCGGCGCGCAGGCTGTCAACCAGCGCGCGCACTTCGGTGTCCATGCCGCCCACGCGCTCGAGCAGCGTGTTGGCCACCTGCGCCACCGCTGTCACGTGGGCGCGCGCTTTGTCGAGCGCCTCGCGGCGGATGCTCTCCGCGTCGTGGTCGGCCGATTCGCGCACCTGCCTCGCGTTGTCGAACGCCTGGCGCTCGATCTCGGAGGCGGCCTGCTCGGCCGCCTCGACGATCGTCTCCACGTGCATCCCCGTGCTCGACGCCATCGACGCGTCGGCTCCGCCGCTGACGACCTTGCGGTGGAGCTCTTCGATCTGGACGGCGATCGTTCGCAGGTGCGCATCGACGGCGACGGGGTCATAGCCGCGCCTCGCGATCGGGAAGTCCTTGCGTTCGACTGCCTGACGGTCGAGCTCCACGGGCTGATCCTAACTCGGAGCCCTGTCGGCTTCGCGCTCGGGCTCGGGCTCGCCTGCGTCGCCCGCGGGCGCATCTGCGGCGTTGATCTCCTGCAGGTCGCGGCGCAGCTCGCGCAGCTCGTCGCGCACCTGGGCGGCATACTCGAAGCGCAGGTCCTCCGCGGCGGCGAGCATCTCCTCCTCCAGCTCCACCGCCATCCGTTCGAGCTCACCGCGCGGCATCTCGGCGCCGCTGGACTCGGCGGCCCCGCGCCGGCGCCTGCGTTTGCGCCCGCGAGGCACCTTGGACTCCGACTGCAGGAAGTCGGCGATGTCGGAGATCCCCTTCACGATCGTGGCGGCGGTGATGCCGTGCTCCTCGTTGTAGGCGAGCTGGATCTCGCGGCGGCGGTCGGTCTCTGAGATCGCCGCGCGCATCGCCTTCGTCTCTTTGTCGGCGTACATCAGGACGGTGCCGTCCACGTTGCGCGCGGCGCGCCCGATCGTCTGGATCAGCGACGTCTCGCCGCGGAGGAAGCCCTCCTTGTCGGCGTCGAGGATCGCCACGAGCGAGACCTCAGGCAGGTCCAGGCCCTCGCGCAGGAGGTTCACGCCCACGAGCACGTCGTACTCGCCCAGGCGCAGGTCGCGGATGATCTGGATGCGTTCGAGCGTGTCGATCTCGGAGTGCAGGTAGCGCGTCTTGAAGCCCATCTCGAGCAGGTAGCCGGACAGGTCCTCGCTCATCTTCTTGGTGAGCGTGGTGACGAGCACCCGCTCGTCGCGATCCACGCGCGCACGCACCTCGTTCATGAGATCGTCGATCTGGTTGCGCGTCTCGCGCACCTGCACCACCGGGTCCACGATCCCCGTGGGCCTGACGATCTGCTCGACCACCCGCCGCGACTGCGTGCGCTCGTACTCGCCGGGCGTCGCCGAGACGAACACCATCTGCGGCGTGATCGAGAGGAACTCGCTGAATGTCTGCGGGCGGTTGTCGAGCGCGCTCGGAAGCCGGAAGCCGTAGTCGACCAGCGTCTGCTTGCGCGAGCGGTCGCCCTCGAACATCGCGCCGATCTGCGGCACCGTCTGGTGGGACTCGTCGATGAGGCAGAGGAAGTCGTCGGGGAAGTAGTCGATCAGGCAGTACGGGCGCTCGCCCGGCCTGCGCCCGTCGAGGATGCGCGAGTAGTTCTCGATCCCCGAGCAGAACCCCACCTCGCGCAGCATCTCCATGTCGTACTGGGTGCGCTGGCGCAGGCGGTGGGACTCGAGCTGCTTGCCTTCGGACTCGAGCTCGGCGCAGCGCTCGCCCAGCTCGCGGCCGATCTCCTCGACGGCGTTCTCGATCGTGCCCTCCTTGACCGTGTAGTGGGTCGCAGGCCAGATCGCCACGTGCTCGAGGTCATCGGCGATCAGCTCGCCGGTGAGCGGGTCGAAGTGCTGCAGCCGCTCCACCTCGTCGCCGAAGAACGACGCCCGGAACGCCGTCTCCGCGTACGCGGGGAACACCTCGAGCGTGTCGCCGCGCACCCGGAACGTGCCGCGCGAGAGCACCTGGTCGTTGCGCGTGTACTGGATCGAGACGAGCTTGTGCAGCAGCCGGTCGCGGTCGACCAGCTCGCCCCGCTTGAGGATCTGCATGTTCATCTCGTACGTCTGCGGCGAGCCGAGGCCGTAGATGCAGGACACCGAGGCGACCACGATCACGTCGCGGCGGGCGAACACCGCGGCGGTGGCAGCGTGGCGGAGCCGGTCCACCTCCTCGTTGATCGCGGAGTCCTTCTCGATGTAGAGGTCGCGGCCCGGGACGTACGCCTCGGGCTGGTAGTAGTCGTAGTAGGAGACGAAGTACTCGACCGCGTTGTCGGGGAAGAACGTGCGGAACTCGTTGCACAGCTGCGCGGCGAGGGTCTTGTTGTGGGCGATCACGAGCGTCGGGCGCTGAACCGCCTCGATCACGCCCGCCATCGTCATCGTCTTGCCGGTGCCCGTCGCTCCGAGCAGCGTCTGCGCGCGCTGACCTTCGGTCACGCCCTCGGCCAGTTCGGCGATCGCCCGCGGCTGGTCGGCGGTCGGCGTGAACACGGCGTCGAGCTTGAAGTCGGGCATCGGCCCGACCTACGTTAGCCCGTCGGCGGGCGGTCCGAAGAGACCGCCCGAGGCGTGCCTCGAGGAGCCGCGCGCGGATCGCGCCCGGCCTGTCGTACCTCTGTACACACGCTCGGACGGCTGCTGCCGTGGCGCGCTCAGATCCCGAGCTCCTGGGGGTACGTCGCCCGGTAGAGCTGCTGAGCGTCCATCACCCGGCGCACGTATTCGCGCGTCTCCGGGAACGGGATCGCGTTCGCCGAGAGGGTGTGCCCTTCGTCGTTTGCCTGCGCCACCCAGCTGTCCACATTCGCCAGCCCGCCGTTGTAGGCCGCCACCGCCAGCATCTCGTTGCCGCGGTAGTGGTCGAGCAGGTAGCGCAGGTAATAGCTCCCGTAGGCGATGTTGACGCGCGGAGTCGCCAGGTCGCTTGCCTGGAAGCGGGTTCCGCCGGAGAGGTGGGCGAGGTAGTAGGCGGTCGCGGGCAGGATCTGCATCAACCCCTGGGCGCCCGCCGTGGAGGGATGCGGTTCGAATTTGCTCTCGGCGTAGATCACGGCCGCGATCAGGGCCGGGTCGAGGTGCTTGGCGGCCGCCTGTTCGCGGATCACTTCCGCATTGGTGAGCGGCAGCGAGAGCTTGTGTGCGGCCTGGTTGACCCCCAGCGCGACCAGGCCGAGGACGATCGCGATCGCACCGAAGGCGACGATGGTTCCGAGCTTGCGCGTCCTCATCCTGCCAGCTTCGCAAGAACCGCCGACAGCTCCCGCTCGAGGTCCTCCTCGCTGCCGTCGTTGCGCACCACGTAAGTCGCGCGCGCCGCCTTCTCGCCCTGGGTCAGCTGGCGCGCTGCCCGCTCGTCGACGACCGCGTGGCCCCGGGCCGCCGCGCGCCGCGCGCGCACCTGCTCGTCGGCGAGCACCGCGATCGTCGCGTCGTAGATCGCCTCCATCCCCGCCTCGAACAGGAGCGGGACCTCCACCACCGCCGCCGGCGGAGCGGGCTCGCTCGCGCGCGCGGCCTCCAGCCACTCGCCGACCCGCGCTCCCACACGCGGCCAGAGCAGCTGCTCGAGCCACGCGCGATCCTCCGCGGTCGCGAACGCGCGCTCTGCGAGCGCGGAGCGGTCGACGATCCCGCCGGGCGCGACCTCCTCCCCGAAGCGCCCCATCACCGCGTCGCGCACCTCCGCCTCGCCGTAGAGGTCGTGCACGACCGCGTCGCTGGAGATCGTCGCCGCGCCGAGGCGCTGCAGCGCGGCGAGCGCCGTCGACTTGCCCGACCCGAGCCCACCCGTCAACCCGACGAACGGGACCGTGGAACCCATCGCCCCGTCAGGCGCTCGCGCGCGTCAGTCCTGCGTGGAGGGCTCGGCCGCCAGCTCCGGCTCGGAGGCCGTCTCGCCGCTGCCATTGGGCTCCGCCGCAACCTGCGGCTCGGCCGCCCCCGCAGACTCGGGCGCTGCCGCAGCCTCAGGCTCGGTGGCCACCTCGGGCTCCGCCGCAACCTCGGGCTCCGCCGCCACCTCCGGCTCTGCCGCAACCTCCGGCTGCGCAGCAGCCTCGGGCTCTGCTGCAACCTCGGGCTCTGCCGCAACCTCCGGCTGCGCAGCAGCCTCGGGCTCTGCCGCAACCTCGGGCTCGGCCGCGACCTCTGCGGTCGCATCGGGCTCCGCGGTCGCGCCGGCTTCCTCGGCCGGGGCGGCCTCTTCGGAGCCGTCACTCGGGCGCGACACCGGCAGGATCTGGTCCTCGACCCGCTTGGCGGACAGGGAGAGCCTGCGCCGCTCGGAGTCGATCTCGAGGATCTTCACGCGGATCTCGTCCCCGGGGTGCACGATCTCGCGGGGGCTCTCGACGTGGTGGGGCGCCAGCTCCGAGATGTGCACGAGGCCCTCGACGCCGTCGAGGATCTCGACGAACGCTCCGAACGTGACGACCTTGGTGACCTTGCCGGCGAGCTCGTCGCCGACGTTGTAGGTGTCCACGATCCGCTGCCAGGGGTCTTCCTGGGTCTGCTTGAGGCCGAGCGACATGCGCTGGC
>Ga0187823_10000065_pt1 | contig 22033 bp, 21 predicted proteins | sample NC_wetland_sal_i_12_FD_132968 | JGI IMG/M metagenome (GOLD analysis project Ga0187823, IMG submission 132968) | Wetland sediment microbial communities from Neuse River Estuary, North Carolina, USA - SourceSoil_3 | ecosystem: Environmental > Aquatic > Freshwater > Wetlands > Sediment | place...
CCAATCCGGGCGGCCCGGTGCAACCACTCGTCACGGGGATGTTCTTCGGGGGCGCCGCGCACATCGCCCTCAGCCCCACCGGGGGCGCGCTCGCCGTGTTCCCCACGAGCGACGCGATGGGGGTGCAGGCAGCCTCGAGGGCGCCCGGGGCCGCGTCGTTCTCGCCGGGCGCTCCGCTCGCGCCCTCGCCGTCGGCGGCTCCCGACGTCGCGATCGACGGCGCCGGCGACGGCGTCGCCGTGTACGACACCGGGGGCACCGGATCGGCCGTCGCCCAGGCTCGCGGTTTCGACGCGAACCCGCCGTCCGTGGGATCCGTGTCGATCCCCTCGACCGCCGTGGTCGGCCAGCCGGCGCAGTTCAGCGCTCAGGCGTCGGACATGTGGGGCCCGGTCTCGCTGTCCTGGGACTTCGGCGATGGCAGCGCGGCGGCGTTCGGCGCAACGCTCACGCACACGTTCACCGCACCGGGGGCCCGCATCGTGACCGTCACCGCCACCGACGCCGCCGGCAACGCGGCGCAGGCATCCGGGTCGATATCCATCCGCCCGCTCCCTGGTGGGCCCGCCCCCGCCGTACCCGTGCTCTCGCACGCCTCGATCAAGCCGAAGCACCTGAAGCCGGGTGGGAGGGCGGTCTTCACGTTGACGCTCAACGAGGCCGCCGACGTGACGATCACGCTCGCGCGGCAGCGCCCATCGCATCGCCATCGCGGCAGGCACGCCAAGCCGCGGTTCTCGCGCGTCGGCGCGTTGACAGCCCACGGGATCGCCGGCGTGAACCACATCCGGTTCGCCGGCCGCGTCGGCAAGAGGAAGCTGCCTCCGGGCACCTACCGCGCCACGATCACCGCCGTCGCGGGAACGCTGGCGTCCAAGCCCCTCACGCTGAGCTTCACGATCACGATCACGAGCCGCGGATAGCGCCTCCGCGCCCGCCCACGGGCGGGCTAGTCCGCGTCCACCGACACGGCGACGCCCGTCACTTCCAGGAGCCGGGTGACCTGCTTGGACGCGCACCGCAGCACGAGCGCGACGTTGTTCTCCCTGCAGAGCGTCCGCAGCCTGAGGATCAGGTGCAGGCCCGGCGAGTCGAGGAAGGTGAGCTCGCTGAGATCGAGCTCGATCTCAGCCACTCCCGCGTCGTAGACGAGCGGCGCCACGAACGCGAAGAAGTCGAGCGCCGAGGATAGATCCAGTTCGCCGTCCAGCTTCAGCGTGCGGCGAGCGCCGTACGGCGTGCTCTCGATCGAGAGCGCTCCGACGGCGTGTTCGGAGGCGTCTGTGGGCGCGCCCACGCGCACGCCGCCGCCCGACGCACCTCTGACCAACATGAGCGACATCTCCTGTCCCTTTCCGATACGTGACTCGCGAACGGCCTGTGCCCCACATCGAGGGGTGCTCGGACCGCATCGCTCGGACCGGCAGGGCGCACCCGTGCGAGTGCTCCTCCCGCCCACGCTGTACCCGATGTCCCGGATCCCATTCAGACGGGCCTGGACGTCTGCCCGCGGTGCCTCGCCGGGTCGCGCGGAGCGCCGTCGGAGATTCCGGGATTTGAGGGCCATCGGGCGGCGCCAAGGCGGGGGCGCATGTGACGCGGCACTTAGGGGGGACTGCCGCGTCGCGCCCGATGGCCTACTAAGACGATACGAAGGTCCCCAAGTCCGACCTTTCCGGACCCTGAACACGGCTCGCACCCGCTCAAGCGCTCCGGCGCCTCGGCCGATGCGGCCATGTGTCGACCTTGGGGATCGCAGAGGCTCCCGTGCGCCCGCACAGGAGCGCGCTCAACGGCGCGCGCGTGCACGTGCCCGCGGGGGCGGCGATCGACGATCCGGCCACGCTCGCTTCTCTGCGCGCATATGGCCGGCGCGCCACGTTGCTCCTGGCGCTCGCCGTCGGCGCCGCGGTCGGAGCCGTCGTCCTGCTCAGTGCCGAATCACGCGCGGCTGCGCAGCTGCTCCGTGCGGGGGTTCGCACCGAAGGCGTGGTCGTGGCGGCGGGCGGAGGGGCGCACGACGGCAACCTCGCGACCGTCGAGTACCTCGTCGAAGGCGCGAACCGGCGCGGCACCATCCGCTACAGCGGCTCGCAGCACTACTTCCAGGGAGAACCCGTGCAGGTCATCTACGACCCGCGGGATGCGTCCCACATCCGAACCGCGCGCGACGCCAACGACGACGGATTCGGCAAAGGCATCGCCGTATACGCGCTCATCGCCGCGCTCGTGATGGCGCTCGGCTCCGCCCGTGCGGCCGCGCGGCCGTGGCGGTGGCGCAAGCTCTTGCAGCACCCTTGGCGCCCGTATGTCTCGATCTGCGAACCTGCCCGCCGGCGCGGCGGAGAGCGCAGCGTTCAGCTCGTGCGGCTCGGAGGCGCCACCGGGACACCGGTCACGCTGCGGCTCCGCCCCGTGACGCGCCGCCGTGCCGCTCGCCTCGCGGGCGAACGGGTCGTGTGGGTCGCCGGCGATCCCGCCGGGGAGATCGTGCTCGCGCTCCCGCTCACCCGTGAGCTGTATCCCGCCCGCGCCCCCCGCGGGTGGGGCGGGCGTCACCGCCCCGCCGGTCTACGCGAGCGCGCTCGCCCGCTGCACCTGAGCCACTAGCGGCCCGCCTGGGCGTGGGTCGCCAGGCGCTCCACCACCTGCGTCACCTGGTCGATCGTCGGCGCGCCGCTCTCCGCCAGCCAGCGCGTGAGCCACCGAACCGCCCACGCGTCGTACTCGGCCGGACTGCGCTCGGCGATCAGCGGCAGGAAGCGCTCAGCCGTGTCCAGGTCGATCGGCCGCCCGCGTTCGATGCGGAGTTCCTCGGCCAGCGACATCGCGTGGCGTAGATCGCCGCGCTGGAGCGCCCCCTCGAGCTCGGTCGTCGGTCGCCACGGCCTCGGTCCCATATGCGAACACATGTTCGCATATGGGCGTGACAGCCGCAACCGCCGCCGGCCCGAGCGATCCGGGCGGGGCTGCGCGAAGCGACGCCGCCGGGCGACAGCGCGAACCTCGGCCGCCACCCTGCGCGGTCGCCGCGCGCCCCCGCGGCTCGGGGGTCCAGCCGCACACGCACGAGGCCCCCGATCGGATTAACCATCAGCGCACCGATCTTCACTTTGATCCGCCCCGCCGCCCGCCGCGTAGACGGCAGGTGAACAGACCCGAACTCGGAGGGGATCACAAGTGTCAGTAGAAAAGGCCGACAGCAGCGTCGACCGCAGGCAGTTCCTCACCCGCGCCGGAGCGGCGGGTGCGGGCGTGGTGGTTTCCAGCACCGCGCTCGGCGCGTTCGCCCCGGCGATCGCTGCGGCGAAGTCCGGCGGTGTGAAGAAGGGTGATATCGAAATCCTCGTCGCGGCGCAGATCGCCGAGGCGCTGGCCGTCACCACCTACACGAACATCATCAAGACGGCGCCGTTCTTCACCCGTCTGGCGGATGACGACAAGGGCTACCTCGAAGCGGCGCGGCAGGAGGAGATGTCTCACTACCTGCTCGAGGAATCCGTAACCAAAAAACCGTCGCCGTTCACCACGTTCTACTACCCGCCCAAGATGTTCACCGACGCGCAGACCACTATGAGCACGCTGGTGACGCTCGAGGACGCGTTCATCGCCGCCTATCTGGTGGGTGTGCGCGACTTCAGCAACGCCAACCTGCGGGTCACGGCCGCGCGGATCATGGGGATCGAGAGCGACCACCGCACGCTCGCGCGGGTGCTCGGCTCGGACATCTCCCCGACCGACGGCGGCCCGCTGGAGACGCTCACCGGCGCCCAGGGCACCGCGGAGAGCGTGGACCCGCCGAACAACAACGGCTACGAGCGCACGCTCAAGTGGACCAACATCAAATCGGCGGTCAAGGCGCTCACCCCGTTCGCGTCACCGACTGCAGCGGCGAAGGCGGGATTCGACACGACGAAGGCGTTCAAGTTCGAACCGTTCACGCCCAAACTGCCACAGCCGCTGGGCGAATTCCACTCCTTCCTCGGCTAGCGGTTCCCGCTGCTTCCTGGGTTGGCACACGCGACGGCGGGCTGCGGTGGGCGGCCCGCCGTCGCCGCCTTTCCGCGGGAGGGCGAGGCCTAGCCCGCGGAGGCCGCCACCGCGGAGCTCGCCAGCACGCGCCCCGACGCGTCCAGCGCATCGGCGCGCACGTAGGCCGGCGACATCCCCGCGGGGAGCGTGACGGTGGTCTCGAAGCCGTCGCGCGGTGCGACCGCGAGCGGTCTGAGGGAAGTGGGCGACGTACCGCCCAGCACGCGCCAGCTCGCGACGTCGGTGGCGCCGTTCCAGCTCGCATATACCCGCGCGGGCCGGCCGCCGGAGGCCGGGGCCCACGCGATCGCGGGCGTCGTTTCGGGCCGGGCGTGCCACGCCTGGCGGTAGGCCCTGAACGACTCGGACGCGAGCGGCAGGTGCGCGTCGAACAGCACTTCGTCGTCGGGGCCGAGCTGCGTGAAGTACGACGCCTGGCCCCATCCGATCACCCAGTCGCCGCCGGGCAGCACCTGCACGTTCCCCTGACTTGGTGACACCAGTTTCGGATGGTGAACGAATTCCCGCACCACGCCCGCGCGCATGTGGGCGAAGTCGAGGTGAAGCTCGAGAGCGCGCGACTGAGGGTGCACTGCCGGGGTGGCCTCGTTGTCGAAGAAGGTGACGTCGTCACCGGGCTGAAAGCGCGCGTCGTGCTGGTAGGCGACGCGCGCGGCGTCGGGCATCGCGAAGCTGCTGTGCTTGCCCCCCAGTCGCCAGCGCACGCGGCCGGTGTGGGGATCGACGTCGTACGCCGCCCAGGTGTTGCGGGAGTCCACCAGCAGGTCGCCGCGGGGACCTACGTCGATCGAGTTGATGTGAAAGTAGTCGAACGGCTTCTGGCGGCTCGCCAGGCGCGCGGTTTCGTAGGAGTCCTGCAGCGGCACATGGTCGAGCGAGTGCCACTCGTAGCGCACGAGCCCCGTTCGCATGTCGATTTCCTGGACCAGCGTGTCCGCGGCCGCGCCCGTGCGCGGTCCCTGTGCGGCGCTCACGTCGCAGTCGACCGCGTCGAACACGGTGATCAGGGCGGTGCCGCGCGGCGTGATCTGGAATTCGTGCAGGTCGGGCTGGTACCCGTTGCCCGCGCGGACCACCGCGATCTGGTGGTAGGCGGTGTCGTCGATCACCTCACCCGCCTTGCGGCTGCCGCCATAGGGCAACGGGTCCTGCCACCAGGTCAGGACGGGCTGCCCCGCGTAGCGCTGCACGCGCAGGTCGCCTGCCCGCCAGCTCTTGGGAAGCGGCTTGAACCACACCAGATCGCCACGGTCGTCGAGGATCATCGGCCCCCACTGGCCGGGGCCCGCGTACGGCGCTATCAGCAGGTCTCCGGGCGTGCGGCCCGGCGTGCTGCGCGCGACGGTGATCGTGGGCGGGCGCAGGTCGTGGCGCGAGCGGAACACCTGATATTCGGGCGCGCTGCTCGCGCTGACCGGCGCCGAACCGACGCCGGAGCCCGGGCGGTCGCGGTCCGCCACCGTGAAGCTCCACGCGATCCCGATCGTACGGCCCCCGTCGCGGACACGGGCGGACACGTGAACGCTCTCGCCTTCGCCGAATTCGTGGCGCGGCACGAAGCTCGCGCCGTCGCCCTGGGAGTAGGGCTCCAGGGAGCCCGTGTGGCGGCCCGTGCGGGAGCCCGCGACGACCACGTTCGTGAGGGCAGCGCCGGGGACGCCGAGCAGGCTGACCTGCGTCTGGGCGGACGCCGTGAGGCTCCCGGGGGCAGGCGACACCGTCACCCGCCCTCCGAGCAGCGAGGAGATGTTCAGGTCGCGCGGCACGCACGGCGGCGACAGCGGGGTGCGACCGCCCGAGGAGAGCAGCAGCACGATCACGACGACCGCCGCGGCGACCGCGAGCGCGATCGCCGCGAGCGCCGCCGCACGGGAGCGGGGGAGCCTCATGCGCGCACGGAGGATAGGAGCACGCCCGGCGCGCCGCGCCGGCGTCGGCACGCCCCGCTACGCCGCTAGCGGGGCCAGTCGTCGGCCGATAGGCCGCCGGCGTCCGGCTGCGAGCCCTGCGGTCCGCCCGCGGGCGCCCGCACTTCGTGTTCCCGTTCCTCTTCGTCGTCCGCCTCGAGAACCTGGGCGCAGACAGGGCACGCGGGCGTCAACGCGAGAGAGTCGGCGGAGGCGTGCGCCGCCAGCCCGTCGAGCAGCGGCTGCTTGAGGTCGAGCAGCGCGTCGCGCACGCGCCCCACCTCGAGCGCCTCGGTGGTCGACTGCGCCTCGTCGAAGAGCGACTGCACGACGGCCACCGCGGCGGGCACGTCCGGTTCGACTCCGTCGCTCGCGGCACAGGGGAGGCGGGCGATGTTCTGCCCGTCCACGAACAGGCTCACGCACTCGATCCCACCCACGCGATCACGGAAGTGCTCGACGCGCAGCTCGTGCGGCACGCCAAGCTCGCCGCTGCGGGATCGCTCGGCGGTGAGGATCGCGAGCCGGTCGATCAGAGCCCCGAGCGCATAGGGCGGTTCCGTGATCCCGCGCATGCGCGCGGCGTGCTCGAACCAGGTCCACAGCTCCGCGGGGGCCGAACGGACGCGCTCCACACACGCGTTCCACTCGGTGATCGGCGCCTCCATGTCAGGGAAGTGCGCGAGGAACGACACGCGCCGTGGCCGCTCGCGCCCCGGGGCGTCGGCGAACTCGCACGCGTCCTCCAGGTCCACCGCCATCCGGAGCATGTCGATGCGAGCTTCGAGCTCGTCGCGGTGCGCTTCGGGCAGCGGCACGTCCGCGGGCACGGCCTCGGTGCCCGTGCGCTCCTGGCGCCTGGCGCGGCGCAGCACCCTGCCGGAGATTCCATCAGCCAACGTTCGTACCGCTTCGTGGGGGTGGGCGCCCGCGGCCGGCGCAGCGGGCACACGAGACTGTATTCCCGATTCGCCGCGCCGTGGGCGTGTCCTGCCTATGGTCCCGCTCAGACGAGCACCTCGGAGTCGTGCTCGGCGAAGATCTGAGCCCGGTCGCTGCGCTCGCCCGAGCGCAGCCCGGCGATCGGGCGACCCGGATGCGAGCCGCCGTCCGCCCATTCCGAGAGCACGAACGAGTCGGTGACGGTGACGCTCACGGGCGCTCCATCACCAGCTTCGTCCAGCCGGGCTCGAGCAGCGCATCGGGCGCATCCTCCCAAGCCACCACGCTGCTCGTCACCAGCTCCGGGCGCAGCGCGCCGCGTGCGGCGAGGTCGAGCACGTGCGGCATCGCCTCGCGCGCGTTCGCGCGCCCCGTACGGAAGGTGATGCCCTTCGTGTACATCTCGAGCAGCGGTAGGCCCGGCGGATCCGCGAAGTAGATCGCCGTGCTGGTACAGGTCCCGTCGGGCGAGGTCGACCGCAGCGCGAGCGCGAGGCCGTCCGGGTCGCTGCTCGCGTCCACCGTGATCGGGTAGGGCCCCACGCGCCGCGGGATCTCCGCGAGCGTCTGCGCGCCCAGCGCTTCCGCGGTGGCGCGCCGGCCGGCGTCGCGATCCGCGTAGAGGACGGACTCCGACCCCAGGGCGATCGCCATGCCCGCCGCGTACAGCCCTATCGATCCCGCCGCCGCGCCGCCCACCACGAGCACGGGAGCGCCCGGCTCGGCTTCCAGCTGCGGCGCCACCGCCCGCCAGGCGTCGCTGATGTTGTCCGACGCGCTCGCCGCCGCCGCCGGCGAGACGCCGTCGGGAAGCGGCACCAGCATGTGCTGCGCGTAGGGCACCAGGACCGCGTCCGAGAGGAATCCGCCCCAGCGCTCCACCGCCGGGCCGAAGCCGTACGTCGCCATGAAGTCCACCTCCGCGCAGTTGGAGGAGCGACCCTGCATGCAAGCCGCGCACGTCCCGCACGAGATCTGGAAGGGCACGCTCACGAGCTGCCCGGGCTCCAGGCCCGCCACCGCGTCGCCCACGTCCACCACCTCCGCCACGCACTCGTGCCCGATCGGGAACGGCGCCGGGAAAGGCGAGAGCCCGAGCACGATCAGCGCGTCGAGGTCGCACGTGGCCACCGCCACCGGCCGGACGATCGCGGCCGCGTCCGAGTCCAGGGACGGCGCCGGCACATCCCGCCATGCCAGTTCGTTCGGGCCCGTGTAGGTGAGCGATTGCATCGTGCCTCCGTTTCTCTGTAGACCGGTCGTTATATTATTGGGATGGCTCAGAGCGCGTCGGCTCCCACCTGGCGGGGTGGCTCCCCGGCCGCCGCCGGCGAGGCGTCCGCGCGCCCCGCCCGCGGCGAGGGTACGCGCGGGGCGTTCGTGGCCGCTACCGCGGAGCTGCTGCGCCGCCAGGGCTACGCGGCGAGCGGCGTCAACGAGATCGTGGCCCGCAGCGGCGCCCCGCGCGGGTCGCTGTACTTCCACTTCCCCGGCGGCAAGGAGGAGCTCGCGGTGGCCGCGATCGAAGCATCCGGCGAGCAGCTCGAGCGCGCGATCGGGTATGTGCTGTCCGCGAGCACCGATCTCGCGGCGGCGCTCGGCGCGCTCGTGGACGCGCTCGCCGCAGGGCTGGAGAGCTCCGACTACGCCGACGGCTGCCCCGTGGCGACCGTGACCCTGGAGGCCGCGTCCACGTCGGAGCCGATCCGCGCCGCCGCCGATCGCGCGTTCACGAGCTGGATCGCAGCGCTGGCCGAGCGGCTGCGCGCCGCCGGGTTGGATGACGCGGCTGCGGAGCGCCGTGCGCTGCTCGTGCTGTCCTCGATCGAGGGAGCCCTCCTGCTGGCTCGGGCGCGCGGAGATCTCGGGCCGCTGCGGGCCGTACGCGAGGAGCTCGTGGTGCTCGCGCGCTGCTAGGCGGTAGGTGTCGCGGCTGCACTGGCGGGGGATACAGCTGGACTCGCCTGGCCGGCCGCGAAGCGCGGGGCGCGTGGCCGCCGCGCTAGTGCGGCCGCTCGAGGATCTGGAGCGCGGCCCCGCCGGCCGTCTCCGGCACCGTCCACAGGTTCAGCACGCCGTCGAAGTCGAACGGCTCGGTGACCTCTTCGCGGCGGTCGGCTCCGGTGAAGCGCACGCCTCGCGCCGCCATCGACGCGGCCGTCGTGGCGATGTCATGTGTCTCGTAGGCGATGTGGTCGAGCCGGACGTGCTCGTCGCCGAGCCGCGAGGCGAGCAGGTCGTGGTCCGTGAAGGTGAACAACTCCAGCTCCCCCGCCTCTCCGAGGTACGTTCCGAACAGCGAGAACACGGGGCGCTCGAAGCGCTGCACGACGGGCTGGCCGAGCGTCTCCACGAACGCCGCCTCGGCGGCCGCGAGGTCGCTGACGAGGTAGCCGACGTGGTCGAGGCGACCCAGCATCACCAGAGATCGTAGGCTGAAGCGATGGCCGCCGATGTCAGCTTCACGACGCTCGAGCCCGTGGAGGGCGAGCGCTTCAAGACGATCCGCCGCGAGCTCGGCGCGGAGTCGTTCGGGATCAACGTGATCGTGCTCCAGCCGCGCGAGCGCGGACGCATCCACGACCACGAGCATCAAGAAGAGGTCTACGTGGTGCTCGAGGGCGAGCTCACGCTCGGCGTCGAGGGGGAGGAGCACCGGGTCGGTCGCTGGAACGCCGCGCGTGTGCCCTCCGGTGTGCGCCGCCAGCTCGTCAACCGCTCCGGTGAGCGGCTCGTGCTGCTGGCGCTCGGCGCCTCCGGTGAGCACGTCGGGCGCGACGGACATGCGTGGGAGGACTGGTCCGAAGGCGGTCCCGGGCGCTCGCCTCAGGAGGTGCCGATGCCCGAGAACCTCCCCGAATGAGCGGCGGGACCTACACCGAGCCGGACCTGGCCAGCTGCGCGCTGATCACGATCGACACGCAGTGCGACGTGCTCGACGGAGCGCCTCTGGAGATCCCCGGGACCAGTGCAGCGCTGCCCGCGATGGGGAGGCTCGCGCAGGCGTTCCGTGACAGCGGGCGCCCGATCGTTCACGTCGTCAGGATCTACGAGTCGGACGGCAGCAACGTGGACCTCTGTCGCCGCGAGCTGGTCGAGTCGGGAGCCGCGATCCTTGCCACGGGGGCCCCCGGCACCGAGATCGCGCCCGGGCTGCTGCCCGCGGGCGCGCCGGCGCTCGACGCGCAGCGGCTGCTCGGAGGCGAGCTCCAGCAGATCGCGCCAGATGAGGTCGTCCTGTACAAGCCGCGCTGGGGCGCCTTCTTCGAGACCCCCCTGCAGTCCCATCTGCAGTCGCTCGGGGTGAGCACGCTCGTGTTCTGCGGCTGCAACTTCCCCAACTGCCCGCGCACGTCCATGTACGAGGCGAGCGAGCGCGACTACCGCGTGGCGCTCGCACGCGATGCGATCTCGGGCCTCTACGAGCGGGGCGAACGCGAGCTCGTCGGCATCGGCGTTCACCTGCTCGGCAACGAGGAGCTGATCGCAGGGCTGGTCGCCGAGACACCCAGCGCCGCTTGAGCGGGCGGCGGCGGTGCGGTGAGCGCGCTCGGGGGGTGGCATCTCCGCGCCGAGAACCGTGGAGCGGCGCTCTAGAGCGCGACTCCAAGATCGGCGGCGCGTGCACCTCCCCGAGCGCCAAGGTATGCGTGCGCACCCTTTTCAAGTACCTTCACCTTCCGTGAACCTGGAGGAGCTACGGGAGGGGGTCGCCGGCGGGTCGATCGACACCGTCGTGCTCGCCATGACCGACATGCAGGGCCGCCTCCAGGGCAAGCGCCTCGCCGCCACGCATTTCGTGAACGAGGTGGCAGCGCACGGCGCCGAGGGCTGCAACTACCTGCTCGCGGTGGACGTGGACATGAACACCGTGGACGGCTACGCGATGTCCTCGTGGGAGCGCGGCTACGGCGACATGCTGCTCAGGCCCGACTTCGAGACGCTGCGCCCGGTCCCGTGGCAGGAGGGCACGGTGATGTGCCTGGCCGACGTGGCCTGGCTGGACGGCAGCGAAGTGGTCGCCTCGCCCCGTCAGATCCTGCGCCGCCAGCTCGCGCGCCTGGCCGAGCGTGGCTGGACGGCCAACGCCGGCACCGAGCTCGAGTTCATGGTGTTCCTGGACACCTACGAGGAGGCGTGGCACAAGGGCTACCGCGACCTGCGCCCCGCGAACCTCTACAACATCGACTACTCGCTGCTGGGCACCTCACGCGTGGAGCCGCTGATCCGCTCGATCCGCAACCACATGGCCGCTGCCGGGATGGTGGTCGAGGACTCCAAGGGCGAGTGCAACCTCGGCCAGCACGAGATCAACTTCCGCTACGCCGACGCGCTGCGCACCGCCGACGAGCACGCGATCTTCAAGAACGGAGCCAAGGAGATCGCCGCCCAGCAGGGGATGGCGATCACGTTCATGGCCAAGTACGACCAGCGTGAGGGCAACTCGTGCCACATCCACTTCTCGGTTGCCGACGAGGAGGGTCCGCTGTTCCCCCGCGACCAGCAGGTGTTCGAGTCGTTCCTCGCCGGGCAGCTCGCATGCCTGCGCGAGATGACGCTGCTGCTCGCGCCCAACATCAACTCCTACAAGCGCTATGCCGCCCGCAGCTTCGCCCCGACGACGGTGGCGTGGGGTAACGACAACCGTACGTGCTCGCTGCGCGTGGTGGGGCACGGGCCGGGGAAGCGCTTCGAGAACCGGGTGGGAGGCGCGGACCTGAACCCGTACCTGGCGCTCAGCGCGATCATCGCCTCGGGCCTGCACGGCGTCGAGCGGGGCCTGAAGCTCGAGCCCGCGCTCGACGGCAACGCCTACGCCGCAGCCGGGCGCCCGCGGGTCCCGACGACGATGGCCGACGCCCGCGCGCTGTTCGCCGAGAGCGACGTCGCGCGCGCCGCGTTCGGCGATGAGGTCGTGGCCCACTATCTGAACGCCGCCGACGTGGAGCTCGAGGCGAGCCAGACGGCGGTCACCGACTGGGAGCGGGTGCGTGGTTTCGAGCGGCTGTGACGTGGACGGAGGGGGCCGTGAGCGACGGCTCTGAGGCGCGCGGACCGGTCGTCGCCGGCACGCTCACGCCGCCCGAAGCGGTGTTCGCGCGGGTTCGCTCGCAGACCGCCTTCGAGGAGACCGTCGACCAGCTCGGAACGGCGATCAAGCTCGGGCTGTTGCCCCCGGGATCGCAGCTGCCCCCCGAGCGCGAGCTGTGCGCGCGCCTGGGCATCGCCCGCTCGACACTGCGCCAGGCGCTGACCGCGCTCACGCAGAGCGGCCACGTGTACGCCACACGCGGACGCCACGGCGGGACGTTCATCGCCGACCCGCAGCCGCCCGTCGATCCGCCCGGACCGGAAACGCTCGCGCGCTGGCGCGAGACGTGCGACCGCCGCCTCGCGATCGAGGTGGGGGTGGCGGTGCTCGCGGCCGAACGCGCCGACTCCGCCGACCTCGACGCCCTCGACGAGGTCGCGCTCGTCCTGGAGGACGCGGTGGAGGACTTCGCCGCCTACCGTCAGGCCGACATCCGCCTCCACGTCGGGCTCGCCGAGGCCGCCCGCTCGGACGTGCTCGTGCGGGAGATGACCGATGTGCAGGGCGCGATGACCGACCTCATCGCCTACATCGCCCACCCGCCGGAGATCCTCGCGTCCTCGAACGCGCAGCACCGGCGCCTGCTCGCCGCGGTGCGCGAGCGCGACGCGATCGGCGCCACCCGCGAGATGACCGAGCACCTGAAGGGCACCGAGCACGTGCTCGCGGGACTGCTGCCCGGCGGCTGAGAGGTCGCCCGGGGCGTTGCCCTACGAGGGCCGCGCCGGGCCGTGGCGTGCGCCGGCGCCGAGACGTGGAGTGGCGCTCTAGAGCGCGACTCCGCTGGCTTCAACCGCAGGCCGGCCCTCGCCCCCGCAGCGAGCGGCAAGTTCTCGTTGCCGCTCTTGACATCCGTCCGGGTTCGAGCGTATCGTCACTAGCGAAGGACGGGACATCAAACCTTTTCCGAGCAGGGGGGCGACCAATGAGCAGCAGCAGCACGGGGACGCTGACGGCGGACGAGCAGAAACTCGCCGACCTCGGCTACAAGCAGGAGCTGCACCGCGGGTGGAGCGGCTTCTCGAACTTCGCGATCTCCTTCGCGATCATCTGCATCCTCGCGGGCTGCTTCACGACCTACGGGCAGGCGCTGAAGAACGGCGGCCCGATCGCGATCTCGATCGCGTGGCCGCTGATTTGCGGGCTGATCATGTTCGTCGCGTTCTCGATGTCCGAGCTCGCATCGGCATACCCGACGGCGGGAGGCATCTACTACTGGGCGTCGCGGCTCGGCGGGCCGGGCTGGGGCTGGTTCACGGGCTGGTTCAACCTGATCGGGCTTGTCGCCGTGGTTGCGTCGGTCGTGTACGTGAGTGCCACGTTCCTGATGAACCTGCTCGGCCTCTACGGGCTTCACTTCATCTTCAACTTCCCGAAGGCCGCCGGTATGACAGGGTCGGCGGACGTGCACTACACCGCGCACGTGAACTTCGCCCTGTTCGCGATCATCCTCGCGGGCGCCGGGCTGGTGAACGTCTTCCGCAGCCATCTGGTGTCGGTCTTCTACAACGTCTCGGTCTGGTGGAACGTGCTGGGCGTCGCGGTCATCGTCGTGATCCTGATCGCCGTGCCGTCCCACCACGCGAGCTTGTCCTACGTGTTCGGCCACAAGGCCAACGAATCGGGCTTCTCCGGCGGGTCGGTCGACAGCCTCAAATTCTGGATCTACGTGCTGCCGCTCGGCTTCCTGCTGACGATGTACACGATCACCGGCTACGACGCGTCGGCGCACGTCTCCGAGGAGACGCACGGCGCCGAAGACTCGGCGCCGAGGGGGATCTGGCAGTCGGTCTTCTACTCAGCGATCGTCGGCTGGATCGTGCTGCTCGCGATCACGTTCGCGATCCAGAAGGGCCACGAAGCGGAAATCTACAAGGCGGGCTTCCCGGCCCTCACGATCTTCACGACGGCGCTCAGCTCGTCCGCTGCGAAGGCTGTGATCCTGATCTCGACCATCGGGCAGCTGTTCTGCGGCATGGCGTGCGTCACGAGCGCCTCGCGCATGACCTTCGCGTTCTCGCGTGACGGCGCGGTGCCCGGTCACAACCTGTGGCGCAGGCTCGGTCAGAAACGCACCCCCACCTGGGCGGTCTTCTTCGTGTGCCTGTTTGCGCTCGTGGTCACGATCCCGGCGTACTTCCCGAACCATCTCGGCACGCCGGTCGCGTTCCTCGCCGTCACGTCGATCTCGGTCATCGGGCTGTACATCGCCTACACGATCCCCGTCTTCCTGCGTTGGCGGAAGGGCGACGAGTTCGTCCCCGGGACGTGGACGCTCGGGTCGAAGTACAAGTGGATCAACCCGATCGCGTGCGTCTGGGTCGCGCTGTGCGTCGTGATCTTCTGCCTGCCGTTCACACCCGAAGGCGTGCCGTGGGAAAGCGGGTTCAACTGGTCAGCCGTGAACTACGCGCCGCTCGTGACGATCGGCGTCATGCTCGCCGTCACCGTGTGGTACGCGGTCTCGGCGAAAGACACGTTCAAGGGGCCGATCCGGACGATCGACGAGCTCGACGTCGAACAGGCGCTGCCCGCGATCGCCGAGGCGCCATGACGGTGAGCGCGACCTCCGCAGAGGCGGCGGGGTTCCCGCAACGGACGGGTTGACCGCTTGAGCGAGCGGCTGGCAGTGCTCGAGCCCGCCACCGAGGGCGTGCTCGCGGAGGTCGCGCGCGCGGGCGTCGCCGAGGTGGACGCCGCGGTGGACGCGGCCGGCGCGGCGCTGCCCGCGTGGCGCGCGCTCGCGCCGGGCGCGCGCGCCGAGGTGCTGCGCGCGCTCGCCGACACCGTGGCCGAGCACCGCGAGGAGCTCGCGGTGCTCGAGGCGCGCAACGCCGGCAAGGCGATCGCGGATGCCCGCGGCGAGATGGGGATGGTGGCGGACACCTTCCGGTACTACTCCGGCGCCCCCGAGCGCCTGCTCGGCGACACCATCCCCGTCGCCGGTGGGCAGGCCTTCACCGTCCGCGAGCCGCTCGGCGTGGTGGGTCTGATCACGCCGTGGAACTTCCCGCTCGCGATCGCCTCGTGGAAGCTCGCGCCGGCGCTCGCTGCGGGGAACACCGTGGTCCTCAAGCCCGCCGAGCTGACGCCGCTGACCGCGCTCCGCTTCGCCGAGCTGGCGATCGGCGCGGGCCTCCCGGAGGGCGTGGTGAACGTCGTCGTCGGTCCCGGCCGAACCTGCGGGCAGCGGATGGTCGACCATCCCGCGATCGCAAAGATCGCCTTCACGGGCTCCACCGAGGTGGGGCGCTCGATCGCAGCCGGCGCCGCGCAGACGATCAAGCGCGTGACGCTGGAGCTGGGCGGCAAGTCCGCCAACGTGGTGTTCGCGGACGCCGACCTCGAGACGGCGGCCGCCGCCGCGCCTTCCGCCGTGTTCGGCAACGCCGGGCAGGATTGCTGCGCGCGCTCGCGGATCCTCGTGGAGCGCTCCGCAGTGGACCGGTTCCTGGAGCTGCTCGAGCCCGAGGTGAAGGCGCTCCGCGTGGGTGACCCGCTCGACGAGGCCACGCAGATGGGGCCGCTGATCAGCGCCGGCCAGCTCGAGACGGTGAGCTCGTTCCTCGACGACTCCGCGCCCGTGGCGTTCCGCGGCAGCGCCCCGGAGGGCCGCGGGTTCTGGTTCGCTCCCACCGTGATGGCGCCGGTGGAGCCGTCGCTGCGCGTGGCGCGCGAGGAGGTGTTCGGCCCGATCGCCGCCGTGATCCCGTTCGACGACGAGGCCGACGCGGTGACGCTCGCCAACGACACGATCTACGGGCTGTCGGGCTCGATCTGGACGCGCGACGGCGCTCGCGCGCTGCGCGTGGCGCGTGCCGTCGAGACGGGCGTGCTGTCGATCAACAGCAACACCTCGGTTCGCGTCACCACGCCGTTCGGCGGGTTCAGGCAGTCGGGCTACGGGCGCGAGCTGGGTCCGCACGCGACCGACGCCTACACCGAGGTCAAGACGATCTTCTACTCGACGGAGGACTGATGGCGGGGCGTCTGCAGGATCGGGTTTGCGTGGTCACAGGGGCCAGCGGCGGCATCGGCGCAGCGACCGTGGAGCTGTTCGGGCGCGAGGGCGCGAAGGTGGTGGGCGTCGACGTGCTCTCGGGCGCACCCGGCGACGTCGCGTTCCAAGCGGACCTCACCGACGAGCAGCAGGTCAGCGCGATGCTCGAGGAGGCACGCTCCAAGCTCGGGCGGATCGACGTGCTGTTCAACAACGCCGGCATCTCGCCCATCGACGACGGCTCCGTGCTCGAGACCACGCTCGAGGCGTGGGAGCGCGTGCAGAGCGTCAACCTCCGCAGCGTCTTCCTGTGCTGCAAGCACGGGATCCCCCACCTGCTCGAGAACGACGGGCCCCTGCGCGGGTCGGTGATCAACACCGCGTCGTTCGTGGCCGTGATGGGCGCGGCCACGTCGCAGATCTCCTACACCGCCTCCAAGGGCGGTGTGCTCGCGCTCTCGCGCGAGCTGGGAGTGGAGTTCGCCAAGCGTGGCGTGCGCGTGAACGCGCTCTGCCCCGGACCGGTCGACACGCCGCTGCTCAAAGAGCTGTTCGCCAAGGACCCCGAGAAGGCGGCGCGGCGGCTCGTGCACGTGCCGATCGGGCGCTTCGCGCGCGCCGAGGAGATCGCGCAGGGCGCGCTGTTCCTCGCCAGCGACGACTCCAGCTATGTCACCGCGTCGACCTTCCTGATCGACGGCGGGCTGAGCGGGGCGTACACGACGCCGCTGGACTGACCCCGCTCGGCGGCTCGCCGGGGCATCTCCTCAGGCCGTGATCGGAACGTGGCCCTCCTGCCCGGCGACGCGCGCGAGCCACGCGTTGATCGCGGGATAGCGGTCCAGCTCGAAGCCTCCCTCCGGCGCGACGTGCGTGTAGGCGTACAGGGCGATGTCGGCGATCGAGTAGCGCTCGCCCACGAGGAACGCGCGCGCCGCGAGGTGGCGCTCCATCGCGTCCAGCGCCAGGTAACCGCCGCTCATGCGCGGCTCGATCTCGCGCTCGTCGACGGGCTTGCCGGACACCGCGACCAGGAAGCGCACGACCGCGATGTTCGGCTCGTGGCTGTACTGCTCGAAGAACATCCACTGCAGCACCTGCGCGCGCTCGAACTCGTCGTCCGGGATGTAGCCCGTCCCCTGCGCCAGGTGCCACACGATCGCGTTCGACTCGCCCAGCGAGCGGCCGTCGTCGAACACGAGCGTGGGGACGCGCAACCCCGGGTTCAGCTCGCCGAGCAGCTCCAGGCGGCCGCTGCGGTCGACCACGCTCACCTCACGCCGCTGGTAGGGGATGCCGAGGTGCGCCAGCAGCAGGCGCACCTTGTAGCAGTTGCCCGACACCCCCGAGTCGTAGAGCAGCACCCGGCTCAGCCCTTGATGACGCCGATCACGTGCCCCTCGGGGTCGCTGAACAGCCCGATCTCGACTCCCTCGGCGACCTGCTCGGGGCCCATCATCCGGCTCCCGCCGAGCTGCTCGGCCTGCGCAAGCGACGCCTCCACGTCGGGCACCTGTACGTAGAACGTCACGTGCCCGCCGTAGCCCTCGGGGCCCTTGGCGATCCCGCCGCCGATCCCGATGCCGTCGCTGGAGAGGTTGCCCTCGCGCTGGACGATCCCGTAGTCCATCGGGTTGTTCGCGTCGATCTCCCAGTCGAACATGCTTGCGTAGAACGCGTGCAGCGCCCTGCTGTCGGTCCCCGTGATCTCGAAGTGCACCACCGGCTGGCCCATCGCGGTCCTCCGATCTGCCGGCAGCGCCGGCGTCGTGAGCGTCCACCACTATCGCGTGGGCGGCGCGTTTTCAAGGGCGGGCTCCCGGAACGGCCGGGGGCGGGGGCCGGCGCGCGCGAACGAGGGTGTCACCACCGAGCGAGCTCGCTCACAGATTCAGCCATGCCGCGCGGGTGAAAGGGTTAATCACCTGTTCCGAGATTAACTGTTCCTTCCCGTCCGTTGTCACATCACCGACGGATGTGCGCAACTTCTGCGACGGCCGGGGTGTTTGTACGGCCGAATCACCACGTCGTCCAAAGCTCTCCAAGGGGGGAAACTCACATGTTCAGGGATGGAACGCGCGGAGCGCGGCGTATCGCCGTGGCCGCGATCGCAGCCGCATTTGCAGTGCTGGGAGCAACGCAGGGACTCGCAGGAGCGGCGGTGCACGTCAGCCGCTCCGGATGGAGCTGGGGGAACCCGTCGCCGCAGGGACGGTCGCTGCTCGCGATCGCATTCGCAGGTGGCACCGGCTATGCGGTCGGCAACGGCGGGACCGTGCTGTCGACCGCGGACGGCGGTGCGACCTGGACGGGCCTCACAACCGGCACCGCGGGAACGATCACCAGTGTGCAGGCCGTCTCGCCCTCGACGGTGATCGTCGGCGGCGGCAACGGCTGCATCACGCGGATCTCCACCAACGGCGGGCAGACGTTCACTCGCATCTTCAACGTCGCGGAAGCGGGCTGCCCCGAACCTGTCGCGGCGTTCAGCTTCCTGACCGGTCAGAGCGGCTACCTGCTGCTGCGCAACGGCTCGCTCGAGGCGACCGGCGACGGCGGTCAGACGTTCGCGCGTCGCACCGGGCTGCCCGGTACGCCGGTGTCGAGCGGCGGCGGGGAAGCCCACGGCGTCGCCGTCCACTTCACCGACCCGAGCCACGGGCTCGCGATCACCTCCGCGCCGAGTGGCGCGAGCAGCGCGTTCGCGACCGCGGACGGCGGCGTGTCATGGACGCCCGTGGCGCTGCCCGCCGGCGCGAGCGTGTCGAAGCTCTACTTCCTCGACGCCGAGCACGCGTATGCGATCGGGCCGAACACGCTGCTCGCCTCCAGCGACGGTGGCGCGACCTGGACCTCGCGCGCGATCGGTGCGGGCCAGTCGTTCGGGTCGATCGACTGTGAAACCGCGACGCGCTGCATACTCACACTCTCCTCCGGCAGCGAGCTGGTCGGCACCACCGACGGCGGCGCCACCGACAGCGTCACCACGGCGTCCAGCTCGCTCCTGTACGGCGCGGCGTTCGCCGGCCCCGGCAGGATCGTGGCCGTGGGCGCCGGCGGTGCGACGGTGGTCTCCTCCGACGGCGGCAGCACATACACACCCGTCTCGGCCGACGTGGGTGGTGAATTCGGGCGCCTGCGCGAAGGGCCGGGCGGTCTGCTGCTCGCACCCGGGAGCCGCGGCGACATCGCGATCTCCGTCAACTACGGCGCCAGCTGGCAGGTGCTCGCCACGCAGACCTCCGCGCAGTTGGTGGACGCGGCGTTCACCTCGCCGACCGAAGGCTACGCGCTGGACGCGGACGGCGGCCTGCAGCAGACGCGCAACGGAGGCGCGAGCTGGCAGACGCTCAACCCCGGCACCAGCCGGCCCGCGGAAGCGATCGCGGCGCTCGGCGGCGAGGTGCTGCTGATCGGACCGCGTGGCGTGTATCGCGCGGTGGCGGGCGGCCGCTTCGCCGCGGTCACCGGCCCCGCGGTCGCGCGCGTGCCGCTCGACGACTACGACAACGCGGGCGCGGCGCTGTTCGCGTTCGCGCGCGGCGGGCACACGCTCGTCCGCACCGCCGACCGCGGCGCGACCTGGACGCGCGTGCGAATGCCGCTCACGGGCCGCCGCGGGCGCACCCGCGTGGCGATCCGCAGCGTGTCGTTCACCAACGCGAGCGCGGGCGTGCTGCTCGACACCGGCGGGCGCGTGTGGCAGACGCGCAACGGCGGCGCCAGCTGGCACGAGCTGCTCGGCGTCGGCTCGAGCGAAGGGGTGCAGGTCGCGTTCTCGGATGCGCTGCACGGCTACCTCACGCTCGCCTCGTTCGGCGGCGATGACGAAGATGCCTACACGCTCCGCACGAACGACGGCGGAGCCACGTGGCACCCGCAGGAGATCACGCTCGGCTCGATCGGACAGGACGCGATCGTCGCCGCGGGCGCCCAGGATGCGGCGCTGCTGATCGACGGCGTGGCCCCGGGCGGTGCGCCGCTCCCGCGTCTGCTGTTCGCGACGAGCAGCGGCGGGGACCTCCCCGGCGCCTCCGCCACGCTCACGCTCAGCACGCGGCGCACCACGCTCGGCCGGCGGGCACTGCGAGCCTCCCACGGGACGGTGGTGGTGCAGGGCACGCTCAGCGGTGCCGTCGGCGGCGAGCAGATCGTCGTCTCGCGCCGCGCGGCGCGTGGGGGGCAGTGGCAGCACCAGGAGGTGATCGCCGGCGCCAACGGCGGCGCGTTCACCACCACCTGGCACGTGAGCGGCTCGTCTGTGTTCGTGGCCCAGTGGGCCGGCGACAGCGGGCGCCCCGGGCTCGGGTCGAGGGTGCTCGGCGTGACCGTGCGCTAGGCGCGGGTCCGGCTCCGGCTGCGGTGTGGGGATCGCGGCCGGGGCCGGGCGTCCGGCTCGCTAGGCCGCGACGGGCGCCGGCCGCCCCACCTCATAGGCGGTCCGATCCACCTGTGCGGTGCGCCGGCGGTAGGTGCTCCACAGCCACGGCCACTGACTCGGGTCGTTGCCGTTCTCGTCCACGTACCAGCTCGTGCAGCCCGTGTGCCACACGGTGTCGCGCAGCGCCGCGCGCAGCTCTCCGTCGAAGCGGTCGGCGGCCGAGGCGCGCACCTCGATCCGGTCGGTGCGCGAGCGCGCCAGCTCGTCGAGCGCGGAGATCACGTGGGCGGCGCCCGCCTCGATCGTGTAGATCACCGACCCGGTGCCGCCGTTCGTGTTGGGGCCGTACAGGAGGAACATGTTGGGGAAGCGCGGCACGCTCATGCCGAGGTACGCCCGCGGCGTGGGCGTCCACGCTTCGCTCAGGCTCACGCCGCCGCGACCGCTGATCTGCATCGGCGCCACGAAGCCGTGCGACTCGAAGCCGGTGGCGAGCACGAGCACGTCCGCGGCCCGCTCGCGCCCGTCCGCGGTGCGGATCCCGTTCGGGGTGACGGACTCGATCCGGTCGGTCACCAGCTCGACGTTCGGGCGCGTGAGCGTGGGGTACCACTCGTCGGTGAGCATCACCCGCTTGCAGCCCAGCTCGTCCGCCGGGGTCACGCGCGCGCGGAGCGCCGGATCGTCGATCGCACGGTTGATCTGCGAGCGGCCGAGCGCGCGGAACGGCGGCAGCATCCAGCGCTTGCCGGTCATCGCGGCCGCGCCGAGCTCCATGAACGCGAACGTCGCCGCGCGGTCGAGGCGCTGGAGCGCCGGGAAGCGCTCGAAGGCGCGCTTGGCGCGCTCGCTGTAGGCGTAGTCCATCTTCGGGAACGTCCAGCCGGGCGAGCGCTGGTAGATGTCCAGCTGCGCCACGCGCGGCTGGATCGCAGGGGCGACCTGGATCGCGCTGCAGCCGGTGCCCACGATCGCGACCCGCCTTCCCGCCAGCTCCACGTCGTGGTCCCATCGGGCGGTGTGGAACGCGGGACCCCGGAACGTGTCGAGCCCCTCGATCGGCGGCATCTTCGGCACGGTCAGCTGTCCGCACGCCGTCACGAGGACGTCCGCCTCGTGCTCGCCCGCGCTGGTCTGCAGCAACCAGCGCGCGCGCTCCTCATCCCAGGCGGCGGCCGTGACCTCGGTGCCCGTTCGCACGCGCTCGAGAACGCCGTGGCGGCGCGCCACGTCCTCGACGTAGGCCTGGATCTCCTGCTGCGGGGCGTACCGCCGCGTCCAGCGCGGGTTGGGCGCGAACGAGAACTCGTACAGGTGCGAGGGCACGTCGCACTGGCAGCCCGGATAGGTGTTGGCCCACCAGGTCCCCCCGACCTCCTCGTCGCGTTCGAGCACCACGAAGTCCTCGACGCCCGTCTGCTTGAGGCGGATCGCCATACCCAGGCCGCTGAACCCGGCGCCCAGGATCGCCACTCGGAAGTCGCGTTGCTCAGTTGCGGTCATGCCATCTCCCCGGTCGTCGTCTCAATCGCGGTCGTAGAAACAATATTGTTCTCCAGTGTACAATCATGTTCCCATGAGCGTCGAGCCCCAAACGCCGAGCCTGATCGTCCTGCCGCGCGGCCGCCACGCGGCGCCCCGCCCGGTCGTGCGACAGG
>Ga0187823_10000066_pt1 | contig 22026 bp, 21 predicted proteins | sample NC_wetland_sal_i_12_FD_132968 | JGI IMG/M metagenome (GOLD analysis project Ga0187823, IMG submission 132968) | Wetland sediment microbial communities from Neuse River Estuary, North Carolina, USA - SourceSoil_3 | ecosystem: Environmental > Aquatic > Freshwater > Wetlands > Sediment | place...
ATCCGCGTTAACCGGGTAGGTCGTCCGGAGCCTTCGTAAGCTCTAAGGTCTTGCGCGTGCTTGCCCTTGATTACGGCCGGGCCCGGTGCGGCTGCGCGGTGAGCGATCCCACGGGCACGATCGTGACGCCCCTCGAGCTGGTCGAGCGCCCCACCACCAAACGTGGATGGGCGCGCCTGCGTGCGCTCGCCGCCGAGTACACCCCTGAGCGCGTCGTGGTGGGGCTGCCGCTGGCCCTCGACGGCAGCGACAGCGACCAGACCCGCGAGGCGCGGGCGTTCGCGGCGAGGCTCCAGGAGCAGCTCGGCGACGGCGCGCCCGTAGAGCTCTACGACGAGCGCTTCACCACCAAGCTCGCGCAGCGCGAACCCGCCCGCTCCCCCTTGCGTCGCAAGGACAGGCAGGCGAGCGAGGACTCGCGTGCGGCCGCGCACCTGCTTGAGAGCTGGCTGTCCGCCCAATCCGGTTAGGGTCATTGGTCTTGGCACGCGGTGATCGAGTACACGGGGGCGAACGCACCGCCGAGGAACGCGAGCGAGACCGACAGGAGCGCGAACGCAGGCGCGCGGCTGAGCGGTCGCCCGAGGCGTCCGTGGCGGCGCCCGCGATGCCGCCTGCGCCGGACCCGTTCTCGCCGGGTCCCGCGAGCGCCGGTGCCACACCTGACGCTCCGGCCGAGGAGCACGCTCCGCAGCCCGCGCAGGAACCCTTCGCCGAGCATCCCTACGTGGAGCCCGCGATTCCCGCTCCCGCCCCCGCGGCGCCCGCTCCGCAGCCGGCGTCGCCCGTGCCGGAGGCGGAGACGCCCGCCTCGGACCCGTTGGCGGGGGAGGCTCCCGGGGACCGGCCGCGCCATCCCCCTGCGCCGGGCGAGAGCCCGGAGCGCCCGTCGCCCGTGCCGGGTCTGATGTCGGGCGCGGCCGCGCCGTCCGCCGCGCAGAGCCCGCCGCGGCCGGTGTCGATGCCCGGCGAGGCGCCGCCGTCGCGCCTGCCCCCGCCTCCACCGCTGCCGGGCGGCGCACCGAAAGCGGCACCCTCGACAAGCAAGGACAGGCAAGCGGGGGGCCCGCGCTCGCCGCGCCATCGCGTGGGGGCGCTCGTCGCGCTGGCGGCGGCGCTGGTGGCGGTGGCGGCGCTCCTCTTCGCGCTGCTGCACAAGAGCAACCACGCCAAGCCGAAGGGCCCGACGATCGTGAAGGTGGTGATCCCGGAGGGCAAGACGCGCGCGCAGATCGCGGAGATCGCCAAACACGCGGGACTGCGGGGCGATTACCGCGCGGCGTCTCGCAGCTCGGCGCTGCTCGATCCTCGCCAGTACGGCGCGCCGAGCAGCACACACACGCTGGAAGGCTTCCTGTACCCGGCCACCTACGACGAGTTCGTGGGCGCGCCGGCGAGCCGCCTCGTGGCGGAGCAGCTGGAAGCGTTCAAGGAAAACTTCGGCGCCGAAATCGCTGCGCGCGCGAAGGCGCTGCACGAGACCCCCTACCAGCTCCTGACGGTGGCGTCGATGGTGGAGCGCGAGGCGGAGATCCCGGGCGACCGCGCCAAGATCGCGGCCGTCATCTACAACCGCCTCAAACGCGGCATGCCGCTCGGGGTCGACGCGACGATCTACTACGCGATCGAGCAGCGCAGCGGGGTCTCCACGTACACGAAGGAACTCACGGAATCGCAGCTGGCGATGAACTCCGCCTACAACACTCGCACCCACGTGGGGCTGCCGCCCACCCCGATCTCCAACCCGGGGCTCGCGTCGATCGAAGCGGCGTCGAAGCCCGCGAGCGTGGCCTACCTCTACTACGTCGCCGGCGCCGACGGCTGCGGCGAGCACGTGTTCTCGGACACGCAGGCGGAATTCGAAGTCAACGACGCGGCGTACAAGGCGGCGGTCAAGAAGAACGGCGGCAAGCCGCCCACGTGCAAGAAGTGACCGGTGCGCCGGTGAGGCTGGGCGTGCTCGGATGGCCCGTCGCGCACAGCCGCTCGCCTGCGATGCACAACGCGGCGCTCACCGCGGTGGGCCTCGCGGACTGGCGCTACCAGCGCCTGCCGGTGCCGCCGCAGCTGTTCGACGAGACGGTGCGCGGGCTGCCCGCGCTGGGCTTTCTCGGCGCGAACGTCACGATCCCGCACAAGGCCGCGGCGCTGGCGCTGGCCGACGACGCGAGCGGGGCGGCGCGCGAGATCGGAGCGGCGAACACGCTGACCTTCGGCGCGGACGGCCGTATCGCGGCCGAGAACACCGACGGGCCGGGACTGGTGGACCTGCTCGGCGAGGACGTCCGCGGGCGCCGCGCGCTCGTGCTCGGCGCGGGCGGCAGCGCGCGCGCGGCGGTGTGGGCGCTGACGCGCGCGGGAGCCGGCGACGTGGCCGTCTGGAACCGCACCGCAGAGCGCGCGATCGAGCTCGCGAGCGCGTTCGGTGTACGCGCCGTGGACGCCGCCGAGGAGGCGGACGTGCTCGTCAACTGCACGTCCGTCGGGCTCACCGACGCCGACCCCCCCAATCCTGAAATTCCTGATTCTGATGCGGGATTTCGGGATGACCCGGACATTCGACTAGAACGCTCGGCCACTCAGGATTGTGCGCTCAACCATTATGGATTGACGTTCGATCAAGTCGGTGAGTACGCGCATGTCGTCGACCTGGTCTATCGCCCCGGAGCCACCCCGCTGCTCGCCGCTGCGCGAGCCCACGGCGCACGCACGCTCGACGGCCTCTCGATCCTCGTCGCGCAGGGCGCCCTCAGCTTCGAGCTGTGGACCGGGCGGCCCGCGCCCCGCGCGGAGATGGAGCGCGCCGCGCGCTCCGAGCAGCCCGGGTGAGCTGACCGCGGCGCCGGGAGGCGCGTCGTGAGCAAGGACTCCAAGTCCGAGCCGGACCTGCACGCGATCTTCGAAATGGACGGGGAGCGCACGGAAGGCGGCGAGGCGGTGCTGGTGGAGCGCGGCGTCGACGGCGGCGGCGGTCTCGACCTCGATCTCGACACGCTGAACGCGGCGGCCCTGGAAGTGGACGCGGGCGCCGGCGGCGCGCAGCAGCCGACGGGCGGCGAAGGCGACCCCGCGGTCTCCGACGGCGAGACGAAGTGGAAGGGGATCACCCGCCCCTCGCGCCGGGGCTCCACGCCGCGCTTCCTGACGGACGTGATCGTGGAGATGGAGCTCGCTTCGCGCAAGCAGGTGGAGGACGCGCTCGAGCAGTCGCGCACCTCGGGCACGACGCCCGAGCGGGTGCTGCTGGAAAGCGGCGCCCTCACGCAGGACGGGCTCGCGCGGGCGCTCGCCGAGCGCTACGGGCTCGACCACCTCGACCTGGGCGTCTTCCAGGTCGACATGACCGCCGCGAACCTCGTGAACACGTCGGTGGCGAAGCGCTACCAGGCCGTACCGGTCGCGTTCGTCGACAAGCGCACGCTGCTGATCGCGATGGCAGATCCCTCGAACGTGCTCGCGGTGGACGACATCGCGATCATGACCGGCTACGAGGTGCGCGTGGCGGTCGCCGCCCCCGACGACATCGCCGCGCTCGTGTCCCGCCTGGACCGCCTCGAAGACGTGGTCGACGGCGCGACGCTGGTCGAGGACGAAGAGGACGAGGTCGTCCAGCTCGCCGAGACCGACGACGACGCGCCGGTCATCAAGCTCGTCAACCAGATCGTCGCGCAGGCGGTCGAACGCGGCGCCTCCGACATCCACCTCGCGCCCGACGGCAAGGAACTGCGCGTGCGCTTCCGCATCGACGGCGTGCTCCAGGACATCACCACCGTGCCGCGCAAGATGGCCGCGGGCGTGGTGTCGCGCATCAAGATCATGGCCGAGCTGAACATCGCCGAGAAGCGGCTCCCCCAGGACGGCCGCGTGGGGCTCTCCGTCGACAGCCGGCACGTGGACCTCCGTGTGGTGACCGTCCCGAGCGTGCACGGCGAGGGCGTCGTGATGCGCGTGCTCGACAAGGCGTCCGTGATGGTCGACCTCGACAAGCTCGGGATGGCCGACGCCGAGCGCGAACGCTTCGAGAAAGCCTGCAACGAGACCGACGGGGCGGTGCTCGTGACGGGGCCGTCGGGGTCGGGGAAGTCGACCACCCTGTACGCCGCTCTGAAGATGCTCAACTCCCCCGAGAAGAACATCATCACCGTCGAGGACCCCGTCGAGTACGAAATGGACGGCCTCACGCAGGTGCAGGTCGCCAACAAGGTGGGGCTCACGTTCGCGATGGGGCTGCGCACGATGGTCCGCGCCGACCCCGACGTGATCATGGTCGGCGAGATCCGCGACCGCGAGACCGCGCAGATCGCGATCGAGTCGGCGCTCACGGGGCACCTGGTGCTCTCCACGCTCCACACCAACGACGCGCCCTCGGCGATCACCCGCCTGATCGAGATGGGGATCGAGCCGTTCCTCGTGTCCTCGGCGCTCGAGTGCATCGTCGCCCAGCGCCTCGCGCGGATGCTCTGCTCCAATTGCAAGAAGCGCACGATCATCCCCGCGAAGGTGCTCCAGGAATCGGGCTGGAAAGCGCGCGTTGAGCTCGAGGCGTACGAGCCGGTCGGCTGCAGGCGCTGCGGCGGCAGCGGCTACCGCGGCCGCGTGGGTCTTTACGAGGTCATGCAGATGACGCCCGAGATCCAGCAGCTGGCGCTCGAACGCCAGACCGCCGACGCGATCCGCGTGCTGGCGATCCAGCAGGGCATGACGCGCCTGCGGGATGACGGCCTGCAGAAGGTACGCCAGGGCCGCACCTCGGTGGCCGAGATCGCGCGCGTCATCGGGACCAACTGAGCGCCCGCCGCTCGGTCCCGAGCGCTCGCGGCGGGTCGGTTTTTCGTCCAGGCGCGAATTGCCTCTCCTGAAAAGGCGGTTTTCTGCCGATGGGCCCTCCATGGACATCGATTTCGCCGATCTGCTGATGGAAGTCGTACACCGCCGTGCGTCGGACCTTCACCTCAGCGCCAACGCGCACCCCACGATCCGCGTGCGCGGACGCCTGACCCCGCTCGAGGACTACCCGGAGCTGTCGGCCTCGGACACCCGCGAGATCATCTACTCGATCCTCACCGGCGACCAGCGCCAGCGCCTTGAGACGAACTGGCAGCTGGACTTCGCCTACTCGATTCCCGGGCACGCCCGCTTCCGTGTGAACGCCTACTACCAGCGCGGCGCGATCGGCGCGGCGTTCCGCCTGATCCCCTTCGGCCTCGTCGGCATCGACGAGCTCGGCCTCCCCGCCGCGGTGCACGAGTTCACCCGGCGGCCGCGCGGCTTCGTCCTCGTGACCGGCCCGACCGGCTCGGGGAAGTCCACCTCGCTCGCGGCGATGATCGACGAGATCAACAGCACCCGCGAGGAGCACATCATGACGATCGAGGACCCGATCGAGTTCCTGCACGGTCACAAGAAGTGCCTCGTCAACCAGCGCGAGCTGGGGTCCGACGCGCAGAGCTTCGGCGACGCGCTCAAGGCCGCGCTGCGTCAGGACCCCGACGTGATCCTGGTCGGCGAGATGAGGGACCTGGAGACGATCTCCACGGCCCTGACCGCCGCCGAGACCGGCCACCTCGTGTTCGCGACGCTGCACACGCAGGACACCGCCCAGACGATCGACCGCATCATCGACGTGTTCCCCGCTCACCAGCAGGGCCAGGTGCGCGTGCAGCTGTCGGTGGCGCTCCAGGGCATCATGACCCAGCAGCTGCTCCCCAACCAGGACGGCTCGGGCCGCGTGGTGGCCACCGAGGTGCTGGTGCCCACGCCCGCCGTGCGCAACCTGATCCGCGAGGGCAAGACCCACCAGATCTACTCCGTGTTGCAGACCGGCTCCGCGCAGGGGATGCAGACGATGGACGCCTCGCTCGCGGGCCTCGTCCGCCAGGGCAAGATCACCCAGAAGCTCGCCGAAGCACGCTCCGCGACCCCCGAGGAGCTGCGGCGCCTGCTCGGTGCACCGTCCCTCGCGGCGGCCTAGGCGGCACACCTCATGAGCACATTCGTCTTCAAAGCGATCGACCTCACGGGCGCGAAATCGCGCGGCGAGGTCGAGGCGGACTCCAAGCAGGCGGTCGCCGACCAGCTCAAGGCGCGCGGCCTCGTCGTCCTGGACATCGCCGAGAAGGGCGGCTCCAAGGACATCGAGTTCGCGTTCCTCAAGCGCGTCAAGCCGAACGACCTGGCCGTCTTCTCGCGCCAGCTCTCCACGATGATCTCCTCGGGGATGAGCATCCTGCGCGCGATGTACGTGCTGGAGGAGCAGACCGAGAGCAAGTTCCTGAAAGAGACGATCGTGGCGGTCCGCAAGGACGTCGAGGCGGGCCTCTCGCTGAGCGACTCGATGGCGCGCCACCCGAAGGTGTTCAGCCCGCTGTTCGTCGCGATGACCCAGGCCGGTGAGATGGGCGGTGTGCTCGAGGAGTCACTGATGCGTGTCGCGGACCAGCTGCAGAAGGACGCAGCGCTCAAGCGCATGATCAAAGCCGCGATGGTCTACCCGGTGATGGTCGTCATCTTCGCCGTGGGCGTGATGATGGCGCTGGTGGCGTTCCTGGTGCCGGTGTTCGAGGGTGTGTTCAAGCAGTTCGGCGGCGAACTCCCCGCGCTGACGAAGGTGTCCGTGCTGCTCTCCGAAATCGTCACCGGCTACTGGTGGGCGATCTTCGGCTCGACGGCGCTGGCGATCGTGACCTTCATCAAGTGGAAGAAAACCACCTGGGGCCGCAAGCAGTGGGACCACTTCCGCCTGCGCGTGCCGATGAAGATCGGCACGATCGTCCAGCAGGTCGCCGTCGCGCGCTGGTCGCGCACGCTCGCGTCGCTGACCGCCGCCGGCGTGCCGCTGCTGCAGGGTCTGGAGATCACCGGGAAAACGGGTGGCAACATCGCGATCGAGGAGGCGATGGAGGGCGTCATCGCCTCCGTCAAGCGCGGCGGCACGATCGCCGCACCGATCGCGCAGGCGCCGATCTTCCCCGCGATGGTCACGCACATGGTGGGCGTCGGTGAGGAGACCGGCGCGCTGGACCACATGCTCGACCGGATCGCCGAATTCTACGAGGAACAGGTGGAAGCGTCCGTCAAGGCGCTCACCTCGATCCTCGAGCCGATCATGATCATCGTGATCGGCGGGATCGTCGGGTTCATCGTGATCTCGATGTACCTGCCGCTGTTCGAAGTCTACAACCACATCGAATAGCGGATACCGCTCTGCAGAGCCCTAAACGGGCTGTTCCGTCAACTGCACGTTCTCCCTCGACACCGGCTACTCCTCCAGCCCCACGGCTTTGAGGGCTTCTCGCTGGTCGTAGTAGCTCTCGACCCGAAACGCTTGTCCCGCGTTCATCTTGAAGACGAGGATGTATCGGACGTCGGCGTGGATGCCGCTCCCCTTTCCTCGACCGGTCTGGTGGACGGGCGCAATGACTGCATCACCGACGTCAATCAACTCCTGAGGCTCAAGGCGGTAATCGTCGAAGGCCGCAGCAACGAGGCTCATCAGGGCGCGGATGCCGTCATGTCCCCGGAACGGCCCAATGTCCACGAAATCGCTCGTCGGATACCACTCGATGCTGGGGTCCATCCCAGCAAGCACCCCATCGACGTCGCCGACGTTGAGCGCAACGAACCCCCTGCGGACGACCTCCACGTTCTCCTTGGACATCGCCTACTCCTCCAGGCCCACGGCTTTGAGCGCCTCACTGGCGTCGAGGAAGATTCGTACCCGGGTGATGTGACCGTCTACCAGGTCGTAGACGTTCGTCGCCTCGAATCCGAGCGGGATGGCGGTCGCCCGCCCGGTACCGCGAGTGCGTATGAACGCGAGAACCTGGTCGGGGCCGACCGTTTCCACACGGTTGATGTCGATTCGGAAGTCCGGAGCGGCATCCTCGACGTCAGAGAAATATCGCTGTATGCCTTCCCGGCCTTCGTAGACCCCGGCGATGAGCGGCGTGCGCAACTCGACATGCTCGCTGCAGCAGGCGAGGTACCCGTCAAGGTCCCGGCCGTTGATCGCAGCGACCGCGCGGCGCACGATCTCCACGTTCTCCTCCGACATCTGCGCCCGTTCCTCGGCGAGGCGTTCGGCGGCAGCACGGGCCTCGTCGACCTCGGAGATCGTAAGGCGTGCGATCAAGCCTCGCCGCCAGACATAGACCCATCCCTCGCGTTGTCGAAGGTGACCGGCGCTGCCAGCCGGACGACCGTTCTGAATGACCACCGCAAACACAACCCCATTGCCGAGGTCGCGGACTTCCTCAAACCCGAACTCCAACTCCTCGTACGTGCCAAACCACTCCTCAAGGAAGTTGCGAATGGCCGCCCGCCCCTCGAAGTGGTCCCCCAACGCCCTCCCGTCCAAGACGGCGTCCGGAGCAAAGCTGCCCGTCGCGGCGTCGAGATCACGGCGATTCGCAGCCTCACGCTGCCTGTGCACACGCTCCACCAGACCGGGGGTCGGGTACTCCTCAGACATCGGCCGCCCAGTATCCCGCACGCTACGGGTGCGTCGACTGCGCTGTCGCCGCCGGTGGCGTTGGGCGAGGCTGGGCGCGCGCTGTGGGAGGCGGCGTTCGGGATCGGCTGGACGGATCACCAGCTCGATCCCGCTCTGCAGAGCCCTAAACGGGCTGTGCGAGCAGCGGCGAGGACCTCCTGAATCCCACGAAGGTCCAGTAGATCGCGATGAACGCCTCCCACACGATCTCTGGGATTGTCATCAGGAACAGGCCGGTGCTCGGGTCGTCGAACACGTCGAAGAGCACGAGTACACCCCCGATGAACGCCAGCGGTCCACCGATCATCCCCACCAGCGCCATCCGCGGCGGCACGAGCTGAGACCTGTACATCAGGTAACCGAGCAGGAGCCCGTTTCCGAACCCTCCACAGAACTGCGGGCCGAGCAGGAAGGTCCATTCGTGCAGGGCGACGAGCGATCGTCCCACCAGCGTGAGCGAGCCCGCATTCACTCCGGTCCCGGCGAGGTCGTGGCGCAACGTCAGGACGGACATCAGGCTGATCAGACCCATCACGATGATCGTCGACTCCACGGTGCGGGACGCCACGTACCCGAGGGCGACCGCGTTGTTCACGCGTTTGACCAGCGGATAGATCACCACAGCGGTGGCGATGTTGCAGATCGCCAGCAGCACCTCGAGCAGAGCGCCTGCCGCGATGCGCCGGTCCCATCCCGAGCCCAGGATGTAGTCGTGGTGGTGTTTCAGGGCGGGGTCGTAGAGGAGCACCGCCGGAATCGAGAACACGAACGTGCCGATGAAGAAGAGCCCTGCGATGCGCGCGGTTCTCTGCGCCGACGGGGTCGACCGCACGATGTTGCTCCCCTGGCTCGCCATCTCCTGCGCCGATACCCCCGCACGTAGAAGCCCACACACATCCGCGGGTTTGCGCCGATGGGCGGGTGCGGCCGCAGGCCTAGCGTGGGTCCCGTGGGCGGCACGAGCACCACATGCGACCGCCGAGGACGATCCGCTGCGGCGCGTCGGCTCCTCCTTCTCGTGGCCGCGATGGCCGCGCTTTCGATCGCGACGGCACCGGCCCTGGCGGGATGGTCTCGCGCCCGGGTCGTGAGGCGCTCGGCCACGGGATTCCCCCGTGTCGTGCTCGCTACCGACGCGCGCGGCGACGCGGCGCTGGCCTGGACGAGCGTGCGCCAGGTCGGGCTCGTGCGGACGCGGGTTGCGGTGCACGTCGCGTTCATCGGCCCCGGAGGCCGGGTCGCCGAACGCACGGTTTGGAGCAACGGCGACGCCATCGTCGGCGGCGTCGCCGTTGCGCTGGACGCGCGCGGTGAGCTCACGGTCGCGTGGATCGCGGCGGCACGGGCGCGCAACGGCGGGACGTCCGGCCCCCACACGATCCGAGCGGCCTACCGCAACGCGTCGGGCAGGTGGTCCGCAGCCCAGAAGGTCGGCTCCAGCGGCCCGCTCATGAGCGCCGATCTTCACCTGGCGGTGGCACCCGACCGCGAGGTCCTGCTGACCTGGGTCGCGCACACCGCGCGTGCGCCGGGCGTCGCCGCCGCATGGCGCAGGGCGGGGCACGGCTTCGGAGCGGAGGGAGCGGTGAGCCGCGCCAAGGGGGCCATGATGATCCTCCCGACCGCCGTGTTCGACAGCGGCGGCGCAGCGCACGTGTACGGGACCGGCGGATGCGGTCGTCGGGGGTGCGCGACGATGGTCAGCACGAAGGCGCACGGCCACCGCTTCGGTGCGCCGCTGCTCATAGCTCCTGCGCCCGCCGAGTACCCGATCATCTCGTTCAGCGCTCCGGGACGGGCGCTGATCGCCTGGGAGGCGGGCATCTTCGAAGACCTCGAACCCTCCTTCGCGGCACCGTACGCGCGGATCATGAGCGCGGGAGCGCTGGGCCCGCCGATCGCACTGCAGCCCGGCACCGCGTTGACCGCGAGCGCCGTCAACGCGGTTGCCGCCAACGGCGGCGGCGGGACCGCGAGCTGGGTGGCGTGGCCGGCCACCTCGCCCCCGGGCCCGGGCGCGCCGTTCGTGATGCTTGCCGCCCTCGGGGCGGACGGCCGCTTCTCCCAGCCGAGCGTTGCGGCCGACGGTCTCGTGCCGGCGCTGCGCGACGGAGCAGGGGACACGCTGCTCAGGCAGATCGGCCCCTCTGCTGCGCTCGAAGCGGGCGCGCCGCCGAGCCCGATCGCGATGCGGCCGGCCGCCGGTGGGCCGCCGCAGCCCTCCCCCGTTCAGCTGCCGTCCGGGACGCCGGCACCGTCCGCGTTTCTCGCGGGTCTGGCCACCACAGAAGCGGCCGGAGCCGGGGCGGCGGTCGCCTGGGTCGCCGGGACACAGCTTTCGGTCGCGACCTGGCGGCCTTAGGTCGACCGGGTGCCGGGCCGCGGCACCTGCGCTCCTCGAGCGGCGCCCGCCCCCGCCGACGGGCGCGCCGTCGAAGCCGCAGCTCAGTTGCTGAGCTGGAGCGTCACCTCGCACGCGTCGACCGATGCGCGCGTCCCGGGCGTGTCGGAGGGGTCCATCGCCTCGAACACCTTCGCCGAGTCCTCCATGTTCTGGGCCGTCTCGAAGCGCTGGAGCACCACCGCGGTCCCCTGTGACTCGTCGAACAGCACCTCGATCCCGCTCGAGACGACGCCGGGGGGCGGGCCGCCCGCCTCCTCCACCCGTCGATTCAGCGCTTCGATGTGATCCTTCGTCACGCCGGTGAACCTCACCACTCGCGTGTGCATGCCGCCACCTCCTGTCGGTTTTGCCCGACGCTAGCCGCGGCCAACGCCCGGGTCAATCGTGCTCACGTGACTCCGAGCCCTCCACCCGCACGGTGCGGCGCTCGCCGCGGCCGTCCACGGAGAGCGAGAGGCGCCCGTCGAGCAGTTCCAGGAGCTCCGATCCCACGAGCTCCCGCCGCCACCCACGGAGCGTGCGCACGTCGGCCTCGCTGCCGGTGCGCGAGCCCGCCACGACCGCCTGGAGGTCGGCGCGCGCGGCGAGCAGCTCGTAGGCGAGGCCCGCCTCGCGCGCGCGGGCGCGCAACAACGCCTCCGAGAGCGCGATCAGCGGGGCGTCGGCGGGCCGCGGCGCGGGCCCGCGTGCGCGCGCGGGGGGCGGGTCCGGAGGCATGTCGCGCGAGCTGCGAATCACCTCGAGCAGCTCCTCCGCGCGTCGGCCCGCCGCGGCCGAGCCGACGCCGCGGATCCGCTCCAGCTCGGCCCGCGAGCCCGGTTTGCGCTTTGCGAGCTCCATCAGCGCCGCGTCGCCGAGCACGCTCTGCACGGGCCTGTTCTGGCGCTCGGCAACGCCCTCGCGCCAGCGCACGAGCGCTCTCGCGACGGGCCGTGCGTTGGCGTTCAGCGACGCCACGCGCGGCAGCCGCGCAAAGATCGTCTCGGGGTCGCGCTCATCGCTGGACTGCGCGAGCGGCTCGCACTCCTCGCGCGCCCATTGCAGGCGCCCGTTCTCCTGGAGCCTCCGCTGCAGCTCGCCCGCGAGGTCGAGCAGGTGGACGACATCCTCGCGCGCATACGCGAGCTGCTCCGGTGAGAGCGGGCGCGCGTCCCAGCGGGTGAAGCTCGCCGTCTTGGCCACGCGCAGGCCGAGCAACTCCGCCAGCAGCGACTCGTAGGAGGACTGCGCGCCGAGGCCCGCGAACCCCGCCGCGACCTGCGTGTCGAACACGTTGCTCACGTCCGTGCTCAGATAGCGGCGCAGCAGCGCGATGTCCTGCCGGCCCGCGTGCACCACGACCTCGATCGCGGGGTCCGCCAGCACCGCGCCGAGCGGCGCCGCGTCGAGCTTCTCGTCGAGCGCGTCCAGCAGCACGATCCGCTCCGCGCCCTCGGCGGCATCGGGTATCGCGAGCTGGATCAGGCACAGCAGCGTGCGGTAGCGGCCCTCGCCCATGAACTCCGTGTCCAGGGCGATCCGCCCCGATTCGCGCGCGCCCGCGACGAGCGCGGCGAGCTGTCGCGGGTCGTTCATGCGCCGCTCGCCCCCGGCAGCAGGTAGAGGACCTTGTGCTGCGAGAGCCCCGCCTCGCGGGACACGTCTTTGGCGTGCGCGCGAACCCAGCGCGCCGGTTCCGAGCACGCGGCGTTGGTGGAGGATCCGTGTTTGGGGCAGTAGGAGTTCAGGAACGCGAAGCGCACGTCGCCTTTGGCGACGAGCTGCTGCAACTGCTTCACGGTCGTGAACACACGTCCGTTGTATGTCGTCAGCACCACTATCGGTCGTGCATCCTGGACGATCAGCGACCCTATCTGCGTCGCCGACTCCGCGGCCACCTGGTAGCGCGCAGTGCCCTGGTGCGCGCGCAGGTACGCGCTCAGCAGCCGCTGCTCTTCGCTCGGGAGCGCGCCTACGTACCCGGCGTCTGTCGTGTGTTCTTCGATCGCGGTCACATCCGCGCCGAACGGGACGGCGAGCACCGCCACGAGCGCCAGCACGAGCGCCCCCGATGCGGCGATCGCAGCCGGTTGGCGGACCTTCGGCCCCTCCAGCACGACCTGGCCGATCAGCGCCAGGGCGCCTCCCGCCAGGGCGGCCAGCAGCACGATCCACCAGGTCGCCGGGGTGCCGTACAGGAGGCGCTCCGCGTAGATCACCGTCACCGCCAGCGAAGCCCCCAGCGCGGTCAGCCGCACCCAGCCGCGCGTCATCGTCGCCCACGCGATGCCGATTCCAAGCGTGGCGGCCACGGCGGGCGTGAAGGCCTCCGTGTAGCGGGGGTGCAGCCGCGCCATGTGGCTGAACAGCACGATCCCGGACAGCAGCCACACGACGAGCCCGCCGGCGCTCGCGCGGCGCATGCACAGGACGTTGACCGGGTCCCGCGGATCCAGGACGGGGCGCTGCGGCCGCGCCGCGCGCCGGCGGCGAAGGGCGGCGAGGGGACTGCCGAGGCGGCCGCGGCGCTCGCCCTTGGCGCCGGGCTCGGCATCGCCTGCCGCGCCGGTGTCTGCGCGCTCGGCTTCGGCCGCGGGCCCGCCGGCCTCCACGCTCCCGACTCCCGCCGCGGGGGCGTCGCTGGGCCGCTCCGCCGGCGCGTCGTGCGGCGTGCCGCTCGCGCCTGCCGCCGCAGCCGTGTCGTCCGTCCCGCCGGCATCGCCACCCTCGCGGGCGCGCCGAGCGTCGGCCGCCGCGGCGCGCAGCGAGAACGCGAACGCGGGCAGGCCGAGCAGCAGCGCGAGCAGCACCTCGATCCCGAGCCGCTGTCCCGAGAGCGGGCCGATGCGCTTGAGCAGCCGGGTGGGCGACGCCGGCACGATCGGGATGTCGTTGCGCTGTTCCTGGGTCGCTTCGGGGTAGTGGTGGCCGGGCTGGTACACGCTGCTGCCGGGTTCGGGGGACTTGCCGCTGAGCCGTTCGGTCCCGTTGAACACGAACGCGGCGTTCCACGCGTTGCCGTTGGTCGAGCCGATCGCCCACGGCCGTTCGCCCTTGGGCACCACGAGCGTGGCCGTCAGCCACGACAGCGACACCACCACGAACACGGCGCCCGCGGCGGCGAGACGCAGCAGGCGTCTCGGGGGCCTCCCGCGCAGGCCGACGTACGCGAACACGACGAGGCCGGGGAGGGCGACGAGCGACTCCAGGAGCTTCACGTTGAAGGCGAGCCCGAGCGCCGCAGCGGCGCCGAGCAGCCACCCCGTCCGATCGGTCTCCACAGCGCGCACGAGCAGCAGCAGCGCCAGCACCACCAGCGCCATCATCACCGCGTCCATCGTGTCGCTGCGCGCGGTGATCACCTCGATCGGCAGCACCGCCATCGCCGCGGCGGCGGCGATCCCCGCCCCGCGCGACCACATCCGCTTGACCGCCACGAACAGCAGCGGCACCGACAGGGTGCCCGCGATCACCTCCGGGAGCTTCAGCGTCGTGGAGGAGAACCCGAACAGCTTCACGGCAGCGACCTGCAGCCACAGGTCGACGGGCGGCTTGTCGATCGACACGCTGCCGCCCGGCTCGAAGGCGCCGAAGAAGAAGTTGTGGAGCGACAGCGTCATGCTGCGCACTGCGGCGTCGTAGAACGGGTCCGGCGACACCTTCGACAGCGACCACGAGCGCAGCAGCGCGGCGAGTACGGTGAGAGCGGCGACGACGGCCCAGTCCCACCTGCGGACGGCGGACCTCATCGCCGGAACGCTAGTCTCATCGGCCGGTGGCAAGCGAACAGGTCGACAGCGAGGGTCCGGGGAAGGAGTCCCATGAGCCGCGGGAGTGTATGGCCTGCCGCGGCACCGGCCGCGTGATCTCGAACCTCGGCGGGACGCCGAGCCAGGTCTCGTGCCCATGGTGCGAGGGCACAGGCATGCGCGTGCCCGGGATCGACGCCCAGGCCCACTGGCCGCCGTCGGAGGAGGGGGCGTCGGTGCCCGCCACGGCCGAGTCCACACCTCCCGAGGCCTCCGCCGAGGGAGCTGCTCAGGGGTCCACAGCGGGCTCCGACGAGGGCGGCGACGGCCCCGCCGAGCCGCCGCCGAGCTGACCCGGACCTGAGTGCCAAAACGGGCGCCTGCCGATGCGTCCAATGTTGTGTGCAGCTATAAAGCTCGCTTCTGAGAGGACCGATGGACGGGCTGATATAGCCAGGCCGAGGTCCCGAGGCAGAGCACAAGAGTGCGTAGCAAAGCCGGCGGCTCTCGTAAGGGGGACGCATCGCCGAGTATGAGGCGAGTTACCGACGGGCTGGCGCCCATGTAACCGGAATCCAGGAGGATTCAATGCTGTACTCACTGCGCCAGCGCTCGAAGGATGAGGGTGGTTTTACCCTCATCGAGCTCCTGGTTGTCATCCTGATCATCGGCATCCTCGCCGCGATCGCCATTCCCGCGTTCCTGAACCAGAAGGGCAAGGCTCAGGACTCCGCCGCGAAGGTCCAGGCCCGTACCGCCGAGACCGCCGCGGAGACGTACTCGACCGACCACAACGGTGAATACACCGGTATGACCGTCGGGGAACTCCAGGCCATTGAGGCGACGCTGAAGGAAAGCAGCACCGCGAAACTCCTCAAGGCTGAAGCGCCGACTGCGAACTCGTACCTCGTCGAATCGGAATCGGTCCCGACGAAAAACAAGTTCAGCATCGAACGTACCGCTGAAGGCAAGGTGGTGCGCAAATGCACGGCCGTCGGTACGGGTGGCTGCCCGAAAAGCGGCGAATGGTAAGCGCCTAGCTGAAACCCGGCGGCTCGGCCGCCAGGTTGATGCGATGTGTGAAGGGGCGGCCTCCGGGCCGCCCCTTCTGCGTTGCGTTGCGTTCTTTGGCGAGGCGTCGGTCTCACGGACGAGTCGTCAAGTTCGGCGCACCAGCAGTCGATACCGGTTCACGAAAGATGTCCGAGATCGTCGACAGAGCACGCAGGAACGAGGGGTTCACCCTGGTCGAGGTGCTCGTCGTCGTGCTGATCATCGGCATCCTCGCGGCGATCGCGATCCCGCTCTTCCTGACGCAGGCCTCGAAGGCCCACGACGTGAGCGCCAAGGCGCAGGTACGCACGGCCGAGACCGCGGCGGAGACCTACTCGGCCGACAACAACGGTGAATACTCGGGCATCAGCGTGGCGGTGCTGCAGGGCATCGAGCCGACCCTGAGCGAAACGGTGCCCGCGAAGCTCGTCAAGGCGGAATCGACATCGTCGAAGCAGTACATCGTCGAATCCGAAGATCCGAGCACGAAGGCGACCTTCAGCGTCGAACGCAATGCCGAAGGAAGCATCGTCCGCAAGTGCAGCCCCGAAAAGACCGGGGGCTGTCCGAGCGGCGGCGAATGGTGAGCACGCTGCGCTGAGCCCGAGCGTGTCGCACAGCGGCGGCGCGGAGCGGACGGGTAGGCAGTCGGCCCTCAAGTGCGCCGGCGCCGCGGTCGATCACCAGCACATGGAGGCAGCAACCTTCGCCGGCGTGTTCGGAGCGATCGTGGGCTCGTTCCTGAACGTGGTGATCTACCGGATGCCGCGACGTGAGTCGCTGATCGCGCCGGGATCCCACTGTCCCACCTGCAACACGCCCGTGCGGCCGTACGACAACGTCCCGATCATCTCGTGGCTGATCCTCCACGGCCACTGCCGCAGCTGCGGCGAGCGCATCTCTCCGCGCTACCCGCTCGTCGAGGCGATGACGGCCGCGCTGTGCGTGGGCGCCGTGCTGGCACACGACTCCGCCGTCGCCATCGCACTGTCCCTCCTCACGGTGCTCGTCGTGGTGCCCGTCGCCCTGATCGACCTCGAGCACCGGATCATCCCCAACCGGATCACGCTGCCCGCCGCGGTCCTCGCGCTCGGCCTCGGGCTCGCCCTCGACCCCGCCGGGGAGCCCGCCAGGCTGATCGCTGCCGTGGCCGCCGGCGGCTTCCTGCTGCTCGCCGCGCTGGCCTACCCGGGCGGCATGGGGATGGGGGACGTGAAGCTGGCCGCGCTGCTGGGCCTGCTGCTCGGCGCGGCGGTCGCGCCGGCCCTGCTGATCGCGCTGCTCAGCGGCACGCTCGTGGGCGTCGTCGTGATCGCGCGCAAGGGCGCGGCCGCGGGCCGGAAGACCGCGATCCCCTTCGGCCCGTTCCTCGCTCTCGGCGCGCTCGTGGCGGTGTTCGCGGGCGGCTGGCTAGTCGATCTCTACGTCAATCACTTCGTTCACTAAAGCGTCCCGGCACACACGCCGATACCCCCCGTGCGGCAAAAGGCCGCCTCTCCCTGAAGCGCGCACCACACCGATGAGACTTCCCTCAGGACTCCCACAGCTCAACGTCAACCTTCCCCGCCTCGGCCGCCGCTCCGGTGGCGGCACGGTCGTGGGTCTGGACATTCAGCCGGGGTTCGTCGCCGCCGTCCAGGCGCGCGTGAACGGCTCGATCGTCGCAGAGCGCGCCGCCTCGATCGCGCTCGCCGCCGACACGGTCCGTGACGGCGAAGTCCACGACGAGCAGGCGCTCGCCGAGGCACTGCGCGAGCTGTTCGCCGACAGCGGGCTCGGCAAGCGGGTGCGCGTCGGAGTGGCCAACCAGCGCACCGTGCTCCGAACGCTGGAGCTGCCGCCGGTGACCGACGACAAGGAACTCGCCGCGGCGGTCACCTTCCAGGCCCAGGACCAGGTCCCGATGCCGCTGAACAACGCGGTTCTCGACTTCCACCCGCTCGGGATCATCGACACGCCCGCGGGGCCGCGCCAGCGCGTGGTGCTCGTCGCGGCGCAGCGCGACATGGTCGAACGGCTCCTCAACGCGGTCCGTGCCGCGGGTCTCACCCCGGAGGGCGTCGACCTCTCGGCGTTCGCGCTGATCCGCTCGCTCTACCAGCCGGCCGAGGCCGACGAGACCGCCCGCGTCCTGTATCTGAACGTGGACGGCCTCACGAACCTCGCGATCGCCGAGGGCACCGTGTGTCGCTTCACCCGCGTGGTCGGCAGCGGCCTCGAGGGGATGGCGATGGAGCTCGCCGAGCGGCGCGGCATCGCGCTCGCCGACGCCCGCGAGCTGCTCGCCGCGGTCGACCTGACGATCCCTGCGCCGGCGCCCCCCGCCCTTCCCGTCGAGCAGCCTGCGCCCGCTCCGGCCGTCCCCGCGCCCGAAGAGGCCGACACCGCCGCGGAACCCCACTACGAAGGCCCGACCTACGAGGACGAGTACGGCATCGCGTCCCCCGAGGCGTCCGAGGCCCCTGCGGCCGGCGCAGGCCCCGCGGACTCGCCCGCGCAGGACGCCGAGGAGAACCTCGAGGAGGCCTCTTACGACTACGCGCAGGAAGTGGGCCACGGCTACGAGCAGCCCGAGCCGGAGAAGCCGGCGGCGTCCGCAATCGACGCGGACGTCTGGTCGGTGCTCGAGAACGGCGTCCGCGACATCGCGGGCGAGGTTCGCAACTCGCTTGACTTCCACCGCTCCCAGGACGGCGGCGGCGACGTCTCCCACGTGGTTCTCAGCGGCGCGGCCGAGGCGATCCCCGGGTTCGCCGACAGCCTGCAGCTCGCGCTCGGCGTCGAGGTCCGGCCGCAGTCGGTCGCGTTCGCCGAGGGCCGCCCCGAGGGTGGCGTCTCCCAGCATCGTCTCGCGGTCGCAGCCGGCCTCGCCGCGGCGGAGGCTCCGCAATGAGAGCCGTAAACCTGATCCCGAGCGACCAGCGCGGCGGCGGTTCCGTCGTCGGCGCGGGCCGCTCCGGTGGTGTCGCCTACGTGGTCCTCGGCGTGGTCGCGGCGGTCGCCGTGCTCGCGCTGATGTACGGGATCGCCAAGCACGACGTGTCCTCGCGCAAGGGCGAAGTCGCCTCGATCGAAGCGCGCGCGACGGCCGCGCAGAACGCGGCGGCGCAGCTCGCGCCATATGAGCAGTTCATCTCGATGCGCCAGGCACGCGTGCAGGCCGTCGAATCGCTCGTCGACTCCCGCTTCGACTGGGCCCACGCCTTCCACGAGCTCGGGCGCGTGCTGCCCCGGAACGTGTCGATCGCCAGCCTCACCGGCACGATCGGCACCGTCGCGCCGACGAGCGGCGGCTCCGCTTCGACATCTTCCTCGAGCGCCGCGGGATCGGCCGCCGTCACGTCGGCGACACCGCCGGGGAGCATCCCGACGTTCGCGATCACGGGTTGCGCCGCCGGCCAGGACACCGTGGCCCAGGCGATGAGCCGTCTGCGCCTGATCAACGGCGTGGAGAGCGTCGTGCTCGTCAGCAGCACCAAGGCCGGCGCAGGCGCCGGGGGCTCCTCGAGCGGCGGGTGCGGCAACGCGGCCTCCTACACGCTGAACGTCAGCTTCCAGGCGCTGCCTACCACCACCGCGGCGGCGGCCGCCGCGACCACCCAGACGGTGGCTGCAAGCTCGGCTGCGACCCCGGGCGCGACGGGCTCCGGCTCGACGGGCTCCACCTCTTCGTCCGCGACCGGCTCGACGTCCGCGCCGGCGACAGGAGCCAACCGATGACCGCCCGTGACCGCACAGTCCTGATGGTCGTCGTCGTGCTCGCGATCGTCGCGGGCGGCTGGATGCTGGTCGTCTCGCCCGAGCGCAAGGAAGCCAACAAGCTGAGCGAACAGGTCGCCGCGGCGCAGTCCACGCTGAGCACCGCCGAAGGCAAGCTCAACGACGCGCGCAACGCGCAGCGCCAGTACGCGAGCGCGTACACGTCGATCGTGGCGCTCGGCAAAGCGGTGCCGCCGACGACCGAAGTGCCGTCGCTCATCTACCAGCTCGAAGGCGCCTCCAGCGGCCGGCACGTCGAATTCGCCTCGATCACGGCGGGCAGCGGGGGCACCGGCACCGCTGCGAGCACCACTGCGAGCCCCTCGGGCACGGCAGCGGCCGCGGCGGGCTTCTCGCAGATGCCCTTCACGTTCGTGTTCAACGGCAGCTTCGTCGACCTCGAACACCTCTTCTCGACGATCGACCACTTCACGCTGCGCGGCCCCAAGGGGAACGTGCGGGTGAGCGGCCGGCTGCTCACGATCCAGGGCGTCAAGCTCGCTCCGCTGGGCACGGCCGCCGCGGGATCGCAGTCGAAGAACCTCAAGCTGACCGGAACGATCACCGCCGTCGCCTACGTGCTTCCGGGCACCCAGGGCGTCACCGGTGGCGCGACCCCGAGCTCGCCGTCGGGCTCGACCTCGAGCGCGGGCTCCTCGTCGTCGGGCGCTCCCGCAACCCCCGCCGTGGTGACGCCATGAACGAGATGCTGAAGGGGCTCAAGGCCGACCTCACCGATCGCCGGATGCTTCCGCTCGTCGGTCTGGTCGTGGTCGCGCTGATCGCCGCGATCGCGTACGCCGCCTTCGGCGGCTCGAGCTCGAGCACGCCGCCCGCGCCGAGCGCGTCGACGCCGGTGCCCACCGTGATCCACGGGATCGCGGTGACCGAAGACCAGGCGGGGGACACCGAAGCGGTCGCCGAGACGACCGATGGCGCCAAAGCCCAGCGTCACGGAGCCTCCCGTGACCCGTTCCACGAACTCCCCAGCTCGATCACGGGCAACAAATCGGCTTCGGTCGGCAGCGCGAGCGCATCGGTCGCCAGCAGCAGCACAGGCTCCAGCGGCGGCTCGACGACCTCAACCGAAACGAAACCGACGGAAACCGGCGGCGGCTCCACGACGCCGGCTGCGGCCAAACCGCACAAGCAGTCGAAGCCGAAGACGGTCTACCACGTCGCCCTTCAGTTCGGCGTCGTGCCCGCGGGTGCGACCACCGAAACGACGGAACTCACGCCGTACACGGCTCTGTCGAAGGCCACGCCGCTGCCGTCGCCCAAGGAACGGCTGATCGAATTCGTGGGCGTGACCGTCACGCACGGCGGCAAGAGCGCGTCGTTCGCGATCGACGGCGAACTGATCCTCAAAGGCAGCGGCACCTGCCTGCCGAGCGCCGCCCAGTGCCAGGTCGTCGACCTGCCCCAGGGCGCCTCCGAGCAGATGGAATACTTCTCGCCGAGCGGCGCGCTCGTCAACTACGAACTGCGCATCATCAGCATCACCTCCTCGAAGGCGAGCGCCGCGGACGTGAGGGGCGTGCTGCACGCCCAGGGCCTGCTCTCACGTCGTCTGCTCGGCGACGGCGGCGCGCTGCACGAGGCCGGCCTGCACTTCTCCTCGCTCGCCGGCGTGCTCGTGTTCTCGCCGCACAGGGCCAAGAGCGCCCGCGCGTCGGTCGCGATCGCCCGCTGACCGGGCCTGGCCGCAGACGAGCGTCCGCCGGCGCGGCGGGCAAGGCACCCGGGGAGCAGCAAATAAGCTAGGGCGGTGCCGCTCCGCCTGATAACCGCCGGCGAGTCCCATGGGCCCGGCCTCACGTGCATCGTCGACGGGCTTCCCGCCGGCCTGCGCCTCGACCCCGAGGCGATCGGGCGCGAGATGTCCCGCCGCCAGCTCGGCCACGGTCGCGGCGGGCGCATGAAGATCGAGCGCGACGCCGCGGAGATCACGGGTGGCGTGCGCCACGGGGTGACGCTCGGCGGCCCGGTCGCGCTGCAGGTGGCGAACCGCGACTACGCCAACTGGGAGGAGCGGATGAACCCGTGGCCGGTGGACGAGCAGGTGCCCGAGGTGCACCTCCCGCGTCCGGGTCACGCCGACCTGGTGGGCACCTGGAAGTACAAGCAGACCGACGTCCGCAACATCCTCGAGCGCGCGTCCGCGCGCGAGACGGCGGCGCGTGTGGCGGGGGGAGCTCTGCTGAAGGCGCTGCTCGGGGCGCTCGGCGTGTCCGTCCACTCGCACGTGCTGCAGATCGCCTCGGTCGGCGTGTCGGAGCTGCGCGGCCCGCTCACGGCGGATGACTTCGAGACGGTCGACGAGTCGCCGGTCCGCTGCCTGGACGAGAACGCCAGCCGCGAGATGGTGCGCGAGATCGACCGTCTGCGCAAGGCCAACGAGTCGCTCGGCGGCGTGTTCGAGGTGCAGGCGTTCGGGCTCGTGCCGGGGCTCGGTTCGCACGTGTCCTGGGAGGAGCGCCTGGACGGGCGGCTGACCGGGGCGATCTGCTCGATCCAGGCGGTCAAGGGCGCCGCGATCGGCGACGCGTTCGGCGTGGCGGGGCGCCCCGGCTCGGAGGCGCACGACGAGA
>Ga0187823_10000068_pt1 | contig 21564 bp, 24 predicted proteins | sample NC_wetland_sal_i_12_FD_132968 | JGI IMG/M metagenome (GOLD analysis project Ga0187823, IMG submission 132968) | Wetland sediment microbial communities from Neuse River Estuary, North Carolina, USA - SourceSoil_3 | ecosystem: Environmental > Aquatic > Freshwater > Wetlands > Sediment | place...
ATCCATGCGCGCACGCGCGGCGCCACGCTCGCGGACTCGAGCCCCGCGACGATCGCCGCGAGCGCGTGCCCGTCGCGCTCGCGCGCGCGCAGCGCAAGCGCGTCGCCGGGTGCCGCGCGCGAGCCGAGCGCCGCGCGCGTTGCGATCGCGCGTGCGAGCGGCGCAAGGCGCGCGGCCACCACGATCCAGTGCTCGCCGCGGCGGTCGCTGTGGAACGCCACGTCGAACCGAGGAGGCGCCGCCGGCGCCTCCTGCGCCGGGCCCTTCAGCTCCTCCAGGGCGCGACGGGCGGTCGCCGTCAGCTCCACGGCCTCGCCGGCGCGCGCGAGCCCGGCGAGGAGCTCCGCGCAGCGCTCGTCCACGGGGACGAGCACGCTGCCGATCGCATCGACGGTCCGGGCGCGGGGGTGCGTCTGCAGGGCCGCCGCCGCGCGTGCGGGCGCGTCGGTGGCAAACGCCAGCCAGCGGTCCTCGTCGGGACGCGCGAGCCCCAGCGTGAGCCTCGGGCGGCGGCGCACCCTCATGCGCCGCAGCTCGCGCGCGAGCGCATCGCTCACGCACGGCTCGCCGGGGAGGCCGGCGAGCAACATCGTCAGGGAGCGGCCCGACTCGGGGTCCACGGGCACGCACCATGCGCGCCGCTCGGGATCCCAGCGCCGTCCGGGGATCGCGCGCAGCAGGCGTCGCAGCCGGTCGTCGTAGGGGAAGCGCAGCACCGCCTCGCCGCGGTCGAGCTCGGCGGTGAAGGTCGCGGCGGCCATGAGCAGAGCACGATAGGCCGCGCGGGGGATGCGACCGCGCCACGCCGCGCGGCCCTGCGGACGGGATAATCGCCCCGTGACCTCGATCGAGCAGTGGTGGGCGCAGGGCGAGCGGGTGACGCTCGAGCTGTCGGCGACGCCGCGGGAGGTGTTCGTCGCGCGCGCGGGCGAGGGTCCGTGGCTGACGCTCCTGCACGGCTTCACCAGCTCCTCGCACGACTGGGCGCGCGCGGCGCCCGCGCTCGCGGCGCGCAACGCGCTGCTGATGCCCGACTTCCTCGGCTTCGGCGCGAGCGCCAAGCCCGCCGACCACGCCTACTCGCTGCACGAGCAGGCGGATCTGGTGGAGGCGCTGTGGCGGCGCGAGGGCGTGACGCGCACCGCGCTGGCGGGCCACGACTACGCGGTCTCGGTCGTCCAGGAGCTGCTCGCGCGCCGCGCGGACGGGACGCTGGGCGTGGAGATCGAGCGCGTGACGCTGCTCAACGGCGGTGTGTACCCGGACCTGCACCGCCCCCAGCCCCTGCAGACGATGCTGCTCGATCCCGAGCAGGGGCCGCTGATCAGCGCAAACGTGACGGAGGAGCTGTTCACGCCGGGCCTGCGTCCCACGTTCGCCGACGGCTACGACGCGGCGGCCGACTCGGCGGAGATGTGGAAGGGCATCAACCGCGACGAGGGCCGGCGCAACATGCACCTGCTGATCCGCTACATGACCGATCGCGACACGCACGAGCGGCGCTGGGTCGACGCGCTCGAGCAGACCGACGTCCCGCTGGGGTTCGTGTGGGGGATGCTCGACCCCGTCTCCGGCGCCCACATGGCCGAGCGAATCCGCTCGCGCCTACCCGCCGCACCGCTGCTCGCGCTCGAGGACGTGGCGCACTGGCCGCCGCTGGAAGCACCCGACCGCGTGGCCGGCGCGCTCCTGGCGCCCGCCTGACGCGCGGAGGGGCCTAGGCGCCCGAGGACGCATCCGGAGGGCCCGCCGCGCCGATCACGTGCTCGATGAAGGCGTTGGCGGCAGGCGTGCGATGGCGGCCGGCGCGCCATACGATCGCGACCTGCCGCCGCAGCGCGGGCCGCAGTCGCACCACCACCACGTCCTCGCCGGCCGCCTCCGCCACCGCGCGCGATACGGCCGAGACGCCGAGCCCGCGTGCGACGAGCGCGAGCACGCGCGTGAGCTCGTTGGTCTCGAAGCGCACGTTCGGCTCGAACCCCGCCGCGCGCGCGGTGTCCTGAACGGCCCGCCGCAGGCCCGTGCCTTCGCGCAGGAACACGAACGGCTCCTCGCGCAGCGCCGCCATGCCCACGTGCGTGCGGCCCGCGAGCGGATGATCGCGCGCGACGACGAGCACCAGCTCGTCCTCGAACAGCTGGTGCGAGTCGAGCCCCGGGAGCAGCCCCTCCTCGATCGGCACGAACGCCACGTCGAGCCCGTCCGCGAGCACCATGCTCTCCATCTCGTGCGCCACCTCCTCGACCACGCGGATGTCGATCGCGGGGTGCAACTCGTGGAACGTCGCGAGCGCCGCGGCCAGGTCGTAGGGCTCGAGCCACTGCATCGCGCCGATCCGCAGCCGCCCGCGCACGAGCCCCCGCAGCTGGGCCAGCTCCGCCAGGCCCGCGTCGAGCTCGCCGAGCGCCCGCTCGGCGCGGGCGAGCAGCACCTCGCCGGCCTCGGTCAGCTCGACCGAGCGGGTCGTGCGGTTCAGCAATCGCACCCCCAGCTCCGCCTCCAGCGCGCGCACGTGCTGCGAGACCGCCGGCTGGCCGATGTGCAGCTCGGCCGCCGCGCGCGTGAAGTGGCGGTGCCGCGCCACCGCCGACAGCGAACGCAGCTGCGGAAGGTCCACGGCGGAACATCCTATTTTATTTATTTTGATTTTTTATAAGTCTTATCCGATTTCCGTCTTTGGCTTATCGATGGCGGTGCTGCATACTGCTGGCAGTAGCTCGTAGCACCCTCCTCCCCAAACGACGGCCCGCTCCGACCCCGAGCGGGCCGTTGTTGCTTTCGGAGACAGCCATAATCGGGCGATGGCGTTCGCACCCGGAGCCCGCCACCTCGTGCGCGCGAGAGACCTCGCCGACGCGCGGTACTCCGAGCCGCTCGGCGTCGACGACATGGCCCGCGCCGCGGGCCTCTCCCGCGCCCACTTCAGCCGCGAGTTCCGCGCCGCGTTCGGCGAGTCGCCCCACGCCTACCTGCTCACGCGCCGCCTGGAGCGGGCGGCCGCGCTGCTCCGCAGCACCGACCGCTCGGTGATCGACATCTGCCTGTCGGTGGGGTTGAGCAGCGTGGGGTCGTTCACCACCTCGTTCACGCGCACGTACGGGATGTCGCCGACCGCCTACCGCGACCGCCACCCGCCTGCGAGCCAGATGGCGCTCGTGCCCGGCTGCGTGGTCCGCGCGTACGCGCGACCGCAACACCGCACGTTTCGAGAAGACGCGCGGCGACCTCCCGCCTAGCATCGCGCCATCGCTGAAACGAACTACGAAAGGACGGCGACGATGAGGATCGCAACCGCGCAGCTCTGGGTTCACGACCAGGACGAGGCGCTCGAGTTCTATACGCAGAAGCTCGGCATGGAGGTGCGCAGCGACGTCACCCTCCCCGAGCTCGGCGGCTTCCGCTGGCTCACCGTGGCGCCCCCCGGACAGGACGACGTGGCGATCGTGCTGATGCTGATACCCGGGCCCCCCGTGATGGACGACGAGACCACCGAAGAGGTGCGCACGCTGATGGGCAAGGGGTTCGCGGGCACCGTGTTCCTCGCCACCGACGACTGCCGCGCCGACTACGAGGAGCTCCGGGCGCGTGGCGTCGAGTTCACCGAAGCCCCCGAAGACCGCCCCTACGGAGTCGACTCGGGCTTCCGCGACCCGTCGGGCAACCACCTTCGCCTCACGCAGGTGCGCGAGCTGGCGAACACGTAGCCGAGGTTGTGGGCCGCGCGGCGCGCCGGGGTCAGGCCCGGCGCGTCGCGCGCACCGGGCTAGTCGACCTCCGGGGGACCCAGCGGCCCCGCGTCCGTCGGCGTGTAGGACACCCCTGCCTCGTAGACCCGCAGCTCCGACGAGCGCGCGAGCAGCGGGGTGATCTGCGCCCGGTAGTCCGCGAACGCAGCCGATCGGTAGTGGGCGTCGAACGACTCCTGATCGCGCCAGCGCTGCACGTTGAGGAAGTGGGCCGGGTCGCCAACCACCTCCGCGAACGAGTACGCCTCGCATCCGGGCTCGCTCGCCAACGCCTCTTGGGCGGCGCGCATCAGCCCGCGCACCCGCTCCACCGCGGCCGCCTGTGCGTACACGTCGCCGAGCGCGATCAGCATCGTGCTCAGGCTAGTGGACCAGACGCCCCCGCCTGGGGGAGCAGTGACTCGCATGCTCGCGCGCGGGTGTATTTTTGGCCGATGGGGAGAGGACATTCGGGGGTCCGGGTCGTGGTCGGCGGCTGCGCGCTCGGACTTGCGTTCGCGGCGCCGGCGATGGCAGCTCCGGCGGTCATACCGCAGCCGCCGGGCGTGGCCGTCCCGCTGAGCGAAGCGTTCGTGGAACCGGACCCCATCGAAGGGGTCGGTCCGCTCCGGTGGCGCGCCGTGTACACACGCGCCGGCGGTGGGACGCGGACGGTGGGGGTGAACGGCGCGCTGCAAGGTCTCGTCTTCGGGAGCTCCCGGACGTGGCGCGGGAAGACAACCGTCAATATCCGCGGCGCGTTGATCACCTCCGGTGAAGTCGCGGCAATCTCGGTCAACGGAGGCCCCCCGATCCCGACCGTCGCGCTCGAAGGGCTGCCCGTGCCCGCCGCGATCGTCGTCTACGAAGTGGTCGGCGCAACCACGGTGCGCCGCACCCCGCCCAGTGTCAAATACACGTTCCTCGACGCCACCGGCGCGCCGCTCCCCCGACCCGTCATCACTCCCGAACCCCCGATCGCGCCGGGCACCTGGACGTGGATGGGGCCCTCACAATCACTGCAGGGCGTATGCACGATCACCGCATCTCCGTTCCCGGGGCTGGTCTCCACGTCCGGCACGGTCGTCACCCAACTCCGGCACCTCGCCTACGAAGGCGAAGTCGACACCGTGTGCGCGGCAACCCTCTACACCTACAACGGCGGGGAACCCCTCGAAGCGTTCATGGTGGTCGACGCCGCGCACCTCGGCACGCGGCCCGGTCCCTTACCGGGCCTGGTCCCGCTTACCGGCTCCACCGCGCTCGTCTCGCGGTACGCGCCGGACGGAGTCGCCGCCGCCGCCACCAACGCCGGATGGCTGCTCGTGAGGGGCGGGCGCGATCAGACGCAGCGCCTGTCGCTGCTGAGCCACCTCAGCGGGACGCTCGAAGGCGAAAAGCCGAGGCCGAGGCGTCATCACCGTCACCACCACGCGCCGCACCACCACGCCTGAGCACGACGCGCCGCGCGACCGCCGGCAGCCCTAGTGCGCCACCGGCGAAGCTCGCCGCGGCCGCGCCGCGATCACGCGCGCGAGCACGCGCGGATCGAGCACCGTGGCGGGCGAGCTGCGCCTGCTCCCCACCCGCTCGAACGCCGCGCGCACGACCTCGTCGCGCGCCGCGGCGCGATACAGCCGGCGCTCGATCGGGTTGATGGGACGGCCCGTGGAGAGGTCCGCGATCATCATGTGGTGGGGCAGCAGCCGCCGGCGGTGCACGCGCCGGTAGCGCTCGAGGCCCGCGTCGAGGCGAACCGGGTCATCCAGCGCGTCGCCCGTCTCCTGCACGAGCCAGTCGGCGCTCTGGAACGCCCACCCGCAGCCCACGCCCCACAGCGGATCGCTCGCCAGCGCCGCATCGCCCACGAGCGCCAGCCCCGGCTTCGCCGCGGGCCGCATCACGTTGGGCAGGTCGAGCTTGCCGAGCAGCTTGCCCTCGAGCTCCGCGCCGCGCAGGTCGGGGCCCTCGGGAAGCGAGTTGACCATGCGGCGGTATGAGCCCGCGAGGTCCTGCCGGAACTCCGGCAGCCGGTCGCGGTGCGGTCCCACCAGCACCACCGTGAGGTCGTCCTCGTTGGGGAACGTGTAAGCACAGTCAGGATCGAGGATCCACATCTTCGAGCGCTCGGTGGTGGGCCTTATGCCGCGCCAGTAGCCCCAATAGAAGAAGCGGTTGTGCGGCCGCTCGCGGCCCTCCACGCCCGCCCAGAGCGCCATCTTGGAGTCCCGCCCGTCCGCCGCCACCACCAGGCGTGCGCGCAGCGAGCGCTGCTCGTGGGCGGGGTTCTCGACGGTCACACCGGTGGGCCGCTGCTCGCCGATCAGCCCCGTTGCGGTCCAGCCCGAGAGCAGCTCGACGCCCGGGGTGTCGGCGGCGAGCCCGCGCAGGATCGGGTCGAGCGTCCGGCGTGTGACGTTGAAGCCGTGCGGCGCGTCGGGAGAGTTGCGGATCCAGCCGCTGTCGCGCGTCCACAGGTCGATGACGTTGTCGATCGCGCCGCGCTCCAGGAGGCGCTCGGCCAGACCCAGCTTCTCGATCGTGGGGCGCGCACTCGACTGGATGAAGTGCGTGCACACGGTCTTGTAGGCGTCGAGCGCGGGACGCTTCTCGACCAGGGCCACGCGCGCGCCACCGAGCGCGAACAGGCGCGCGGCCGTGCAGCCCGCGGTGCTCGCGCCCACGATCGCGACGTCGTAGTCGTCGGCGCTCATCTGCGCGCGAAGCGCGCCTGCAGGCGCTGCAGCGCCACCATGCCGCGCTCTGCGCGGCTGCCCGGCTCGGGCACGATGCCCAGCTGGCGGGCGAGTTCGTTCATGTCGTAGAACGCCCGATAGCGCGCGATCCGCCCGTCGCGCATCGTCCAGTGGTCGACGCCCTCGACCGCCATCGACCGCCCCGTGGGCGCGAATCCCGGCGGGTCGATCGTGCCGCGGTTCGTGCCCTCCATCCGCCAGCCCCACAGCACGGTGTCACCCTCGACCGCGATCACAGGCGGGTCGGGCTCGCTGAAGCGCAGGTCGGGGAACGCGTGCACGCTCACCCGCATGAACTCCTGAACCTCTGCCACGCCGCGCGCGGGCACCGGCAGCGCCGGGTCCGCCCACACGATGTCGTCGGTGATCAGCTCCGCGATCAGTGCCGTGTCGCACTCGTTCCAAGCGCGCACGTAGCCGTCCACGAAGCCGCGCATCGCCGCCGCGCCGGTGCTCTCAGCGGGAACGGTCGCCATGAGCGCAACCATAGTCCCGCGCGCGAGGCGCCGCAAGCGAGGTCCGTCACACTTCCGCGGGCCCGCCCGGCTTGAACAGCTCGTAGCCCACCTTGCGCAGCTGCACCTCCTCCGAGCCCTCCGTGATCCGGTAGCGGCGATGGTGGCGGTAGATGTGCTCGAACGGCATGTGCCGCGTGTATCCGATGCCGCCGCACGTCTGCATCGCGCGGTCCGCCGCCTCGCACGCGAGCCGGTTGGCGCGGTAGTTGGCCATCGCCACCAGGTGCGTCACCTCCATGTGGTGGTGCGCGTCCAGCGCCGCCGCGGTGCGCCGCACGAGCCCCCGCACGAGCTCGCATTCGGTCCACAGCTCCGCCAGCGGGAACTGGATCGCCTGATTGCGCCACAGCGGCTTGCCCCACACGGTGCGCTCGCGCGCCCACCTGACGGCTACGTCGATGCAGAACTCGGCCGCGCCGAGGCTCGAGGCCGCCTGGCGGATCCGGTTCTCGTGGACGAAGCGCTGCGCCAGCGCGAGCCCCATGTCGAGGTCGCCGAGGATCGCCTCGTCGGTGACCCGCACGCCCTCCAGCGCCACCTCGGCGTGGTCGGTGGGCATGTTGAACGTCCACCAGTAGAACTGCACGTCGAGACCCGGCGCGTCGCGCGGCACGATGAACGCGGTGATCCCGCGCGGCTCACCCGGCGACCCCGACGTGCGCGCGAACACGAGGTCGTGGCTCGCGCGGTGCATCCCCGAGTTGAAGCGCTTGACGCCGTCGATCACCCATTCCTCGCCGTCCCGGCGCGCGCTCGTCTCCATGTACGTCGCGTCGGAGCCGTGGTTCGGCTCGGTCAGCCCGAACGCGAGGCCCGCTTCGCGGCGCAGGGCGGGCTGCAGGAAGCGCTCGCGCTGCTCGGGCGTGCCGAACTCCTGCACGAGGATCACCGTGGGGAAGTTGCCGATCATCGAGATCTCGCTCTGCGGATCGTTGTGCAGGCCGATCCCCAGCCGGTTCAGGTGCTCGCGCACCACCGCCATCGCCAGGTTGGTCCCGTCGCGGCCGCCGAGCTCGCTCGGGAGCGCGTAGCGCCACAGCCCGGCACGGTCGGCGCGCTCGACCATCGCCTCCAGCAACGCCTCCCAGTCCGCGCTCGGGATGCCTCCCGCGTCGAAGTCGGTGCGCGCGTGCTCGCGCCGGTGGTCGAAGAAGCGCGCGTTGTCGTCCTGCGCTTCAAGCGGTGAGATCTCCGCCGCGATGAACGCATCGATCTCCTCGATCAGCGCGGGGATCTCCGCGGGCAGCTCGTCGGTCATCGTTCCTCCCTTGACGGCGGGTCGGGGTCCTGTGCGAGGTATCGCGGGTTCGCGACCTCCAGCTTGGCGCGCACGAGGCTCCTCAGCGCCGTGCGCACCTGCGCCTCGCGGCCGTCGAAGTCGCCCGCGCGGATCGCGGCGGCGAGCGCGCGCTCGTCCTGCGCGCCGAGCGCGCCCAGCGCCGCCTCGCGCACGCGTGCGTGGCGATCGCCCAGCTCGAGCTCGCGCGCCACCATCCCCAGCGCGCGCATGCTCACCCGCAGCTCGAACGCGCGGCGCCCCTCCACCGCAGGCAGCAGCTCCTCGCCGAGCGTCGCCCGCACCGCCGCGAGCAGCTCGCCGGCGGTGGGCCGGTCGTGCAGGGTGATCGGCCCGGGACCATCGTCGGCGGTCGCGGGCCCGGCAGTGTCCGGATCGGCCCGCGCGCCGCCCGCGCGCTCGTCGAGCATCGCGAGCAGGTCCCACTCGACCTCGCACGCGCGCCTGCCGATCACGGCGTGCTCGACCGAGCGCGTGGAGCCGGAGAGATGGACGAAGGCCTGCATCACGCAGATCACACCCCAGCGGAGCGTCCCCATCAGCTCCCACCACGCGAGGTCGTGCGAGTCGACGGCGACGCCAGAGTGCCGCTCGTAGGCGTCGAGCAGCTGCGCGCGCGTTCCGAGGCCCGCGGCGGGGCGGTCGGGGCGCTGGAACCGCCACGCGGGCACGCACAGCCAGCCGAGGTCCTCCACCGGGTCGCCCAGGTGTGCGAGCTCCCAGTCGAGCACGCCGGTGAGGCCGTTCCCGTCCACGAGCAGGTTTCCCATGCGGAAGTCGCCGTGCACGAACGACGGGTCCCGCACGGCGGGCCGCTCACGTTCGAGATCCCGGAACGCGAGCTCGAACGTGGGGTGCGGCTCGCCGAGGCTCTCGTGCATGCCGCGCACCAGTGCGAGCGGGTCATCGATCGCGGGCGCCGCGCCGGCGCCCGCGTCCATCCTGTGCACCGCCGCGAGCGCCGCCGCGATCTGGTCGAGCAGCTCGGCCTCGTCGGGTGCGTCCTCGCCGGCGAGGATCAGCTTCGGGTCGGCGCTCCCGGCGAGCCTCTCCATCACCGTCCAGCCCGCGCCGAGCACGGGGTCGCCGACGCCGTGTGCGACCACGCGCGCAACCGGCACGCCCGCCTGCGCCGCCGCGATCAGCAGCGGCCCCTGCGGCGGCGCCTCGCCGCTCAGCTTGCCGCCCCGTTCCAGCTGCGCCACCAGCTCGCGCCCGCTCTGCGTGCGCAGCGCGAACGTCTCGCGCGAGGCGCCGCTGCTGAGCCGCCGCAGGCCGCCCGCGAGCGGCTCCCCCAGCTCGCACGCGAGGCGCTCGGCGATCGCGCGCGCTCGCTCCTCGCCTGCGGCTGCGATGACCGCCTCCTACCAGCCCAGCGGCGCCAGCGAGCGCCCGTCGACGTACTCGAACACACGGCTGATACGGCCCTCCGCGAACGCGAACGTGATGCACACGTCGATCGGGTGGTCGGCCTCCTCGACACGAACGTGCAGGACGTGGCGCTGCATCGCGCCATCTTCCCAGTGGCGGCGCTCCAGCACCTCGTAACGCACCGCGGACGTGCGGTCGAGGAACGCGCGCAGCAGCCGCAGGCTTCCCGCGTGGTCGTAGGTGCGGTGCGAGGCGCCGTTCCACACCTCCACGTCGGGCGTATACAAGTCCCCCACCGCGTCGAGGTCGCGTGCGACGATCGCCGCGAACAGCGCGTCGAGCAGTTCGTCGTTCGTCATCGCGCCGCCCGGTCGGGCGCCGCGCCGGGCGCGAGCCCGCGCTCGGCCAGCCACGCCGTGCACGCACGCGCGGAGCGGTGCAGATGCGGGCGCTGGTCGGGGCCGAGGTAGTAGTGGTTTGCGCCCTCGATCGTGAGCGCGCTCTTGTCAGCGGCGGCGAGCGCGTCATAGAGCGCGCTCGCGTAGCCGGGCGTGCACACGTTGTCGGCGCTGTTGGAGACCACCAGCGCGGGCACGGTCACGTCGGCCGCCGCGCGGACCCCATCGCCGTTGGCGTCGTCGAGGCTCCACTGCGAGAGCCAGCTGCGCAGCGTGCAGAAGCGCGCGAGGCCCACGGGGCCGTCGTTCACCACGCGCGGGTCGCCCAGGAACGACACGCCGGGAGCGCGGTCGTTGGGGTCGATCGTCGCGTCCAGGACCTTCGGGTCGGCCATCGTCCCGTTGACCACGAACGCCTGCTCGTCGCGCGGGCGCCCGCGCTCGCGCAGCTCCTGCAGGCGCTCGCGCACGCCGGCGGTGATACGGCGCACCCGCGCCGCCTGGGCGTCGCGATAGCGCGCGAGGAACTCCTGCGTGTAGGGCGGCCGGTTGGGATTCTCCCGGGCGTACAGGTCCAGCTCCGGGTCGCGCGTCTCGGGGTCGCGCTCGTCGGTGATCGACGGGTCGATGCAGTCGCAGAGCACCCGGTGGCGACTCGGGTGGGCCGCCAGCAGCAGCACCGCCTCGGCGGGGATCAGGTCCGCCGCCGCGAGGTTCGGCTCCTCGCCCGCGGGCGTGGCGGTGACGCTGGGCGCGACCGCCTGCTGCTGGTAGAAGAGCGCGAGCGCCCCGCCGCCGCTCCAGCCGCCGAGCACGATCCGCTCGTATCCGAGCTTCTCGCGGGCGTGGCGGATCGCGGCGGCGAGGTCCAGCACGACCTTCTCCATGATCAGCGCGGAGTCGTTGCCCCGGTAGCGGCTGTTGGCGTAGATCACGTGGTTGCCCGCGCGCGCGAGCTCCGTGACCATCGGCAGGTAGCCGCCGCCGCCCACCGGGTGGCTGAAGATCACGGCCGTGTCCGAGGTGATGCCCTCGGGAACGAGCTGGTAGCACTCGAGGAAGACCATGCCCTCCGCGCCGCCGTAGGTGTCCTTGAACGCCGACGGTTCGGCGTAGCCGACGCCGTAGGCACGGCGCTCGATCGTGTGGCGCATCGGCTCGGCAGGCATGGCTGTGACCGGCGGCTAGGGCCGCAGCATGATCTCCAGGAAGCGTTCCCGCTCGCTCGCCTCCGCGGCGCTGGGGGCGCCGGTGGAGAGGTGGATGAAGCCGATCCCCGTCGCGAACGACGCACGTGCCCGCACACGCGCCTCGCCGTCTGCGAACCCCGCGTCCACGAACGCGCGCTGCACCTCCGCGAACACGGCGCGGTCGGAGGCGCGCACGCGCGCGGCGACCTTCGGGTCCCATCGGGCCCACTCGCGCACCGCGCGCTCGAGCGTCCACTGGCGCGGGCTGGTGAGGTGCCCGAGCATCGCGACCAGACGCCGCCCGGGCTCGAGCTCGCGCATCGCCGTGAGCGCGGCGCGCCCGCGCAGCTCCTCCTCGCCCCACGCCCTCGCGAGGGCGTCCATGTAGGCGCCGATGTCGGCGAAGTGCCAGTAGAAGCTGCCCTTGGTGACGCCCAGCGCGGCGCTCAGCCGGTCGATCTTCACCGCGCGCAGACCCTCCCGCGCGATCAGGGCGAAGCCTGCTTCGATCCAGTTCTCGGCGCGAAGGCGCGATGTCGGGGCCGCGGCCTCGGGCATCAGATGCCGCGAACAGCCATGCCGGCGCGCAGGTCGGCGGTCGTGGGCACCGGCGTGAGCGAGTACTCGTACAGCTTCCGGCGCTCCTCGAGCCACGGCGGCAGCTGCAGCTCGTCGCCCATGTGCTCCATGTCGGGCTCGTCGACGGCGAATCCGGGCCCGCCGTGCTCTGCGATCTCGAACAGCACGCCGCCCGGCTCGGTGAAGTAGGTGGAGCGGAAGAAGTGGCGGTCGATCACCCCGGTGGCGTCCGGGCAGAGCGCCGTCACGCGCTCGCTCCACCGCTCGATGTCGTCGGGCAGGCAACCCCACGCGACGTGCTGGACGACGCCGCCGCCGAAGCGCCGGCGCTCGGGCGGAGCGGGCTCGATCCGGTACCAGCCGCCGCGCAGCATCCCGCGGGCTTCGTAGCGCCCGTCCGCGGTTGGCGACATCCCGAGCACGTCGACCATGAACGCCGCGCTCGCCGCCCCGTCGCCCGCGTATGCCTCCACCCCGTCGAAGCCCTGGAGCGCGAAGGCGCCCGGGATCTCCGGCGACTCGCCCGTCAGGGGCGGGTCGTCGGCGGCGGAGATCGCCAGGCGGTGGTGCAGACCCTCGTGGTCCCACAGATCGAGCGCGTCCTCGCCGCGCCGGGTCTCGACGCCCTCGCCTGCGAGCCGCCCCTCCCAGAAGTCCAGCGCCGCCTCCTCGCCCACGCGCCACACGATCGTGTGAACGTTGCCGGCGCCCGCGCGGCCTTCGGGGCGCCCGCGGTACTCGAAGAAGCTGATGTTGTTGCCGTAGGAGGCCTGCTCGTCGCCGTAGAAGATGTGGTACGTGGTCATGTCCGTCTGGTTGACCGTCTTCTTGACGATGCGCAACCCCATCACGCGCACGTAGAAGTCCGCGTTGCTGGGCGCATCGGCGGTCACGCACGTGACGTGGTGGATGCCCTCGAGCCTCACGATCCCGCCCCTCTCCTCGACGCCGTCCCGACCCCGGCGAACATACCAATAAGTATGGCTACACGTTGGAGCTGATCTTGCCGCCGTCGACCTGGTAGACCGCGCCCGTGATGTAGGAGGCGCGCTCGGAGGCGAGGAACGCGACCAGGTCGCCGAGCTCGATCGGGTCGCCGAGGCGGCCCACGGGGATCGTGGCCGCCACGGGCGCGAGCTGCTCCTCGGCCGTGCGCCGCACCTCGGGGTCGGGGTCCGCGAGGCCCGGATGGATGCGCGCGGTCAGGAAGCTCCCCGGCAGCACGAGGTTGATCGTGATCCCCTCGCGCGCGAGGCCGGGCATCATCGCCTTCATCAGGCCGGCCACCCCGGGGCGGATGCCGTTGGAGACATCGATCCCGGCGACGGGCTCCTTCACCGAGCTCGACTGGATCCCCACGATCCTCCCCCAGCGGCGCTCGCGCATGTGCGGCAGCACCGCGCGCACGAAGCGAACGAACGACAGCGTCACGAGCTCGAAGCCCGCAAGCCAGTCCTCGTCGCTCACGTCGCCGAACATCCCCACCGGCGGGCCGCCCGAGTTGTGCACGAGCACGTCCACGCTCCCGAAGCGCTCCGCTGCGCTCGCGACCACGTGCTCGATGCCCTCGGCGCCGGACAGGTCCGCGGCCACCGCGAGCACCTCCGCCCCGCAGTCTGCGCGGATCGCCCCGGCGGCGGCCTCGAGCTCGGCCGCCTCGCGCGCGCAGATCACCACTCGCGCGCCCTCGCGCGCGATCGCGAGGGCGCTCGCGCGACCCAGCCCGCGGCTGGAGGCCGCCACGACCGCCGTCTTGCCAGCCAGCCCCAGGTCCATCCCGCCGCCGCCTCCGTCCTCGATCGAGAGCGCCGAGCCCGGCGCGCCAGCGACCCTACCGCCTGCCGCGATGTAACGATGCGGCCGCTCGCCTCCAACCAGGGAGTGTGGGCGCTGTCGCCGTCCTTCCCCTCACGCGGAGCCCGCCGATCCCGGACCGCAACGCGCTGAACAGCTTCGAAGAGCTCTACCGCGGAGAGGTGCGCGCGGTGACGTCGTTCTTCGCGCGCCGGACGCGCGACCCGGAGACGGTGGCCGACCTCACCGCCGACACGTTCGTGGAGGCGATGCGCTCGTTCGGGTCCTTCGATCCTTCCCGCGGAGCTCCACGCCAGTGGGTGTTCGGCATCGCGCGGCGCGTGTACGCGAAACATCTCGAGCGGGCCGAGCGCCGTCGCGATGCGACCGCGCGCCTCCTCTCGCGCGAGCTGCTCGACGACGACGACATCCAGGAGCTGACCGAGCGGATCGACGCCGAGGCGCCCGGACGCGCCCTGCTCGACCGGATGGCCCACCTGTCGCCGCTGGAACGCGAAGCGATCGAGTTGGTGGACCTGGTGGGGATGACGCCCAAGGAGGCCGCAGGCACGCTCGGCGTCGCCCCCACCGCGCTGCGCGTGCGCCTGTTCCGCGCGCGCGCCCACCTCAGGGAAGGGGGCGAGCGCTAGCCATGTCGCGCTTCGAGGATCGCCTCCTCGCCTACCTGATCGCCGAGCACGGCGATGCGCTGCCCGAGCTCGCGCCGCAGCCCGCGCCCGCGGTGCCGCGACGGCGGCCGTCGCTGCTGCGCCCGCGAACGGCGGTGGCCGCGCTCGCGGTCGTGCTCGCGGCGGCCGTCGCCGTGATCGCGCTCACCGTCGGCGGCGGACACCCGGCGCCGGCGTACGCCGTCCAGGTACGCGCCAACGGCACGGTCGTGCTGACGCTCAACGACCTCACCGCAGCGACCGCGGCGAACGACGACCTCACCGTGAGGGGCCTCCCGATCAGGGTGATCCCGCTCTACGAGGGCTGCACCGCCAGAGCCCACGTCGACACGCGCCTGCGAGGCGACTCCAGGCTCACCATCGCGATCCTCAGATCGCACAGGACCCCGAGCGGAGGGGTCTCGTGGACGATCGACGCGCGGCTGGTCCCGCGCGGTGACGTGCTGGGGATCAGCGCGGCGCGCGGTCCGGCCGGAACGGGCGTCGTGAGCGTGACGTTCGACTTCTACCGCGGCGCCGCGCCGGCTTGCGGACGGCCGCCCACGATCCACGCCGGCTGAGCGCGCCCGTCACGCCGCCCGCGCCTTCGGGTGACGAAAAACACCGCAGTTTCGGCCATGTCCCACTGGTCGGAACTTGACTCGCTATTCGAACATGGCGAATACTCGCGCGCTGAGCGCCGGCTCGGGGGAGCCGCGCGGCTCACACGCAAACACCAAGTGGGGAGGATTCGCAATGAGAACATCAGGCAGTGCCGCGCGCGGCCGTCTGCGGCGCGCGCGTGTCGCCGTCGCCGGCGCAGCGGTCGGCGGTGGGCTCGCCTACGCGCTCGCGACCCAGGGCGGCGGCGCCGCGGCGGCCGCTCCGCCCAGCGCGAGCGCGCTGTACCCGGCCCTCGGCACCTCCGGACCGACCGGGCTCATCTTCGCCAGCGCGAAGCAGATCGAAACGAGTGCGCCGAGCAGGAGCGGTCCCGTGTGGAGGTTGGAAGCGGGCGCGTACGGCGCCGGGGCTCCACTGCCCGAAACGATCAGGCGGCTTCCGGGCACGGACGCGGACGCGGCGACCTGGATCGCCGAATCGCGAGAAGGCGGAGTGTGCGTGATGGTGTCTCCCACCCGTCGCGTCGATGGCGTCTACCCCGTCGGGGCGACGTGCGGCGACGGGATGGCCGCGCTGGAACACGGGATCGTGGTCACGTACGTCTACCCGGAAGGCGGCGCGATGCTGCTCGCGGGCGTGGTGCCGGCGGGGACCGACTCGGTCGCCGTCGCGCTGTCGAACGGGACCAGCGCACGCGCCGGCGTGAGCGCCGGCGGATGGGCGCTCACCACCACGAGCGAACCCGTGAGCTACACCCTGCTGCCGAGCGGTGAGACCGTGACGATCGGAGGTGAATGACGATGCGCGCACGTGTGGTGAGAACGCTGGCTGCGCTGGCGTCGGCGCTGGTGCTGCTGGGCGCCTCGAACGCCCAGGCGTGGACGATCTGGGCGAACCACGAAGGCATCAAAAGCGGAGAAAACAAGTTCGGCCCGTTCGTGTCGCTGAGCGCGACGCTGGTGGAACCGCTCGGCTCAGGGATCATCTGCGCGGGCATCCGCGGGGTGGGCCTCTCGTGCCCCAACGAAGCCAGGAGAGTGGTGTTCGAAGCGGGCAGCGTGGTCAGGTCGGAACCGTACGCCCACAACCACTCCACCTTCACGTCCGGCTTCAACGGCTACTACCAGTAGCGGCCGCCCACAGGTGATGCTGGACGCGATGTAACGCCCCGAGCGCACCCGCGCAAGTAACGGGTGTGAGCAGGACGTTCACACCCCCATCCCCCGTCGCGCGCGGCCCGGTCGATCCGCCGGGCCCGCGCGGTGGCGGGAGCCGCTGCTGCTCCGCTTCGCCTCGGAGCGGGTCAGGGTGGTGGCGGCGGAGGATCACCCGCTCTATCGATCGGCGCTCTCGGAAGCGATCGAAGCCGATCCCGGGCTGGAGCTCCTGCAGATGGCGTGCGACGGGCGCGAGGCCCTCGCGGCGGTGTTCGAGCACGAACCCGACGTCGCGCTGCTCGACATGCGCATGCCCCACCTCGAAGGCACCGCCGTCGCGCGGCGCGCCCGCGACGCACGGCTGGCAACGCGGGTGCTGATCCTGAGCGCCTTCCACAACGAGGAGCTCGTGGCGGGCGCGCTGGCGGCTGGTTGCAGCGGCTACCTCTCCAAGCTCTGCTCCGCGAGCGAGATCTGCGACGCCCTCGCCCGCGTGGCCGACGGCGAGACGGTCATCGACCGCGTGGTCGCGGACGACGTCACCGCGCTGCGCTCGCGCAGCCACGAGCTCTGCGCGCTGACCCCGCGCGAGCTGAGCGTCCTGCACCTGATGGCGGGCGGCCTGAAGGCCGAGCAGATCGCCATCGAGCTGGACGTCGGGGTGGCGACCGTGCGAACGCACATCGCGCGCCTCTACCGCAAGCTCGAGGTGAACGACCGGGGTGCGGCGGTCGCCGAAGCGATGCGTCGCGGAATCCTCGCCTGAGCGACCGCGGGCACGTTAGGTTAGGCACGACGGCCGCGCGCGGAGGAACCGCCGCGGCGCGTGACGGGAACCGGGGGTAGATGACGATGAGCCAGACAGCGACGGCCGCGGGCACCGAGCGAGGCGCGCACGTCGTCGACTTCTACGAGGACGAGCGCCGGCTCGCCGACAGCGTGGGCGCGTATCTCGCCGACGGGCGGCGCGAGGACGAAGCGCTCGTGGTGATCGCGACCGAGCGTCATCGCGCGCTGATCGAGCGCGCGCTCTCCGAGCAGGGCGTCGAGGGACCCGGCGCCGGCATCGAGGCGGCGCGCGCGGACGTGTGGCTCGACGCCGCGGACACGCTCGCGTGGTTCGAGTCGGGCGGCGAGGTCGACCGCGATGCCGCGCTCGCGCTGCTCGGCGACGTCGTGCGAGACGCGGGCGACGGGCGCCGCGGCACACGCGTGTACGGCGAGATGGTGGCGCTCGCGTGGGATGCCGGACACGTGCACGCGGCGCTCGAGCTCGAGGAGCTCTGGGGCGAGCTCAAAGCCGAGCTGCCGTTCACGCTGTACTGCAGCTACCGGGCCGCGGCGGTCGCGTCACTGGGGCATGCGGGGGCGCTCGCGCGCGTCCGCGCGCTGCATACGGCCGCGGTGCACGACCCCGTGACGCGGACCGGCGCCGGCTGGGCGGAGGCGGAGGTGTCGGGCGCCTTCTCGGCCGACCCGGAAGCACCGCGCCACGCCCGCGCGCTCGTGCGCGAGGCGCTCATCGGGTGGGGAGTCGGGGAGCCCCGGATCGGAGCCGTCGACCTCATCGTCAGCGAGCTCGCCACGAACGCGGTGCTGCACGTCGTCTCGCCGTTCTCGGTCAGGACCCGGATCGACGGGTGGACGCTGCGCGTGGAGGTCCACGATGCCGGCCGGGCCTCGCCCGCGAGCCGCGAGCTGCTCGTCGCGGACCCCGCCCACGGCCTCGGGATCGTCGAGTCGATCTGCGCGGGATGGGGCTACGAGCCCGCCGGCGCCGGCAAGGTCGTGTGGGCGGAGATCGCGCTCAGCGACGCCGATCGAGCCGGACACGGCTGAGCACTCGACGCCGCCTCCGTCAGCGCTCGAAGCGCGCCGCCAGCGCGTCGAGGTTGCGTTCCACGATCCCGCGCAGGCGTGAGCGGCCGATCGCCATCATCAACCGCTGGCGCCGGCCGCCCGCCAGCGCCACGAGCGCGGTGACGCGCGTGCCGGAATCCTCGCCGTCGAGCTCGAACGTCCACAGGAACGGGCCGAACGGTCCGCGCTCCTCGTAGGTGTAGTAGTCGAACGGCCGCCAGTCGACGATCTCCTGGTCGAAAGTCTGGGAGCCGTGCACGCAGTGGGTCATCGTCCCCACGTCGCGCTCTCCCTCCGGGTTCGAGCTCTCCACCGCTGTGGCGCCGTCGCGCCACAGCAGCTGCTGCGCCGGGTCGAGCAGCGACTCCCATACCGCCGCCGGCTCGCCCGCACAGACGCGCGCCACGTTCACGAGCGCCTCGCCGGGGGCGACCCTGCGCGGGTGGCGCTGCTCCAGCTCGCGTCGGCGCGCGGCGACGTTGCGCGTCCAGCAGTGGACCTCGCCGATGTCCTCGTAGCGCTCGGTGTGCGGCGCGAGCTCGAGCGCCGCCGCGTCGAGGCCGAGCGCGCCGATGCACCGATCCGTGATCAACGCGAAAGCCTCGCCGCCGGTCCGCTCGGCCGCCGAGTTCTTCAGCAGCCGGTGGACGAGGATCACATCCGCGCCGAGCAGCTCGCTGCTGCCCGCCACCACGTGCTCGATGAACTCGCCGTGGTGCGCGATGAACTTGAGATCGAGCGACGGGATCCGTGCGCAGGCGTCGCACTCGCAGGTGGTGCGCACGTCGATCGTGCGCCGGCGGCGGATGAAGGCCGCGTAGGCCGCGTCGATCGCCGCCAGGAGACCCTCGCCGGTGGCCGCTCCCCCGCGGTCGCACACGAACACCGCGTCGCCCTCGAGCTTCGCGAGCGAGCCGACCGCGGCGAGCTGCTCCGCGACGACTCCGAGGAGGTCGGCGAGCACGTCGTGGGAGTGCTCGAGCTCGACCCCCGTCAGGTAGGTCGTGTAGCCGCTGATGTCGGCGAGCACCAGGCAGCCCCGTTGGACCTCCGCCATGCGCGGACTCTATTGCCGGCCCGGCGGCCCCGCGGGCGGGTGGAGCTGCTCGCCGAGGACGGCCGCGTCGTGGGCGAAGGCGAGCCGACCACGGAGATCGGCCCGCCGCGGGCGAAGGAGTGCCCGTCGTCCGGAGACCGCTGATCGCAGCCCTGCGCGGTCGCCGGCCGCCCGGCTACGCGCCGGCGGCGAGGCTGTCGATCCAGCGTTCCAGGCGCCGGCCCTCGCGCGTCATCAGCGCGGGGTCGCGGAACGTGTTCGTGAGCAGCGAGATCCCTTGGTATGAGGCGATCATCGCGACGGCGAGCTCCGCGGCGTCCCTGCGCCCGAGCTCACGGAACTGCCGCTCGAGCCACTCGATCGGAACGGCCATCAGCTGGGCGCTCTCCTGCTGCAGCTCATCGTCGCGCTTGTCGAGCTCCGAGCAGAGGGTGCCCTGGGGGCATCCGTACCTCGCGGCGAGGTCGCGCTGCGAGGTGACCATCGCCACGAACGCCTTCAGGCGGGCCTTCGGCGAGCGGTGGCGCTCGAGCTCCGACAGCGCTGCGCGCACGTGCGCGGCGTGCTCGTCGATCGCCGCCGCGATGAGCTCGTCCTTGGTCTTGAAGTAGTAGTAGACGTTGCCCACGGGCACGTCCGCCGCGTGCGCGATGTCGGCGAGCGTGGTCGCCTGCGCCCCGTGCTCGTGGAGCAGCTCCATCGCGCCCGCGACGAGGCGCTCGCGCTTGCCCGAGGCCGCCGCTGCCGCCGTATGTGAGTCAGTCGACACACCAACATTGTAGCTCGCTCCTGCTATTAAGTCAGCTGACTTACTAACTCTAGGCACGGAGGTGCTCGACATGGGCAAAGCGACGAGACAACGTTCCTGACGACGCGGGTGGGGAAGCTGACGCTGGCGTTCCTGTGCGGCGTCGCGTTCCTGGACTTCGTGGACGCGTCGATCGTGAACGTGGCGCTGCCGTCGATCCGCTCGCATCTGCACTTCTCGGTGCAGAGCCTGCAGTGGGTGCTCAGCGGGTACCTGCTCACGTACGGCGGGTTCATGCTGCTGGGGGGTCGCGCGGCGGATCTGATCGGCCGCCGACCGGTGCTGCTCGCGGGCACGACGCTGTTCGGCGTCTCCTCGCTCGCGGCGGGGCTGGCGACGAGCGAGGGGGTGCTGATCGCCGCGCGCCTCGCGCAGGGGATCGGCGCCGCGTTCACGATGCCGGCGGCGCTGTCGATCCTCACGACCACGTTCCGGGAGGGCAGCGACCGTCACCGGGCGCTGGGCCTGTGGGGCGCGACCGCGGGGCTCGCCTCCGCCCTGGGAGTGTTCCTGGGCGGCGTCCTCTCGGGCGGGCCGGGGTGGAGGTGGGTGTTCTTCGTCAACGTGCCCGTGTGCGTGATCGACATCGTCGCCGCGAGGCGGCTGCTGCCGCGCGAGCGCGCGCGCCGGCTGCGCATGGCCAATTTCGACGTGCTCGGCGCGCTGCTCGCAACGGCGGGAATGCTCGTGCTGATCTACACACTCGTGCGCGCGCCCGACGTGGGCTGGGGTGCCGCGCGAACGGTGGGCGGGCTGGCCGCGGCGGCGGCTCTGCTGGCCATGTTCGCGTTGAACGAGCGGCGCCACGCGAACCCGCTGTTCCCGTTCTCGATCCTGCGCATCAACGGGCTTGCCGCGGCGGACGTGACGCAGATGATCGCGGTGGCGGGGTCGTACTCGATGTTCTTCTTCGTGACGCTGTACATGCAGAACGTGCTGGGGTTCTCGCGGGTGGAGGCAGGCGCGGCCTATGTCCCGACGGCGCTGGGCGTGGCCGTGGCGGCCGGCGTGTGCACGCAGCTGCTGCCCCGCACCGGCACCCGCCCGATCATCGTGGCGGGCGCGCTGATCAACGCGGTGGGCCTGTACCTGCTCTCGCACATCCCCGACCACGGCTCCTATGCGGCGAACCTGCTCCCGGGCCTGGTCGTGATGTCGCTGGGCTTCGGCTCGATCTTCGTGGCGGTGACGACGGCGGCGCAGGCGGGCGTCCCCTCCCCCGTGGCGGGCCTCGCGGCAGCGCTGGTGAACACGTCCACGTGGCTCGGCGGCGCGCTCGGGCTGGCGATCTTCTCGGCGATCTCCGCGTCGCGCACGAGCTCGCTGCTGCACCACGGCGCGTCGGAGCAGCACGCGCTCACCTCGGGCTTCGCGCGGGCGCTGCTGATCTGCAGCATGTTCCTCCTCGCCGCAGCTGTGATCGGCCTGCGGGCGACGAACACCCGTGGCGAGGGCGAGAGCGCACCCGAGGAGGATCAGGCTCCGGCGGAGCTCGCCGAGGCCGCATGATCATTATGTTATTATAACTGTTATGTCTTCAGAAGTACATGTGGCGGAGCGCGCACCGGAGGCCCGCCACCGCCGCATCGCGGTCCTGTTGATCTGCTGCATGAGCCTCCTGATCGTCGGCCTCGACGTGACCGCGGTGAACGTGGCGCTGCCGTCGATCGGGCGCGGGCTCGACGCCGATGTGTCAGACCTGCAGTGGACGGTGGCCGGATACTCGCTGGTGATGGCGAGCCTGCTGATGCTCGCGGGC
>Ga0187823_10000069_pt1 | contig 21499 bp, 21 predicted proteins | sample NC_wetland_sal_i_12_FD_132968 | JGI IMG/M metagenome (GOLD analysis project Ga0187823, IMG submission 132968) | Wetland sediment microbial communities from Neuse River Estuary, North Carolina, USA - SourceSoil_3 | ecosystem: Environmental > Aquatic > Freshwater > Wetlands > Sediment | place...
CGCGAGCCTCGGACGTGTTCCTGCTCTCGAAGTCAGAACTGCAGCGCACAGTGCTCTCGGACCCGGGGATCACCGTGTACGCCTGCGGACGTCACGACATCGCCTCCGGCGCAGTCAACCGCCGTGTGCTCGCGGTCCTGGCCTTCCTGTCGCGCACGGGGCTGCGCCCGACCGTCACGGCTCTGCATTGCGGCCAGAGCCCGGTCACGAGCACGGGCGCCGTATCGGCGGCGTTCCGCGGCAACGCCGTGGAGATCTCCGCGATCAACGGCACGCCGGTCGCGGGCCACCAGGGCACGGGGTCGGTCGCCGACCTCGCCATTCGCACGCTGCTGACGCTGCCCGCGGAATTCCAGCCGGAGTCGATCTCGAGCCTGATGCGCTACCCCGGCGCCGCCAGCACCCACTCCTCGCGCCGCTACTGGAACCGGATCCGCCTTGAATTCTCGCCCGCGCCGAAGCCGGCGGTGGCGGTCTCCCCGTCCGCCGCGGGCTCCGCTGCGCACTCTGCGAAGACGGGCAAGGTCGCAGCGGCGCCCACCGTCTCCGTCCCGTCGCTCAGCGCCACGCAGTGGGAACAGCTGATCCAGCGCGTGGCCGCGCTGCCCGCCCCGAAGGTGGCCTACAAGCCCAGCTCGGCGGCGCTCCCGGACCCGAAGCCCAAGACCCACTGACGCCGGACGCGGCCCGCGCACCTCGCGCGGTGCACGGGCCCATGCCCGGGCCCGAGCACCGCGAGGCATCCGGCGCTAGCCGCCGGCGGGCGGTTCCCCGGCGCCCGTCGACGGCGCACCGCCGCCGGCGCCGGGCGACCCCGGCGCGACGGGCGTGTGCCTGAAGGCGAGCTGCAGCTGGCTGGCGCACTTGCTCGTCGCCGCGCGGAACTGCGCACTGGTGGTGTCCACCCCTTTGGTGTTGAAGATCGGGCCTTTGCCGCTGGTGTTCGGCGGCGGCAGGTTGATCCCGTTCGTGCGCATGCACGCCTCGAAGTTGGCGAGGCCCGCCTTGAACTGCGGGCTCTGGACGCGCCCGAAACCGCGGGTGCCTCCGCGCAGCACGGGCAGCCCGCCGCACTTTTTCAGGACGGCTTCGTACTCGGCGCGGCTGACGCCCTTCGGCACGGAGCGCAGGCCGCCGAGCAGGCCGCCGATGCCGGCTGCTCCGTTCGAGTGCTGGGGCACGGGGATCCCGTTCTTCTGGAGACATTCACGGAGCTTGTCCACGCGCCCGCCGAATGCACCGGGGGCCCGCCCCGGGGTGGTCGCGGCCGCGGACGCCTTGATCGACGTCGTGTTGCCGGAGGAGCTTCCGCCGCACGCCGACAGCACGAGCGCGAGGATTACCGCGATGAACGCCGCGCTCACGGCTCGTCTGCGGGTGTGTGTTTGGCGCATCTATTTCCTTTTCTATCGACTTATCTGAGATGGAGGGAGGATCGCGGCCCTATCCGGGGCCGAACAGAGTCTGACCGCCCTGTCCGCCGCCCGCGCGGGTAGTCGAGGAGCCGGAACCGCCGGCGCCCCCGAACAACGCTCCCGGCCCGCGGCCCAGCCCCGCATTGCCGGCGCGGATCGATTCCGCGGTGACCGCGCCGTCCGCCCCGGTCGTGCCCGTCACGAGCACGGTTTCGCCGGGATGGATCGCGTGGGTGCTCGACGACACGGTCTTCGTGACCGTGGTGCCCGCCGGGGCCAGCACCTTCACCGTGTTGCCTTCGGCCGTCGCCACGTAAAGGGTGCTCCCCTGTACGAAAGTCACCTGGCCCGCGGTGGCGCCGCCGCCGCCCGCGAGCGCACCGAGGCCGCGGCCGGCCGCGGCCGTGCCCGCCGCGCCCGACGAGCCGCTCGCGCCGGCGCCCGTGCCGCCCCCTCCGCCAAGAGACGCGAGGCGCGCGGCGAGCCCGCCCGCGCCGCCGGCTCCGGAGGACGCCCCTTCGCCACCCTCGCCCTTCTCGACGAGCACGCCGCCGATGAAGCCGCAGGCGGTGAGCAGCACGCACAGGAGCGCGACGGGCAGCGGCGCGAGCAGCCTGCGGCGCGGGCGCGGCGGCAGCTGCCCTTCGCTGGACCACGCGGCGGTCGATGGGGTCGGGACGGGGGCGGGTGCGTCACTCATAGCGGAGCGCCTCGATCGGTCGCAGCCGCGCGGCCCGGGCCGCAGGGTAGGTGCCGAAGAACAGCCCGGACAGCGCCGCCGCCCCGAACGCCAGGAAGATCGAGTACGTGGCGATCTGCGGCTGCACGCCGGCGATTTCGAACTGGCTTCCGACGACGCCGACGACCACGCCGAGCACGCCGCCGAACAGCGCCACCAGCAGCGCCTCGGTCAGGAACTGCGTGAGGATGTCGCCGCGCCGCGCGCCGATCGCCTTGCGAATCCCGATCTCACGGGTGCGCTCGGTCACCGACACGAGCATGATGTTCATGACGCCGATCCCGCCCACCAGCAGCGAGATCGCGGCGACCTCCCCGAGCAGTGTGGTGAAGACGCTGCTCGTGGAACTCGAGGTTTCCAGCAGCGAGCCCTGGTTCAGCACCTGGAACGGCGGTTCCGCGGTGCTGCTGACGCGGTGGCGTTCCTCGAGGATCTGCGTGACCTCGGCTTCGGCGGCATCGAGGGATGACTGCGAGCGCGCCTGGACGGTGATCGAGTCGATCGGCCCGAACCCCGTGAGTGAGTCCTGCACGGTCGTGACGGGCGCGAGCACCACGTCGTCGGTGTTGGTCACGCCGTTGGACCCCTTGGCGGTCAGCACTCCCGTCACCTGGAACGCGTTCCCGTCGACCTTGATCGTCTGACCGACGGCGCTCTGGCCGGCGAACAGTTCCTGCGCGACGGTCGCGCCGAGGACGGCTACGCGGCGGTGATGGCTCACGTCGCTCGCGGTGAAGTCGGCACCTTCGGAGAGGTGGTAGCTGTGCGCGCCGAGATAGGGCGGCGTGGTGCCGATGAACGACGACGGTTCGTAGCTCGTGCTCTGGGCGACGAGTTTCACGGCGGCGGCGTTCACGACCGGCGAGGCGCTCTGGACGTCGGGCGCCTGCGAGGGGTCGTTCAGCGCCCCGGCGTCCGCGCGCGTCAGCGACACCGCCGAGCCGGCGTTCGTGCGCGCGCCGCCGCGCAGGCCTCCCGCGAGCACGACCAGCACGTTCGTGCCGAGGCTCTGGATGCGTGACTGGACCGCCTTGGAGGAGCCATTGCCGACGGCGATCAGCACGATCACCGACGCGACGCCGATCGTCATCCCGAGGATCGTGAGCCCCGAGCGGAGCTTGTTGGAGGCGATCCCGCCCCAGGCGGTCCGCAGCACCTCCGCGCCGATCACGACACGCCCCCGCCGGGCGTCAGCGCGGCACGCTCGTCGGCCGCGATCTCGCCGTCGCTCAGCCTCACGACCCGGCTCGCCCACGCCGCGACGTCGGGCTCGTGGGTGATCAGGACCACGGTCCTGCCTTCCGCGCCCAGCGCCGCGAAGATCGACAGCACGTCCGCGGTCGAATGCGAGTCGAGGTTGCCGGTGGGCTCGTCGGCCAGGATCAGCGAAGGGTTCGTGACGATCGCCCGGGCCACCGCCACGCGCTGCTGCTGGCCGCCGGACAGCTCGGACGGCATGTGCGCCACGCGGTCTGACATGCCGACCGCCTCGAGCGCCGAGAGCGCGCGCCCGCGCCGCTGCGCGCGCGGGAGTCCCGCGTAGGCGAGCGGCAGCTCCACGTTCGCCAGCGCGCTCGTGCGCGGCACGAGGTTGAAGCTCTGGAATACGAAGCCGATGTGGCGGCCCCGCAGATCGGAGAGGTCGTCCTCCTCGAGGTCGCGCACGTCGGTGCCGTCGAGCAGATAGCGGCCGCGGGTGGGGACGTCGAGGCAGCCGAGGATGTGCATCAGCGTGCTCTTGCCGCTTCCCGAGCTGCCCATGATCGCGACGAACTCGCCGCGCTCGATGCGCAGCGTGACCCCGGACAGCGCGCGCACCTGGATCTGGCCGAGGTCGTAGACCTTGCTCACGTCGCGGACGTCGATCACGCTCATCCGCCACCGCCTCCGATCCCTGCCGGCGCGCGGAAGGCGCCGCCGCCACCAGCTCCGAGGCCGCCCCCGAGTGCCCCGCCCAGCCCGCCACCGCGGCCGGCGAGGCGCGAGAGCACGTTGGTGGCGCTCGTGCTCGCGGCGACGGGCAGCGCGACCTGTTCGCCCGCTCGCAGCCCGCGCAGCACGATCGTGGAGCTGTCGCCGTCGAGGCCCGTCACGATCCGCCGCGGGGTGCGCCGGTCACCGTGGACTACCGTCACCGTCCCTCCGGAGATCGCGCGCGTTGGCACGTTCACGCCTTCGGCCTGCGAGACCACCACTTCGGCGCTCGCGCTCATGCCGGGTTTGACGCCCTCCTGCGACTGGTCCAGCGCGAACGTCACGTCGTAGCTGACGACGCCGCTGTTGCTCGTGGCCGTCGAGGCCACTTCGGTCACGTGCGCTGCGACCTTCGCGCCTCCGAGCGCTTCGATCGTGACGGTGGCGGGCTGTCCGTGGCGGACGTGCGTCACTTCGGACTCGCTGAGCGGCGCGACGACCTCGAGCGTCGAGAGGTCGCTGAGCACCGCGAACGACGAGCCGATGGAGGCGGTCCCCGAGCCGGTCGACGAGGACGAGGCGGACGCGCTGGAGCGGGAGCCGCCGGTGGCGCCGGTGGATGCTCCCGAGCCGCTCGTGGAGGCGGTCTGGCTAGCCTTTGTCGTCCCGCCGCCCGTAACCGCTTCGCCGACTTCGCCGCTCAGCGCGACCACCGTGCCCGCGCTCGGCGCGTACAGCTTGGTGTCCTGCACCGCCTGTTCGGCATCGCGCACGGTCAGCCGGTCGCTGTCGACCGCCGCGCGCGCGGAGGCGAGGTTGGCTTCGCGGGTGGCGGCGCTCTGTTTGTGAGCTTCGCCCGCGCCGGAGGCGGAGGCGTGCGTGGAGGTCCCCTGCGCGGCGCTCGTTTCACCGCCGTCTTCTTCCAGCTGGGCGAGTGTCGCCTCACTCGCCTGCAGCGTCGCCCGCGCCTGTTCGAGCGTGACTTCCGCGCTCTGCGGGTCGAGTTCGGCGAGGAGTGCCCCGGCGGCCACGTGCTCGCCGGCGTGCACGTAGATGCGCTGGACGACACCCGCGGTCTCGAAGCCGAGGTTCAGCTGGGTGGCGGACTGGATGTTGCCGCTGCCGGAGACGGTCGACTGCACGACGCCGCGGCGGGCGGTGACGATACGGCTCTGGAGCGGGGCGGACTCCGACTTCGGCCCCACGACGAGGAACGCGGCGACGATCGCCCCGGTGCACATCGCACCGAGCGCGTACACGACTCCTGATGGACCTTGCGACGCACGCATTGCTGCCGATGGATGATCGGAACGAGCCGTAAGAGGGGGTGAAGAAACCCTGCAAGCCCGGATAAATGATTCCTGTGGACGCCGGGGACCCGTCTGCGATGATCCGCCCCGGTGAGCGTGTACGGCGGCATCGATCTGGGCGGCACGAAGATTCAGGCTCTGGTGCTCGGCCCGCGCAACAAGGTGCTCGGCAGCGCGCGCATGAAGACCCCCACGAGCGGAGGCCCGGAGGACGTTGCACGCGAGATGGAGCGCGCGATGCGCGCGGCGGCGGAGGACGCGGGGATCGAGGTGAGCGAGCTGGCGGGCGTGGGCGCGGGCTCGCCCGGCGTGGTTCGCGACGGCACCGTCACCAGCGCGCGCAACCTGCCGGGGTGGGACGGCACGTTCGCGCTCGCCGATCACCTGCAGAAGGCCCTGGGGGTGCCGGTGAAGATCGGCAACGACGTGGGCGTGGCGCTCGAAGCGGAGGTGCGCCACGGCGCGGGCAGGCGCTACGCGTCGCTGCTCGGCGTCTTCTGGGGCACCGGCGTCGGGGGCGGGGTCGCGATCGACGGCGAGCGCTGGGTGGGGCGCGGCGGCGCGGGCGAGATCGGCCATACCGTCGTCGAGCTCGACGGGGCGCGCTGCACGTGCGGGCGGCGCGGATGCATGGAGGCCTACGCGGGGCGCGGCGCGATGGAAGCACATGCGCGCAAGCTCGTCGACAGGGGCCAGAAGACGGATCTGTTCAAGCTGATGCGCAAGCAGGATCGCGACCGCCTGACGAGCGGGATCTGGGCGCGGGCGCTCGAGCAGGGAGACGAGCTCGCCGAGCACATGATCGAGCGGGCGGTGAAGGCGATCGCGGCGGCGGCGGCCTCGGCGGTGAACCTGCTCGACGTGGAGGCGGTGATACTCGGTGGCGGCCTCGGTGTGCGCCTCGGCGACCCGGTCGCGAAGCGGATCTCGAAGGCGATGCGCCCGCACCTGTTCGCGGACGACCGCCCGCCGCAGGTCGAGGTGGCGACGCTCGGCGACCTCGGCGGCGCGATCGGCGCCTCGCTGCTCGTGCGCCCGCAGTCACGTGCCCGCGGCGCCCGGCGCGCTGGAGCCCGGGCGGGCTCGTCGTCGGCCTAGACGCCCACGACGGTCACGAGTACGAGCGCGATCGACAGTGCGGAGAGCACCACCACCGTGATGCCGGTGGTGAGGTCGAGCAGGCCGCGGCTGGCGTGCTTGCCCATCACCGCGTGCGAGCGCGACAGCCGCCAGATGAAGAACAGGTTGATCGGCAGCAGCACGCCGTTGACGACCTGCACGCCCACCAGCAGGTCGATCACGGGCAGGCCCGGGATCATCGCCACGATCGCGGAGAGCGCGATCATCCCGGTGATCAGTCCGATGAACACGGGCGCCTCCTCGCGGCGGCGCCCGATCCCCTTCTCGTAGCCAAGCGACTCCGCCACTACGTAGGAGGTCGCGATCGGCAGGATCGCGCACGCGAGCAGGCTCGCGCCGAGCAGGCCGATCCCGAACAGCGCCTCCGCGAACTGCCCTGCGAACGGGGTGAGCGCGCGTGCCGCGTCGGCGGCGGAGCCGATTTCGTGGATCCCGTGCGTGTACAGCGTGGCGCCGGTCGCGATGATCACGAACCCGGAGATGATGCACGCGAACACGGCACCGAGGCTGGCCTCCGTCTCCTCGTGCCCCAGCTCGTCCTCGCGCACGCCGCGCTCGACCACCGCGGACTGCAGGTAGAGCTGCATGTAGGGCGTGATCGTGGTGCCGATGGTGGCGATCAGCAGCACGAAGTAGGTGGAGCCGGAGTGCAGGTGCGGGTGGACCATCGCGTGGCCGACTTCGCTCCAGTCGGGGTGCGCGAGGATCGCGGCGATCGGGTACGCGAAGAACGGGATCGTGAACCAGATGAAGATGCGCTCGGCAGAGCGGTAGGAGCCGCGCACGATCACCAGCCAGATCCCCACCGCGAAGATCGGCACAGACAGCTGCGGGGGGATGCCCGCCAGGCCCAGGGCGGCGCCGGCCCCGACGAAGTCGGAGATGCAGATGCCGAGGTTCGCGACGAGCACGGCGCTGGTGGCGAGCACCGACCAGCGGATCCCGTACTCCTCGCGCACGAGCTCGGCGAGACCCTTGCCGGTGACGACGCCCATGCGCGCGGCGAGACGCTGCACGACCACCAGGGAGAACGCGATGACCACGATCGTCCACAGCAGGTCGTAGCCGTATTTGGCGCCCACCGAGGAGTACGTGGCGATCCCGCCCGCGTCGTTGCCGGCGTTGGCGGCGATCAGGCCCGGGCCGAGCAGGCCCAGGAGGGCGAATATGCGAACGCGGCGCGGGCTAAGCCGCGCAGGCAGGCGCGGCCGGCCAGCGGTGGCCGACCGGACCCGGCGCATAACGGGCGGTACTCGGACCGCCATCGTGCGTGGCCGCGTTGCTGAGCATCCGCCCAGTCTATTCGAGGGCGGGCGCCGGCTCAGTCCTCGCCGAGCAGGCCGAAGCGCCGCCGCCAGCCGCGCGGCAGCATCGCCTCGAGAACGTCGTCGACGGTCACCACGCCGAGCATCCGGTCGTTCGCGTCCACGACGGGGATCGAAGTGAGGTTGTAGTCGGCCATCAGGCGCGCGAGCTCCTCGAAGGACGTGTCGGGCGACAGCGTCGGCAGCTCGTGCTTGACGGCGTCGGCGAGGCGCGTGCCGGACTCCATCCGCAGCAGCGCGGTGACTGCGAGCGCCCCCATCAGCGTCCCGTCGGGCTCGCTGACGAACACGGTGCCGAGCAGCTCCGCGGCGATCTCGCTGCGCTGCACAGCGGCGATCGCGTCGGCGGCGGAGGTGGTCCCGGCGAGCAGCACGAAGTCGGGGCTCATAAGCCCGCCCGCCTCGGCGGCGTCGTAGCCGAGCAGCGCGCGCACCTTGACCCGATGGCTGACCGGCAGCAGCGCGAGCACGGGCTCGCGGCGCTCCTCGTCGAGCTCGCCCACCACGTCGGCGGCGTCGTCGGGGGCCATGCGCCCGAGGATCTCCGCGATCTGCTCGTCGGGGCGGTCCTCGAGGAACTCGCGCTGGTGGTGGTCGTCGAGCTCCTCGAACACGTCCGCCTCGAGCTCGCGGTCGCCGTCGCCGACGGCCTGGATGATCTCCTCGCCCTCGCGCCGCGATGCCGCCTCGACGAGGTCGGCGATCTGCGCGGGGTGAAGGCGCGCGAGCTTGGGGTGGGGGACGCGCAGGCGCACCGTGGGGACGTGGCCCACGAACGGCTCCACCTCCGCCCAGTCGAGGAATTCGCCCACCGCGATGTGCGAGCCGAGCGGCTTGGGAAGCAGCCGGCGCAGGCCGCCGCGCGGGCCCGTGTCGACGCCCACCACGCGCCAGGACCCGGCCACGAGCGCCAGCTCGATCTCGTTCGCGCGCACGAGCCGAGCGCCCTCGACGTTGATCAGCTGGCGGTCGAGCAGGTCGCGTCCGAGCAGCACCTCGTCGGGCCTGCGCTCGAAGCGGCGCAGGTCGAGCTTCGCCTTGCGCAGCACCACGCCGTCGGGACCGATGTCGGATACGCGCTCCACGCCCAGGTAGGACGTGCGACCGGCCACGCGCACGAGCACGCCGGTGATCGGCGGGTAGCCGGCGCCGCCGAGGCGGACGATCAGGTCCTGCACGCGCCCGAGCCGCTCGCCGTCGGAATCGCGCAGCGCGCTGCCCATCACCGAGGACAGGTGCAGGATCGGCGGGGTCTGCCGCTCCTGCTGCTCCGCCGCTTGCGTGCTCACGCGTCCATCGTACGCGCGCGGAGCGACGCCGCCGGACCGCCACTGGCTCTATGTTCGGAGGAGTGCACCTGCCGTTCTGGATCTCGATCGCGATCCTGTCGCTCGTGCAGGGCGCGATCGTGGCGGGCCCGCGCGCGCTGACGCCGCCCGGCGCGACCCCACCGGCCGCGGGCGGACGCGTGCCGATGTGGGCGCGCTCGCGGCGCTGGGCGCTCGTGCCGCCGATCTCGGTGGTCGGGTTCGTGGCGATCGCGAGCGCCGCAGAACAGGCGAGCGCGGAAGGCCTCACGTACCTCGCGCTCGTGTGCGTGCCCCCGCTCGCGGCGCTCGCGCTCGGCGTGCTCGCCCATGGCGCGCGACCGCTCGCCGCGCTTGCGACGCCCGTGCTGTTCGTGCTCGCATGGGTCGATCGCAGCGGGCTGGTGGGCGAGGCCGCAGCGGTGACGCTGAGCGCGCTCAGCTGCGTATCGCTGGGGGTGTTGCTCGCCGCGCTCACGCCGCCTCGCTGGCTCGGTGCGGGCCTCGTGCTGATGGCGATCGCGGACACGGTGCTGGTCGTCTCGGATCTGCTGCAGAAGCCCAACAACGCACTCAACGCGGCGCACCCGGCAGCGGGGCTGCCGCGGCTGCAGAGCGCGCTGTTCGGCTCGGCGGTGATGGGCTACGGCGACCTGTTCGCCGCAGGCGTCCTCGGCGGCCTGCTCGCCGCAGCGCTGGGGCGCCGCGCCCAGATGCGCGGAGCGGTGTTCACCGCCGCGATCGCGCTCGCGTTCGACATGCTGTTCTTCGCGGTGGACGAGCTCCCGGCCACCGTCCCGGTGGCTCTCGCGCTGCTGCTCAGCGTTGCTTGGCAGCGTCGGATATCCGCGCCACCGAGATCGTCTCGGGAGGTGACGGAAGCTGTTCCTGGCTCCCGTGCGGCGCGTCGCCGCCCTCGAGAGCCTCAGAAGGCTCCGGCTGCGCGGTGATCCGGCGCGCGCCCGTCTCGATCGCGGGCGGCGCGAGCACGTCCCGGTCCGAGGACGCGCCGGCCTGCTCGATGCTCCGCACCTGCGGCATCACGCGCCGGTCGAACGAGCCCACCGCCTCGTTGTAGGCGGTGACGGCGGAGTCGAGCTGGCGGCCCACCTTCCCGAACGGTTCGATGAAGCGGCCCAGCCGGCGGTGCAGCTCGCGCGCGGACTCGGCGATCTCGCGCGCGGACTCGGCGATCAGCTCTTGGCGCCAGCCGTAGTGGACCGCCCACAGAAGCCCGATCAGCGTCGTGGGGGTGGCGATCAGCACGTGCTGTGAGACGCCGTACTCGATCAGCGAGGGGTCGGCGGCGAGCGCCGCCTGGTAGATGCCGTCGGAGGGGAGGAACATGACCACGAACTCGGGCGTGGAGTCGAGCTGGCGCTGGTAGCCCTTGGAGGCGAGCCGGTTGATGTGGTCGCGGGTCTGGCGCGCGTGCCGGACGGAGTGCAGCTCTCGCTCTGAGTCCTCCTCGCACTCGAGCGCCTGCAGGTAGGCCTCGAGGGGCACCTTGGAGTCGACGACCACGACCTTGCCGCCGGGCAGCCGCACGAGCATGTCGGGCCGCAGCGCGCCGTCGGGCGTGTTGAGCGTGCTCTGCTCCAGGAAGTCGCAGTGGGCGACCATCCCGGCCATCTCGACCACGTTGCGCAGCTGGATCTCCCCCCACGAGCCGCGCGTGGAGGGACGGCGCAGCGCGTTGGCGAGGTTGCCGGTCTCGGCGCGCAGCCCCACGACGCCCTCGCCGAGCTGGCTGATCATCTGCGCGAGCTGTCCCTGCGACTCGCGGCGCTCGCGCTCCAGCCGGGCGATCTCGCTCTCCATGCGTGTGAGCTTCTCGCGCACGGGATCGACGAGCCCGCGGATCTGCTCGGTGCGCGTGGCCATCTCGCCGGCCGCGTGCTCGCGGTCGGCGCGGCGCGCCTCCTCGGCGCGCTCGCGCTCGAGGGCGCGCACCTGCTCGGCCTGGGCCCATTCCGCTCTGCGCGCCTCCTCAGCGCGCTGAGCGAGGGCATCGCCCGTCTGGGCCACGAGCTCGGCGGTGAGACGCTCGATCTCGGCGTGGGCGCGCTCGCGCTCGCGGCGCAGCAGCGCCACCACGCAGGCGGCACCCACGAGCAGGAGCACGGCGACGATCACGAGCAGCATCTATCTCGACCTCGGTGTTGGTTGCAGTCGGCTCCGCAATGTCCCACCGTCGCCGGACGGCAGCCCGATCGAGTCAGAACATAGCCCCCACGCGTGTGCGGCAAAAAGACATACACGTCGCTCGTGTCAACGGCGCGCCGGTTCCCTCCTTGACATCGAGCCAACCCCTGGCTATTTTGGCCGAGAAGCTCCCCGGGGTATCTTCTCCCGGGGCGTTTGCGTAGAGGGATGAAATCCACTGAGGGGGCGTGCCTGCGGGCCTGTCCCGCAGAACCTAGGAGGATGTGAGATGTCAGCCACGCATGGCTTGGCAGGCAGGCTGCTTAAACGCAGCCGGCTGGTCGGACTGGCCCTCGTGGCAGCGTTCGCGCTGTCCGGGGTGCTCGCGAGCGGCGCGAGCGCACACGAAGTCACGATCAACCAGTCGTATGTAGCGCTGGGCGACTCGCTCGCGTTTGGTTACTCGCAGCAGCTGTTCAACGAACACCTCGAAGCGGGCGAGCCCGCCGCGGCGTTCACGAACGGCTACGTCGACAAGTACGCGACGAAAGTCAAAGCCCACCTGACGTTCAAAGGCACGCAGGTCCAGGACCTGGGCTGCCCGGGCGAGACGTCCGGCTCGCTGATCGGTAACGGCGCGCTCGAAGCGGGCCTGAAAGCCGGCCAGGAAGCCGAAGAAGGCAAAGCCGTCGCACCGTTCGGCGAAGCGCCGTGTGCGTACCACGAACACGCCGCTGAAGCTGCCGGTTTCCCGACGGGCTTCCACTTCCCGCTGCACGTCGAATATGGCGGCGCGGGCAAATCGCAGCTCGAAAAGGCGCTCGAACTGATCGCCGTCGACGCGCTGTCGGGCAAGCCCGTCACGCACCTGACGCTGAACATCGGCGCCAACGACCAGCTCGCCTTCGTCGCGAAATGCGAAAAAGAAGTGGGCGAAAAAGTCGTCAAAGGTGAAATCGAACCGACCGAAGCGGCTGAGCACAAAGCGTTCGAGGAATGCCTCGTCGCCGGTGCCTTCCCGCTCGGTGAAAAAATCGGCACCAACATCGCTCGCATCCTCACGGTTGTGCGTGATGGGTCCGCGTTCGGTGGTGTGAACTACACCGGTCCGGTGCAGTTCGTGGCTGCGTACAACCCGTACGGCAACGTCTTCCAGTTCCCGACCAAAACGGAACAGAAAGAAAAAATCAACCACGAACTCCTCGAAGGTTCGAACGCACTTGCGGCGATCTTCAACAAAGGATTCGGCGAAGTGGCTGCCAAATTCGGTGGCTGCACGACCAACGAGCTCGCGCGGTTCAACCCGCAGAACTCGACCGAACCGACGAAGCTCAAAGAATGGACCAACATGGCGAACTTCACCGAAACTGAAGCATTCGGTAAAAAACGCGCCAACGGTCCCGACATCCACCCGACGCCTCGCGGCTACGAAATCATGGCCGCCTGGATGGTGCACTCCTGCGGGGTGTAAGTCGGTAGCTAGTTAGTCCCTCAACGGGATCTGAAGCACCTCGGGGCGTCCGGTTTTCACCGGGCGCCCCGAGCCCTTTCAGAGACGTGCGGCGCGTCGGCGCGCACCGCGCGCCAGCCCTTCCGCGACCTGCGTGAGGATCCCGAGCATCACGGGCGCGGCCGGCGCCAGCCGGGCGCCCGACGGGGCCGCGGCGAGCACCTGGCGCACGGGCGGCGAGGGGGAGAGGGCGCGGATCTCGATGTCCTCGCGCACGGTGGTGAGCGCGAGCTCGGGGATCAGCGCGACGCCCACGCCGGCGGCGACGAGGCCCTGGACGGTCTGGTAGTCGTCGCTCTCGAACGACACGCGCGGCTCGTAGCCGGCGGCGTGGCAGCAGCGCACCACGTGGTGGGCGCAGGCGCTCGCGCCGGTCGTCTGCACCCACGACTCCTCACGGAGGTTCTCGAGCCGCACGCGCTTGCGCCGGACGAGCGGGTGCTCGGCGGGCAGCGCGAGGTACATGGGGTCGTCCAGCAGCGGCGCGCGCGTGTACTCCTCGTCGAGCGTGCTCTCGCCGTCGAACTCGAACAGCAGCGCGAGGTCCAGCTCGCCGACGTGCAGGCGCGGCACGATCTGCTCGGGCTCGCCCTCGGCGAGCGTCAGCTCGACGTCCGGATACAGCTCACGGAATCGCGCGATCGCATGCGGGACGAGCGTGGCGCCCGCGGTGGCGAACGAGCCGATCCGCAGGCGTCCGCCGCGCAGCCCCGAGATCGCCGCGAGCGCGTTCTCGGCGGCGTCGATCTCCGCGAGGATCGCCTCGGCGTGGGCGACGAGCGTGTGGCCCGCGGCCGTGAGGCTCACGCCGCGTGGATGGCGCTCGAGCAGCGCCATCCCCGTCTCGGCCTCGAGCGCCGCGATCTGCTGGGAGACGGCGGATTGCGTGTAGGAGAGGTGGTCCGCCGCAGCGGACAGCGAGCCGCGGTATGCGACCTCTCGCAGCACTCGCAGACGGCCCACGTTGAGCATTAGTACATCTTATATCAATAATAAAGAAGATCATTGGAGCTGATGGCAGGACCATGCCATCCTGGGACGAAACCAGTCACGAATTAAGCCCGGGCCGGACGGCCCCGATCAAGACCAGGAGAGCTTCAGATGTCCATCAAGATCATCGTTTCCTACGACGGCACCGCAAACGAGGACGACGCGATCGCCCTCGGGCGGATGTTCGGCCAGGCGGGCGCGCAGCCCGCCCTCGCGTACGTCCGCCACGCACACGAGGCCACGAGCGAGCGCGAGAACTCCGCGCAGGAGGAGGCCCAGCGGCTGCTCGCGCGCGGGACCGAGCTCCTCGGCGACGCCGACGCCGAACGCTACGTGGTGACCGACCCCTCCACGCCCGAGGGCCTGGCGGCGCTGGCCGACCAGGAGGGCGCCGAGATGATCGTGTTCTGCTCTGACTCGCACACCGCCAAGGGCCACGTCGCCATCGGCAACTCCGCCGAGCGCCTGCTCGAAGGCGGCAGCACCGCGGTCGCGATCGCGCCCGTCGACATCGCCGAGAAGCTCGACCAGGGCGGGATCCGCACGATCGTCGCCGTGGGCGACGGCGAAGGCGGCGCGCGCGACACCGCGCAGTCGCTCGCCGACGCCGTCGGCGGCAGCGTGGCGCCGGTGGCCAACGACCAGACCGACCTGCTCGTGTTCGACTCGCGCGGCGACGCCGAGCCCGGGCGCATCTCGATCAGCGCATCCGCCTCGCATCTGATCGAGATCGCCACCTGCCCGGTGCTGGTGCTGCCGCGCGGCGTGAAGCTGCACTTCGGCCAGACCGCCGTCACCGCGTAAGAGCAGCCGGGCTGCTGCGCACCCCGGCCATGAGCGGCCGGGGTCTGCGCCGCACGTGATCTGTGGAGCGCCGCTCTAGAGCGGCGCTCTGCGCTTGCCGAGCGGCGGCCCACCCGCCGCGCGCGTCCAGCGATGGGAGCGCGCCCGGACCCGCAGGAGCGCCCATCTCGTCCACGCGCCCGCGAGATCGAGCCCGCCGCCGAGCAGATGCGCGGCCGGTCCCGTCCACAGTCGCGCCATCGCCAGGCGCGCGCGTGAAGGCTGAGCGCTCACTCGGGCGCACGGTATCGTGGCGTTCGTGCCGGCCGCGCTTTCGACAACCCTCACCGAGCTGCCCGACTCGCGCGTGCGCCTTCAGGTGGAGGTGCCCGCGAGCGAGGTCGAGGGCGGGCTCGAGCGCAAGGCGCGCCAGCTGGGGCGCGAGCTGAAGCTCCCGGGGTTCCGCCGCGGCAAGGTGCCCGCGCCGCTCGTGATCCAGCGCATCGGCCGCGAGACGGTGCTCGAGGAAGCGGTCCGCGAACAGCTGTCCGGCTGGTACGCGCAGGCTGTGGGCAACGCGGGGATCGTGCCGGTGGGCGATCCCGACGTGGACCTCGGCGAGCTGCCCGCACAGGGACAGGCGCTGCAGTTCTCGATCGAGATCGGTGTGCTGCCCAAGGCGAAGCTCGGCGACTACAAGGGCCTCGAGGTGGGACGCCGCGAGCCCGGCGTAGCCGACGAGGACATCGAGCGCGAACTGAACGCGGTGCGCGAGCGGCTCGCGCGCCTGGAGACCGTCGAGCGCCCGGCAGCCGAGGGCGACTTCGTGGTGGCCGACTACGTGGGCCGGCTCGACGGCGAGGACGACGCGTTCGACGGCGGCGAAGGGCGCGACCAGCTGATCGAGCTCGGCTCCGGCAACCTGATCCCGGGGTTCGAGGAGGGACTCGTGGGGGCGAGCGCGGGTGAGGAGCGGGACGTCGCCGTGACGTTCCCCGCGGACTACGGCGCCGCGCACCTGGCCGGCAGGCCCGCCACGTTCGCGATCACCTTGAAGGAGGTCAAGGAGAAGCAGCTCCCCGACCTCGACGACGACCTCGCGATCGACTCGGGCTTCGACGACCTCGACGAGCTGCGCGGCGACATCCGCGAGCGCCTGCTCGAAGCCGACGAAGCGCAGGTCCGCGCGGAGTTCCGTCAGGCCGCCCTCGACGCCGCGGTCGCCTCCGCCGAGGTGGGCGTGACGCCCGAGCTCGTGCAGGCGCGCGCGAAGGAGATGTGGGAGCGGATGCTGCACTCGCTCGCGCATCGCGGCATCTCGCGCGAGGCCTATCTGCAGATCACCGGCCGCGAGGAGGCGGCCGCCCTCGAGGAGCTCGCGCCCGAAGCCGACCTGGCGCTCCGCCGCGAGGCCGTGATCACCGCGATCGTCGAGGCCGAGAAGATCGAGCCGAGCGAGGAGGACGTGCTCGAGGCGCTCGCTCCGACCGCCGAACGCGAGGGGATCGAGCCGGAGACGCTGCTCGCCGACCTGACCAGCGCGGGCCGGCTCGGCGACGTGCGCGACGACCTCGCCGCGCGTGCCGCGATCGACCTGATCGCGGAGAGCTCCACGCCGATCGCGCCCGAGCAGGCCAAGGCGCGCGAGAAGCTGTGGACACCCGAGAAGGAGGCCTCCGCCGCGGGCGCCACGGAGGCGGGCGGCGCATCGGGCGGCGGGAAACTGTGGACCCCCACCGACGGCGGCGGCTAGCCTTGCTAAAGGAAAACGGCCGGCGAAGCGAAACAAAAGGCGGACTATGAGCCCACTGGTACCGATGGTCGTAGAGCAGACCTCGCGCGGCGAGCGCGCGTTCGACATCTACAGCCGGCTGCTCAACGAGCGGATCATCTTCCTCGGCACACCCGTGGACGACCAGATCGCGAACCTGATCGTGGCCCAGCTGCTGCACCTCGAGTCCGAGGACCCCGAAAAGGACGTCTCGATCTACATCAACTCGCCGGGCGGCTCGGTGTACGCGGGCCTCGCGATCTACGACACGATGCAGTTCATCAAGCCCGACGTGCAGACGATCTGCGTGGGCATCGCGATGTCGATGGGCGCGCTCCTGCTGGCGGGCGGCGCCAAGGGCAAGCGCATGGCGCTGCCCAACGCGAAGATCCTGATCCACCAGGTCTCATCGAGCTTCCAGGGCCAGGCCACCGACATCGAGATCCACGCCAAGGAGATCATCGACGTGCGCCGGCGACTGGACGAGATCATCGCCAAGCACTCCGGCAAGGACCTCGAGCAGGTCCGCAAGGACACCGAGCGCGATTACTTCATGTCTTCCGAGGAGGCCAAGGATTACGGCATCATTGACCGTGTGATCTCCGAGCATTAGCTTGGGACACACGCGCCAACGTCGCCCGTAGCTGGGGAGAGCAAGGGATATGGCCAGACCGACCGACTCAAACGAGCAGCTGCTGTGCAGCTTCTGCGGCAAGTCCCAGCGGCAGGTCAAGAAGCTGATCGCCGGACCCGGCGTCTACATCTGCGACGAGTGCATCGATCTCTGCAACGAGATCATCGACGAGGAGCTCGCCGCCCCCGCAGCGTTCGACATCGAGAACCTGCCGAAGCCGAAGGAGATCTACGAGGTCCTCGACGAGTACGTCGTCGGCCAGGACCCCTCCAAGCGCACGCTCTCGGTGGCCGTCTACAACCACTACAAGCGCGTCCAGATGATGATGTCGGGCGAGTCGGACATCGAGCTGCAGAAGTCGAACATCCTTCTGCTCGGCCCCACCGGCTGCGGCAAGACACTGCTCGCGCAGACGCTCGCGCGGATCTTGAACGTCCCGTTCGCGATCGCCGACGCCACCGCGCTGACCGAGGCCGGCTACGTGGGTGAGGACGTCGAGAACATCCTGCTGAAGCTGATCCAGGCCGCCGACTACGACGTCAAGAAGGCCGAAACGGGGATCATCTACATCGACGAGGTCGACAAGATCGCGCGCAAGGCCGACAACCCGTCGATCACGCGCGACGTCTCCGGCGAGGGGGTCCAGCAGGCGCTCCTGAAGATCCTCGAGGGAACCCAGGCTTCGGTGCCGCCGCAGGGCGGGCGCAAGCACCCCCACCAGGAGTTCCTGACGATCGACACCACCAACGTGCTGTTCATCTGCGGCGGCGCGTTCGCGAACCTCGACAAGGTGATCGAGCACCGCATCGGCCACAAAGGCGTCGGCTTCGCCGCCGCGATCGAAAGCAAGGCCGATCGCGACCCCGGCGAGGTGTTCGAGCACTGCCTGCCCGAGGACCTGATCGAGTACGGCCTGATCCCCGAGTTCATCGGCCGGCTTCCCGTGATGAGCGCCGTGCACCAGCTCACGCGCGAGGACCTCGTGTCGATCCTCGTCGAGCCCCGCAACGCGCTCGTGAAGCAGTTCCAGCGCTTCTTCTCGTTCGACGGGATCGAGCTCGTGTTCTCCGACGACTCGCTCACCGCGGTCGCCGAGAAGGGGCTCGCACGCGAAACCGGTGCGCGCGGCCTGCGATCGATCATCGAGGAGATCCTGCTCGAGGTGCAGTTCGAGCTGCCCTCGCGGCGCGACGTGAAGAAGTGCGTGGTCACCAAGGAGACGGTCGAAAAGGGGCTCACGCCCACGCTCGTCACCGAAGCGGCGCCCGAAGAGGCGGACCAGTCGCTGCACGAGGAGTCCGCCTGACCCGAGCCGCGACGCCGCCGCGCGGCGGCGCTAGGATCGACGCATGGCGCGATCCAAGCAGAGCGAGAAACGCACGGGCAGGGAGATGGTCGCCGCGGTGCCGTGGGCGGCGCTGCTGCAAGCGGGCATCGTCGTCAGCCGGCGCCTGAACGATCTCTCCAAGAAGGACCGCGAGAAGCTCACGCGTCTGCTGCGCGAATCGCACGGACGCCCGAGCGCGCTCAGCGAGAAGGAGCGCGAGGAGCTGCGCGGGCTGATCGGGAAGATCGACCTCAGGAAGATGGGCAGCGACATGCTGCCGCTGGTCACCGGCAAGGGCCGCAAAGGCAAGTGAGCGACGCGATCCGCGCGCGCGGCGCGCGGTGGTGGGGAATGCCGTGAGCGAGGAGGGCCCGCGCTGGAGCGAGGCCGACGCCGAGCGCCGGCTGCGCTCGCTGGAGCTGTTCGGGATGCGCTTCGGCCTGGACCGGATGCGGCGGATGATGACCGCGCTCGGCTCCCCCGAGCGTTCCTTCGAATCGATCCAGGTGCTCGGCACGAACGGCAAGACGTCGACCACGCTGATGATCGCCGCGATCCTCGCGCGCCACGGCGTGCGCACCGGCACCTACACCTCGCCGCATCTCGTGTCCTGGCGCGAACGCATCCAGGTGGACGGGCACGAGCTCGACTCCGAGCGCTTCGCGCGAGCGGTGGCGCACGCTAGCGCGGCGGCCGAGCGCGTGAACCGCACGCTCGACCCCGACGACCACGTCACGCAGTTCGAACTCGTGACCGCCGCTGCGCTGTGGGAGATGGCCGAGCGCGACGTGGAGGTCGCGGTCGTCGAGGCGGGGCTCGGCGGCCGCTACGACGCCACGAGCGTGATCGAGCCCGCGGTGACCGTCCTCACCAACGTCGGCCTCGAGCACACGCGCTGGCTCGGTCCCACGATCACGCACATCGCCGAGGAGAAGCTCGCGGTGGTCCCGCAGGACGGCACGCTCGCGCTCGGCAGCGATCTCGCCGCGCCCGCGCTCGCGGTCGCCGAGCGCGTGGCGCGCGAGCGCCACGCCACCGTCCTGCACGCCCCCGGCGAGCTTCCGGGCGTGCCGGTGCTTCGCGCCGCGGGGGCCTTCCAGCGGCGCAACTTCGCGCTCGCGCGCGTGGCCGCCGAAGCGCACCTGCGCGCCCGCGGGGTCGAGATCCGCGAGGAGGCGGTCGCGGAGGCGGCCGCCCACACGGCGATCGACGGGCGCCTGCAGGTGCTGGAGGGTGAGCCCGTCACGATCCTCGACGGTGCCCACAACCCCGACGCGGTGGCCGCCCTGCTGGAGGCGCTGCCGGAGGTGCGACCGCCGGGTCCGCTCGCGCTCGTGCTGGGCGTGCTCGAGGACAAGGACGCGGCGAGCATGCTCGCCGCGCTGCTCGGCGCATGCGACCGAGCGTGGTTCACCGCGCCCCCGAGCAGCCGCGCGCTCTCGCCGGCGGCGCTGCAGTCGCTCGCGCGCCAGCTCGACTTCGACGCGGTGGAGCTCGACCCGCATCCCGCGGGCGCGCTCGCGTCGGCGCGCGAGTGGGCGCGCTCCAGCGGCGGCAGCGTGCTCGCCACCGGCTCCGTGTATCTCGTCGGCGACCTGCTCGCGGGCGCGCGCGGGGGCGGCGACGCCACGATGCTCTCCGACGCCGGAGCGTCCGGCGCCGACACTCACACTCCGGGCTCGGGTAACGTTGCGCTCGGAAGCGCCGGGCAGCGGCGACCGCGCTAATGAACGACGACGGCCCCTCAGTGCTCACGATGATCGGCGCCGTGGCGCTGATCGTGGCGCTTGTGATCCTCGTGTTCTTCGCTGCAGGCTATGGCTTTGGCCGAGTGTTTCTCTAAACTCACCCCGGCCGTGCTTCCCCTCGCGTACTTTGGCATCGAAAGCAGCGGCCTGAGCCTCGTGGTCGACCTGCTCGTCCTGTTCGTGGTCGTCCTGTACTGCGCGCTGATCTACTGGACGTACGCGGACGCGCGCCGGCGGATCGAGGACCCGGTGATGATCGCGTGCTCCACCGCCGCCGCGCTGTTCTTCCCGTTCGTGGGCGTGATCGTGTACATGGTGGTGCGCCCGCCGGAGTACCTCGAGGACGTGCGCGAGCGCGAACTCGAGATGCAGGCTGCGGAAGCGCGCGTGCACGAGCTCGACACGTCGCTGTGCCCGCACTGCCACTACCGCATCGAGAAGGACTTCGTGCGCTGCCCGAGCTGCCTGCGCAAGCTCAAGGAGCGCTGCACCAGCTGCTCGCGGCCGCTCGACCAGGCATGGACGATCTGCCCGTACTGCGAGGCCGACGTGCCGCCGAGCACCCCCAAACGCCAGCGGCGCACGCGCCGCGCGACGAGCCCCGTCGAGTCGGAGGTACCGGCGATCGACGGCCAGGCCGACGCGATCGAGCTGGCCGGCGCGGTGGCGACCGAGGAGGAGCCCGCCGCCCCCGTCGCGGCCGACCCCCCGCGGCCCCGAGGCACCCGCTCGGCGGGCGCACCGCCGAGCACGCGGGCGCGCCGGCCGCGCCCCACGCCCTGACCAGCCCCCGATAAAGGAACGACATGGACCGCACGCTGATCCTCGTAAAGCCTGACGCCTTCGCCCGGGGGCTCTCCGGCGAGATCATCGCCCGCTTCGAGCGAAAGGGCCTTCGCATCGTGGCGCTGCGCCACATGACCGTCACGCGCGAGCTCGCCGAGCACCACTACGCGGAGCACTCCGAACGGCCGTTCTTCGGCGAGCTCGTCGAGTTCATCACCTCGGGCCCGATCGTGGCGATGGTGCTCGAGGGCCACGAGGCGGTCAAGGCGGCGCGCCAGGTGATCGGCGCGACCAACCCGCTCGAGGCCGCGCCCGGCACGATCCGCGGCGACTTCGCGCTGGAGACCGGGACGAACATGGTGCACGGGTCCGACGGGCCCGAGTCCGCCGCCCGCGAGGCGGCGCTGTTCTTCCCGGACCTGCAGGGCTAGCCCGGTCCTTGCAGACGAGGGTCCTCGCCTCTGCCTCGCCCCAGCGGCGCGCGATCCTCGAGCGTCTGGACGTCGCGTTCAGCGTGCGGGTGTCGGGTGTGGCGGAGCTCGACACGGGCGAGCCCGCGGAGCTGACGTTGGAGAACGCCCGCCGCAAGGCCGCCGCGGTCGCGCGCCCCGGCGAGCTCGTGATCGGGTGCGACACGATCGTGTCGCTCGGCGGC